>WNFC01031011.1_pt1 | contig 11656 bp, 9 predicted proteins | sample 5400541 | NCBI WGS metagenome assembly WNFC01 (sample SAMN13153342, study PRJNA577476) | soil metagenome | isolation source: 120 cm saprolite under Douglas fir tree site 2 hole 2 replicate 1 | place: USA:California | collected 2015-04-18 | reverse complement strand
AGGAAAGACCATTACAGGTTGGCTGTTGGGCAAAGGAATGGTGCGCTCCTCCACTGCCGATGGCGATAAGATTCTTTTCGGCGAAGCTGCGGATTCTGAAGATCAAGCCAGCCAGCGAAACGGGCGTAAGGGAGCCGCGCAAGATGCTATGCGGCTCTACTACCGCATCTATGACTTTTTCCTGACTTCTCAGCTCGCGGGAGACGCATTGTACCGGGCAGCCGACATACGCTGGCAGGTAGAGAAAGCCGACGTCTCGACGCGACCGTCGTCACGCGAGAAGGAATCCTACCTGCGCCAGGGCATGGACGAGCAGTGGATGAAGCTGGTGATTAGAAAATTCCCCGGCACCAAATGGGCCGATCTCGCGGCCTTTCATCTTATCGATAATAAGCTGTGTGGCGATTGGCAGGGCTCTCCCAAGTGTCCCGACAAGGAAGCGGAGCTTTATGAGAAATATGCCAAGGAACACCCGCAGTCGCCGGCAGCAGCCGAGGCTGTGTATGACGCAGCCTGGCGGCGTTCAGCGTTGATCGAGATATACAAGACCGAAGAGCAATCCAAGAAGTCCGAGGAATCAAAAGGCCGCGCATTGGCGTTGGCACAGCAGGTGATCTCGCAATATTCGCAGAGTGGATGGGCCTTGCGAGCGCGTAAATTGGTTTTTCTAATTCAGCAGAATGTGGCCACCTACGGCAACTCGACAGATTAAATTTAGTCCCTCCCTATCTACATAGATGCATGTGAACCATTTCGAGGGAGATCGCGGGCTGTCCCGGGTATTTCACCGCCAATTCCTAGGTTCGTTCTTCAATTGACATGATGCCCTGAAGCGGCTCTAATATGCGCCCGTAGATCAGGGAGGTGGTTATGTCGCTCGCAGGGAAACATGCGCTCGTCACCGGCAGCTCGCGGGGAATCGGCCGGGGCATTGCGGTAAAACTAGCTGCGAAAGGAGTCCGCGTGGCTGTCCACTATTACCAGAATGAAGACGCAGCCGAGGCTACGTTGTCGAAAATCCGGGAGTGCGGATCCGATGGATTTCTGGTTCAGGCCGATGTGTGCCATCATGAGGAGGTCAGCCGAATGTTTGGGCGCGCGAAAGCCGAGTTCGGCAAGCTCGATATTTTTGTGCACAACGCGCGGCCTGATCTCCCGGGGTTCTATACAGGGCCCATGAACATCACGCTCGAGCAGTGGGACACAGCCCTCAATTCTCAGGCCAAGGCCTTCCTGGTCGGGGCCCGGGAGGCAAGCCAGTTGATGCGCGACGGCGGCAGAATTCTCGCCATCACCTATGCTCCAGGTGGGCGATTTGGGAGCTGGCAACCCTGGGTGGCCATGGGGTCAGCGAAAGCCGCCATGGAGTCCCTCTGCCGTTACTTCGCAGTAGCTCTCGCAAGACGGCGAATCACGGTGAACGCCATTAGTCCGGGCTGGATCGAGGATAGCGTTTTAAATACTCTACCCAAAGAAGCCCAACAGAAAATTCGGGACTGGCATGAAGGGGGATGGATACCCATGGGACACCTGGGTACACCGGCGGATATTGGCAATGCCGTTGCACTGCTTTGCTCCGACGAAGCGAGTTGGATTACAGGCCAGACCCTCGCCGTGGACGGTGGCGCCTCGCTGATGGAACCCGTCATGCCACTCGACATGCAGCAGGCGGTGCCCAGAGCGGCGGAGGTTGCGTAGATAAGTTTCATGGATTTAGAGCAAGATCGAGGAACTCAGGAGAAATTCTGTGCCAAAAGGACGCGTTTGGAAGCAACAATAAAGCGCTGCGCCGCGAGCTAGGTTGGCTACTCGAACCAAATTCACAAGCAGTCCCACACATAATTTCTGCGATACTCACACCACTTAACCTAATGGAGGAAGCTTGAGCGATTACCTGCTTTCCCTGCTGCTGGGAATTATCGAAGGATTGACTGAGTTCCTTCCTGTCAGTTCCACGGCGCACCTACGCATTGCCGAAGCACTGTTGCACATCAGTCTTACCAGCGGCTATTGGAAGATGTACACAATTGTGATCCAGTTGGGGGCAATTCTGTGCCTGCCCGTTTATTTCCGCTCAAGGATCGCAAAATTTCTCTCCACCTTTCCTCGAGGAGAACGCGGAGATCGCACACCGATCACACATCCCCTGGGGCTTACTCTTGTCGCATTCGTAGTGACGGCTATCCCCGCGTTCCTGCTCACCAAGGTGATTGGCAAGCACCTGGAAAGCCTCTACATCATCGGCAGCTCGCTCTTGATCGGAGGAATCGTGATGTGGGTGGTGGACGCTATGAAGGCTCGATGGGAAAAAGCAGGTCCGCAAGCTCCGGGAAGCCGCATCCATACCTGGAGAATGGAGGATATGAGCCTGGCTCAGGCTGTCTGGATTGGAGCTTGCCAGATTCTTTCAGCCGTTTTCCCCGGTACTTCCCGTTCGATGTCGACCATCGTAGCAGGACAATTGGCGGGCATGTCACGCGCCTCAGCATTAGAATTTTCCTTTTTCCTCTCAATCCCGACTATGGTAGTAGCAACTGGTTACGATCTGCTGAAGTCTCTTCGCCAAGGGAGCCCCAATCCGATTGGGGCATCCAACATCGATACGCATGGCTGGGTAGTGTTGGGCATCGGTTTTGTTGTCTCATTTATAGTGGCCTACGCCTCGGTTGCCTGGTTTATGGCATGGGTGCGACGGCGCGGATTCGCACCTTTTGCAATCTACCGCATTATTTTAGGAACCGCCGTGCTGTTTTGGGCGTCTAGGATCGGATAGCGGACATAAGTCCTAGGGAGTTGATGCTCAAGAACGGTGTTGGCAGATCGCACCCTTTGCACATCCTTCGCCAGGAAACCAACTCGATACCCGCCGCCGAAATCCTCGATTGTCGCGCCGCACTGTTCTTGGCATAATCGACTGGCTCTGGCGTACTTCAGGCATCGCGGGTACGGGTGTCGTTTGGTGCCAGTGATGATGCTGAAGACGCCCACATGAAGTCTTTCGCGCGCATTTTCGTCCCGACCAACAACCGCCGGCTCAATGAGCTCGTCGGGTTCCTGTTGTGCGTCTCTGCGCTCCTCCTTTTTCTTGCGCTAGCCTCATATTCTCCCCTCGATCCTTCGCTAAACAGCGCTTCTGTACTGACCGGTTCGCATGCGGCGCGCAACTGGATTGGCATCGTCGGAGCGGTCCTTTCTGATTTGCTGCTGCAATTTTTCGGTGTTGGTGCATTTCTGTTGCCGGTTTTTTCTCTGCTCCTCGGCTCGCGCTGGTTCCGATCGCGTAAAGTTCAATCTCCAGTTGCTAAGACCCTGGGTGGAATCTGGCTGCTAATCTTCGTTCCGGCCTTACTTGCACTCGTGCCGGAACAACTTCGCTGGTACGACCTGATTCCAATCGAAGGACTGCTGGGGCGAATCGTAGGCGATGCCCTCATCCATTACTTCAACGTAGCCGGTGCGTATATCGTCTGCACAACTGTACTGGCTGTTGCGCTTTATCTCTCGACCGCCTTTTCCTTCTCGTCGTTGCAGGTGTGGGTTCCCACAAGGTTCGCCTTCGCGATCGCTCTCTTGGACAAGTGGAGAGACTGGCAGGAAGTTCGGGCGAAAAAGAAGATGCAGAAGGAACTGGAGAAGCGGCGCGCTACCCGGCCGGTCGTCAGTGCGCAACCACAATACGAGAGAGTTCCCTTTAGTTCACAGCCGCAAGTGCCCGTCCGCACCGGCATCGAGCGCATGACGGTGGACCACGAGGAGGTTGAGGATGGATTTGTGCCCACGCCCGTACCAGCCACGGGCCTTGGACTAGCGACAAAGACCCCCGAAGTTACGGAACGCGCCGACAGTGGTCAAAAGGCGAAGACCACAATGCCGCGCATCGCCGGCAGCTACAAGCTGCCACCCAGCAGCCTGCTGCACCGCCCGGATGGACAGCAGGCAATTGACGCAGAAGAACTCAAACTATTAGCCCAGGTTTTGACCGAGAAATATGCCGAATTTGAAGTGCACGGGCAAGTGACGCAGATCAATCCAGGGCCGGTTGTTACGACTTTCGAGTTCAAGCCAGAAGCGGGCATCAAATACAGCCGCATCACCAATCTCACCGATGATCTCTGCCTCGCATTGAAAGCTGAAAGCATCCTCATCGAGCGCATGGCGGGCAAGTCAACGGTAGGCATTCAGGTACCGAACCGTGAGCGTGAGATCATCTGGCTGCGCGAGAACCTTGAATCGCAGGAATTCATTGGCTCGAAGTCAAAGCTTACGCTGGCTCTGGGCAAAGACATCAATGGACGCATCGTAGTGGCCGACTTGGCAGGTATGCCACATTTGCTGATTGCAGGCTCGACTGGCGCCGGTAAAAGCGTCGCCATCAACGCCATGATCATGTCGATTCTCTATAAGTCGACACCCGATCAGGTCCGGCTGATCCTGGTTGATCCCAAGCGGCTCGAACTGGGTAACTACGAGGGAGTGCCACACCTGTACACCCCCATCATCACTGAACCAAAACTGGCGGCGAATGCTCTGCGCAATGCGGTGCGTGAGATGGAGCGGCGACTAAAGCTATTGGCGGAAAAGGGCGTACGCAATATCGATCAGTACAACCGGCTGTTTGACGAAGATGCTTCGTTGAATCTGTTTGGGGAAAACTCCGAAGAACGTCCTTTACCTTACATCGTCATCATCATCGACGAGCTTGCAGACCTAATGATGCTCGACTCCGGGAACGTCGAGGAATCGGTGACGCGGTTAGCACAAATGGCGCGCGCCGTTGGAATTCACCTTGTCCTGGCCACACAGCGGCCCTCGGTGGATGTTATTACCGGCCTCATCAAGGCGAACTTCCCTGCTCGCATCTCATTCCGCGTCGCAACAAAAGTGGACTCACGCACTATTCTCGACGCCAACGGCGCCGAAGCTCTGCTGGGACGTGGCGACATGCTGTATCTGCCGTCCGGATCAGCGCGTGTGCACCGGTTACATGCACCATTCGTCACGGAAAAGGAAATCGCGGGCGTGGTTGAATTCTGGCGCTCGCAGGGCACCGCTGAATATCAGGAGGCTTTCCTCGAGGCGCCCATAGAAGAACGGGAGCGCGGGGAATCGGGTGAGGATGGCGGAGAGGAAGGCGAACACGATCCGCTCTATCAGGATGCGGTCAGGCTAGTGGTGGAGTTTGGCAAGGCGTCCACTTCCCTGCTGCAGCGCCGTCTGCGTATCGGCTACGGGCGCGCTGCACATCTTATCGACCTTATGGAGCAAGACGGTATTGTGGGAGCAGCCGACGGTCCAAAGCCACGCGAAGTATTGAAGCGTCCGGGATGGCTCTCGGAAGTTGAGCAGTCGATGCGTTAATTGCCGAAATCACGGTTCAAAGAAAAGGGGCGACCTCGAGGTCGCCCTGAATTGTTGTTGGTCCACGGCTGCCGTTAGAAGCGGAACAGAACTCCCGTCGAAAGACGAGCGTTATTGTTATCGCTGAAGCCGTTGAAGCGTGTAATCATCCAGTCGAACTGGACGAGACGCAGGGCAACTTGCTTGTGTCCCATATCAACGCCGCCGCCGAATAGCATTGCCACGCCGTTTGTGCTCAAGCTACTAACAGAGGCATGCGCGCCGCCGAAGAGGGCATGAGCAAATGGAGAAAAGTTACCTTTGTGAGTCGAGACCACCGGTCCAGCGGTATAGGTCATGAAGTGCAGACCCGAAGTATACGCACCGCTGAAATCGCCGGTCACGCCGAGCCAACGGGTGACGTACATGCTGGCCGCGCCGTTCCAACCATTCGCATTGGGGGTATGGTCCAGAGTCGTGAACTGGTAGCCGCCAAATACTTCCGGTTTGGGAGTTTCTTGGGCAACACCAGCTAACGCAAGCCAAATACTTCCGGTTTGGGAGTTTCTTGGGCAACACCAGCTAACGCAACCAGGCAAACAAACAGGGCAACAACTACGAATTTTCTCATTTCATCCTACTCCTTGATTAAAGTTGACACCTTCAATCGCGTGTGGGACAGAACGTCGCCCCTACCTGGGGAGGTCTCCGGCCAACCAGTTGTGCTGGACGACTCGGCACATTGAGGTGCACGTCCATTGAAACCTGAAAGGGGCTAACCGAAAAGGTAACTGAAGACCAGATTAGATTTTGTCACTTTAGTAACGGCAGTGGAGCACTAACGGGAATTGCTCGGTAATGGGATTAGAACTAACTAGCGGTGCGAGTGCCTGCTCTCAAGCCGCGGATGGCAGTTACCGCTAACACTAGCATCGCCAATAAAATCGCCAGCCAAAGTATCGCCTTGTGCCGTTCCGACCAAGGACGATCGTCGGGGCGTCCCAAATAGGCCGGATTGTGCACCTGGGGTCCTAATTGAGCTCGGGTGGCTACCGAATCCAGTTTAAAAAACTTCGCATAGTCGTAAACAAACAGGGGTTGTCAGCTTCTCATCTCCGTAATAAAGCTGGAGGGAAGTCTGTCCCTGCGGTTCAAAATATATCCGACGTTCAAAGGACTGCGCTTGTACCTTGTCGAACATCAGCGCCGGATCATCCCCGTTTTCCACCTTTATCGTAATTCTGTCCGAGTGCACACCCGGGAGGTAGACGGCCAGATTCTCGGACACGATCCACGTGCCCCCACGGTTGACCCTGATACGGCTAATCTCCCCGCTGCCAAGCTGCCGGTCTTGGGAATCGGTCACGATCACATTCCGTCGAAAATTAACTTGCCCTGAAACAACCTGGAAATAGACACGGTCAATGGGAACTGTGGCAGGCAAGCCACATTTCATTTCCGTGCTGCGTTGGTTTTCGTTATCGACGCGGCAGCTACCTACATTGGTCCAGGCAGCTTTCTTCTCTTGAAGGTTGTAGATGGTTGCACTCTTCACTTGTTCCGGACGAATTCCCCGCGAAAGCCGCACGTGCAAGTAGCGGAAGCTCGAATTTGGCAGTTTTAATACAAAATTTGAGCCCAGGTTCTCATGGGAAAAATCATAGAGCGTGGAGGGCCCCAGCATTGTCCCCGGTACCTGACCCCGCACGCTCCGGCCTACCATCGTGGCAGTTGCCACAAAATTCTTGGCATCGAGTCGTAGCCGGATGTGATCGTACTCAGCGAGATCGCCTGTATCCAGGTCGAACTCGGTGTGTTTATTCACCTCACCAAGATTAAATATTTTGGCTGGCTGTACCTCCCTGGAAGCCCCCCCTCGCTGTTCGACAAGCATATAGGGCACTTGAGAGCCAGCGTACAGCCGGAGATCCGATAGCTCAGGCCTGGCATGATTCCAAATATCCTCATCGACGACGACGTAATTCTGCCGGTCCTTTGCGATGACCGTGACCTCGCGCATGTTAGTGAAATACGCGAGCGATGGTTCCGGCTTCCCAGGAGAAGCTATCGAGGAAATAATAAGAAGAAGAGTTGCAGAAAGGAGCTTCATGCCTGGGCGGATTCTCCATCAGTGCTCTTCCTGCCAAGCTGCAACCAATCCCGCTGATAGGCAAAAGATACTGCCAGCAGCAAAATTCCGAGCACAATGAAACTAAGGATGCGATATCCACGGTCGAGTTGAGAAACGTCATAAACGAAGACTTTAACTATGGTGGCGGCGATCAGAATCAGCCCCTGCCAGCGAACAAACGCTGATCGCCGCCAGAAACCTATCGCCATCAGGATTCCGCCATAGAACATCCAAAGCGCGGAATAGGTGAAGTCGCGGGCAATCTCGACATTCCGGAAATTCAACCAGTCCGCCCGGTTCCAGGGTCCGAGTCCCAGTCTTACGGTAGACATCTGTTGCGCGTAATAAGCCGATATCTCGCGGCTGAGCCCAATCAATGCCAACGCATTCATGGCCACAATGGCGATGGCAGCAGCATTCTTTCCCCTCTCATCGCTGCGTTTTGAGCTTTGCCAGGCCACGGTCGCAAGAACTGCGATTGCGACGGCGTGGGTCGCCAGCCGGGCATTAAAGATCAGGCGACCCGAAGAAAAATTGTCGATGAACAGCAGACGGCCGACGCCCAGAGCTAGCGCTCCAACAGCAAAGGCATTCAGAAAATCGGAGTGAATCCGGTCAGCCACCCACAGCAGTATTCCAGCTTCGACAAACCAGCCAATTGTGATCCAATGCGCGTCCAAACGGATGGGAATGGCAATAGTAATGAAACCGATCGCCAGCGCAAGATGCAGTAAATGTAAGCTCTGGGTCGCCGCGTCAGGATGCCTCGCTCGTGCCTGTCGGCTGAGGAAAATGTAAACCGCGGCCAAAGCGAGCGCAAACCACGCCATTGCATTCTTATCAACCTGCTCGTACATGACATAGACTTGGAGGAAGTACACAGCTGCGTTTACGAAAGCAAGAAGTAAAGGCACAGTCGAAAGGGTTGCGGTTTCGTTTTCCGGTTGGCGGGCGATGAGGGGAGCAATGGCAAAGATCGAAAAGAACAGGGTGGCAAATCCCAGGGTCAGACGAAGTTGGCTGCGATCGTAAAATCTGGAATACCAGCCGATGTATAGCAGCACAGTCCCCACATAGCTCAGCAGGACTAATCGTCGCCACGGTTTGATTGCCACCAGCACCAAAGAGGCCACATCCAGCAGAACGACGTAAGAAAATAGTTGCAACTCCTTGTTCTGGCCGGTCGAGAGGAGCACAGGAGTAGTGAAGCCGCCGACAAGCGCCAAGGCAGCCAGAATTTCTGCGTCCTGGGCAAGCGCCATAACCGCGGTGCTGGCGGTCACAGCCAGCATAGCTACAAACGCCGCTCCAGCAGGGATCAGTGCATACATCTGGAACGCCGCCCAGAGTGACAGGTACAAAACTCCAATGCCCACCGCTTTTAACGAATAAGAAAATACCTTGTAGCCGCGGCTGCGGAATCGCTCGCTCCAGACAAGGACCGCGCTCCCGGCGAGCAGGCCAATGATCACCCGCCCTGCCGGACCGATCCAGTTATTGTCAAAAGCGAATTTCAAAAAGTAGGAAACACCAATCAGCACGGCCGCGATACCGATACGATTCAACCAGTGCGAGCCTATTCGCGATTCCAGATCTGTATCCGGTGCTCCTGAAACCATCGGCTCGGGCCGAGGGGGAATCGGCGGCTGTACTTTTGACAATGGTCCCGGCGGAACCGGTGTAAATCGTGAGTGACCTGAAACCTTCTCTTGAACGGTGCTGGGTGCTGATTCGATCCCGATGGCACGCTCGATCCGGTACACGCGACTGGTCAAATCGCGAACCAGTTGTTGAAGTTCCTGCAATTGGCTGTGTTCAGTATCCAAAGGCACCCCAAGCTGATTTCTACGGCATTATCTGCGAAACTGGTCTGTCTTTCACGATAATTCCCACGTTAATTCCAAGGGGGACTCATGAAGTGCCACACCGAATACCTCAAGTTTCACACCAAGGCGCACCGGGACTATATCTATATCACTCCGCAGGTGGAAGCGATTGTGAAGAAAAGCGGAGTGAAGGAAGGCATAGCGCTGGTTTCAGCCATGCATATCACGGCCGGAGTATATGTGAATGACGATGAGTCGGGCTTGATTGAAGATATTGACGAGTGGCTGGAGAAACTTGCACCGTTTCGCAAGGATTACAAGCACCATTACACCGGAGAAGACAATGGCGACTCCCATCTTAAGGCGCTACTTATCAACCACGAAGTGATTGTGCCAATCACCGCGGGCAAACTCGACTCAGTTCTCAGGAGGCAATCGATAGGCAGTCTGCAAACACCGCGGACTGTGACCTATCACCTTCAGTTTCCGCGGAACAGTCTTTGGGCTGTCACACCGTAACGATGAGTACTTTCTTTGGCACGCAGTGGGAGCATCAGACTGCAAAGCGCCGAGCAAAGCGCCATCACTGTAACAGTCGTTTGTAATTCTTAAAGGACTAGGGCTGCACGTTTACGCCCGGATCCGCACTCATTTGCATGGCTTCGCTGCGAATATAGTAGTCGTAATATCCCACCCCACCATGCGGGACACCTGACCTCGTAGGTTTACCGGGCTCCACTTTAAACGAGTGATCCTTGAATGGATGATTATTTGGATCGAAGTCGATGGTGATGGATCCGCCCTCCGTATGCCATTCGACCTCATCCCCGGCGGAAAATCTGACATTTGCCACTTCATAGTCAACCGTCAGATCTTTGCGGATGCGGACTTTGAGGATCTCTTTCCTCACATCGGTGTCGTGTTTGAACGTCTCGACTTCTTCTGTGTGCATATCGCCTCCTACAAAACTATTACGAATCGGATTCCAGCATTGAACTGATAATTGCTGCGCCGCGCACTTCAACATTATTAATGCCCGCGCAGTATAGCCTGAAATCGTGGGTCAGAGTGCAAATAATCGAAATCTGGCGTATCACGTACTAAACTTGCCGGAACCCCGGATGCCAGCGCATCCTGCAACCATTGCAAGGTACGTTCTATGTCGCGAAAGTGGTTGAATACTAGTGCGCCGCGAAATCGCACATCAGGATCTTTGGGTGATGAGGCTGCCGCCTGTTGCAACGAGTCCAAAGCTTTGTCTTTCTCGTCCAGCATCGCCAAATAAGTCGCGCGATATGCCAAGATGTGTCCATCCCGCGGATTGACTCGCAACTTCTCGTCTGAGAGACGAATTGCTTCGCGATAGGCATTGCTAGCATCCTGCCGCCTTCCCGGAGCCCAGTAGTATGCGTCCCCAAGGTTGCCCCAGCCGAGCCAGCTTGTCCGGTTCAACTTCACACTTTCTTCGAAATTGCGCGCGGCCTGGTCGAACCGCCGCATGGAAAAATAGGCGGCGCCCAAGTTATCGTAGGCCGCATTAGTGGGACGGATAGACACCGACTTCTCAAGCTCAGCAATAGCTTCCCGGTACCGTCCGCGAACGACGTACATTGCGCCCAGATTGGAGTAACCCCGGAAATTGTCGGGCGCCAAGCTCACCACCTCTTGGAACATTTTGATGGCGTCATCATATTGTCCCTGGCGCGAGTAGAAGAATCCTAACCAACTGTATCCGGCCCAATATTGGGGCCGCAGACGAATGGCTTGGCGATAAGTGGCTTCCGCCTCGGCCGGCTTGTTCAGCTTTTGGTACGCGTCCGCAAGGCCACGAAACGCGTCGTCGCTGGTGGGATCAAGAGCAGTTGCCCTCTGGAACTGGGCTATCGCCTTCTCGTACTCTCCAGTTCCGCGATAGACCCGGCCCAGACAGGAGTATCCGTCCGCCAAGTTAGGAGCTGCTGCAACCGAATGCTCGCAAGCGGACCTGGCCTTTTCCATCCACTCACCGCCTCGCTGTCCCTCCTGGTACCCGTGCCAGTACGCCTCCCCCAGGGCCGCGTACGCTTGAGCGTACTTAGGGTCGAGAGTGAGCGCACGATTGAAGTAGGCAATTGCGTTATCGATGTTCTCGGGTTTGTGATACTCGAGCAAGTATCCCCGGCCCCTCAAGTACTGATCGTAGGCCGACGCGTCATTGGTTCCATGAGCTGCAAGTACTACACGATCGTTGCTTTGTAATTGAAGACCCAGCATCTCTACCACACCAGCTACGACACGGTCTTCCACTGCAAGGGCGTCCGTCACATTGGCGTCTACGGTGCCCGCAGATACTTGGAGCCGTGTCTTGGCATCTACAAGGCTG
>WNFC01030118.1_pt1 | contig 11656 bp, 12 predicted proteins | sample 5400541 | NCBI WGS metagenome assembly WNFC01 (sample SAMN13153342, study PRJNA577476) | soil metagenome | isolation source: 120 cm saprolite under Douglas fir tree site 2 hole 2 replicate 1 | place: USA:California | collected 2015-04-18 | reverse complement strand
GAACGGCGGAATGGGTCCGGCCGATACCGACAGCGCCGCCAAGGCGCCCCACAGCGCGATGGCGGCAAAACCGGCGGCCATCGCGCGGCGTCGGCTGACATCGACAACCGTCATAGCCGCCGCATAGACAAGACTGCGGCTCTTGTCGAGGTTACGATACGGTTGCAACGGAGACGCCATGTTCGTTCGGCCGGCCAACCTGCTCAGTCATCGTCTGGCGCGCATGGCCTTCATCATGGCCTGCGTCGCGGCGTTGATCGTGGCTTCCGCCGGACCATTGCACCGCTACCTCGGCCTCGATGTCGAGGCGGTCATTGCCATCTTCCGCTACGGTTTCTACATCGCGATCGCGGCCGCGGCGCTCGGTCTTGCCACGGTCGTGCCGACACGACCGGGCGGGCGCCGGCGCGGCTTCGTGGCGGTGATCCTCGCCATCATGGTCGGTCTTGGCGCCGCCTACGTGCCGGTCGACTGGTTTTTGCGCGCCCAGCGCCTGCCCGAGCTCAACGACATTTCGACCGACATTGCCAATCCGCCCGCCCTGGTCGTCACCGCGCAACTCCGTCGCGGCGCGTCCAATCCGCCGGCCTATCCCGGCGCGAGCGCCGGCGTGCTGCAGCGGGCCGCCTATCCCGATATCGCGCCGGTCGTCCTGCCGGTGGCGCCGGCCGAAGCGTTCAAGCGCGTCGACAAGGCGGCGATGGCGATGGATTGGGAGATCGTGGCCCGCGCGCCTGACGAGGGCCGCCTCGAGGCGGTCGCCACCAGCGAATGGTTCGGCTTTCGCGACGACATCGTGGTGCGCATCCGCCCCGACGGCGCGGGCAGCCGCATCGACATCCGCTCCAAGAGCCGAGTCGGCGAATCCGATCTCGGCGCCAACGCGCGGCGCATCCGCGCGTTCATCGCCCGGCTGAAGGACTCGTCAGGATGACGAGGACGGCAGCGTGAACTGGAAGGTGCTGCCTTTGGCGCTGGTCTCGGCCAGCGCGATGTCGCCGCCATGGGCGAGCACCAGGTCGCGGGCAATGGCAAGACCGAGCCCGGCGCCGCCGGCGCGGCCGCCCCGGGTGAAGGGCCGAAAGATCTGGTCGGCAACTTCCTGGGGCACGCCCGGCCCGTCGTCGGCGACCTCGATCACGAGATGCCCGCCGCTCGTGCGCGCGCGCACGGTGACGGTGGTCGCACTGGCCTCGAAGGCGTTGCGGCCGAGATTGACGAACACGCGGTAGAGCAGGTCGCGGTCGGCCCGCACCGGCTGGTCGGCGCCGACGGCGTTGTCCCAGTGACGCACGATGTTGGGGGTGCTGTCCTCGCCCTGTTCCTGCAGCACCACGCCCACTTCGTCGACCAGGTCGGCCAGATCGATGTTGGCGAGCCGCGGCGTCGGCCGGTCGCGGACATATTCGATGGCGTCGCTCGCCAGCCGCGCCGCGCGGTCGATGGTGTTGAGGATGGTCGGCGCGAGCGAGCGGGTGCGCTCGTCGTCGCTGCGCGCCAGCCGGTCGGACAACAGCCGCGCCGTCGACAGCATGTTGCGCAGGTCGTGGTTGATCTTGTTGGTCGCCGCGCCCACTTCGGCCAGCCGCGATTTCTGGCGCAGCGAGGCGCGCAGCTCGCGCTGCAGGTTCTGGAACTCGCGGTCGACGACGCCGATCTCGTCGTTGCGCTGGGTCGGCGGACGCTCCGTTCCCGGTTCTTCCGGGGCGCGGCGGAACGCCGTCATGTCGGTCGACAGGTCCTGCAACGGCAGGATGACCAGCCAGCGCAAAGCGAAATAGAGCAGGGCCGCGGTGAACAGCGCGATGATCACCGATAGCACCAGGATGCGCGTGGCATAGGCGTACATGGCGATGCGCATCGGCAGCTCGTCGAGCACGATCCACACCATGGCCCTGGGCAGGCGCATCGATTCGCCGCCGACCCGGATATAGCGCGCGCCGTCATGCACCATGGCCGCGAGCGCGTCCCAGATCAGCGGGAACACGCCCTCTTCCTTGAGGTTGTAGGAGGGCATGGTGGGGCGCGGCTCGATGTTCATCAAGGCGCGCTTGGGCTTGTTGGGTTCGACCAGCACGACGGCGTCGACTCGCGCATTGTTGAGCAAGGCGCGCTTGACCTCCTCGGTCACCATGTTGTCGGGCGTGGCGTCGAGCGCCAGCGCGGCCAAGGTGCCGCTTTCGATGAGCTGCTCGAGATAGACCATGCGGAAGCGGGCGATCGACGGCAGGAAGATCAGGATCTCGGCCGTCATGACGGCGGCGATCACCAGCCCCAGGATGCGCCACGACAGGCCGAAAACGGGGCTTCGGCGGCGCGCGGCGCGGGCCGATTCGGCCGGAACAGTGACATCGGCGGTCATGGCCAGCGGACTCTAGCGGAGCAGGCCGCGTTGGCCTAGTTCGACGGACCCGGCTGCCTAGGGAGCGGTCACGACGCGATAGTAGACGCCGTTGGCGCCATAGGCCGGTGCGAACCACAGACCGTCGCTGCAGCTGTAGTACGGCTGGCTCCCGACCGAGCGATAGGCACAGCCCGCAGGCAGCGTGCCATAGAGCGTTCCCGGCGGGTTGGCCGCGCTGGTGGCGGATGCCGTGCCGGCCGTGACGCCCGCCGAATAGGCCGCCTGCGTGTTGGCGGTATTGGCGGCCGCGGCGCCGACCGCGGCGCCGGCCACCATGCCCGCGGCGACCGCGCCGCCGGTGTTCCAACCGCCGCAATTGTAGCAGCCGGCGCCATAGGCGTTGACGACGGTGGGCGCGTTGTAGGCGCCGTAGTAGCCGCCATGGTAGTAATCCGGACTGCCATAATAGGTGTGGCCGCCGGTGCCGGTCGCCGTCCAGGCGCCGCCGCCGCCCGTCGCCGTGCCGCCGTGGTAGCCGTCCGCTCGCCACGAGCCGTCGCCGCCGCTTGCGGTGCCGCCGCGCCAGCCGCTCGCGTTCCAGGTCCCGTCGCTGCCGCTGGCGGTGCCGCCGCGCGCGCCGGTCGCTTTCCACGTCCCGTCGCCATTGCCCCAGGCGTGGCCGCCACGCGCATCGGCGCCGCCCCACGCCGAGTGGCCACCCCAGCCGCCGGCATGCACAAAGGCATCGGCCGCGGCGAGTGGCAGGGCGATCGCCGCTACGCCGGCGAGAAGCAGGGTCTTGTTCATCGCGCGCTCCTGTCTATCACTTTTTCATGGCCCAACCGGTGATCGGTACCACGGGCGCCACGAAGTCGATGCGCCTCGCGCCCGCCAGCGCGGCGGAGGTGAAGCTGTCGGCGGCGACCGGCTGGTCGAGCTTCCAGTCCGACAAGGCGACGGTGTGGCGATAGTGAGCGGGATCGCCGACGAAGATGGCGCGAGCCAGGCGCGGCAGCTTGTCGTCGCTGCCGATCCAGAGCTGAACGTGCGCGTACTTGCCGACCAGCACCACGATATCGGTCGGCACGCCGGCCACCACGTTCGATTTGCCGACGACGAAGGCGATGGTGAGGTTCTCGCTGATCGCCTTCAGCGGGTCGGAGACGACGATATCGGTGAAGGGGAAGTAGATCGCCGCGTACTGAAAGGCGGCGCGCAGCATGGCGTCGATCGTGTCGGGAGCCTGGGCGACGGCTACCAGGTTGGCCGCGGGCTCGTAGGCCTGCGCCGTCTTGCCGTCGTAATAGAACTCCGTGCGCGGCCCGTCGCCCGGCGTGATGACGCTGAGCTTGTCGGGACGCTGCAAGGTCACTTGCGAACGCGTGAAATAAGCCAACGGCTCGCCGGTGCGGTCGGCGCTCTCATAGGTTGCCACCGCAGTGAAGCTCATGGTCTTTGCTGCGGCGAGGCGATCGCTCATCGCCTTGACCAGCGCCATGGCGGCGGGCTCGATTTCGACTTTTACACCGAGATTGGCAGGCGATGCCGGCGTCGCCGCCGGTTGTTGTTGCTGCGCTTGCGCTGCGGGCAGGATCATGGCCGTCAACAGAGCCGCTGCGACGAGACGGATCACGGCGAAAATTGTCATCTGCTGCCCCCTGACCGCACAATGATCGGCATTTCTGGAGGCGAAAGCAATCGCCTCACCACACCGGCAGGCGCGCCAGCAAACGTACCAGCTTGCGCGTGCGCGGGCCGAACAAGGTGGCGGCAAAATAGCTGCCGGCGGCCCGCTTGCTCGCCTCGCCGAGGGTCGGATAGGGCGGCACGAAGCTCGCCAGCGCCGAGATCTTCAAGCGCTTGGCGATGGCGAGACACCAGGGCTGGATCAGTTCGCCGGCATGGGGCGCCACGATGGTTGCACCGAGGATGCGGCCGCGACGGTCGGTGATCGCCTTCACCATGCCTTCGGTCTCGCGTTCGGTTTGGGCACGGTCGTTTTCGGCGAGCGTCCAGCGCAGGACCTTGATCGCCTCGCCGTGCTTCTCGCGCGCCGCATGCTCGCTCAGGCCGACCTGCGCCAGCTCCGGGTCGGTGTAGGTGGACCACGGCACGATCGAGGCGTCGAGCCGCGCCGGTGCGCGGAACAAGGCGCCGCGAATGAACAGCGAGGCCTCGTAGCCCGCCATGTGGGTGAAGGCGTAAAGCCCGTTGCAGTCGCCGATCGCCCAGACATGGCGGTTGGACGTCCTCTGCGAGGCGTCGACCGTGATGCCCTGCCTGGTGTGGGCGACGTCGGCTTTTTCGAGATCGAGCCTCTCGACAATCGGCGCCCGCCCGGCAGCGACCAGCAGATGGGTGGCGTCGAGCCGCTCGCCATCCTCGAGGATCACCGTCATGCCGGCGGCGGCGCGCTCGACCCGGGCGATCTTGGCGGGCGCGCGCAGATCGATCCCTTCTGCCCTGAGCCGCTTCAGCACGATAGCGGAGAGTTCGGCGTCGTCCTTGGCGAGGAATGCGGCGGCTTCGAGCACCGTCACCTTCGACCCCAGCCGCCGGTGCGCCTGGGCCAGTTCAAGCCCGATCGGGCCGCCGCCGATCACGATCAGATGGTCGGGCAGGGTGCGGTTGGCGAAGACCGTCTCGTTTGTGAGATAGGGCACGTCGGCCAGGCCCGGGATCGGCGGCGCCGTCGGCCGCGATCCCGTTGCCAGCACGATGCGCCGGCTTTTGATATGGTACGGGCCGGCCTGCAATTCGCTGCGGCCGATGAAACGCGCTTCTTCCTTCAGGACCCGCACGCCGAGCTTTTCGTAGCGCTCGACCGAATCGTTGGGCGCGATGGCGGCGATCACCTGGTGGACGTGATCCATGACCCGGCCGAAGTCGACGCGAGGCTCGACCGGCGCCACCCCGAAAGGGCCGCTGCTGCGTTGCGCCTGGGCTGCCTTGGCCGCGGCGATCAGCGCCTTCGACGGCACGCAGCCATAGTTCAGGCAATCGCCGCCCATCTCGGCGCGCTCGATCAGAACGACGGCGAGGCCAAGCTGCGCGGCGCCGGCGGCGGCGACCAGGCCGGCCGAGCCGGCGCCGACGATGCAGACATCGGGTGTCAGGACATCGCTCATCTCACGGCGACGTGCTGCGGCCGCGCAGGCGCGTGTAAAGCACGGGCACCAGCGCCAGGACGGCCAGACCGAGCAACGGCAGCAGAATGCGCCATTGGAAGATGATGCCGGAATCGGGCATTCCCGGCGCCGACGCTCGAATAGACGAGCGCGCCCGGAATGATGCCGATCAGGGTTGCCAGCGCATAGGGGCCGAGCTTCATGCCGAGCAGCGCCGGCACGATATTGACCAGCCAAAAGGGAAACACCGGGACCAGTCGCAGGAACAACAGATAGTTGAAGCTGTCGCGGCGAAAGCCGTCTTCCAGTCGCGCCAAAGCGCGGCCGGCGCGGGCATGGAACAGATCATAGAAGGCGGTGCGCGCGGCCAGGAACACCGCGATCGAGCCCACGGTCGCGCCGATCACCGACAGGGCGGCGCCCAACCACACGCCGAACAGGAAGCCGCCGACCGGCGTGATCACGACAGCGATGGGCAGCGAGAAGGCCACCACCAGCGCATAGGCCAGCACATAAAGCAGCGCCGCCGCCACGGCGTGCTGGCTGACCCACGAGGCGAGCGCCGCGTGATTGCGGCTCAGCATCTCGAAGGAGAAGTAGCGCTCGAGACCGAGCAGCAGGAACAGCGCCAAGCCCAGCAGCAGGATCGCCACCGGCACCAGCCGGCGCCACATCGGGAGGGTCATGTTGCCTTTCGCGTGGCTTGCCATCGATATTGGCCCTCAAGGCTGCGGCCTCAAAGCAAATGCTGTCACGCTGCGGTGACCGATCAGGCGCGGGGCAGGCCGGGATCGGTCGCGGCAAAACTCGGCCGCCGGCCGAGGCGGCGCCACCACGCGGCAAGTCGGGCGTGGTTGTCGAGCAAGGCCGACCCCTCGGGCGCCATCGTGAAGTAGGCGATCATGGCTCCGAGATGAAAGTCGGCGAGCGAAATCGCCGGTCCGACAAGAAACGGCTCGGCTGCCAAAGCCTCGAGCGCGGCCAAAACCTTGGCGGCTGCGCCAAGCCCCTGCGCCACCTCAGCCTCGTCGACCGACCGGCCAAGCGCCGGCCGGAAGACCCGGTGCGAGAAGACCTGACGTACCAGCGGCCAATAGGCATAGGAATCGACGATGCCGATGACTTGGTCCATGCGGGCCAGAGCGCGGGCCGATTGGGGCTGCAGCGCGGGACCGCCGAACGCGCGGTCGAGGTAGCGGGTGATGGCGCCGGTTTCGTAGAGCACGAAATCGTCGTGGACCAGGGTCGGCACACGGCCGAACGGATGAAGCGCGAGATAGTCCGCCGGGATGGCCGGCGCAAAGGGATCGACCTCGACCCGGTCGTACGCCACGCCCTTCTCCGCCAGGACAAGGCGGGCGATCCGGACATAGACGCTGTAGCGGTAGCCGTGCAGGATCAGGGGCATAGCGCATCCTAGCCGTCCGTTGACTCGGGGCGTTGCCACCCTTATTACCCTCGCCCACGGATTTTGCCCCCGTCGCTTCCGCGCGGGGGCCTTGTGTTTGAAGGAGTTGCGTGATGAAACGCACCTATCAGCCGAGCAAGCTGGTGCGCAAGCGCCGGCACGGCTTCCGGTCCCGGATGGCGACGGTGGGCGGCCGCAAGGTCATCGCCAATCGCCGCAGGTCGGGCCGCAAGCGCCTCTCGGCCTAGCCAATCGGCTCAGCAAAATTGGCCGCGGCACGCCTCGGGCGTCTGCCGAACCGTCGAGATTTCCTGCGTGTCCAGGCCGGCCGGCGCTGTGCCATGCCCGGGTTCGTGCTCCAGGCGGCCCCCGCTCCGGCCGACCTCGGCCTGCCGGCGATCCGGGTGGGTTTTACCGTCAGTCGCAAGGTCGGCAATGCCGTGGCCCGTAACCGGGTCCGCCGTCGCTTGCGCGAGGTCGCCCGGCTGGTGATCCCGGGCCAGGCACGGCCTGATCTCGACTATGTGCTGGTCGGCCGCCAGGCCGCCCTCGCCCGGGATTTCGCCGCCCTGCGCCAGGAGTTGTTCGAGGCCCTGAAGCGGCTGAAGGCGCTCGCCGTCGCGACGCCATGACCTGTCTCGTACGGCTTGCGCCGGCCCCGGCAAATCGCCAGTTTCCGGGCCGCATGATGTCTCGCCTCCTGTCCGGGCTTTTGCGCGGCGCGATCCGCTGCTATCAGCTGACGCTCGCCTATTTTTTCGTCGGCGCCTGCCGCTACGAGCCGTCCTGCTCGGCCTATGCCGCCGAGGCGGTGACGCGCCATGGCGCATTCCGGGGCAGCTGGCTGGCGGCGCAACGCCTCTGCCGCTGCGGGCCGTGGGGCGGCTGCGGCTACGACCCCGTGCCAACGCAACGTTCGCTTTCCTGCCAACCCGCCCGGCGCGCCTGAAGCGCCGCAGAGTTCGCCCCCAATGGATCAGAAGAATTTAATCGTCGCGATCGTGCTCTCGGTGTTGATCATCATGGGCTGGCAGTATGCCTTCCCGCCGACCAAGCCGCCGGTCAACACCACCACCCAGCAGCAGACGACGACGCCCGGCACCACCGGCACGCCGCAAGCGCCGTCCGGCCAGCCGGTGGCGCCGGGCGCGCAGCCGGCCACCGCGGCGGCGCCGCAGATCGTCAGCCGCAAGGAGGCGCTCGCGCGTTCGCCGCGCGTGACCTTCGACACGCCCGAGCTGACGGGTTCGATCTCGCTGAAAGGCGCGCGCATCGACGATGTGCGGCTCGTGAAGTATCGCGAGACCATCGATCCCAAGAGCGACCCGGTGCCGGTGCTGTCGCCGGTGGGCACCGAGCATCCCTATTACGCCGAGTTCGGCTGGTCGGCGTCGGACCCCAACGTCAAGCTGCCCGGCCCCGACACGATGTGGACCGCGGGCAATCCCAGCGTCGCGCCGGGCAAGCCGGTGCGGCTGACCTGGGACAACGGCCAGGGACTGACCTTCGCGCTCGATGTCGCGCTCGACGAATTCTTCATGTTCGACGTCAGGCAGAGCGTCGAGAACAAGTCCGACAAGCCGGTGACGGTCTTCCCGTGGAGCCTGGTGGTGCGCTACGGCCAGCCCGCGGCCGAGGGCATCTACATCCTGCATGAGGGGCCGTACGGCGTCTTCAACGGCAGCCTGAAGGAGTTCAGCTACTCCGACTTCAAGGACAACAAGCCGCCGCAGAAGATCAGCACCACCGGCGGCTGGGTCGGCATCACCGACAAATACTGGATGGCGACGCTGGTGCCCGACCAGCAGTCGAAGGTCGACGTGTCGATCAAGTCGACCGGCTCGGGCGCCGACCTCAAATACCAGATCGACTATGTCGCGCCGGGCAAGGAGATCGCGCCGGGCGCCACGGCGGCAACCGACGCGCGCCTGTTCGCCGGCGCCAAGATCGTGAAGCTGATCGACGCCTACGAAAAGAAGTACAGCATCGAGAAGTTCGACCTCACGATCGACTGGGGCTGGTTCTGGTTCTTCACCAAGCCGCTGTTCTGGCTGCTCGAGTGGCTGTACGGCCAGCTCGGCAATTTCGGCGTGGCGATCCTGGCGCTGACGGTGCTGGTCAAGGCGGTGTTCTTCCCGCTGGCCAACAAGTCCTATGCGGCGATGAGCAAGATGAAGGCGCTGCAGCCGGAGATGGAGAAGCTGAAGGAGCGCTACGGCGAGGACCGCCAGCGCATGAACCAGGAGCTGATGCAGCTCTACCGCCGCGAGAAGGTCAATCCGGCGGCCGGCTGCCTGCCCATCGTGGTGCAGATCCCGGTGTTCTTCGCACTCTACAAGGTGCTCTACACCACCATCGAGATGCGCCATCAGCCGTTCTTCGGCTGGATCAAGGACCTGAGCGCGCCCGACCCGCTCACCGTCCTGACCGGCTTCGGCCTGTTCCACTGGCAGGTGCCGGAGTTCCTGCATTTTTTCAACATCGGCCTGTGGCCCCTGATCATGGGCGTCACGATGTACATGCAGCAGAAGCTGAACCCGGCGCCGACCGATCCGGTGCAGGCGCGCGTCTTCCAGTTTCTGCCGATCCTGTTCACCTTCATGCTGGGTTCGTTCGCGGCCGGCCTGGTGATCTACTGGGCGTGGAGCAACACCCTGTCGATTGCCCAGCAGTACACGATCATGCGGCGCCACGGCGTGCCGATCGGCGGCGGCAAGGCCAAGCCCGCGGTCGCGGCCGCCCTGCCGGCGCCGGCGCCCACCGATGGCGGCGGTGGCGGCAGCGGCAGCGGCGGGGGCAAGAAGGGCGGCAAAGGCGCGGCCAAGAAGAGGTGATGGGCGATCAGAAACCGGCAGGGCGCACGCCGGACGAGATCGAAGCGGCGCGCAAGCTGTTCGCCGGCGCTTGCGACTTCGTGGCCGGTGCCGCCTCGCTCGACTCGCTGCCGGCCATTGCGCTGCCCGAGGTCGCCTTCGCCGGCCGCTCCAATGTCGGCAAGTCGAGCCTGGTCAATGCGCTGACCGGCCGCCGCACGCTGGCCCGCGTGTCGTCCAGCCCCGGCCGCACGCGGCAGATCAATTTCTTCGATCTCGCCGGCCGTCTTTTCCTGGTCGACCTGCCGGGCTACGGCTTCGCCCAGGTCTCGCGGTCGATGAAGGAGATCTGGCAGGACCTGGCGTCGGCCTATCTGCGCGGCCGCCCGACGCTGAAGCGCGTCTGCCTGCTGATCGATTCGCGCCACGGCGTGAAGGACTCCGACCGCGAGACCATGAAGAACCTCGACAGCGCCGCCGTCTCCTACCAGCTCGTGCTGACCAAGACCGACCGGCTCGGGGCCGCCGACGTCGCCCGCGCCGTGGCTGCCGCCGAAGCGGTCGCGCGCAAGCACGGCGCTGCGCATCCCGAGGTGCTGCCGACCAGCAGCGAGACGGGGTTCGGCATTGCCGAGCTACGGACGGAAATTGCGGCGGTAGCGTCGGGGTGAGCCCTCATCGCGTATTTTGCGGCAGGCCGGGCGGCAGACCGGGAGCCGGCGCCGGCTGCTGACCTCGCGACGGCGCCGGACGAGGCGCAGCCGGCGGTTGCGGCTGAAGGGTCGGAATGATCTCGCGCATCTTGGCGGCGTCGGCTTCCTGGGCCGTCTTGAGTTCCTCCTCGGTGAGGAAGCGGTCCTTGTTGGTATCCATCTCGATGAACTGCTTGACCGCATAGCCGGTGTACTCGACGCGATCGAGCTGGCCGTCCTTGTTGGTGTCGATCTCCTGGAACTTGCGGATGACGAGCTGACGGCGGATGTCATAGGGCAACAGGTCCTTGGCCCGCTCGCCGTCCGCCGGTCCCGCCACCACGACATATTCCTGCTGGCTGATCTTGCCGTCGTTGTTCTTGTCGAGCTTGTCGGCCTCGAGAAGCTGCATATCGATGAAGTCGCTGATCGCCAGCATGCCCTGGCGCCGACGTGCCTCGATCTGCTGGCGCTCGGCCGCCTGCCGCTGCAGCGAGCGCTGCACGATCAGGCGCACCTCCGGCTCGGTCACCTTGTTGTCGCGATCCGTGTCGTACTGGTTGAACTCGGCGTGGATCACCGCCTCGATCTCGGCGCGCTCGATGAAGCCGTCACGATTGGTGTCGATATTCTGGAATTCGGCCCGGGCGCGGCTGCGGCGCTCCTCCAGGCTCAGCCCACCCTGCACGTCGCTTGAAAAAGGCGGCTCGGCCACCTTGAGGAATTCGTCGAGCGACAGCTTGCCATCCTTGTTGGTATCGAGCTCGTCGAACAACTTCATGCGGTACTTCACGAAGTCGGCGCGCGACACCTCGCCCTTCTTGGCGGTGTCGATCTCGACGAACCAGTGCGGCAGCGGCACAGGAGGAGGATTGGGCGCGGCCTGCTGACTGGTCGGCCCACCCGGCGCGGCCGGAGTACCCTGTGCGGGCTTTGGCGAAGGCTGCGTTGGCGTTTGTGCAAAGGCAGGAACGGCCAGTAGGCACAGCAGGGTGGTCGCTCTCATGAACCTCGTCCTCACCTCCAGCACGCAAGGTAAGAGATATCCAGATGGCGCACCATGAACTTGCGGTTGTAAACCTTTTGCGGCCCGGCCCGTCGCAAGTATGCGGCGTCGTTGGAGACGACCTTCTTCAGCGCAGCGCCTCGATCTGCCTGCGTATTTGATCGCGGTCCGGCGCATCGGGCGCCGCGCGCAGATACCATGTGAGATCGCGACGGACATCGGCCGTGCTGCCGAGCTGCTCGTCTACTTTGGCGAGATTGAACCA
>WNFC01015461.1_pt1 | contig 11656 bp, 9 predicted proteins | sample 5400541 | NCBI WGS metagenome assembly WNFC01 (sample SAMN13153342, study PRJNA577476) | soil metagenome | isolation source: 120 cm saprolite under Douglas fir tree site 2 hole 2 replicate 1 | place: USA:California | collected 2015-04-18 | reverse complement strand
TCGTCCTCCAGCTGCGCGAGCGCCGGATACACCGACCCGGGGCTTGGCCGCCAGAGGCCGCCGCTGCGATCGCTGATCTGCTGGATGATCTGGTAACCGTTCATCGGCTCCTCGGCGAGCAGCGCGAGCGCTGCGGCGCGCACATCGCCGCGCTTTGCCCGGCGGCCACCTCGCCGGCCATAGCCGCGCGACCAGGACCCGAAGCCAGGCGGGCCGCCGTGGAAACCAGGGCTAGCGGGGAATTCGGGGCCAAAATCGCCTCCGAACCCGCCGCGGCCGCCGAACTCCCCTCGGTCTGGCCGCTCGGCTCGCTCGGCTCGCCCTGGCCGCTCGGGCCTTCCGGGCCGCTCGGGTCGTCCGGGCCGCTCCGGTCGTGCGGGCCGCTCCGGTCGTCCGGGTCGCTCGGGTCGTCCGGGGCGGCCCGGGCGCGCGGGCATGCCTGGCTCCTCGGCTCCCTGATCGAAGCCCGGTGGCCCGAACCTCGCCCTGAACCGCCTGCCGCCGTGATGCCGGTGCGGATGCCCGCCCCAGTGCTCGTTGAAGTCATGGTCGTTGGTCTCTCGCTCGTTCATCTAAGCCTCCTGTGAGAATTTCTTGATAGTTCAAAGATATATCGTTAACTGATCGCTGGCAAGACAGTGCAGCTCCGAAATTGGTACGCGCCGCAGGGGCTCTTCGATGTGGCCCCCTCGTGCCAGCTGTCCAGGGTTGCCTGATCAGCCGGATACCCGGTCTCGGACCACGCTTGGCTTGGTTTGCCTGGGGTGCGCAGGCTGACGCGGGCCGGCCTCTGTCGGCAGCCTGGAAAACGGGACCGGAACTGGGCGAACTAGCGAATATTGTCGTGCTGCGGGTCGGCGTCCTGCCAGCGCTCGGTCAGCGCGAGCAGGCGGTCGGCGGCCGGTCCGAGTTGCTGACCGCTGCCGACGGCCACGCCGAGCATGAACGCGGTGACGGGCGCAGCTGGCCTGTCCACCTGGTGCGCGACCTCCCTGGCGAGATCGAGAACCGCGCGCTCGTCCACGAGCGACTGCTGTACGCCGAGCTCAGCGCAGGCAGCGCTGATCCACGCCTGCAGCGTGCTCATCGGCTGCCCTGCCTTTCGGTTAGCGGGTTCTGCTGCGCGACCAGGGCATGCGCCGCGGCCACGTCTTCCGCCGTGTCGAGGTCTAGCCAGGGCGGTGGCTGGTCAGCGACGGCGCTGGTCGTTACCACGGTCGGTCGCAGCGGACCGAGCAGGCCGCCGAGCGAGTCGCCCTGGTAACCGGCAAGCGCCGATCGCAAGGTCGCCGTGCGCCAGCAGCTGGCTAGCCACTGCGAGCGGCCTTGGCCGTCCACCAGCATAGATCCGGTGGCCGCACCATCCCCTGCTGCGAGCAGCGCCCGCACGTGACTGTCGCGCAGGAATGGCAGGTCCGCGGCCAGCAAGACCAGCCGAGGCTGGGTAATGAGTTCAACTCCCGCGCGGAGCGCCGGAACCGGGCCGGCGCCGGGCGGCTGCTCGCTCGTGAACTCGATGGAAAGGTCAGCGGTGCCCTCCCGCTGCGGGCCGCCATCAAGCAGCTCAGCGATCAGGTTCGGCCTTGGCGGCCCGACTATGACGACCCGGCAGGCCCCTGCCCCGATGGCAGCGCTGGCCACGGACGCCAGTATCGACCGTCCGGAGATTCTGATGCCTGGCTTGTCGGTGCCGCCGAGCCGGCTTGCCCGGCCCCCTGCCAGCACCACAGCAGCGATCGGCCCGGACTTGTGCGATCCAGCTGTGCGTGCAGTTTGCACAGGTCAGCCGCCGATGGCCGACATCGGCCTGGCCGGCTGGAGGAAGCCGGGGTCATTGATGCCGTGCCCTGGCAGTTTCGAGGCGACCGCGCGGCGCCACCTGTCGGCCAGGTCGTCATCATCGGCGCCCGCGCGCAGCGACGTGCGCAAGTCGCTCTCTTCCCTGGCGAACAGGCAGTTCCGTACCTGGCCGTCGGCGGTCAGTCTGACGCGGTCGCAGGAACCGCAGAACGGCCTGGTGACCGAGCCGATCACGCCAACCCTGGCGGGTCCCCCGTCAATCAGGAACGTCTCGGCCGGAGCAGAGCCGCGTACTTCGGGTTCGTCAGGCGTCAGCGAGAACTTCGCGGACAGCGCCTCCAGGATCTCGTCGGCGGTCACCATGTTCTCCCGGCGCCAGCCATGCTGGGCGTCGAGCGGCATCTGCTCGATGAACCTCATCTGGTAACCGCGGTCGAGGCAGAACAGCAGCAGGTCGACAGCCTCATGATCGTTGAGGCCGCGCATCAGGACCGCGTTGACCTTGACGGGTGCCAGTCCGGTCCCGGCCGCGGCGGCTAGCCCGGCGAGCACATCAGCGAGCCGGTCCCGCCTGGCGAGCCGCACGAATGTCTGCGGGTCCAGGGTGTCGAGCGAGACATTGACACGGTCGAGTCCTGCCTCATGCAACGGGCCGGCCAGCCTCGCCAGCCCGATGCCGTTGGTCGTCATCGAGATCTCCGGGCGTGGCACGAGGGCGGCTGTCCTGGCGATGATGCCGGCCAGGCCGCGCCGCAGGATGGGCTCACCGCCGGTGAACCGGACCTCGGTAATAGCGAGCCGCTGCACGGCGATCGTGAGCAGCCTGATCAGCTCGTCGTCGGTGAGTTGGTCAGCCCCCGGCAGCCAGTCCAGGCCCTCGGGCGGCATGCAGTAGCTGCACCGCAGATTGCACCGGTCCGTCAGCGACACACGCAGGTCCGTGGCCACGCGGCCATATTTGTCGGCGAGCACGACCTACCACCTCCTGCAGCTGAGTCGCTTTCACGCTGGCTAAGCCTACGTCTCGGTTCGCACGCGAAGCCTAACCCGTACCTACCAACAAGCCATTGCGGGGCCGATTCGTTCCCAGCAGGCAACCTGATCACAGAGGATGAGATCCATGACCGTGACCGGCGCGATCTGGCGCGAGCAACTAACTTCCGATCAGCGGGCCATGCTGGGCCGCGGCGCAGGCACAATCGCCAACCCGCGCCCTGATGTTCTGGTCATCGGCGGCGGGATTCTCGGCGTGGCCGTCGCCGCATCGGCGCACGACGCCGGGCTCGGATCGGTGCAACTGGTCGAGGCCGGACGGCTGGGCGCCGGCGCCACCGGCGGTGCTACCGGGCTTCTGATCCCCGAACCCCACCAGTGGAGCGACCCGGAGACATTTGTCGACATGGAGCGCGCCAGCCTGGAGCGATGGCGCTACCTCGAGCAGGTCACGCCCGGCGGCCTCGGCCTGGTCGAACTTGACTGGATCGGCCTGGCTCCCGACCCTGGCGGCCTGGCCGCGCATCAGCCCGAGAACGTGGAGTGGCTCGACGCGGCCAAGATCGCCGCTCTGGTCCCCGGCCTGGCCTGGCACCTGGGCGGTGCGCTGATCCGGCATCAGGCCAGGGTCAACCCGCTGCGCGCCCTTGTCGGTCTTGCCGACGGGCTGCCGGCGGTGGGCACCGGCGTGGCCGCCACGGCGGTGACGATCCGCGGGGAGCGGATTGAGTCGGTCACCACATCGGCGGGCGAGATCAGCGCGGGTGCCGTGGTCTTCGCGACAGGGCAGCCGCCGGTCATCGACGGGCTGGAGATCGACATCCCCGCCGACCGCGTCAAGGGGCACCTGATCGTGACCGAGCCGGCCAGTGTGCACCTGCCGTGCACGGTCGCGCCGGTCGCGACGCCGCTCGAAGACGGCAGGCTGCTCGCTGGCGGCACGTTCGACTACGGCGACGAGAGTCCACTGGTGCGGGAAGAAGTCGTGGACACGATCATGGGAGGCCTGCGCGCGGCGTTGCCCGGTGTCCGTGATGTGGGTGTTTCTCACCAGTGGTGCTGCTTCAGGCCCAGGCATCCGGATCGTCGGCCGGTCATCGACCGGGTTCCCGGTCTGCGCAACGCGTGGCTTACCTCTGGTCATTTCAGGACCGGGATACTCAACGCGCCGGCCACGGGCCTGGCGATCACCCGCTGGATCTCCGCGGACAAGCCGCCGCCCGAGGCCAGGGCGTGGAGCGCCGCCCGGTTCGCCAGCCGAAGCGCAGAGGATTAGAAGCGCGCGCTCCTAGCCGCGGATCCTCCTGCGGTCATCAGGCAGCCGCTGGGTGAGCCGCAGCCGGTCCAGGTGCTCGAGCAGCGGGATGACGGTTCGCCGCGTCGAGCCGAGCGCTACCCGAGCTGCTGCCGCCGTGAACGGCTGGTCAAGCCCGGCCAGGATCTGAGCCGCGCGCTCCCCCGCGCCTGGCGCCAGCACGATCTGGTCAGTCAGCCGCAATAGCGCTCCGTGCCTGGCCGCCGCGGCCAGATCCCGCTTTTCGAGGCCAAGCTCGCTGAGCCTGGTGGCGTCAGGGGCGTCGAACGGACGGTCGGCCAGGTCGGCGAGGAGCGAGGCGACCGAGGCGGCCAGAGCCGGAGGAAGGCTGTCGGGCCGCGTGCCGACCGTCAGCACGCCGGCGGTGGCGGTCACCGAAGGCGCCGCCGACGCAAGCGCGAGTACCAGCCGCCGGTCGGGCAGCCGCAGCGCCTCGCGCGCGGCCTCCACTGGCAGGCCAGGAGCGAGCGGTTCACGCTCGGCGTGCTCGGCCACGATGGCGCCCAGCCTGGCGGCCAGGCCAGCCCAGTGGTCAGAGTCGGCGAGCCAGCCAGCGGCGACCGGTTCTGGCTGATCGGTCACTCCCATCGCCGTCAAATCGGCCGCTGCGGCCAGCCCGCGCCGCCTGACGAGGTCGGCCGCGGCAGGCCGGTTGGGCCAGGCCGCGAGCTCGGCCGCCGCGGCGGTTGCCGCGCCGCGGCGGGTCAGTGGCGGAGGATCGACGTCGAGCACGACCGCGCCGAATAGGCCGGGCCAGATGTCGCGGCCGCCGTCGGGATCGGCTTGCTCGCGGGACGCGCCAGGATCGCGCAGCAGCACCCGGTCGGCGACGTGCAGCGGCAGCGGGTCGCGGAGCGTCAGCCTCGCAACTGCGCCGCCGAGCATCCTGACCTTGGCCTGGGTTCTGGCCGAACCGACATGCACGGTGATCAGCCTGGGCGGCCCGTTCTCGCTCACCTGGCTGATCCGCACGTCGACCTGTCTGGCGAGCCGCCAGCGGCCGGGCTGCACCAGCGCCATCCCCCTGGCCAGCTGGGTCCGGTCGATCCCGCGCAGGTTCAGCGCTGCCCGCGCGACACCGGTGAGCTCGGTGGCGTTCTCGCCGAGCGTCTGCAGTGCGCGCACCTTGACCGGTCGCACCGCCGGCATGAGAAGCAACTCGTCGCCGCGGCGTACTGTGCCGGCCGGCAATGTGCCGGTCACCACGGTGCCGCTGCCCGTGATGCTGAAGGCTCGGTCCACCCAGATCCTGACCGGCGCCTTCGGATCGGCGGGGGGCAGCTGGCCGGCGAGTTCGCCCAGGGCGCCGATGAGCTCAGGCAGGCCGGCGCCGGTGATGGCGCTGACTGCGACGGCTCGCACGTCCCCCAGGCTTGACCTGCGGATCTGGGCAGTCGCCTGTGCGATGGCCCGGCTCGGATCGGCCAGGTCGGCGCGGGTGACCACGAGCACTCCGCGGGAAATACCGAGCGCGTCGATCGCGGCTAGATGCTCGGCCGACTGCGGCATCCAGCCGCCGTCGGCCGCCACGACGAAGAGTACGGCGGGGACTGGGCCTACTCCGGCGAGCATGTTCGGCACGAACCTGGAGTGCCCAGGCACGTCGACGAAGGCCAGCCGCTCCCCCGAGGCCAGCGTCATCCAGGCATAGCCGAGGTCGATGGTCATGCCGCGCCGCTTCTCCTCGGCCCAGCGATCGGGTTCCATCCCGGTCAGCGCGCGCAGCAGTGCCGACTTGCCGTGATCCACATGGCCGGCGGTCGCGATGACGTGCATCGCTCAGCCCGCCCGGCCGGCGACCGCCAGCACGGCCGCCGCCAGGGTCTCGTCGTCGGCCGCCGCCACCGCGTACAGGTCAAGCAGCAGCCTTCCATCGGTGACCCGCCCCGCGACGGCAGGCCGCTGGCCTGCCCGCACCTGCTCGCTGTTCCGCAGCGGACCTGCGAGCGAGTCCGGCAGGCTGACCGCAGCGCTGGGCAGCGCCACGCCAGGGGCACCTCCGCCGCCCACCGCGGCGGTACTGTCCACCGCAATCGCGTCGACCCCGGCCGCGGCCAGCACAGCCGCGAGCCGCTCTGCTCGCGTGGCCAGCAGGCCGGCGTCGACGGACAAGGCCTGCAGCACCGGCGCTGGCGGTCCGGCCAGCGTTGCCTCAAGCGCAGCGATGGTGAGCTTGTCGACCCGCAATGCCCGTGCGAGCGGGTGCCTGGCCAGCTGCCTGACCAGGTCGGCGCGGCCTAGCAGCAAGCCTGCCTGCGGGCCGCCGAGCAGCTTGTCGCCGCTCGCGGTCACCAGTGCGGCACCAGCGCGGAGCCAGGTCGCCGCGTCAGGCTCGTCGGGCAGTGCGGGATGGGGCGAGAGCAGCCCCGATCCGATGTCGCCGACCACGGGGACGCCGAGCCCGGCGAGCTCGTCAATGCCGGCGCTGGCCGTGAACCCGTCGATCCGGTAGTTAGACGGGTGGACCTTCAGCACGAACCCGGTTCGCGGTCCGATAGCCGCCGCGTAGTCCGCCCCGGACGTCCGGTTGGTGCTGCCGACCTCGCGAATCTTCGCTCCGGTGCTCTCCAGCAACTCGGGCAGCCTGAAGCCGTCGCCGATCTCGATCAGCTCGCCTCTGCTGACGATAATCTCGCGGCCGGCCGCCAGCGCGGTGGCCGCGAGCACGAGCGCGGCCGCGTTGTTGTTGACCACATGCACGGCCTGCGCGTCCGGCACCGCCCTGGCCAGTGCCGCCAGCATCGCCGCGCCGCGTCGGCCGCGAGCGCCCGTCGCCAGGTCGAACTCAAGATCGGTGCATCCCGCGGCGGCGCTAAGGGCCTCGCGGGCCGCGGTCGACAGCGGCGCCCGGCCGAGGTTGGTGTGCAACAGGACGCCGGTGGCGTTGACCGTGGGCGTCAGGCTGGCCGCGAGCCGCGGCAGCCCGGTCACGGCCGCTGCCGCCACTTCGTCAGGCTGGATCTGGCCATCCCTGGCTCGCTGCTGTGCGCGGTGCACCGCCTCTCGCACCAGCGGCCGGCCAAGCCGCAGTTCTGCCGCCGCCAGCCGCGGATCGGCCAGGACGGCATCGGTGCGCGGCACCAGCCTGCGGGCGTCCTCCACGACCGCGACCATACCTCGCGGCAGGGATACGCTGGTACCTTAGCCAGCCGCTGCCGGCTAAGTACCGGCCATCAGCCGGCTGAGGCGCCTGGGCGAAACCACGCGCGTCCTGGACTCGTTGGGCCCATCATGCGTCCCGATGTGCCAGGCTTGATCCACTGATGCGAAGAAGGTGAACGAACATGGCTGATGACGTGCAGACACCGCGAAGCAGGGGCAGCCTGTGCGGACTCGCGCTCATCCTGCTCGGCGCCTGGGCCGGCCTGGCACCCTTCGCCGGGCCGTCGCTGCGCTTCGGGTTCACCCCTGATCGCGCGTGGGCGTACACCTCGGGCAGGTTGTACCTGTCGGCTCTGCCTGGTGCCGTTGTCCTGCTGGCCGGCCTGATCGTGGCCATGACCAGGAACAGGTCGTTCGGCGGGTTCTGCGCATTTGTGGCGGCCCTGGGCGGTGTCTGGCTTATAGCCGGCGCGGCGCTGGTCAAGCTGCTGCCCGCCAGCCAGGCAGCCTCGATCACGGTCGGCACGCCGATTAGGACAGGCGCGTCCGCCCAGGTTCTGACCGGCCTGGCGTTCTTTACCGGGGTCGGCGCGCTGATCGTGTTCTTCGCGGCGGTCGCGCTCGGACGCTTCTCGATCACCGCGCTCAAGGATTACGTCGGGCCCACTGCCGGCGTTGGCGACGGAGCCGGTATCGCCGGCCTGGGCGCATACCAGGCCGGCCAGGACACGACGGCCCAGCAGTACGGCCAGCCGCAGTACGCGTCGCAGTATCCGTCAGGCCGGGATCCGTTCCCGACCTCGCAGTACCCGGCGGCCGCCGGCCAGTACCCGGCGACCGAGCAGTACCCGGCCGCTGGTCAGTACCGGCAGCAAGGCCCCTTCGGGCTGACCAGCGATGTGACGGCGCCCGGGCAGTACCCGCAGTCGCCGAGCCCGTTCCCGCCCGCGCAGTACCCGGGATACCCCGATCAGACGGTGCCAGAATCCACGACGGCCATCGAGCGGCCTTCCGGGCAAGATCCGGCCGAGCCGGCGCCGTAGCCGGCGTCCTTGGTCGGTTGAATGGCTGGCGGAGGCGGACGGGAATCGAACCCGCCGGCGACGCGGAGCGCCGCCCGCCGGTTTTGAAGACCGGGGAGCCCACCAGGTGCCCAGACGCCTCCGCAGGTGACACTACCCGCAGCGGGCACGGACGCACGGACCAGGGCATCGGTCAGCTCAGTCGGCACCGGCGTAGAGCGAGTCGATCACGTCCGCGTATTTGTTATGAATGACCCGGCGCTTCAGCTTGAAGGTCGGCGTCAGCTCCTCGGTGTCCGCCGTCCATTCCACTGGCAGCAGCCGCCACCGCTTGACCTGCTGCACCCTGGCCAGCTGCTCGTTCGCCGCCGCGACCGCTTCGCCCACGGCCTCGAGCACGAGCGGGTGCTCGGCGAGTTCAGCCAGCGACGCGGCGTCTACGCCGCGTGCCTTCGCCCAGGCCGGGGCCACCTCGCCATCGAGCGTGAGGAGAGCGACAACGAACTTGCGCCGGTCGCCGAAGGCCAGCGCCTGGCCGATCAGCGGGTTGGCGACGAGTACAGTCTCGACAGCGGCTGGCGAGATGTTCTCGCCGCCCGAGGTGATGATCAGCTCCTTCTTGCGGTCCACCACCGAGACGAACCCGTCGGCATCCATCGTGCCGATGTCACCGGTGTGCAGCCAGCCGTCCTCGTCGAGCAGCGCCTTGGTCTGTTCTGGCAGGTTCAGGTATCCGGGGGTGTTGAGCGGGCCGCGGGCGAGAATCTCGCCGTCATCGGCGATCCGCACCTCGATGCCGGCCACCGGGCGGCCAACAGTTCCGAGCCTGAAGGCGGTCGGCGTGTTAGTAGTGAACGCGCCGGTCGTCTCGGTCATCCCGTACACGTCAAGGATCTTCATGCCGAGCCCCGCGAAGAACGCGGCCACCTCGGGCGGCAGCGGCGCCGCCGCGCTCACCACGTTCACGGCCTGCTCGAGGCCGAGCAGGCTCTTGATCGGCGTCAGGACGGCCGCGTCGGCCTCGGCGAACCTGGCCGCGAGCTCCTCCGATGTCGTGTTGCCGTACTGACAGCTCAGCACGTATTCGCGGCCGGTCTCCATAGCCGCTGCCACGGCGGCCTTCTTGGCCTCGTCCTGCTCCAGCGTCAGCAGCGCGTGGATGCCGGCCTGGATCTTCTCCCAGACCCTCGGCACGCCGAAGAACGCCGTCGGTTTCACCTCGCCGACGACCTTTACCAGGTCGGTGGTGACATGACAGAAGTACGAGTGGCCCGCACTGTAGATCGCCAGGTACAGGCTAAACATCCGCTCGGCGATGTGAGCGAGCGGCAGGTACGAGACCCACCGCACGTGCTTCATGGTGGCGCCGGACATCTCGGCCGTCGTGGCTTCATAGAGCACGCTGCCGTGGGTGATGATGACGCCCTTGGGGTTGCCGGTGGTGCCCGATGTGTACAGCAGCGTGACCGGGTCCGCTGGGCGGATCGCGCTAACCCGGCGGCTTACTTCCGCGGCGGCATCGGACTGGCTCGCCTCCTCACTAAGCGCGGCGAACGCTGCCCAGCTCAGGTGCGCGTCATCGGCCCGCAACGCGGCGGCGTCGCGCACGATTACGTGAGTCATCCCCGGCAGGTCGGCCAGCAGCGGCTGCCATCTGGCTAGTTCCGATGCCCCGTCGAGAACGGCAATCCGCACGTCGCAGTCGGCCGCCACGTACCTGATCTGGTCGGGTGCCAGCGTCGCGTAGAACGTTACGGGAACGCCGCCCGCGTGCAGCACTGCCTGGTCGGCGAGCACGTGCTCCATCCTGTTCGGGAGCATCAGGGCGACTCGTTCGCCGGGCTTGAGGCCGAGCCTGACCAATCCGGCCGCGAGCCGCAGTGCCTGATCGCGGAACTGCCGCCAGGTCAGGGTCTGCCAGGCCGCGTCGCCGTCGCGGTCGGAATAGGCGGGAAGGTCACCGTAGTCCTCGGCGGTCCGCAGCAGCAGCCCGCAGAGCGTCAGGCCCGCCGTCTGCGCTTCAATGTCCGCGCGCTGTTCGATCACTGGATTAGTCACTGCGTCCTCCGTCATGCTGCTGCGCCTGCCCGATATGCCACCATGTGGCGGCCGACGGCGCAAGCCGCCGGCTGGCTAGAGTGTTCAGCAATGAAGACTCAGCAGTCAGTCAGGCTCACTCAGTACGCACGCGGTGGCGGGTGCGCGTGCAAGATACCGCCGGGCGAGCTTGAGGAGGCGGTGGCCAAGCTGGTGCCCGAGCACCGGCCCGACGATCTCCTCATCGGGGTCGAGCACGGCGACGACGCGGCCGTGGTGCGGATCAGCCCCACCAGGGCGATCGTGGCGACAGCCGACTTCTTCACCCCGGTGGCCGACGACGCGCGCACGTTCGGCCGGATCGCCGCGGCGAACGCGCTCTCAGATGTTTATGCGGTCGGCGGCGAGCCGCTTGTCGCGCTCAACCTGCTCGGCTGGCCGCGCGACGTGCTCAGCGCGGATCTGGCTGCCGAGGTGCTCATCGGCGGCCTGGAAATCGCCAGGCAGGCCGGCTGCCATGTCGCTGGCGGGCACAGCATCGATGACCCAGAACCTAAGTACGGCATGGCGGTGACCGGCCTGGCCGACCCTGACCGGCTGCTGCGGATCGACGCGGGCACCGCCGGGCTGCCGCTCTCGCTGACTAAGCCATTGGGTTCGGGCATCCTCAACGCGATGCACAAGGCGACTGGCGAGGTCAGCGAAGCGGCCGTCGAGGTGATGACCACCCTCAACGCGGATGCAAGCCGGGCGGCACTGCGGGCCGGCCTGGGCTGCGCCACGGACGTGACGGGTTTCGGCCTGCTCGGACATGCCTTCAAGCTCGCCAGGGCGAGCGGCGTGAGCGTGGTGATCGATCACCGGGCAGTTCCCGTGATCGAAGGCACGCTGGCGGCTCAGCGGGCCGGCCACCTGCCTGGCGGCAGCCGGCGTAACCTGGCCTGGGTGGCGCCGCACGCGGACTTCAGCGGTTTGCTCGATGAGGTGCTGCTGCTGCTCGCCGACGCTCAGACATCCGGCGGCCTCCTTATCGCCGGGGAGATTCCGGGCGCGCCGGTGATTGGCGAGCTCGTGCCGCGCCGCGACAGTGTCATCAGCGTCATATGAGGGTCACACTACGTAGTTACCTTAGGAAATTTTGGGGCAGGCTGGCCTCACGGTTGGTACAACATCGGGCAGACTGTGCCGGTGGCCTTCCGCAACGGCGCGATCTAGCTGCCGCCGGATGCAACAAGCGGCGGCTGCCGCTCGTCTAGCTTTGCGACGAATGTTCGCGCAAGAGGCGCGTCGATGGCGTTCAGTGCAGTGCCGCGACCGGCTCCGGCCAAGGACAAGGAGGATCGGAGCGTGCAGGCACAGGCCGAGATGGAGCCGGCAGATGCGGTGG
>WNFC01007986.1_pt1 | contig 11656 bp, 7 predicted proteins | sample 5400541 | NCBI WGS metagenome assembly WNFC01 (sample SAMN13153342, study PRJNA577476) | soil metagenome | isolation source: 120 cm saprolite under Douglas fir tree site 2 hole 2 replicate 1 | place: USA:California | collected 2015-04-18 | reverse complement strand
TCCTGTCGCAAGCGGTCTGGCTGGTCCACTCCGAGTTGCGCGCAGTCGGGTCCCGTGGAAACCCTGCTCCCGGCCCATCCGAGCAAGTCCGCATCGCCGCAGGCTGGCGCCAATTTCACGGCGGAGGCATAGCCGGCGCGCCTTACCCCGATCCACAATCCACACTCCCCATCGAAGTCTCCCAGGACGACGCCGGCTTCGACACTCAACACTCCCCACTGCTCTCACTCGTAACCGCAGCCCCGCTGCTTGCCTGGCCCCAGCGCTTCCTTTTTCACGAGTTCGCCCTCGCCCCGTACTGGCGCTGGTTCCCGCGCCTGCCTTTCCTGGCCTGCGGGCTCTTCCTCGGCGCATCCCTATGGTATGTTGCCCGCCGTCTCTGCGGAAACTCGGGCGGATTCCTTGCCCTCGCTCTCTACTGCTTTTCTCCTTCCATGATCCAGGCCAGCGCCGTATGGCACACCGAACCTGAAGTCCTCGCCGCTTGGGGATCCTTCGGAGCCATCTTCACCGCTATCGCCGTCGCTCATACGCTCTATGCGCCGCGCGAAGTTGTTCTCTGGAACTGGCGCCGCATCGTTTTGCTGGGCGTCTCCATAGCGATCGCAGTCGGCTCCCAGTTCTCCATGATCGTTGTCGTACCTTTGGCTCTCGCCTTTCTGCTCTACTTGGCGCCCATACGCCGAAGCGCGGCCCTCGCCATCTGGGCCACCGCTTGTTTCGTGGCGTTTCTCTTGCTCTTCGCGGCATACTTCTTCCATCCCGTCGTATTCTTCAAAGGAATGCAACACGCCTCCTTCTGGGGAGCAACCTGGCGCAGTTTCACCGTCCCCGGCGTTTACCGCGAAGTCGGGTTGCAAATCCTCCGTGCCTGTCCCGCTCTCGCCGTGCTGCTGCCGATCGCAATCGCAACTTACCTTTTCTGGCCTCGCACCCGCTACTTCGGCAACACCGCTCCCGGCGCAGTCGCCCTCCTCTTCATCGCTCTGGGGATGGCCCATCCTCACGTCGCTGGCGCGGGATTCCTCCTCGCTTCCGTCCCCTTCCTTTTAATCTTCGTCTCCGGCATCCTCGCCGACCTCATGGAAGCTTCCTTCCGTCTCCTCGTCACCGCCTGCGTCTGGGGATTGGTAGGGGCCTACATCCTTTGGAGCGTTCTAGCCCTCGCCCAAGTCCCCCTCGGATGATTTCGATCATGCAATACGAAGCCAAAACCATTCAGCCTGCACTCTGTCATCTCGAGCAAAGCCGAGAGACCCGCTGTTTTTGCCTGCCCCATCCCGCTGACAATTCTCTACACTTTCCCCCGCATCTCCCGCCGTCCATCTCGATCTAAAACCGTAGAATTCGAGGTGCGCCATGGCCTTTCCATTGGAGTATCATGAAACTGTGCAGCGCTCGATTCCGGCTTCGCTGGCGCTTTTCGGGATGCTCCTGCTCCCGCTTCTTCTTTCCACCTCCAGCTCCGCGCAGATCAACGGCACACCTCCATCCGTGACTTCTCCCGGCTTCGGCGGCCGCGCGATCAACGGAACGCCGCCCAGCGTCACTTCGCTCGGCCGTAACGGATTCGTACCGCCCAACTCAGGCTTCAATTTCCATAATCAAATTTCCCACAGCGGCGGCCGTCACCACCATCACACTGTGAGCGGTAACGCCTATTACCCATATGTTTACGCGCTGCCCGTCCCCTATGCCGTCGATGTCAACGACTCCGAGGGGGATGACGACGACTCCAATTATCAGGGAGGCCCCACCCTCTTCGACCGCCGCGGTTCGGGACGCGACTCCTACATTCCGCCATCGTACCCAGGCCCCGCCCACGCTAGCCGAACGGTGGGAACCGGAGCGGTGCAGCCAGACGACGCTCCGTTCGGCGCCAAACCCTCTTCCGAACCGCCGCAGCCCTCGACCATCCTCGTTTTCAAAGACGGTCATCGACTGGAAGTTGGCAACTACGCCATCGTCAGTCAAACGCTTTACGATCTAACCCCAGGCCATCCCCGCAAAATCGCACTCGCTGATCTCGATCTCCCCGCCACTCAAAAACAAAACGACGACCGCGGTATCGCGTTTCAACTGCCGCCTTCCGCTCAGGCAGACTAAATGCGCCCACTAACACAGGTCGTGTGGCCCATGTGGAGCGGGCGGCCTCGCCCGCTAAATGCACGCGGCAAAGTAACCTCCGCAGGAAGCTCGGACCTTTGTCGCTTGCTAGTCCTCGTATTGCTCACAATTCCCACCCCATTGGCCAAAGCGCAGAGAATCGCCCCCGCCACGCACACCGCTTCTCCGTCCAGGCGAATACCTCCACCTTTTCACCCGAGCGGACGTTTTGCCTTTGCTGGAAGTGCGCATCCATCTTCCCGATTCCACCACTCTTCGCCCTCCACTTCTTTTCTCTCGCCATTCTTCGGCGACTCTTTCAATCCCGATGACTTCTCCTCGACTGGCGACTCTGCCGCCTCTCAGGCGTCCTCATTCCTCGTACCGGCCGCACGCGCTCTATCCGGCTCTACAGGTTTTGCGGGACGATCCGACAACGCTCAGGAGCCTTCTTCCTCTCAACCGCTGTTGATCGAACTCCAGGGCGACCGCTATGTCCGTGTCAGCAGCGCTGCAATTGATGGCGAAGCCCTTCCTCTCTCGCTCGCGCCCGGCAACATTCGTCGAACCATCGCTCAGCCTCCAAAATCGACTCGCAGCCATTTCAACAAACCCGCAACCCGGAATTCGGCGAATGCCTCAGCGACTGTGATCGCCGCCGCGTCTCCGGCGCGCGACCTACCGGCCGCAGTTCTAGTCTTTCGCGACGGACACAGCGAAGAAGTCCGCGACTACACCATCGCCGACGGATTCCTCTATGCCCGCGGCGACTACTACACCGACGGATACTGGAACAGGAAAATCGATCTCTCCACCCTCGATCTGTCTCAAACTCTGCAAACCAATTCCACCCGCAACGTGAAGTTCGTTCTCCCCTCATCTCCCAACGAAGTAATCACCCGCCCCTAGGTCATTTCCTAACTCGCAGTCCGAAAGCTAGAATTCGTATCACCTAGGATTCGTATCAGGGCATGCCTTCAGGCGTGCCACAGGAAGCCTTGTCCAGGCGACGCCTTTAGGCGCTGACGATACTTCTCGCGCTCGCCCAGAACCGTCCTGACCAACCTTTCCATAGCCCGCGGCGTGATACAATATGACTTGACCAAAACTCAACTAACCGCCTGTAATTGCAACCGTTTAGCGCAGACTGGCTGATCGAAAGATCGACTACAGCGCACTACAGGCTAAGAGCTAAAAGCCAGAAGCTAAGAGCCTAAAATTTCATGCCTGACGATCAAAATCCCGAACTCCCCCTGACTCCTCCGCCGCCCGGCGACGGCAGTCCCGGTGCCCTGCACATCCAGCCCGTCAACATTGAAGACGAGATGAAGAAGTCGTATCTCGACTATTCCATGTCGGTCATCATCGGCCGCGCGCTGCCCGACGTTCGCGACGGACTCAAGCCCGTGCACCGCCGCATTCTCTACACCATGCAGCAGATGGGCCTTCAGCCCAATCGCGCCACACGCAAGTGCGCGCGCATCGTCGGCGATGTCATGGGCAAGTACCATCCCCACGGCAACCTCGCCGTGTATGACGCTCTCGTGCGCCTTGCGCAAACCTGGAGCCTGCGTTACCCGTTAATTTTTGGACAAGGAAATTTTGGCTCCGTCGATGGCGATCCTCCCGCGGCCGACCGCTACACCGAAGCCAAGCTCGCGCAAGTCGCAACCGCGCTTCTGGAAGACCTCGACAAAGAGACTGTCGACTTCCGTCCCAACTATGACGGCAGCGAAGTCGAGCCTGACGTTCTTCCCGCGCGCATTCCCAACCTGCTCATCAATGGCTCCGACGGCATCGCCGTCGGCATGGCCACAAAAATTCCGCCGCATAACTTAACCGAAATCGTTGACGCCACCATCACGCTGGTCAACAACCCGAACGCCCAGCTCGCCGAAATTCTAAAATTCGTCCAAGGTCCGGACTTTCCCACCGCCGGCGTAATCCACGGACGCGCCGGAGTTTTCGAAGCCTACCGTACCGGACGCGGCCGCTTCATGATGCGCGCCAAAGCCGCCATCGAAAACGTCACCAAAGATCGCCAGGCCATTATCGTCACCGAAATTCCTTATCAGGTGAACAAGTCCGTACTCATCAAACGCATCGCCCAGCTCGTCAACGACAAGGACATTGAAGACATCTCCGACGTTCGCGACGAAAGCGATCGCGACGGCATGCGCATCGTGGTCGAACTCAAGCGCGGCGCCGAGCCTCAAATCGTTCTCAACCAGCTCTTCAAGCACACCTCCATGCAGGAAGGTTTTTCCATGATCCTGCTGGCGGTGGTCAACCAACAGCCCCGCGAAATGGGCCTGATTCCGGCCATCAAACATTTCATCAACCACCGGGTCGAAGTCGTCCGCCGCCGCACCGCTTTCCTCCTTCAAAAAGCCAAAGACCGCGAGCACATCCTCGAAGGCTACCTCACTGCTCTCGATCACCTCGACAACGTCATCACGATCATCCGCGCCAGCTCGAACAGGGCTGACGCCCGCGAAAATCTAGTCGCCTACTTCGGCGGCAAGAAAATCGACATCAACACCACAGGCCGCGCTCCCAAGCTCAATCCCGAAAAGCCCTTCACCACGCGCCAGGCCGAAGCCATCTTAGAACTTCAACTGCACCGCCTCACCAAACTCTCCATCGATGAGATTTCCAACGAGTTGAAAGAAGTTCGCGGCCGCATCGAAGACTACGAATCGATCCTCGCCTCCGAAAAGAAACTTCGCACCGTAATCATCAAGGAACTCGAAGAAGTAAAAGAACTCTACGGAGACGAACGCCGCACCCGCATTGAAGACGAAGCCGCCGAAATCGTTCTCGAAGATCTCATCGCCGACGAGCAGGTCGCAGTGACCTTCAGTCATTCCGGCTACATGAAGCGCACGCCGATTTCCACCTACCGCATGCAACGCCGCGGTGGAACCGGTCGCACCGGCATGAAGACTCGCGAAGAGGATTTCGTCGAACACCTCTTCATCGCCTCTACCCACGCCTACATCTTGATGTTCACCAACAAGGGCCGCGTCTACTGGCTCAAGGTCTACGAAATTCCTGACGTCAGCGCCGCCGGCCGGGGCAAACACATCGGCAACCTCATCGGCCTGCAGCCCGGAGAAACCGTCCGCACCATGCTCGCCGTCCGCAATCTCGAAGAAGAAAACAAATACATTTTCTTCGCCACGCGTAACGGACTGGTAAAAAAATCCGAGCTCCGCGAATTCATGCACGTGCGCTCGAATGGCATCAACGCTATCAGCATCGAAGAAGGAGACGAACTCGTCGCCGCCCGCATCACCAACGGCAACCAGATCGTCTTCATCGCTTCCCACGAAGGCATGGCGGTCCGCTTCGACGAAAATCACGTCCGCCCCATGGGCCGCGCCGCCTACGGCGTCAACGGCATCAACCTCGAAGAACGCGACTACGTAGTCGGCATGACCGTAACCCCAAAGCCCGGCGCGGCACCGGTCGGCGCGCCCGCCCCCAGTGAAGAACATGTGGAGACAGCCGCCTCGGCTGTCCCGGACGCGTCAGCGCCCGAGGACGAAATTCCTGCCGGCGAAGTCGTCGACCTAACTCAAAAAGGCAATCTAATCCTCTCCGTAACCGAAAACGGCTACGGCAAGCGTACCCCCGCCGACGAATACCGCCTCACCAACCGCGCCGGCAAAGGCGTCATCAACGTCAAGACGACGGAACGCGTAGGTAAGGTGGTGGCCATCGCTCTGGTCGATGAAAACTCCCAAGTCATGCTGATCAGCCAGTACGGCAAAATCATCCGCATGGATTCGAAAACCATCCGCGAATCCGGCCGCAACGCTCAAGGCGTCCGCCTCCTCCACATGGAACCCGGCGACCGCGTAGCCGCCGCCGTAGTCCTGGCGCCGGAAGAAGAGCCCAACGGCAACGGAGGAACGTTACTTCAGTGAGTAAATGGAGTTGCGATGCTAGTGTGGTCGCGGCCGACTCACCCGCGAAATTACGCAAAGCTTGCAAACTTCTAACGCTGCTCCTGCTTCCGATTAGTCCCCTTCCAAGATTCCATACACATCCTCCACCATGCTCCCCGTGACCTCCGCGGCTCTCTCTCCGCGTCTCCGCGTTAAAAGCCTTTGACTTCCCCGCCACGAAAAAAGCTGGCATTGACCACCTTCGGTCCGCACTCCTCTACACCCGCGTTGCCGCCCAAGCGTCGAGCGCCGTCGCCACTTCCTACCCTCGCTCGAACGCGTGCTTCTTCTCCACCTCTTCCACCGCGCTCCGCATCGCACTCTCAAATCTTTCTCCTTGCCCTATCAACCCAGCGGTCGCCTCGGCCCACTCGCCCTCCATCCGCACCAGCCCATCTCCTGCCACCAATCGCCCCGCAATTTCCACCAAATGTCCCGGAGTAGTCTCCAAATACTGCGCCTCTGTCGGATCCCCAATCCACACCCGCTTGTCTGCACCTACCTTCGTCTGCCAATAAACCTTCCGCTCCACAAACGTCGCGATCACTTCATCGGTCGCCTTCCCAAACACCCACTTCTGCCGCTTAAAGTCATAATGCCGGCTCGAAAACGCCACCGGCTTCAGCTTTCCCGACCTCACAAATTCAATCTGCCTCCGATCCACTTCCTTGCGCAGCGCATTGATCACCGGCGCCTCCGCATCCTTCGGCTCCAGCGACGCCAGCACCTCCCGAACCGTCGCCGACAAATTCACCGCCACCGGAGCATGCAGCCCATCCGAATTCTCCAGCCGGATCTCCCCATGCAACACCCAAAAATCAGCCCCCGACGTCGACCGGTGAAACGGCCACTCCAGCTCAATCGTCAATGGCAGCCCCGTCATCGTCACCCAAATCTCTTTCTGCTCACCCGCCTGCGTCATGCTTAACCTGCCTTTTGAAGGATTGAAATTGATATGACCGAAAAATTAATCTGTCATGCTGAGCGAAGTGAGATCGTCCGATGGACGATTTTACGCAGTCGAAGCACCCCATACCCGCCATCATCATCACAAGCTCGTATAGGAGTTTCTATCCCTGAGCCTGAGCGCACGCACTACCCTGTGTTCCCCTGTGTTAAAGATCGTGATCTGATAACGCTGAAACATCGCTACTTTTTCTTCCTGCTCACCTTCGCTCCCATCCGCAACAACTTCCTGACCGTCCCCGTCGGCAGCCGCTTCATCTGATCATGCAACTCCGTCACCGCTTCAAAAAATCCCGCCATCGCCGCCAGCCGTTCCCGCGTAAACTCCGCCCCCGCCTCCTGCGGATCCAACTCCTCCAAACTCTTTCTCAGCATCTCCCGCGTCGGATCGATTTCCCGCCGCTTCCTCTGCTCAATCACCAGCCGGAACATCTCCCACACATCTTTCATCGACTCGTAATGTTCCCGCCGGTCGCCCAGCACATGCACCGCGCGCACAATCCCCCAACCCTCCAGCTCCCGGATCGACGTGCTCACATTCGACCGCGCCACGCTCAGCGTCTCCGCAATCTCCTCCGCCGGCAGCGCCCGCGGCGACAAATACAGCAGCGCGTGGATCTGTGCCACTGTCCGGTTGATCCCCCACCTCGTCCCCATCTCGCCCCAGTGCAAAATGTATTGCTTCTGCACTCCCGTCAAGTTCGCCATATCAGTACTTTCAGTCCAAACAGAATCTACAGAACGCTCTGCCGTCTGTCAACCCTGCTCAAGTCCGCGCGCCCCTCAAGCAAATTGCGGACAAAGTGCAAGTCTTTGCACGGTTCTTTACAAAAAAATACTAAATATCTTCGCCGTCAATCCTGAATTATTGGTAGGATCGGACGCGCAAAACTTGACCCGTTCCTTGCGGACTGGCTTCCAGCCCTGCTTTCAGCCGGTTCGAGCGGTTTCCCCCCACTCCGCCCCTGGTCGCCGTGCTTCTCTCCACCCGTCCCGGACTTCTCTCCGTCCACTTTCTTCTTAGCCGGCTTCCGCGCTGCCTCCGCCCGCTTCCTCTCCTGATACCGCCGATCATGAAACGCCTGATCCGACCCTTGTTTCTTCATCCCTTCAGCTTGCCACACCCCCGCAAACATAGCCAGCGCGAACCATCAATGCTCGTCTGGCCGAGTTGCTCATGTGACACGAAGCTCCCCCTTCGAGGTTTGACCCCCGCTCTGCTGCGCGGCTAAACTCGATGCTCAGTGGAGTCCCATGAAACGAATCGCATGCCTGCTGCTCTTCTTCTCTTTCTCTTTTTTCGCCCTCACCGTCTTCGCCGACCCTGCTGTTACCGATGACGACCAATCCCACCCTCACCATGAAGACCTGGCCGCCGCCCAACTGGGCACTGTCGCCTTCCCCATTTCCTGCGCCCCATCGGTGAAAAAGGCGTTTGAGCGCGGTGTCGCGCTGCTGCACTCGTTCTGGTACGAAGAGGCGGAAAAAGAATTCCAGCAGATCGCCACCGAAGATCCCAACTGCGCCATGGCGCATTGGGGCGTTGCCATGAGCCTGTGGCACCAGCTCTGGAACCATCCGGACGCCAAAGTGAACCAGCGTGGCTTGGACGAAGTGCACGAGGCCAAGACAACCGACGGCCCCACCACTGCGCGCGAGAAGGCCTACATCGCAGCCATCGCTGCCTTCTATAGCGACTCCAAAAAGCTCAACCACGAAGCCCGCGCCAAAGCCTATTCCGCCGGAATGAAGAAGGTCTACGAATCTTATCCTGATGACCACGAAGCCGCGGTTTTCTATGCGCTCTCCCTGCTCGGCTCCGAACCGCACGACGACGCAACCTTCGCCAACCGCAGGCAGGCCGCAGCAATCCTAGAGAAACTATTTGCCACCGACCCTGATCATCCTGGCGTCGCGCACTACCTCATCCACAGCTACGACAAGCCGCAACTCGCTCAACTCGGCCTGCCCGCGGCCCGCCGTTACGCCCAGGTCGCCCCCGCCGCTCCGCACGCTCTCCACATGCCCTCGCACATCTTCGCCCGCGTCGGCCTCTGGCAGGACGACATCAACTCCAACCTCGCCTCCATCGCCGCCACCCGCAAAACCGCCGCTATGCACATGGGCGGCGAAGGCCACCAGTTCCACGCCATGGATTTCCTCATCTACGCCTACCTCCAAAGCGGGCGCGAAGCCGATGCCGCCAAGGTGATCGACGAAATCAAAACCATGCCCAAGATGAAGTCGATGTATGGCTCCGACTTCGATCCCCAAACCAACGCGCTTACCAAATTCCCCGCAATATACGATCTCGAACTTCGCCACTGGTCAGACGCCGCCGCGCTCCAGGTCGTTCCCGGCTCGCTTCGCGGAGATCAATCCATCACCCACTGGGCACGCGCCATCGGCGCCGCCCGCAGCGGCAACGTCGCGCAATCCCACAAAGATTTGGAGCAGATCGAAACCATCCGCAGAGAATTCGCAGCCGAAAAGAAAACGGAGTATGCGGAAGCAGTCGGCGCGGACTATCAGGAAGCCGCCGCCTGGGTCGCGCACGCCGAAGGCAAAGACGATGAAGCCATCAACAGCCTGCGCACTCTGGCCGATAAGGCAGACAAGCTGGGCGAAGAACCCGAAGGCATCCCAGCCCGCGAACAACTGGCCGATCTCCTGCTCGAAGCAAGGCGTCCGCAGCAAGCCCTCGTGGAATACCAAACCGACCTGAAACTAAATCCCAACCGCTTCAACGCCCTCTACGGCGCCGCCCGCGCCTCCGAAGCCGCCGGCAAACAAAAAGACGCCGCGGAATACTACGCCCTGCTGCTGAAAGTCTGCGACGGATCAAACTCCACCCGCCCCGAGTTGAGCCGCGCCAGGGAATTGGTGGCACACAAATAATCGCCAATGCCCTGTCATCCTGAGCGAAGCAAGTACTTGCGCGCTTGCGCAAGTGCTTGTGTAGTCGAAGGACCCCTTGCAGTCATGCACCACCAGCGGCCTCGCCGGGAGTTTCTATCCCAACGCCATAGCTTGAAGCGCACTCCTCATACTGATAAGGGATATTATTAGGACGAATCCGGCCAGAGCTGAGCCGCGCGCGGGAGTTGGTGGCGCAGAAGTAGTGAATGTTGGTGTCTGAAAATGAAAAACTTGCCGAGAGTTCTATTCGCGCTATTGATTGGAAGCCTTCCTCTGTTAGCCCAGACAGCAGAGTCTACCCATAACCAGGATCTGGAACCCCGGAACGTAACTTATTGCGAACTGGCGAAGAACCCAGCCGCTTACAACCACGAACTAGTGCGACTCACCGCCTTCGTGACGCACGGCTTCGAAGATTTCCAGCTCGCGGAGCCGAACTGTGTCATGCCCCCTGAGCATTTCTCCGTCTGGGTGATGTACGGCGGCAAGGCTGAATCGGATACGGCCTATTGTTGCCCCGGGGAAAGCGGCCGAGAAACACGACCTGATTCCTTGACGGTTGAAGGGCTGCAAATTCCGCTTGCAAACGATCCAACGTTTTATCGCTTCACCGATCTTTTGAGAAATGAGCAAGACACAACGGTGCGTGTGACTCTGGTGGGGCGGTTCTTCTCCGGAGCAAAGCAGACTATCAACGCGTCAACACTCTGGAGAGGTTTCGGACATATGGGTTGTTGTAGTCTCTTCGTGATCCAGCACGTGGAGTGGTTCGAGCCACACACGAGAAGTGACGTGGATTACACAGCTGAAGCTGGCTGGTATGAAAAGGAAGGCTGTAAGTTCAGGAGCGTGCAGTATCAGCGGCACGTCTCCATCTCCTACTCAGACGGAACCGCCGAAGAGGCGATTGTAGAGCAAAGAATGGCTGACACCAGCCAAGCTTGGGCCCTACGCGACCCGCAACGAGTCGCTGTCGAGGCGCTGAAGCCTTTGTACCCTGGTCAAGTTCCGGCTCTGCGTAGTGTAAAGAAGACTCCGGTTCGGCAGGTATTCCGATGGAAGAACGGGAAGAAATCGGTCGTCGTTGTTGTAATTCGGCCTTACTGGCTGTCGTTCTATGCCGCCGCTGGTTCTGTAGCGTGGGTCAGTACAACCATCAAAGAAGCTGAGTGCCGTTAGCTGCCTGCCGGATCTGTCCGGCTTCTAACTCGATAACCTCAGCTTCGCGATCAGCCCGGCCATCATTCCCACCGCCCCCAGCAGCGCGTTATACTCGCGATGCTTCAAATACAATTCCAAAGAAAATGCGCCCGAAGGCGCGTCGGAGGCGCGAAGCCGCGGCACCATCCGCGGCACCATCCGCGCATATTCCTCAAACTCCGGAAACTTCCCCCGCAGAAACGCCTCTTCATCCCGAATCACCGGCAGATAGATGGCAACAAACATCACCACCTGCGCCACCCCCACCCACCAACTCCGCGCCGCTGCACAAAATCCCAGCCCCATTATCAAAGAACCCAAATAAAGCGGATTGCGCGTATGACCATAAGGCCCAGAAGTCGCGAGCGCCTCATTCTTGTGCACATGCCCCGAAGCGAGCGCCCGAATCAAAAGCCCCGCCACAACCCCAATCGCCCCCAGCGCGATAGATCGCCACGTAGGCCGCGCCAGCCAGAAATAAAGCACCGCAAACAAAAATCCCAGCGGCACCC
>WNFC01024561.1_pt1 | contig 11657 bp, 15 predicted proteins | sample 5400541 | NCBI WGS metagenome assembly WNFC01 (sample SAMN13153342, study PRJNA577476) | soil metagenome | isolation source: 120 cm saprolite under Douglas fir tree site 2 hole 2 replicate 1 | place: USA:California | collected 2015-04-18 | reverse complement strand
CTCGGCCACCACCGCGATGGCAGCGTCGGTGATCTCACTGGGCGCGCCGGGATCGCTGGCCATGACGATGTTCGTCGCCAGCGAGGCCACTAGCACGATCTCGCGGTTGTAACGGACCTCAACCGTCTGGGTGGCGGAGACAAATCGTTCTTCGAGAAGGCGCGAGATGAGATAGACGTTGACGAGCGGGTCGCGGCGAAGAAACGTCAGGGCCGGTCCGGCATCATCGTCGGAGAGCGATCGAATCGACCAGCGCCCTTCGGCCGGAAGTGTGACCATATCTTAGAACTGCGAATTGCCGAGGTATGCTAACTGATCGATCAGCTTGTGCCAAAGCGGACGGCGTCTCCACTCGCTCGGCGGTAGCTAAAACGATGCCGCTTCGTCGACCAGCACGCTCACGCCGGGATGCGACCAGAGCGCGGAGGCTGGGAAGTCGGCGCCTTGCGCGCCTGAGCGAAGCCGCGCGATGGCATCGCGCTTCTTCGCGCCGCTGGCGAGCAGCACGATCTGTCGCGACTCGAGGATCGTTCCGATGCCCATCGTAATCGCGTGCGTCGGTACGGGTTGATCGAGAAAGAACGCGGCGTTCGCTTTGCGCGTCGATTCGCTCAACGCCACGACATGTGTGCGCGAGTCGAACGGCGTTCCCGGTTCGTTGAAGGCGATGTGTCCGTTTGATCCGAGCCCGAGAAACGTGAGGCCCAGGCCGCCGGCGGCTGCGATCAGGCGCTCGTAGCGCTCGCACTCGACTTTCAGATCGGGTGCGGCGCCGTTCGGAATGTAGGTTCTGGTCGGATCGATATCGACATGGGCGAAGAGATGGCGCTGCATGAACGCGAAGTAACTGCCCGGGTGATCGCGCGGGATTCCGACGTATTCGTCCAGATTGAACGCGGTCACGTCGCGAAAGCAGTGGTACTCGCGCGAGCACTCCGCCACCACGCGCGCGTACACGCCGAGGGGCGTGTTTCCGGTCGGCAGGCCGAGAACGAGTTTGGGATCTTCGCGGATCGAATCGAGCAGAATGGTTGCGGCGCGCTCGGAAAGGGCGTCGTAATCAGGAAGGGTTTCCCAGTTCATAAGCGAGGGCCCTCTCCCTGGGGAGAGGGTGGCCGAAGGCCGGGTGAGGGGGCCCTCATCCGCCGCTTCGCGGCACCTTCTCCCCGCTTCGCGGGGCGAAGGAACTCGGCACGACTCGTGATCATTTCAGTTCCCGGCCGCGAACGAATACGCGCGACGCCTCGAACTTGGGAGTGAGGACGACGAGATCGGCGTCGTAGCCTGCGGCAATGCGCCCTTTGCGATCGCCGATTCCGAGGATTCGCGCCGGGACCTCGGTCGCCAGCGGAATGACCATCTCGATCGGCAGCCCCGCCAGCTCGACCATGTTCTGAACGGCGCGCTGCATCGTCAACGTGCTTCCGGCGAGCGTGCCGTCGCCGAGTCTCGCCGCGCCGCTGGCCTCGACCGAAAATTGGTGATCATAAAGTTTATATTTTCCCTCGGGCATCCCGGCTGCCCGCACAGCATCGGTGACCAGCGCGATACGATTCGGCATCGCCAGCGTCGCGACCCGGAGCACTGCCGGATGCACGTGAATGCCGTCGGCGATGAGCTCCGCTGTGGCGGCATTCGAAACCAGCGCTGCGCCGACGACCCCCGGCTCACGATGATGCATTCCGGTCATAGCATTGAAGAGGTGCGTGAAATGCATCGCGCCCCACTCGAGCGCCGCGACGGCATCGCTGTAATCGGCCGCGGTGTGACCGATCGAAAACACGATCTGCTTGCGGAAATGCTCGATGAGGGCGCGGACGCCCTCGATTTCGGGCGCCACGGTGATCATGAATCGAAGGTGCGGCGCCTCGCTTAGAAGGATGCCGATTTCCTGGATGTCGGCCGGACGGATCGAGCCGATGCGGTGGCAGCCATCGCGGTCGTGCCGTTGCGAGCATGAAATGAGGAAACGCGGCCAGCCGCTTCGTCCGCTCCGTCCATGAAATCGGCTCCGTCGCCGCCGTGGACATGGACGTCGATGAAGCCGGGAACGATCAAACCGGCGGCCACGCTGGCATCGCTCGGCGCCTGCGCAAACTCGCGGATTTCCGCGATCTGACCGTCTTCGATCGTGATCAGCGTGCGGTCGCGAATCGATCCGCCGACGAAGGCGCGCCCCCACAGACGCTGCGTCATACGCTGATCTTACCTAGGACTGTCGGCCGGCCGCCGGTCGCCCCTGGGATGTTCGTGTTCAAGCCGGCGATGGCGTCGTTGGCGATGATCGCCAGCCCGATCGCTTCCTTCGCTTTGCCGTTGATCGAGAAGTGTTCGTGCCTCACGACCGCGATTCCCGGCAGTCTTTCGCGCAGCATTTGCATCAATGTCGGATTTTGCGATCCTCCGCCGCCGACGATCGTGCGCTTCCGTGATCACGCGCCGCGCGAACTGGACGCCGAAGAGCTCGCGGCCGGTTGTTTTCGGCGGCAGTTTCTGAAAATAGGCGTGATCCATCCAGGCTTCGAGCAGATCGGGCAGCACCCGGCCTTTCGCCGCCAGCGCGCCGTCGCGGTCGTAATTCAATTGGCCTCCGGTCGCGACCTCCGCGAGCGCGTCGATGACCATGTTGCCCGGACCGGTATCGAATGCGATGACATTCTCAGGCCGCGCGCCAGGCGGAAGGTACGTCACGTTGCCGATGCCGCCGATATTCTGCACGCAGCGTCCGAGTTTCTCGTCGCGCAGCAGGACCCAATCGGCGTACGCGATCAGCGGCGCGCCATGTCCGCCCGCAGCCACGTCGCGGACACGAAGATCGCCGATGGTCATGATGCCGGTGCGCTCCGCGATGACGGCCGATTGTCCGATCGCGAACGTCGAGCGCGTGCGGATCGGATGATCAATCCATGCGACATTGGCCTCTTCGATGACCGGTTGCGGATCGTGCCAGATCGTCTGGCCGGCGCTCGCGACCAAATCGACATCGGCGTTGACATAGCCATGATCTTTCAGCAGCCGCTCGACGGCCGCCGCGAAGACTTCGCCGAGGAGAAAATCGAGCTGGCAGATGGCTTCGATCCTCGCCTCCGCGGGGTTGAAGAGTCGAAAGACCTTCGCGCGCAGCTCAGGAGGGAATGGATAACTGCCAAACGCCAGCAGCTCGACGCGCGAATTTTCGCCGTGCCCCTTGATTTGCACCAGAGCGGCATCGATCCCGTCGACGGATGTCCCCGACATCAGCCCGACGACCAGCCGCGACTCTTTGACCGCAATGTGCAGCAGTCGCCCGACGCGATTCACGCCTCGAGCACCTCGCGAAGCTTGCGGCCGCGCAGAAGCTTTTCGGCCTCCTGGAGTGAGATCCGTCGGTGCGCGATGACGGTCGCCAGCTTCACGTTTCCCTTTGCGTCGCGGAGCGCCTGCACGGCGATCGGCCTCGACACTTCCGCCGCCAGCTCCACCATTCGCACGGCGCGATTGCGAAGCTTCTCGTTCGTTGCAGGCATGTCAATCATCAGATTCGAATAGACGTGACCCAGACGGATCATGACCGCGGTCGAAATCGTGTTGAGGATCATTTTCTGGGCAGTGCCGCTTTTCATCCGGGTCGAGCCCATGATGACTTCCGGGCCGGTATCGGGAACGATCGCGATGTCGGCATCCTGCGCCAGCGGCGAATTCTGTTGCGAAGTGATGCTGACAGTCAGGGCACCGATCATGTTGGCTTTTCGAATGGCGGCCACGGTGTAGGGCGTCGTCCCGGAGGCCGCAATTCCGATGACGGCGTCCTCCGCCACGACCTCACGCTCGACATCGGCAATCGCTGCCTCATCGTCATCCTCGGCACCTTCGACCGCGGAGAAATACGCGCGCTCGCCCCCCGCCATCAGGACGCGAACTCGCGAGGGATCAATTCCGAAAGTGGGCGGCAACTCAGCGGCATCGAGCATGGCGATGCGGCCGCTGGTCCCGGCGCCGGCGTAGAAGAGCCGCCCGCCGTGCGACATCCGGTTGGCAATCTCGTCCACCGCGTGGGCGATGTGGGCCGCTTCCGCCGCCACTGCCGGCGCAACTAGGGCATCCTGTTGCTGAATGATGCGGACGATTTCGAGAGTCGAACGCCGGTCGATGTCGAGACTGGCGTCGAGCCGGTCCTGACTCATCGTTCAACGATATCATCGCCAATCCATGCCGACGCTGATGCAGAAGATCCGGCTCGCCATCCGCGGCTGGAATCGCCGTCGCGAGGAGAAAGACCGCGAGTTTCTAGCGAAAAATGTGGTGTGGGGTGGAGGACAGGCGCCCTCGCCTGTCCAAACAGGACAGCCGGGGGCGGCTATCGTCCACATCGACATGGAAGGCCTCACCGTCGCATGTCTCGATGGCTCCGGCCAGTTGGCTCATTACCTCGACATTGAAAGCGGCGAGGTCATCGATACGCGGGACGCGCTGGCCGGCGATCGTTATCGGCGCGTGCCGACGCAATCGGAGAGCGCGGATCGGCAAGCCTTCATCGCAACGCTCGAGGATAGTGGCGATCGCGCGAGGCTCAGCTCCAGCGATTTTCGAAACGCGATTGCGGCCGACCGAAAACTCGAGCGCGCCTGGTACAACTTCAGAAACGATCGCGCCATCGCCTCCATCGAACGATGGCTTCGGGAGATGGGTTTGAAATGAAAAAGCCGCGCGTTTCCGCGCGGCTTTACTTGATTGTCGGGCTGTGTCTTATGGCAGCGGGAAAGGCGGAACGTAGTTCGTCTGCGGCACCGGAACGACTTCGATCACTTCGAGTTCGGGTTGATACATCTCTTCCGGACGCGGTCGTCGATCAGGCTTCGTTTCCTTCTGGCCCTCTTCGATCCATTGTTCGCCATCGTAAATCCACATATGGCGTCCTTTCTGACTGCGCGCCGGATTCACCGGCGTAGCGATTGGTACTTCAAGGGTCCTGCCAATGGTGCCAACGCGCAAGCCCATCACTCTCAATAAGATATACGGATGGAACTGCCAGCAGGTTTGACCGACTGTCCTCGCCCGGACTCAGGAGCGTCCGACTTTTAGGTAGTCCGCCAGCTTCCGATACGCATGGCCTCGGTGCGAGATTCTGTCCTTCTCGTCGGGTGTCATTTCCGCGAACGTTTTCGTCGACCCGCGAGGCTGAAACCACGGATCCCAGCCGAATTGTCCATCGCCACGCGGCTGCACCAGAACCTCTCCGGTACATTCGCCGCAAAATACGTGGCCTTCAGTTCCATCCCAATATGCAACACAACATTCCGCTTTCGCAGCGCGATTGTTGAGCGCGTAGGCGATGGCGGCGAGACCCTTTCCGCCGGCCGACTCGAGAAGCCATCGCACATACGGACCGGGAAAATTGCCGAGCTCGTCGAATCCGAGTGAAACGTCCTCGACGATCAGACGGCCGTAGCCTTTGGTGCGTGCGACCTCCAGCTTGTAACGCGTGATCTCTTCGACGCGAGCGGCCTGAATCTCCGGCAGCACGATCGAAGCGCGAATCAGCGGCATCCCGAGGATGCGTTCGGCTTCGATCGCTTTGTTGGGATTCGACGAGACAAGGATCAGCTTGTCGTGATCGGGCACCCGCGAATTCTACTCGGCGAACGCGCGCAGCGAGCGGGTCAGGCGCTGTCTGAGCCGCTGAGGAGCTTCGAGCCGCGTTAGTCGAGCCTGAACGAAAAGGCGCAGACGGCGATGAATCGTCGTCCGCGCCATGCATTCGTCGCAGAGGTCCAGATGACTGCTAACCGCTTTTCGTCGCTGCTCGCCGAGGGCGCCGTCGAGAAAAAAGTAGGCAACGCGCTTGACGTCGTCGCAGATCATCAAGGGCTTGCAACTGCGTTACTCGACGACGAATTCCTCTTCGTTTTCGTTCTCGTCTTCGAGCTCGACCTCGTCGTCGGAGAAGAGGAATTCCTCCTCGTTCTCCTCCGGCTCTTGAACTTCAGCCTCTTCTTCAGGCTGCTCTTTCTTCTTGCGGCCCTTCGTCTCGTCTTTGCGAGAACGCATCTTGGCCGGCTCAGCCTGGCCGCGGATGTATCCGTACTTCCGCGCGTATTCGAGCAGGGTGCGCTCGAGCATCTTGCGGCCGCGATACAGACGCGACATGACCGTTCCGACCGGGCAGTCGAGAATTTCGGCGATCTCTTTGTACGAGAATCCTTCGATGTCGGCGAGCAACACGACCATCTTGTAGTCGTGCGGAAGCGAGTCGAGTGCGCGCTTCACATCCTCGTCCATCATGTCCTGGAAGATCTCGCTCTCCGGATCCTTGATCAGATCGGGAGCGTTCTTCTGGATCACGCGCTCGTAGGACTCCTCGATCTCCGAGAAGTCGATCTTGTGAGGAGTCAGCTTCTTCTTGCGGTAGTTGTTGATGAACGTGTTCTTCATGATCTTGAAGAGCCACGCCTTGAAGTTGGTCCCCTCTTCGAACTTGTCGTAGTACTTGTAGGCCTTGAGATACGTTTCCTGAACGAGGTCCTCCGCATCTTCGGAGTTCCGCGTCATGCGATAGGCAGTGTTGTAGAGAGAATCGACGTAAGGCATCGCTGCCTTCTCGAAATCCCACCCCTGCTCGTGCTCGTACGCTTCCGCGCTCTTCATTGCTTCTCCCGGATGTCGTGAAAAATGCTTAACTCGTGCCGCTTCCCCATTAGATGCAGTAGCAAATAAATTAGTTACTGCGCGGTTGCGATCTGCTGAAGCGGCATGCTCGAAATCGCTGTTGTTGTTGTAGTTACGGCGCCGAACGCCAAAGCGTTGAACCCTCTTCCGGCGCCGAAGCGCTCATCGTGCCGCGTCATCAGGACCGGACACGACGTCCTCAAATGATTGTTTCTACTGGTTTATCTACGGTCTACGGAGGGAAATAGCTGGCAAACCGCTTGTCAACACCTTGTGAACAGCCTAAATTCCCAAGGCGATATTAGCACCCCCGGCCTGGGGAAATCAATCACGGTAAGTGGCCATCAGAGCCTCATAAGCCCGCGTAATCTCGATAAAGCGCGCCGCGGCGTCCGACTGGACGTTCGCTGATTCGCCGTAGACCTTGTCGGGATGATGCTGGGCCGCCAGCCTTCGATACGCCGAAATGATGATTTGCCGATTGGGAGTGCCTTCGATGCCGAGAATCTTGAGGAGGGCGGCAGTATCGGTTGAGCCGCGCACGAACAGCGGCATCGCGCCGCCACCCCGGTCGGCTTCGCGCGGCCGCGCGTCTTTGGCGTGATCGACGTAATCGAATCCGTACTGCTCCCGCAGCTTCGCCAGCGCATCAGTTTGAAATCCGAGAGAGAAGCTGAGGTCGAGGAGGGTGGCATATTGGCGGAGGGGGACAGGACGGCCCGGTTTCGCGATCAGTTGGACGGCAGTCTCGAGTAACCAGTTCCGCTGTTCGGCGCCGGTGAGTTGCGCATAGCGCTCGCTCCAGCTCGCGATGTCGATCCCGCCCGTGACGGGCGCGATGACCCCGACGCTTCGAAGCTCACGCAGCGCCTCGCTTTGTTGCGATCCGCCCGCGGCCAGAAGCTGAAAAAGTATCGATGCCGCGATGCTATTGCGATCGGGACCGCTGCTGATTACGGTCGGTTCGGTACGTTGAATCGCCGCGATCGCGATCATCACCATCACGGCGATTCCGCCGCCCGCCACGATCATCAGAATGACGAGGATCAGCTCCACAGGGTCGCCGACACCGCCTCGATTCTCTTCTGCAACTGATCTTCGCTCAACACCGGCTGCGATCCATCGACGTCGATTTCCTCGTCCAGGCTGACCCATGAACGGCAGCCTTCGTAGCGGGCGGTCATCGGCACGGTCGCCGGACGCGGAAGTGCAAAGGTGCGCACCGCGATCACGTGAATCGACTGGTCGGGCCGAAATCGATAACGCGTTTCGAGCGTGCTGCGATCGAAGACCACCTGCGGCTCGAGGCGCAGCAGCGCGTCGAGATCTCGGACCTCCCAGGTGCGGACGACTTCGCACCAGTGCGTAATTGGGACTGCCGTGGGCGGCTGTGCTCCACCCTCGTGAAAGTTGGTTGGGAAGAGATAGAAGCGATCGGATTCCAGTCCGAATTTTGGATCCGCGATTCCACCCTTGCGAATGAGGATCACTTGCTCGCCTCGGCCGAGGGCGGCGATGGCGGAGGCCCATTCTTTGAGTGCGGTGTGATTCGGAAGCTTGTTCATGGGCCGGGGCGGAAAGTCACGGAGTTCACGGGTCCTTCCCAGATCGTGATGGCGCGGACAACTGCATTTTCACCGGCCACTTCTTGGCCGAGCTCGCGATGAAACCACTGCGCGATGTTTTCCGCCGAGGGGTTGATGCGATCGAAGGGCGGGACATCATTGATGCAACCGTAATCGAGTTTTTTCGCGAGGGTTTCGAGCTTCTGCTTCGCGCTGATGAAGTCGACGGCGACGTCGTCGGCATCGATGCCACCACCTCTGCCGGCCAACTCCGCCTCGACTTTGTACGAGTGTCCGTGAAGCGGTTCGGAGATTCCACGATATTCGCGAAGAAAGTGCGCCGCTTCGAATCGCGCCTCAACTCGCACGGTGAACTTCCCCGCCAGGCCGAAGACGCGCTTGATCATTTCCTCGCTCATGCCGAGCTCGCGCAGCTCCTCCGCATTCGATTGCGAGCGGAGCAGCGACTCTGCGCGGGCATCGTCCCAGCAGTCGGCGGGGTTGCTGGCCTCCGCCAGCGCGATCAGAGTCGTGAGCGTTTTGCGGCGGTTGTCATCCACGCCGGAAGTGTACAATGCGCGCCTCTTACTTTATGCCGAGCGCAGCGAGGCATCTCCGGTGGCGCAGCAATAGAAGCCCGAACTCGCGTGTCGCGGCTGCACCGGAGATCCCTCGCCGTCTGCGCGGCTCGGGATAAACTAGCGAACGATTCATGCCTCTTCCGAAGAGCATCCTCTGCTCTGCCTGCAATCGAACGTACCCCGAAGGATGGCGGCGCTGCCCTTACTGCGGGTTCGACGAGCTGCGCGTCAAACAGGACTCGAGCTCGCGGAAGTTCATGCAGAGGAAGGTGCAGGAGTTCGAACGAAAGTTCGCACCCGACGCCGCCGCCGCGGCGCCCGCCCGCCCGCCCAATCCGGGGGCGGCGCGCCACCCCCACCACCCAGCCGCCCCACCCCTCCGCCCAACCAACCCCCGCCCGACGGCAATCGGCCGAAGGGCCGGCGCCGATTTCGGCGCCGAAGAAGGGGAGGCGGCGGTGGCGCGCCGAAAACGTAGAGGTTTGAGGTTCGAGGATCGAATTCAGAGGTAAGAGGGCTGCGATGCTGACCTCTTCCTTCTAACCTCGCCCCTCGAACCTCGAATCTCAGGTTTCTGGGATCGGTTCCGCTCTCGGCTCGATCTCGGCGCGTTTGGGCCGGTTGAGCCGCAGGTGACGGGCCGTGCATTCCGCGAATCCTTCGCAGCGGATGCAGTAACGGTCGGAGTGCTCCGGCTTGAAGTCGATGGGGGGACAGATATTGACGCCGCGCACGATCTCGCGTTCCGCAGCAACGATTAGACGATCGATGTCCGATTCCAAGCCGGTGGAGAGCGCTTTCTTTACGGCAGCCACGCGAGTGAAATTGCGCGTCGCCGTCGTGACGATCTTCTCCTCATCGGCCGTCGGCACGTATCCGCTCGGTGTGGCGGTCAAGGCCTGCACTCGCTGCGAAAGGTAGAAAGCGAATCCCGCCGCCGCCCCAACGAGAGCGGCCAGGTTCCCGCGGCTGCCGAAAAAGCTTCCCGCGAGAAGGGCGGCAAACGCGAGCCACGCCAGAATTGTGACGCGGATAGGAATGAACATCGAGAGATAGAACGTCTGATCGCGATTGAGCGCTGCGTAAACGAACAGCAAAGTGAAATTGATGAAGAACGATCCGAGAAGTGGGACGTCGAGCCAGGCGGCGACGGCGGCGGTCGTCAGCGTCGAGATCAGATAGAAATTAATGAAGTGGAACGTGCCCCATTCCTCTTCGACCGACATTCCCATCAACGCCAGAAGAATGAGATTGAGGAAGAGCGTCAGCACCGGCGGAATCGGGATGAGCCCGACGTGGCCCACCTGCACGAACTGATAGGTAAACAGCCGCCAGAACTCGCCCATGCCGACAGCGTGACGGTCGAAGCCGAAGAGGCGCGTGAATTTGTCGGGGTCCTGATGCTGCAGCAGATAAAAGGCGATGTTCAGAAACAGCAGAATGTAAATCGATCGGAGATTCTCGCCTCGGCTGCGGAACATGATCGTGCGAACGTGTCGGATCGGCTGAAAATTCAGCGGATCACGACATTCTCCAGCCCCTCGAATCGAAGAGTTTGTCCGTTTGCCAAACCGTGACGGGCGGCCACGCCGGCCGCCAGTTCCAGCACGTAGCGAGCGTCGGCGTTGGGCGGAACGCTCGGGCAGGGATCAGCCTTACACGGTTGGACGTTGTTCGCAACATGCGCGATCCGCTTCTGATCGTCGATCCAGATCATGTCCAGCGGAATGAGCGTGTTCCGTCGGCCGCAACTTCAACCTGCACGACGTAACCGTCGGGGAAAACGATCCGGGGGCCGGCGGGGGCGGGCTGGGCGGGGGCGGTGGGGGCGGGGGCGGAGTTCACGCCGCAAGTCATCAGGAGCATTGTCATTCCGAGCGTAGCGAGGAAACTGGGCGTAGGGCGGTGCGATTTCGCCCCCCACACGCCCAGATCCCTCCCCTTCGCTTTCGCTCGGGGTCGGGATGACGCGCTCCGCGCGTCACTTCTCATTCTCCACCTCGACGACATCCTCCTGCTTCCCTTCGCGCGGGATGAGATCGTATTTTTTCGCGTAGTAGCGGAACGAGCGGAAGGACATCCGCAGCAGCTCGGCGGCCTGGGTCTGCACGCCGCCGCTGCGTTCGAGGGCCTTCATCATGAAGATCTTTCCGATGGCTTCGAGATGATCCTGAAGCGAGATGCCGTCCGGCGGCAGATCGAACGTCACATCCGGGATGCTTCCGCCGAGCAGCACCGCCTCCGGGAGTGACTTGGTGGTCAGGACCTCGGAGGCTTCCAGCGCGATCATGCGCTCGACCACATTCTCCAGCTCGCGAACGTTGCCAGGCCACTGATATTTCTCGATTGCGCGCATGGCGTCGGCCGAGATGTGCTTCTGCGGGACGCCGAGGTTGGCGCAGTACTTCGCGATGAAGTGCTCTACCAGCAGCGGAATGTCTTCCTTGCGCTGACGCAGCGCCGGCAGTGCAATCGGAATGACGTTGATGCGGTAGAAAAGATCCTCGCGGAACGTGCCGTTCTTGATCGATTCGCTGAGATCGCGGTTGGTGGCAGCGATGACGCGCACATCGACCTGTGATTCGGTATTGGACCCGACCTTGCGAACGAGGCGATCCTGCAGCACTCGCAGAAGCTTGATCTGCATGGCCGTGGACGTCTCGCCGATCTCGTCGAGAAAGATCGTGCCGCGGTCGGCTTCCTGAAAGAGGCCGCGCTTTTCGCGGATCGCACCGGTGAACGCACCGCGCTCGTGACCGAACAGCTCCGATTCGAGGAGGTTCTCGGGCAATGCGCCGCAGTTGATCGAGACGAACTTTCCACGCCGGCCGGAGTTGTAATGGATGGCGCGAGCAATCAACTCCTT
>WNFC01013959.1_pt1 | contig 11657 bp, 9 predicted proteins | sample 5400541 | NCBI WGS metagenome assembly WNFC01 (sample SAMN13153342, study PRJNA577476) | soil metagenome | isolation source: 120 cm saprolite under Douglas fir tree site 2 hole 2 replicate 1 | place: USA:California | collected 2015-04-18 | reverse complement strand
AATCAGTATTACTACCATCACTTTTACACCGAACAGCCCGATCTGAACTGGCGCAATCCTCAGGTGCGCAAGGCCATGTACGATGCCATGCGCTTCTGGCTCGATCGCGGTGTAGCCGGGTTTCGTATTGATGCCGTCTCGCGGTTGTTTGAAGACCCTAACCTTCATGACGACCCGATTCTGCCCGGGAAGAACGCTTATGGTGATCCGAATATCGCGCACAAATACACCGACAATTTGCCGGAAGTGCATGAAGTTCTGCGCGAAATGAGAAAGGTAGCGAATGAGTATCCGGGGAACCCAGTGCTGATCAGCGAGGCCGACGAGCCGAATATCGGCGAGCTGACCAAAATGTATGGCGCAAAGAATGACGAGGTTCAGTTGCCGATGGATTTTCAGATTGCCGATGTTAATAAGCTCTCGGCGCCGGATTTCCGCCGATTGTTGAACGAGATTGACCATAACGCCGCTGGCGGTCAGCCGCACTATTTTTTCAGCAATCACGATCAGCCGCGCCAGTGGGATCGTTATGGCGACGGCGCGCACAACGATCAGATTGCCAAACTCACGGCTGCGCTCCTGCTCACCACTCGCGCGACGCCGCTGATGTATTACGGCGAAGAAATCGGCATGCGCACCACGGAACCTGCGCGCAAGGAGGACGTCCAGGATCCTATTGGGAAAATCGGCTGGCCCGAAGAAAAGGGCCGCGATGGTGAACGAACACCGATGCAATGGGATGCCTCACCGAACGCCGGGTTCAGCACGGCGGAGCGCCCGTGGCTGCCGGCGCCTCCCAGCGCTGGCACATATAATGTCGCGGCCGAATCGCAGGACCCCAACTCGGTTTTGTCTTTCTACAAACGCCTGCTCGCACTGCGCCGAAGCGAGCCCGCACTCCGGGATGGACTCTATCTGCCGCTGAATCAAGAAGATCCCCACGTCCTCGCTTTCTTGCGCAAGAAGCCAGGCAGCAGCGATGCGATTCTGGTTGTGCTCAACATGAGCGCCGAGGCGCGGACGGTCAAGTTCGATCTCTCTGCCGAGGGAGTCCAGGAGAGTTCTGCGAAGGCATTGATTGCTGCGCCGGAGATCGGCCCTGAGTCAACGCAGCTTGCTCATTTCACCATTCCCGCATTCGGAGTCTTTATCGGGTCGGTGCGCTGAGAGAGTCTGTGTACTCTTGAAATCGCCCAAGTTTTCCTCAGCCTCGCGAATTCTCAGTGAAATATTTGTCCAAGTACCGTTAGAATCGAGCCGTCGCCATTTTTCCAAATGAACAAAGTCATCATCGCCGTCGGCAGCAAGCGCGGCCCGAAGCTTAATGCCGTCACCGAAGCACTTCAGTCCTTTTCAGCGGCTCTTGCTCCTGATGCCGAATTCGAAGTGGTCGGCGTGGAAGTCGAGAGCGGCGTCAGCCACACGCCTGCGTCTCGGGATGAATTGATGCGCGGTGCCCGCCAGCGTGCAGAAGCGTTGGTGGAGATGTCGCGCCAAAACGGCGCGGCCTGGCAATACTTCGTTGGCCTAGAAGGTGGGCTCGATGTCGTGCACGAAGGTGCGTTAGCGGACGAGTTGCTGCGTCATTCAGGTTTACAGCAAAACGGACATCGCCGCGTCTTCCTGGAAAGCTGGGCGTACGTTTCCGATGGCGTACGGGGCCACTACGGCCGTTCGGGAGGCATCGAGCTCCCCGAAGCGCTGGCGCACGAAGTTCTCGAAAATGGAGTGGAGCTTGCCATTGCAATCGACCGGTTTGCCGGCGCCGTTGGCATCCGCGATGCGCAAGGCGCCTGGGGCGTGCTTTCGAACAATTTCATCACGCGCCAGGAGGCTTTTCGGGTTGCCGTGCTAGCTGCGTTCGCCCCGTTCTATAATGAGAAGATGTACCGCCTTGCGGCTGCCCGCTCCGCGGCAGCTAATCCGTAGGGGCGCGGCACAACGTGTGCATGCTGCGACCGATGGGTATCGCAAACCGGCGAGGGAACGCGGACGCTTGGTACTTATGACCAAGAACTGAAACTGCTTTCGAGGGAGCAAATGTGGACATCGTCAAAGGCAATATGGGCTGGATCGAAGTCGTCGTCGGCCCGATGTTTTCCGGCAAGAGCGAAGAGCTAATCCGCCGCCTGCGCCGCGCGGAGATCGCGCGCCAGCGCGTGCAGATCTTCAAGCCGGCCATCGACGAACGTTACGCCGCCAACGAAATCGTCTCGCACTCCGGCCTCGGCATTCCTTCGGACGCCGTCTTCAAAGCCGTCGAAATCATGGAAAAACTTTCGCCGCGCACTGAAGTGATCGGCATCGACGAAGCGCAATTTCTTGGCGATGAAGTAGTGGACGTTTGCACCAAGCTTGCCAATCTTGGCAAACGCGTCATCGTTGCAGGCCTGGACACCGATTACCGTGGCCGCCCATTTGAACCGATGCCGCGCCTCCTCGCCATCGCTGAAGAAATCACCAAACTGCTGGCCATTTGCGTTCGCTGCGGCAACCCAGCGGTTCACACGCAGCGCCTCGTAGAAAGCGAAGAGCTGATCGTCGTTGGCGCCATGGGCGCGTACGAAGCCCGCTGCCGCCGCTGCTTCGAGCCCAACCCTGCTCTCGCGCAAGAGAAAAAAGACGGCCCCCAACTCATCGCCCGCAACCGCGCTGCAGGCAGCGGCTGACTTTTCCCCTTTTACCGAGGACAAGCCTATTCCCGGGTGTGAGTGTCGTTGCCTTTCCGTAGACACCGACTGCCGTCATTGCTTGAGATGGCTGTCCGAATCCGTCAAACTGGCTCGACTGAAAATCCCCTGAATCGAGCTAACTCATACCCATGATCATCGAATCCAAAGCACCGACACGCGTGGACTTCGCCGGCAGCACGCTCGACATCTGGCCTCTCTATCTCTTTCATCCCGGCGCCGTCACGCTAAACGCCGCGATTTCCCTCTACGCCTCCTGTGTCATCGAAACGCATCCCAGCGACGACAACCGCATCAAGCTGGTTTCCCGCGACATCAAATGCGAAGAAAGTTTTTCTTCTTTCGCGGCCCTCGTGAAAGCCAAGCGCTATCGTCTTCCGCTCCTTGCGGAAATCACCAAGTTTTTCCACCCCCAGGGCGGCTTCACGCTCACAACGGATTCCGAAGCTCCCGCGGGCGCAGGCATAGGCGGTTCCAGCGCCATGGCCGTGGCTATTTGCGCTGCGCTCGATCGCTTTACCGGAGCAGGGAAGAGCAAGGTCGACTGGATCCACATCAGCCGCGACGCGGAAGCTATCGTCATCAATGTTCCGACGGGAACGCAGGATCACTACCCTCCGGCCTTTGGTGGCGCCGCCGCCATTGAACTGCCGCCCGGCGGCGAACATCGCGTCGAACTGCGCGTCAATCTCGACGAACTTGAGCGCCGCGTAATGGTCGCTTACACCGGCAAGCCGCGTCAGCATGGCATCAACAACTGGGAAGTCTTTAAGGCGCACATCGGCGGCAAGCGCGCCGTGCAGAACAGCCTCGAGCGCATTTCTGAAATAGCTCAAGAAATGCGCCTGGCTTTCGAGAAGCCCGACTGGCCCGAGGCCGGGCGCCTGATGCGCGAAGAGTGGTCCTTCCGCAAGCGGAACTTGCCCACTATCTCCACCAAGACCATTGACCGGGTCATCGACAACGCCCGCCGCAATGGCGCGCTGGCTGGCAAAGTCTGCGGAGCCGGTGGCGGTGGCTGTGTGGTCCTCTTAGTCGAGCCAGACGCCCGGGATCGCGTGGAGACTACCATTCGTGAGTCCGGTGCCGAGGTTCTTCCCATGACCATCGACCGCCAAGGCGTCCAAGTCGTGTCTCGTTAGAGAGATGGCGCACATCCCGTCCGGTGGTACAGTTCCACCCTGATAGAGGTCAGGTAAGCGAGAGGTGTCCGCGCCCAAACGAGGCACCTGTTCACGGGCTTCGAGGCATCGTAGAATAGGATAAGTGGCCCAAGCTATCGCGGGTCCGCAGCGCACATGTCAAACTGGCTCGCCCTATCGCTGACTCTTTTGCTCTTGGCCGACGCGGATGTCCCGCGGGTCAATAGCCTTCGCCCGCCTGCGAGCCCCGCCCCCAGCTTTCCTTCGGACGAGGAGATTCCTCTGTTCCCGAGCGCAGGCGCTTCCTCGGACGGCGCGCAGTCTCAGAACCAATCCCAGTCGAAGACCGCACCCGCTCCGAAAAACACGACGCTGCAGGAAAGATCAAAGCTCGACCTGATCCGCTACGTCTCCGGTGAATTCGCCAAAGCCATTAAGCCATTGCCCGCGGGCAAGGAAGGTTTCCACGTCACCGTGGGCAAGCCGCTGGAGGCCGAGCAGCTCGATCGCGCTGTCGCCACGCATGGCCCGGCCGTCAATACTGGCGATAACGTGCAAATCACCAGGCTGGAATTTCGCGACCATCAGATCATCGTCGATGTAAACGGCGGCGGACGCGGCAAGCGGCACTGGCGCGATCATATCCAGATCGGTATGGGGGGCGCCGGCTATCCTCCAATGCAGACGTCTTCAACTCAGGATCAAGGCCCGCCCGGAGTACAGCCAGGCATGGGCAGCACGATTTTCCTGGAATTCAACAAGCCGCTCCCGGATCTTACCCCGGATGAATTGAAGCAGCTCCTTTCGCCCTTCTTGAATTTCGCCAAAGAACGTTCCGCTGCCGTGCAGTGGTTCGATACGCTGCCGCCGGAGATGAAGAAGGCCATCCAGGAGCGCAAGCCAGTCGTGGGTATGGACCGTGAAGAACTGATTGCGGCGATCGGCAAGCCCGATCACAAAGTGCGCGAGCGCGATTCCGATGGCAACGACATCGAAGACTGGATTTACGGGCAGCCGCCCTCAAAGACCGTCTTCATTCGCTTCCAGGGCGACCGCGTGACCTCGATAAAACAATTCCCGCAGTAAGACTTATCAATCACCATTCATTCCCGCGGTTCCGCCACGGGCGGCCATTCCAAGACGGCAATTCTTCCATCCGGTTCGCCCTCCAGAGTAGGAGCGTAAAGGCCGAGTTGCTGCCTTCTCCACCACAGTCCCTGTGAACGTTTTTCGTCCGGCGTCGTGAACCAATATTGCCAGATGACGCAACGCACTTGCCGTGGCGGGGCATGCGGAAACGGGTTTCCCGAAAAAAGCAGCAGCACATCGGAATCGCCTCGAAGCAAACTCTGCTCCGTGCGCAAGACGATCGGCTCCTGCCTCCACGAACTGAGCGACGCAAACCACAAATTCCAATCGAACCTTGGCTGGTACGGCGCGTAAATCCTCGGCGGCCTGCTTGGGTCTTGTGGCTTGTAGCGGAACGGATAGACGAGCCACGTTTGCCCGTCGTCCGAGCCTTGAAACTCGATTTCGTACCGGCCGCGCGTCATCGCTGCGAATAGCCCATAGCGGTTGGCGATGCGAAAAGGTTCCAGCGCAGTGACCGGCGTCGTCGGCAGCCGCCACGGCTTGACCATCCACACCAATTGCGCCAGCGTCGCATAGAAAATCCACGTGAGCATCACCGCCGTCACGGCGAGCTTCAGCGCGGAGCCTTGCGCGCGCAGTGTTTTTCTCCATTTGTCTTCGGAAACCAGCGCGGCAAGAGGTCTGGCTTCTTTGGTGGCCAGGTAACTCTTTTTCAGGAATCTCGGGAAGTAGGCCAGCAAGAATTGGTCATCGAGCAGCAAGAACCCTAGAGCCAGCACCAGGTAATTCAAGAACGTATAGTTCGCTGAAAGTATGATACCGATCTGCCATGGCGTGACAATCAGAAAGCAAATAATTCTCAGTCGCCGCGGCAGAAACATCATCCACGCGAGCCCCAATTCCAGCACCAGTGTTCCAAACGCCGTCGCACCGTGGAACCAGTGCGGAAAATGCTGCATGTACCATCCGATCCATGTCGGCAGCGGCCCGTTCTGGTAATACTCGTCCAGCGCCGTGAAATTGCGCCATTGCGGGTCGCCGCCCAAGATTTTTGCCACGCCCGATTCGAAATAAATCCGGAAGCATTCCCAAACCAGCAAAAACAAGCTCGCGCGCGATGGCTTGGTCTCTTCGCCCCAACCTGGCCGAAATCCAGCGGGCGCGAAAAACAGGGAAATGAAACCCGCCTCCAGCAGCATTCCGTCCGATTGATAAGCGGAGAAATCCTGCGCCGCGCTGACGAACGACAGAAAGCAAATGAAACAAATGGCAAGCATGCCGCGTGGCCAGAAATTCAAAACCAACAGCGCCGAGGCGATCATCCCCGCCCAGCAAATTCCCGCGAGCATGTGCGGCTGGCCGGAAATCCACAGCAGCGTCGGCGCATACCAATAACCCTCATGGCCGAATCGCTCGCCCAATGCTTGCAGGTATTCACCAGCGGGAAGAATCCCATGCGGCCCAATCAATCCGCGGATTTGAAAAGTCAGCGAGAAAAATGCCGAGTAATAAATCAGTCCCAGGGCGCGCAGAAAAATCCAACGGGGGAGCAGGCGGTTGGAACTGCCGCGTGCGGGATCGAACAACCAACGCAGAATAGACGCAGGTGACCAGCCACTCATCAATGGGTATTATAGCGGTCCAATTTCTGTGATGGATTTGTTTCCGATTTGTCTGCAAATCTTAGAGGCAGAAGCTAAGCCCGGCATAAAAAACTAATTTGCACCTTTGCATTTTGCAGCGCTCAGGTGTCTCTTCCCGTTTGGCCGGGAATCAAATCGAAACAGTCTATCTCTGCGCGGAGGAGCGCGGCCTGACGAGGGATCGCTTCAATCTCATTTTCAGGCCATTTAGAATCAACAAGTTAGACAGGTCAAAAAGGAGATTTTGGCTCACGCAGCTTCAGATTAAATAACTCATTGGAATCCGAGTGATCTGTCGTCGTTGACCTCTGCCGGGAGCGGACCGATCATCGAAGCATCGCTCTTTCGTCGAAAGGCAGGTCATGAAACGCTACCTATCGGTGATTTTGCTTGGACTCGTATCCACTTCGCCAACGTCGGCACAGCCCAATTTGGTCAAGGTTCGAGTCCGGGTGATCCTCGTGGATCAAGAACTAAGTCAGAAGCCAGTCCCGTTCTTCGTCGTATCGCTCAAATGTGGGGGCAAGGCCACGGACGTAAAGACCAGCCTGGAGGGAACCGCAGAAGCACAGCTTCCGCCGGGGCGGTGCACTGTTTCGTCGCCGAAGCCCGCCGAGCTGGGAGGCAAGCGCTTTTCTTGGAATATTCAGGTATCGACTTCGGGCGCCGAGCAGAACATTGACTTGACCAACGACAACGCTAAGGTGGAGGAGATCGCTGCTCCCGCATCGTCGGCAAGGGCGGGCACTAATGACCTTACTGAGCAGTTCAAGCGACTGAAGAACACCGTGGTAACAGTAAGGAGCGAATCGGGGCACGGCACCGGGTTTTTCGTGGACGCGAAGGGGCTCATCCTGACCAATCAACACGTTGTGGGTAATTCAGAGTATTTGGCCGTGCAGTTTGATCGGACCCACAAAATCGTGGCCAAGCTGATTGCCGCAGATCCCCAGAAGGACGTCGCATTGCTCTCGGTGAACATAGCTGCTCTGCCGAACGCTTCACCTGCGCCGCTGTACCGGGCCGGGGCGGGCAGGATCCCGGTCCAGGAAGGCGAGCGGGTGTTCACCATCGGCAGTCCGCTCAGCCTTGATAAGATCATCACCACTGGCATCGTCAGCAAGGTCGAGCCGCACACCATCATGTCGGACATCAACATTAACCCGGGGAATTCAGGCGGGCCGCTGTTCAACGGAGCCGGCCAGGTCATCGGGTTGACGACCTTCGGCACGCGCGGAGAAGGCGGGCCGGGCGTGTCCGGTATCGTGCGCATTGAGGAGGCGCTCGCGTTGCTCGACCAGAGCCGAGCGAAAGCCACGGGCACTCCGCCACCAGGCATTCTCCTTCCGGTCGAGCCTCTGACACCTTATCCCATTGAAGGACTCAAGGAAGCGTTGCGGGCGGAAAAATACGATCCGCGCCCGTATTATCTCGCCGCCGGGGATTTCAATATAGCTCTCTCCACGCCTCCCCTGGATTACCGGGAACAGGAGGAAGCTCGACTGCAGGCCGAACGCGAACATAAGAAGCGCAACAAGAAAGAACAAAGCACAGCCGAGAACACGGGCAATTCCGATGGGCCGAAAGAGTGGGAAGAGGAGGCCGGCGCGCATCCGGCGGTATTCGCCATATATGTGATGCCGAAAGCCAAGGAAGGCCTTGGATCCGCGTTCGGCCGCTCGTTCAGCCTCAATTCGGCCGCAAAACTCAAGTTCAAGACTGATTTCCTGGCGATGAAGCTGTTTTGTGGAAACAAGGAAGTGCTACCGATCCATCCTGGAAGGGTTCCCGTAACGGTGTCGGTGCAGAACCGGTTGGTAAAGATGGACGATTCAACGTACAAAGGCGTGTACCTGTATTCCCCCGACGCCGTGAGTCCGGACTGCGGTCAGGTGAAGCTGGAAATCTATTCGTCGAAGGGTGGGGATGCTACGGTCAAGACTTTCGACGAGAAGACCGTGCAGCACGTCTGGGAGGATTTCGACGCCTTCCGCAAGGCTCAGGCGGTGGGCACTCAGGCGGCGTCGGCCGCCAAACCCTAGCACAGTGAACGGGCGAGACACGACCGACCGCTCTTGCAAACGTACTGGCGTTTTTCGAAGCCTCCACTCACAATTGCTCCGGATTTGGAGAGCAAAGATGTCCGGTGAGACGGAGTAACGACGTACCTTCCAATGGCCTAATTCTCCGAGCGCGTTGACTTTTGATTGCGCAACCCATAGCATTTTCTGTTCACCCGCGGCCGTCACTTGCTCCCGCACTGCCGCAATTTCGGACACTCCATCGGACTCTCGCGCACCTCTTGAAATACGACTCCGTCCTCGGCAATCTGCCCCACAACGTGACGCATACCGATGAGACCATCGCCGTGGAAGGGAGGAGTTTCAAGGTTTTCAAGACCAAGGATCCAGCGGAAATCGATTGGGCGTCCGTCGGGGCCGATATCGTGATCGAATCCACTGGCCTTTTCACCAAAGGCGTTGACGCGAAGAAGCATCTTCGCGCTCCCGTGAAAAAAGTAATTATATCCGCACCCGCCGATGGTCCCGACGCCACCTTTGTCCTCGGCGTCAACGACAAGACCTACAATCCCGCAACGCATCACGTCATTTCCAACGCTTCTTGCACCACCAACTGCCTCGCTCCCGTCGCCAAAGTCCTTCATGACACCTTCGGTATCAACAGCGGCACCATGACCACCATCCACTCATACACCAACGATCAGAAGCTCCTCGATCTTCCGCACAAGGATCTTCGCCGCGCCCGCGCTGCCGCGATCAACATGATTCCTAGCTCTACCGGGGCCGCCAAAGCCTTACATCTCGTCATCCCCGAATTGAAGGGCAAGCTCGACGGCTACGCCATGCGCGTGCCCACGCCTAACGTTAGCGTTGTCGACCTCACCGTCTTCGTCGACAAGCCTGCGACCAAGGAATCCGTCAACGCCGCCTTGAAAGCCGCTGCCAGCGGCCCGATGAAGGGCATCCTCGGTTACACCGAAGAGGAACTCGTGTCGGCCGACTTCAAAGGCAATTCGAATTCCTCCATCGTCGATTCCGAATACACCAAGGTCGTCGGCGATCGTTGCGTAAAAGTTCTGGCCTGGTACGACAACGAGTGGGGCTACTCCTGCCGTTGCCGCGACCTCGTGAAGCTCCTGGCCTCTAAGTTCTAGGCAAAGTTGTCAGGGCTCAGTCCACCGTTCACGGGAAAAACAGAACGGAACTGCTGTTATGTTTCTTCTTTCACTGAAAACTGACAACTGAAGACTGAGAACTTATTTTATGGACAAGCTCACCATCAACGACCTCAACCTCCGCGGCAAGCGCGTCTTCATCCGTGTGGACTTCAACGTGCCGCTCAAGGACGGCGTGGTCACCGACGATACCCGCATTCGCGAAACGCTTCCCACCCTGCGCCTCGCGATTCAAAAGGGTGCGCGCCTCATTCTCGCTTCGCATCTTGGCCGCCCCAAAGGCGGTCCGGATCTGAAGTATTCCCTCGCGCCTGCCGCGAAAAAACTGCAAGAACTTCTGGGCAATCCCGTAGCGTTTGCGCTCGATTGCGTCGGCCCCGGCGCTGAAGGCCAGAGCAAGGCCCTGCGCGATGGTGAAGTTCTCGTTCTGGAAAATGTCCGCTTTCATCCCGAAGAAGAAAAAAACGACGAAGCCTTTTCCAAACAGCTCGCTGCACTTTGCGACGGTGTTTTCGTCTGTGATGCCTTCGGTTCCGCGCACCGTGCGCATGCCTCCGTTGTGGGCATCACCCGCTTCGTCAAACAATCCGCCGCCGGTCTGCTGATGGAAAAAGAGCTTGCCTATCTCGGCAATGCCGTCACCAATCCCACGCGCCCCTTCGTTGCGATTCTCGGCGGCGCCAAAGTTAGCGACAAAATCGAAGTCGTCGAAAACCTCATGAAAGTTTCCGACGCCATGCTTATCGGCGGCGGCATGGCTTATACATTTCTCAAGGCCGAAGGCCAGCCCATCGGCAAATCGCTTGTAGAAGACGACAAACTCGATCTTGCCAAGCGGCTCCGCGCCGAAGCCCAGCAAAAGAAATTTGCTCTGCTACTTCCCGTCGATCACATTGTCGGTGCCGAATTTAAGGCCGACACCGCCACGAAAACGGTTTCTGTTTCCGCCACGCCAGACGGCTGGATGGGCCTGGACATCGGCCCGAAAACTGTCGACACTTATCGCCAGAAAATTGCTTCCGCCAAAACCATCGTCTGGAACGGCCCCATGGGCGTATTCGAAATGCCTGCTTTTGCTAAGGGCACCCTCGAAGTAGCCAAAGCCGTCGCCGCCGCCACCAGTGCCGGAGCTACCTCCATCGTTGGTGGTGGTGATTCCGTCGCCGCCGTTCATCAATCCGGCGTTGCTGACAAAATTTCCCATATCTCCACGGGGGGCGGCGCTTCCCTACGCTCGCGGACACGCGCGCGTTTTTCTCCTCGTTCCTTCCGCTCGTCGCTGCCGCAAAACATTGCGACATCGTCGTGGCTCCGCCGTTCACCGCCATCTCGACCGCTGTCGAAGCTGCGAAAGGCTCCGGCGTCGCCATCGCCGGCCAGAACGTCTCCTGGAGCAAGGAAGGCGCCTTCACCGGCGAAGTTTCCGCGCCCATGCTTGCCGAAGCCGGCTGCCGGTACGTCATCATCGGCCATTCCGAGCGCCGCCAGCTTTTTCGCGAAACCGATGACAACGTCGCCAAAAAGACTTTGATGGCGCTGGAAAGCGGCCTCACCCCCATCGTCTGCCTGGGAGAAACCCAGGAAGAACGCGACGCCGGCCTCGCCAAAGAAGTTCTCAACCGCCAATTTAATGGCGGCCCCGGCGCGTTGACCCCGGAGGAGTTCTCCCGTATTCTAATTGCATACGAGCCTGTTTGGGCTATCGGCACGGGCCGCACGGCGACCCCTGAAATTGCTGCCGAGGCTCATGGCTTGCTCCGGCGTTGCGCCGGAGAAAAGTTCTCTGTGCACCTTGCCTCCGCCCTGCGGATTCTCTATGGCGGCAGCGTCAAGCCTGACAATATTCAAGGGTTGATGGCCCAGGAAGAATTGGATGGCGCGCTCGTGGGCGGAG
>WNFC01023770.1_pt1 | contig 11658 bp, 8 predicted proteins | sample 5400541 | NCBI WGS metagenome assembly WNFC01 (sample SAMN13153342, study PRJNA577476) | soil metagenome | isolation source: 120 cm saprolite under Douglas fir tree site 2 hole 2 replicate 1 | place: USA:California | collected 2015-04-18 | reverse complement strand
AGCTTTTCTTCGGCGAGCTTGTTCTTGAGAGCTTCGATTTCCTTGAAGGCCAGAGTGTTTTCAACAGCGATGGCGACTTGCGCGGCGACGTGCTGTAGGAGCTCCACATCCTGAGGGGAGAAAGCATCGTTTCGGCGGCTGGCGACGTTGAGAGTGCCGAACGCTTGCCCGTGGGTGATGAGCGGAACGCAGCACATGGATTGCACGCCGGCGTTGCGCAGCACAAGAATAATCTCGTTCTGGTAGCGGTCGATCTCCGAGCCACGCGCGAGGAACGGCTGGCCGCTGGCGATGGCCTGACCGGAAGGAGAAGTGTCGCGGGAAACAGTGATTTCCTGCTTGAGGCTGAGCTGGTGGCCGGGAAAATCGAGCGCGTGGATCTTGAGCAATCCGGTTTGGGAATCCAGAAGAGCGAGGCTGGTGTAGTCGTGGTGAATCACGCGTTCCAGAGTGTTGACAATGCCGCGGAAAAGTTCAGGAAGTTCGCGGCTGGTGATCAGGACGTTGTTGACTTCGAGAAGGACCTGGAGGCGGTCGCGCTCGCGTGCGAGCTGCGATTGATAGGCCTGGGACGTCTCAAGATTAAGGGCATTATCAACGGCCACGGCCACCTGGCTGGCGACGCGCTCCATGAATTGCAGCTCGGTGTCCGTAATGCGCTGCGGAACCAGACGGCCGAAACCCATGGCGCCGAGTCGGTGCTGAGCGGTGGTGAGCGGAAGGATCGCGAGTGAACGCACATTATGCTCACGGTAGCGCTTCAGGAACTCCGGGAAGCGCGTCTCTTCCTCAGTATCGCTGACCACGAAAGTTTGCTGCGTTTGCCAGACCCAACCGGCGGGGTTGTCCTCGACGGAAGACTCGGTGCCGGTAGGCTTTCCACCAGGGATGCGCGTTTCAAGAATGTGGAGACGCATGACGTTGCGCGCGGGGTCGTGGAGAATGAGAGTGAGAAAGTCGAAGTCCACGACGGAGTGGAGACGCTCGGCGAGGTCGTGGAAAAGCGCGGGGAGGTCGCGCTGCTGGGCGATGGCCTCGCTAACCTCGAGCAAGGCTTCAAGCTGACGCCGGGAGTGTTCGAGCGGCGAAGTGGACGCCACTTCCGGCGGAGAAAAGACGTGTTCCGCCATACGAGGCAGGATAACACCTGGGTCGGCGGAGGCTCAACCGCAGGCGGGCGGATATTCCACGGGAAAAACTGGCGGCTCGCTGCACTTATAGTCACAGGGTCGGCCTTCCGCTTGACGGCATATCGAAGCGAGCCGTAAGCTCCACAAAACTCCGCAATTGAAGTCTGGCGAATGGAAGGTGGCTGGCTAGAAATGGGAAGCGTTTTGGCGAAGATCTATGTCGTTTTGAGCGGAGCGATTTTGGTTGTGGTCGGCGTGGTGGGATTTTTTCGCCACGAAATGTTCAACCTCACGTTTCCCCCCGCCCACAATGTATTCCACCTGGTCAGCGGTGTTATCGCTCTGTGGGCCGGGCTCGGAAAGAGCCCAAACGGCGCGCGGCGGTTTGGACTGATTTTTGGCGTTATGTATACCCTGCTGGCCATCGCGGGGTTCGCCGGTCTGCGCGATCTTGGCTCCATCCGACTGGACTTGAATACACATTTCAATTTCATCCACCTTGGGGTTGGACTGCTCAGCCTGGTGGCCGGTTTCGCAAGCGCGAAAACGAGCTAGCCGTTTTATTTCCTGGAGTGCCCAGCTTCCTGTTCGGCTTTGTACGCTTTCCAGGCCTGGTCGATAACGTAGGCGCGAACCGCGTCCGCGTCTGCGACCGTCATATGGGCTTTGGGGAAAGCGAACTTCGGCGGATCGGCAAGCCCGGGCATGCCCTTCGACCAGTGGCTGCCGCCCAAGACGATGCCATACCAATCCTTATGCACTTCGGGCGGGGCGTAGCGCAGATCGGGGATCGCACCGTCTTCCACCCAAGCGCCGCTGCCGTCAATGTAGGGAGAGTGGCAGCCTTCGCAGTAAAACGAAACGTAAAGTTTTTCGCCCTTGCGAATGATTTCCTCGCTTACTTTTTGCTCGGGAGGCTTCGGCACGGGCGGGATTTCAATGTGCGGAGCCGGAAATGGAACCTTTCCGCCGAGCTTAAAAGCATACAGACGTTCTGGGCCGCGCTTGGATTCCGGCGTGGCCATGGTGCGCGCGGGAGCAAAGAGGCGCGATCCGGAACCCCAACCCACGGAAGTAATCACGTACTGTTCGCCGTTTGCGGAAAAAGTAACGGGGATGGAATCGATCGCGGACTTGGTCTGGATGGACCAAAGTTTTTTCCCGGTGTCAGCAGTGTAGGCTGCGAATTCGCCGGTGCCTTGTCCCTGAAAAACCAGATTGCCGGCGGTGGACAGCACGCCGCCGTTGACGGCAATCAGCTCCTCGACGGACCAGCGCGAGGTTTCCGCAATGGGGTCCCACGCGATCAGCCGGCCGAAGAGCCCTTCGCCGCCTTCGCCTGCTTCCACCGCAGCTTTTGTTCCTGGGCGGCGATCTGTTGCTGGAATGTAGACAAGTCCGGTGAGCGAGCTGTAGCTCATGGGCCACCAATTGTGCACCGTCCACTGTCTGCCGCCGCCCTGCGATGCGGGGATCAGGATAGGCCGCGAGCTTGGAAGGTCGTACGCGGTAGCCCAAGTGGTTTTGACGAGCGGTTTGGCGGAAAGAAGCTTGCCGGTTTTCGCGTCCAAGATGTAGAAGAAACCATTCTTCGGAGCGGTCAACGCCACGTGGCGCTTTTCCCCGTTGATCATGAGGTCGGCCATCATGATCTGGTTGTTTTCGTTGTGAACGTTTTCCGTGCCCGTCTGGTAATGCCAGACGTATTCTCCGGTGTCCAGCTTCACCGCGATGATGCACTGCGTGAATAGCTTTTCTCCCCCAATCTTGATGCCGGTCATTTCGCCGTAGCCGACGTCCGCGCCCGCGGTGCCGAAAATCACCAGGCCGGTGGCGTCGTCATAGGTGATGGCGTGCCAAACGTCGCCGCCGCCGATCTTCCACGAGCCATCGCCAAACCAGGTTTTTGAAGCCATCTCCAGTTCTTTTGTCTCGAAACCTTTTGCGGGATCGCCGGGAACGGTCCAGAACCGCCAGACTTCCCTGCCCGTCTCCGCGTCATAGGCAGCAAGAGCGCCGCGGACGCCATCATCCGAGCCGTTGTAGCCCATGAGGATTTTTCCCTTGGCAACTCGCGGCGCGCCGGTGATGCCAGTTTGCAAGGGTTCGCAGACCGTGGCTTCCCAGATCTTCCTCGCGGTCGCGGCATCGATGGCAATCAGGCGGCAGTCGCCTGTGCCCACATAGACTTTTCCATTCCAGACGGCCACGCCTCCATTGGTGCGCGCGGAGTAAGAGCCGTTTAGCGCCTGATCGAGCCGGATTTGCGGATCGTACTTCCAGAGAAGTTTTCCCGTGGCGGCTTCCACGGCGTAAATCTTGGAGAGCGGAGCGCTGACATAGATGACGCCATCGACCACAATCGGCTCGGAGACGATGCCCATCTTGCCGTCGTAATCCAGATACCAGGCGAGGCCCAGACTGCCGACATTCTGATCGTTGATCTGCTTGAGCGGGCTGAAATGTTTCGAATCGTTGGTGCGGCCGTTCACCAGCCAGTTTGCGCCCGTGGCTACGTCGGCATCGATGCGAGAGTCGGTCACGTCGCCCGGCTTTACGGTGCCGTCGGCCGAAGAGTGCAGCGCGATGGCAACTCCGATCGAAACGATCACGACCGCCAAACCGAAAATGCGCCGCGCGTTCATGCCGAGCCACCTTTCGAACGAGTTGTCGAACATCCGCCGCGCAGGCGAAACCTCACCTGTCCGGATTCGAACTGGCGTGGGATTTCCGGGTGCCATGTTAGGTGCGCCGCAGAAGAAAAGTCAACGCACGCGGTGGTGAATAAGCTGGGTTTTGAACCCGTCGAGATGCCGGCTCGCACGCCTCTTGCCCCTACCAGCTCCGCCTAGAGCCTAAGCAGCGGCGGCTAAGGGATAATATCGTATTGAGTAAACTGGCGGTGCTAAGGGTCCCTTCAGGTTATCGTAAAGTCTTGACGCTCGTGAATCACGGAGGCGGTCGATGAAGGCGAACTTCATTTTGCGCTTGTGGCGCTCGCGCTCGACCTATGAGAGGGCGCTTTTTCTCTTGTTCGTTCTGAGCCTCCCTTTCCTCCAGGGACATGTCAACGGCGACGGCATCGGGTTCTACGCGTACGTACGTTCTCCCTTGATCGACCACAACTTTAATTTTGCGTCAGACTGGCAAGATCCGAAAGAAGAACTGCAGCGACTCTTCCTGGTGAATCATTTTGTGGATAATCCCACCACCAAAACAGGACATCTGCCCAATTACTATCCGGTTGGACCTGCGATCCTCTGGAGCCCTTTCCTTATCATCAGCCATGTTGCGGTCCTTGTATCCATACGCCTGGGAGCACATATCGTTCCCGATGGCCATTCCTGGCCATACACGACAGCCATGGCCGGCGCGACGGCGCTATATGGGTTCATCGGACTGTGTCTCTCCTTTGCTGTGGCTAGAAGACTCGTCAAGGAACGTTGGGCCTTTTGGGCCACCGTGGGTATATGGTTTGCTACTCCCCTTCCCATCTTCATGTATCTGTTTACTTCGTGGCCTCACACGCATTCGATTTTCGTGAACTCCCTCTTCCTTTTCTACTGGCTCCGAACCCGCGGGACCAGAACGCCTCGACAATGGCTTCTACTCGGGCTGCTCGGCGGCCTGATGGTTGAAGTTCACTATCCCAACGTCGTTTTTCTTCTCGCGCCTGCCTACGAAGTAGTTTCCGCTTACGTGGGCGCCTGGCAAAAGCGGTTCCAAGAGCGCCGGGCACTCTTCGAGGCAGTGCAACGGCATTCGCTGTGTGCCCTCGGTGGCCTGCTTGCGCTGCTGCCGACGTTCATTACGCGAGAGATCGTGTTTGGAAGTCCTTTTTCGGTCGGAGCTTACTCCCTTTGGAACTGGAGCTCTCCAGCTTTTGGACCGGTCCTATTTTCTTCAGACCATGGCCTATTTGTGTTCAGCCCAGTTCTAGTCCTGGCGGTCGTCGGTCTATTTTGTCTTTTTAGGCTGCAGGTGGCCTTAGGCGCTATTTGCGTCTCAATCGTAGTTGCCTTCTATTGCATCATTGCCTTCTATCCCTGGTGGAGCGGAGTATTTGGGATGGGCAATCGCTACTTCCTCTCTTTGACGCCTCTATTTATTCTCGGACTGGCCTGCGCGTTTGGGTTTGCCGACCGCCTTTGGACAAGTGAGCGGGCCGGCGCGCTGCGGGTCGTACCGCTCACCCTTATTTTTGTCGTGTGGAACATGGGTCTGCTCTACCAGTGGCAAACTCATCTGTTGCCCAGATACGGTCCAGTCGATTGGCAGAATGTGCGCTTCAACCAATTTCGCGTTGTGCCGGTAGAGGTTCTTCATGACTTAGGCGAGAGACTCTACTTACACCGTAGTCTCCCCAAATGACTGCTCGGAACTAAGCCGGCGCCGCCAATGACGAATTCGGGCGAATGACGGCCTCCGCGAAGCGCTCCATCTCTTCGAGTTGCGGGCTGAATTGCAGCAGTACAAGGTCAACGCCGGCGGATTCGAATTGGGCCAGTCGCTCGGCCACCTGCTCCGGGGTGCCAATGAGCCCGGACCGCAAGCCGCGATTCGAAACCGAATAATCCTCCAGGGAAACGCGCTGCTCGAGTTGCGTTCCGGCCAGCCACTGCTGGTAGTTTGCATAGCCGGCTGCGGATTGTTGAACATCCGTGATACGCCGCAGCTCATCCTGAGCTTCGCGCTCGGTTTCGCGAACGACGGAGTAGCCTGCAACGCCAAACTTGAGCGGGGGCAAATTATGCCGCGCGCGGCGTTCGCGCAGATCGGCGATTTTCTTTTCGACGTGCTCCGGGGGATCGCCGTGCATCAGGTAGGCGTCGCACTTCTCGGCGATGAGCTCTTTTGCAGCGGGAGACTCGCCGCCCGCGTAAAGCGTGGGACGCGGTTTCGCAACTGGTTTTGGTTCGAGCACGTTATCTTCAACGCGGTAGTACTTTCCCGTGAAAGAAAAATGATCCTGCTTCCATACTCCGTCCAGAACGTCAAGCCATTCGCTGGTGCGCGCGTAGCGGTCGTCATGCTGTTCGAAGGCGACACCATATTTGCGAGCTTCATCGGCCCACCACGAGGAAACCACGTTCAGCGTCAGCCGGCCATTGCTGATCTGATCGATGTTGGCGGCCTGCTTCGCCAGCAGCGCCGGAAGATGAAACGTCGGGCGCACGGCCACCATCAACTCGATTCGCTCGGTGACCGCGGCCAGCGCGGCCGCCGTGGACCACGCATCCAGTGAAGGCGCTTCGACGCCCTTAATGTCGTTGAGATTGAGTTCCGCGATCAACGTCACGTCAAAACCGATTTGCTCGCTGCGCTGCGCGAGCTTCTTCACGTACGCCCAGCTTACTTCCATATTTTCGTTTTCCACGTTGCGCAGCCACCCGCCGAAAACGGGGAGCCAATACCCGTATCTCATCGCTGGCCTCCGCTCGCGGCCACACTTTCGCTGCGATTGGCCTCATGGCGTTGCGCCTCCGCGATGAGGAAATCGGCCATCGATGCCGCCAACCTCGACGCCGGCGAGTTCCACGATTCGTTCGACCTCTTCGATCACCTTTCGTGGCGGCTCGTAGCCTTCTACTTTCATACCGCTCTTCGGTGCGTCCACCGGGCAGGCGATGCGCGTCAGCTCTTCGCCCCGCGTGTTCTGGCAAATGTCCGCAGGACACAAGTTGTAGCTTTCGCCGGTGATGTGAATCTGGATAGCATAAAGAAATTTCCCGCCTAGAACCTCTACGCGCGTGATGATTCCGTCGCGTGCGGTAAACGCTTCCTGTACCAGCGCGGTGGAATCGATGCCAAAGTAAAGGCGACTCGCCTCGACCGCCCCGCGCAGCTCTTCCTGCGAATTGAAACGCTCAATCCCCGCACCGCTGCCGCCGATATTTGGCTTGATGACCACGGGATAGCCAATAGCTTCGGCTGCGGCCAGCGCTTGCGACGGATGATTGATGACGCGGGCTTTCGGATACGGCAATCCCAGTTTTTCGAGGTTGGCGAGCTGCAACGCTTTCGAAATTTCGTGGTTGAAACAACGAGAGCCGTTGACCACGCGCACGCCTTTGCCTTCGAGGTGTGCCAGATAGTTGAGCGTGTAGAAGATTCCGTGCCCCAGGCCGCGCTGCCACGCCGAGGGGCTCATGCGATTGAAAAGCAGGGAATATTCTCGTTCCGGCGAAGCTGGATCGTAGCTGTGGTGGCGTGCGTCAATCTTCAGCCAGGGCTCGCCGCGTTCGTCGAGTTGCTGGAAAAGCGGCCGGAACCAGTCCGGATGTTCGTAGTAAATCGCGATCGGTTTTTCCAGCCCGACGCCATTTCCACTGACCTTATTGCTCATGAGACCTCTCACTTAGCGCCAATCTTGCTCGCGCCTTCAAGAGCGTGGCTATCTCGCTGCTTTTGAGCGCCTCTCTCGCAGGATGAGAGGAGACCCCAAGAAACTCCATTTTATTCCCTTACCAATAGATCGGGGCGGTTGCGCAAAGTTTTCTCAAGAGCGGCTGCGCGCCGCCACTTGGCAACCTCCGCGTGGTTTCCGCCAATGAGCACCTCTGGTACAGACCATCCGCGGTAATCCGCCGGGCGCGTGTAGTGTGGAAAATCCAAAAGGGAGTGGCTTGTGTCCCGGGACGCGCGACCTGCTTCGCCCGATGCATCGGCGCTGAAAGATTCGTTCTGGGATGACGCTTCATTTCCCAGCGCGCCTGGTAAGAGCCGCGTGACCGCGTCCACGACCATCATGGCGGGCAGCTCACCTCCGCTCAGCACGAAATCACCGATGGAGATTTCGTGCGTCGCCAAATGCTCCGCCACGCGTTCGTCAACGCCTTCGTATCTTCCACAAATAAAAATGATTCGCTCCAACTGCGCGTAACGCCGCGCCGTTTCCTGATGGAATAGTTTTCCCGCCGCAGACATCAGCACAATGGCCGACTTCGCATCGGGGGCGCGCGGCTTTGAAGCGTCACTGACACTCTGACCAAGAAGCGATTCCACCGCTTCGAAAAGTGGCTCCGGTTTTAGCACCATGCCTTCGCCGCCGCCGAACGGACGGTCGTCCACGGTGCGGTGACGATCCTTGGTAAAGACACGCAAATCCTGTACGTGGACCTCAACAATATCGTGATGAGATCGAAGCGCATGCAAGCCCAGTGTAGCCAATCGATGGACCAGCCGCCATTCGGACTTGTTTCGCTTGCCTGATTGTTCTCGTTGCATTGAAAACCGTTAACGTTTACGATTCCCGGCAGTGGAACTATTTCTGTACCACGGGACAGCTTGTCCGACAACCTTCGGTTTCGTAGCCTCTTGCTGGTGAAGCAGTTGTTCCCAGCCAAAGGACCGCAGGCGCAGTCGACTTGACGCACTTGCAGCCCGGCTTGCTCCGGAGGCCAGTTTTATGTCGCTTGCCGCTCGTCGAACCCGCATTTCGTCGCTCTTGGTTTCGTCATTGACTGCCGTCCTTCTCTGTCTCGCAGGCTGCGGTGGTTATGGAGGCGGTGGCGGTGGGAACGGTTCGGCGCCTGCCGCGCCTACAGGTCTTGTCGCGGCTGACGGCAATGCGCAGGTGACCCTGACATGGACCGCAAGTTCCGGCGCGACTGGCTATTACGTCAAACGTTCCATCACCACTGGCGCTGAGACGCAAATTGCCTCTGCCACTTCGACGAGCTTCACCGACACCAGCCTCACTAACGGCACGAAATACTTCTATGTCGTTTCCGCCTACAACTCCTACGGCCAGAGCGCCAATTCCGCTGAAGTTAATGCCACGCCTGCGGCTCCTGCCGCCGCAGTGAGCCTCACGGCTACCGTTGTGAATTCCCAAGTAGCTCTCGCTTGGACGGCAAGTGCCGGTGCAACCAGCTACAATGTCAAGCGCTCGACCACTAACAACGGACCGTACAGCACGGTGAACTCTCCGACCGTGACGAATTACACTGACTCGGGCCTGGCCAACGGAACAACGTATTACTACGTCGTTTCCGCCGTTGGCGCGGGCGGTGAGGGCCCGAATTCCGGCCAGGTCAGCGCAACGCCTGTCAACACCCCACCGGATGTGACGATCACCGTCAATCCTGCCAACACCCGTCTCATCTCCCCGTGGATCTACGGCACCAATTTTTATTCCGGCAACACCACGCCTCAGCCAAACCTCACTTTCGATCGCGCGGGTGGCAACCGCTGGACGGCCTACAACTGGGAGACGAACGCGTCAAACGCAGGCAGCGACTACATCTACAACAACGACAACTACCTGAGCTCAAGCAATGTTCCAGCCGAGGCAGTGCGCAGTTTTATCGCTGGCGACCAGAACGCAGGTCTGGCAAGCCTGGTGACCTTCCAGCTCCAAGGCTACGTTTCTGCAGACGAGGCTGGGTCAGTGGACGTCACCCAGCCTCTTGCGACCCGCCTTGCCCAGCGCTTCAGGCCAGTGGTGGACAAGAAGAGCACCATCTCGGGCGCCCCGTTCACCATCACGCCACCTCCGGCCACCACCGATGCCAATGTCTACATGGACGAATTCGTTTGGGCCTTGGACCAGAAGTTTACGGGCATGGGGATCTTCGGAGCCAGTCCGGTTCACCCGACTTTCGCGAGCCTCGACAACGAACCCGATCTTTGGAATTCGACTCACCTGGAAGTACAGGGGCCGACGAACATCTCCTCAGACAACTTCGTCACCAAAACCATCACGCTCACAGAAGCGTTGAAAGATCAGTTCCCCAATCTCGTGATTTTCGGGCCCGTGAACTACGGCTTTAACGGCATTTACAGTTGGCAAGGGGACTCAACATTAAGCCCTACCCCGAACGGGGCGGATTGGTTCGCTGACAAATACCTCGCTGGGATTAAGGCTGCTTCGACTACGTACGGGGCGCCCTTGGTGGATGTTTACGATTTCCATTGGTATTCGGAAGCTACGGATGGCACCACAAGAGTCACAAATATGACTAGCCCCACGCTCACGGACGCCCAGGTGCAAGCCATCGTCCAGAGCCCGCGCAGCCTGTCGGACCCCACATTTACAGAAAATTCCTGGATTACCGGTGTCCTTGGCGGCCCCATTAACATCCTGGGACGTCTCGAAACAAAGATCGCCGCTGAAAACCCCGGCATGAAGCTCTCCATCACGGAATATGAGAACGGCGGCTTCAACCACATCGCCGGAACCATTGCTCAGGCTGACAACCTCGGCATCTTCGGCAGCATGGGAGTCTTCGCCGCCAACTTCTGGCCTCCGAGCGGCACCTACTCTTACGCCCTCGCGGGCTTCCGGGCATTCCGGGGATTCGACGGGGGAACCGCGGACTTCGGCAGCACCTCCTTGCAGACGACCTCGAGCGATGTTGCTAGCGTAGTCGTTTACGCTAGTTCGGACAGCAGCATACTGGGCCGAATCGTCTTCGTGGCCATCAATCGTTCGAATGCCGCCAAGGTGACGGCCATCAACGGCCAGGCCCTCTCCGGTACGGCACATCTCTATCAAATGACGGCCGCTTCTGCCGCAGGGCAGAGCACCGTCCAACCCGTGTTCGTTGGGCAGGTGCCCATGAGTGGCTCGTCCTTGACGATCACGTTTCCTGCGTACAGCGTCACTACCATAGACATTGAGTAGCGCCAGTCTGCAAAAGTCGGGCTTGGCCACTTCAGGCCTCGGCCGAATTTAGATCTCGCAGTCCTTCCGGCAGCACCACGTCAATCCGCCTCGCGGCCGGATCGATTTTCGTGCAGATGTCCACTGCCAGCGGAATCAAGATCTCTCCATGCGCTGTTTTCACTTCCAGCAGCGGCGTCCCGGGAATTTCGTCTCCCGGGAATTGCACATCGCGAACCGTTCCGAGGAGAGCAGGAGCTTCCGCAAGCGAGCACGGGGACGACGATACAATCGGTGGTGAAGATGGATTTTCGAATACGGAACAACCGATGAGGTCCGAAACGAAATATTGCCCCGCAGGCAGCGTCACCCGCTGTTCGAACGGAAGGAGCATGTCGAGTCCGCGGAATTTCTCCGCTTCCGAAATGGATTCAACGCCTTCAAAGTGAAAAACCGCCTGGCCGCGATGATTCTGGCTCAGCCAGCAGGATTTCAGCGCCATGCGCCGCGGCTCATTTTCGCCATCGGCATGCCCGGCAAAAACTTCCCGCAAACGTGTGAGGCGCTCCGGAAAATCTGTGAGGATTTCGGCCGCAACTTCCCCTTTGTTGCCGCGCGCCCGTAGGATGCGTGCAACCAGGACCCAGCGTGGAGTTTCTGGGCGCAATGGGAAGTGACTGCTCAACGGTCTCTGGAAACCATGACCTCGAAAAGGTCAATCTTCAAGAATTTCCAGCGTAAACCGCTTCCGCAGTTTCATTCCTGACGCGCCTAGTAACGTCCGCATCGCTTTCGCCGTTCGCCCTTGCCGCCCGATCACCTTGCCCAGGTCCTCGGGGTGCACCCGGAGCTCTAGCACTGTCACTTGCGACCCCTCGACCGTTCTCACTTGAACTTCCTCGGGATGATCTACGAGCGCCC
>WNFC01007983.1_pt1 | contig 11658 bp, 11 predicted proteins | sample 5400541 | NCBI WGS metagenome assembly WNFC01 (sample SAMN13153342, study PRJNA577476) | soil metagenome | isolation source: 120 cm saprolite under Douglas fir tree site 2 hole 2 replicate 1 | place: USA:California | collected 2015-04-18 | reverse complement strand
GTCAGGGCATCCAGGAAGGCGTCTTTACGACCTCGTATCCTGACCAGGTGGGCGAAGTGGTCCTGTCCCTTATATGGGACCTCAGCGATACCCTTGGCGAGTTGCTCCTCTCGTTTAAGCCGGAGCGTGACGACATGCTGCGCGTCGAAAGCACCGTCGCTGCCTATACCGATGCGCTGGAGCGTGTTCTAGGAGTTTCCACAGGTTCCTTGCATCTCACTGACGCTGAAACGCTAAAGGAGTGGTTTGTCTCACCGCAAGACCATGCAGAGGGACGTTCCATGACGGTGGGCGAACACGCGTCAGCCATCGTTCACAAGAGGTGACATATGACCATCAATATCAAAGTGCTCGTGTTTTCGCGGCATGATTGCGGTACGGGCAGTACTGGAGGAACGCACGTTACAGCAGGAACTGCAAGGTTATGACGCCTATATGGCGCAAGTGAAATATCGTCTCATCCCCCTTGTCTGGTAAAAGGGGGAGTGAGGAGGAACAACAGATGTCAATTATCATTCAAACTAATCAACTCAGCAAAAGCTACGGCAGGAGCCGGGGTATCATCGACGTAACCTTCGACATTCAGGAAGGCGAAGTCTTCGGCTTCCTGGGACCCAACGGGGCGGGCAAAACCACGACCATGCGCACCTTGATGGGCCTGCTGCACGCGAACAGTGGCAGCGCTAAGATCGGCGGGCTGGACTGCTGGAAAGAGTCCACAGAGGTGAAGAAGCTGGTGGGCTACCTGCCCGGCGAATTCGCCTTCGATCCCGGCCTGCGCGGTGCCCAGATTATCGAGTACCTGGGCCACCTGCGCGGCGGCGTGGACCAGGCCTACCTGCGCAGCCTGGTCGAGCGCCTGGGCTTTGATCCCAGTAAACGTTTCCGCGAGTATTCGCACGGCAACAAACAAAAGTTGGGGCTGGTGCAGGCCTTCATGCACAAGCCGCGCCTGCTCATCCTGGACGAACCCACCAGCGGACTGGACCCGCTCAATCAACAGTAATTCTATACCATGGTGGCCGAGGTGCGCGCCTGCGGCAGAACCGTCTTCCTTTCCTCGCACATCCTGCCCGAGGTCGAGCACACCTGCGACCGTGTGGCGATCATTCGCGAAGGGCGGCTGGTCAGGATCGATCACGTTTCCTCGCTCAAGGACATTCGCCAGCACGACGTGGAGATCAGCTTTGCTGGCCCAGCTTCTGTAGACTGGTTCAAGAATGTAGCGGGCGTGGTCAAAGTGGCTCAGGGAGCCGATGAAAGCACCCTGCAATTGAATGTACAGGGCTCATTAGCAGAGATTATCAAAATCGCGGGCGAGCACAATGCCACCAATATTGATACACACGAGCCGACGCTGGAAGAAGTCTTCCTGCGCTTCTACGAGCCGGAGCAGTCACCGGCCACGCTTGTCGGATAGGGGTATACTATGTTTCGCAGTATGTGGAGCAAAACGCTCAGAGATTACCGGGTGCCCATCCTGGCCTGGGGCATAGGCCTGGCCTTGCTCATGTTTGTGGGTTTCGCGACGGCTACAGCGCCTATACTTGCGGCCTTTGTCAGCTTCGTGCCGCTCGTTGGCTTTCTCGGCGAGCCCGTCGCTATGCAGACACCCGCAGGGTATATCACCTTTCGCTACATGGAAACCACCTTGCCACTCCTGCTCAGCTTCTGGCCCATTTTGGCCGGAGCACGCCTGGTGCGCGGGGAAGAGGAACGCGGCACGATGGATGTGCTGCTGGCCGCGCCACAGGCACGCACACGCCTGCTGCTGGAGAAGATCGGTGCACTGGTGCTCGCGCTGCTGCTGATCGCGGTGCTCTTCGCGCTGGGTGCTGTGGCCGGTGAAGCCAGGATTGAGCAGCATGCCGACCTGGTCAGGGCATTGCTGACAGGGCTGAACCTGAGCCTGCTGGCCTTCTTCTTTGGCATGGTGGCGCTGCTGCTCTCCCAATTCACGATCAGCCGGGGTGCGGCGGCAGGCGGAGCGAGCGGCCTGATGCTCCTGACCCTGCTCCTGAATATCACCGGGCGGGCAGTCAATGGCAGCAGTTGGCTGCGGTACCTTTCGCCGTTCTACTACTACAACCTGAACCGGCCACTGATCCCGAGTTTTACCGGTACACCGGCGGGAGCGCTTGTGCTGCTCGGCCTGGGCCTGCTGCTCGCGGCGATCAGCGTGGCGCTCTTCGTCAGGCGCGATATTGGCAGGGCAGCGTTTGTGTGGCAGCGAACGTCCGCCAACGGCAAGCACCAGGCTGAGCGGAGCCTGAGCCGGGCCGAGCACGCGGTCTCCACGCGTGCTGTGAGCCTGCGCACACTCGCCGCATCTGGCTGGTCTTCCTTCTGGTGGCTGTTGGGCATGGCGGCCTTTTGTGCCGCCATTCTCTACATTACTCCCAGCTTCTCGAAGCCGTTCTACAACGCCGTGCAACAAACCCCCTGGCTGGCCAAACTCTTTTTCGACACTCCTACTAATACCAACACCGGTGTGCTGGGTACCCTCCTCTTCACGTTCCTGCCAGCGCTGGTGGTGATCTTTGGGCTGATGCTGGCCTTGAAGTGGGCCGCAGACCTGGAGGACGGACGCCTGGAACTGATTTTCAGCACGCCGCAAGCGCGGCTACGGGTGCTGCTGGAACGCTTCGGCGCAAATGTCCTGGTGGTCCTGCTGGCTCCCGTGCTGATCTGGCTCGTGCTCATCATCGGAGCACAGCTCATCAACCTGAACATCAACCAGGGCAGGGTGCTCGCCGCCAGCTTCAGCATGTTTCCTCTGGCGCTGATTACCATAGGCCTGGTCTATGCCCTGGCCGGACGCCTGCGCTACGGGGCTGTGCTGGGCCTTGTGACCGCGTACCTCGCCATGTCCTACCTGGAGGAATCGCTCGAAGGGCTTGTCCCCATCCCCTCCTGGATCGGGCAAATCTCGATCTTCCACCTGTATGGCAACCCGATTTTCGGCATCCTGGACTGGGGCCATGTCCTGGGCATGACCGGCGTAGGCATTGTGCTGCTGGTGATTGGCCTTGTCCAGTTCCGCTATGTCGATGTCCAGCTCGGCTAAACAGATTGCTACACGCTTTTTGAGGAACGAGCCGCCGCTACCCCTATTTAGAGGGATGCGGCGGCTCTGCTCCCCAAAAGTGGACATTCCTCCTCCATGTAACTTTTCTCCCCCAGTGAACGTGAAGAAAACGGACTATTTTTGAACTTATTTTGGGGGAGAAACGAATGATCACTCTAGAACACGATGCTATTGACGAGGTTCATGCCTTGTTAGGCGAGTACGAGCAGTATTTATCGGGCAAAGCTGAGGGAACGACGGCTGTCTATCTCCGCACGGTACGTCACCTGGTCGGATGGCTGGCTCAGCATCCAGGCAATGGTGGACAGTTTCAGCCGCAGCAGTTGTCAAAAACAGCAGTAGAGATGTACCTGGCGCACTTAGAACAGCAGGGGTTGAGCCTACGCTACCGAGCGCAGGTGAAATCAACCATCAGTAATTTCGCCCACTTTCTCATCGAGGAGAAAGAACTACTCCACCGGAACCCGACCCGTGGCATCGATCTTCCCCCCGTGCTGCTGCTCCCTCCGCGACAGCTCTCAGAAGAGCAGCGTGCGATCCTGCGCTTTTTGGTCAAGCGAGAAGGAGATAGACGGGGGGCGACCCTCTTCGCCCTGGGCTACTGGGCGGGCTGCCGGGTGAGCGATATCTCCTGGCTGCAGATGGCTCATACCCATGTGAGTCCTGAGGGAGGATGGCTCCATGTGGGCAATAAGGAGAGCAAGTGGCGGGATATCGACCTGGTGAACGAAGCCCATACGACACTCTATGCGTATTTGCAAGCCACTGGAGACACGGGACGTACCTATGTGTTTGCCACCCGGCGCAGCGAGCGGTTGACGGAAGAAGGAATCCACTATTGGTTCCGCATGCTCAAGGCACAAGCCACGCAGAACCAATGGAACTCGATCCGGGATCTCACCTTCCATGACTTGCGATGCGACTTCGCCCACCGGGCACGAGAGGCAGGGTGGTCACTGGAAGAAGTGGCGCACTATCTTGGGCAAGTCACCGGGAATGGTGTGCCTGCTATTCAAACTACAGTATACTCTACCCGGATAAGCCGGGAGCAAATCGCACAGAAACTCAATGACGTCGAAGGGTAGTGTGCGGCTGTTCTACAGAAAATTTATTTTTGTTTGATAGTAATAGTGGATGAGATAATATAAATACTTGACAAAGCATCGGCTACGACGTACACTTGACGTGGGTGGCTACAGACAGACCTCTTCTGCGGTCAGGAGAGTGAGAGGTGCAGGAAACAACAGATGAGATAGTATCCCAGAGACAAGGAGACACAGAACAATGATTACTCGTTATGATCCCTTCCGCGAGGCACTCAGTCTTCGCCGCGCGATGGATCAATTGTTTGAACAGAGCTTTGTGCAGCCCACTTTGATGCCTGGTTCACCATCTCTGATGGCGCCTATGGACGTTTGTGAGACGGAGAATGGCTATGAGGTGGATGTTGCCCTCCCAGGGGTGCGACCGGAAGATATCGAACTCGTGGTTGATCAAAACACCTTGACGATTCGAGGTCGCTACAGTCATCAGAACGAGCATCAGGACCAGCCTCAAGGTCAGGCGCAGGGTCAGCAACAAACGCAACAGCAAAGCCAGCCACAAACGGGGCAGCATAACGGAGGACAGCAGACGCAGCAGCCGGGCAGAACGGGGCGCCACCGGCAGGGACATAACTGGCTCTCGCGGGAAATCGTCTCCGGCATTTTTGAACGGACGATTACTTTCCCAAGGCCTATCGATCCCAACAATATCCGAACGGATTTCCAGAATGGGATCCTCACGATTCTACTTCCCGTCAGTGAAGCGAGCCGCCCGAAGCGGATCAGCATCACGAGCGGTCAGAGTCAACCCGAGCAGGTGCCCGTCGGGGCAGGACAACAAAGGTAAGAATGCTCAGCGAGAATGCCGTTGGTCAGCGGCAGGATCGGCTGTTAACGACGCTCGAAAGCCTGCTCGAACTTCCCGCGACCGATGTGAACTCGATACTCAATCAGGCCGCGCTGTTGGTCTCCAGGGTCCTCGCAGCTGAAAATGCCGCCGCCTTCTTATACGATGATGCGACCAATGCCCTCGTGGCTCTTGGCACCAGTGATACGCCGATGGGGAGACAACAACATGCTGCCGGCCTGGATCGCTTGCTCCTGGTTAATGACGGGCGCCTTGTCCAGGTTTTTCAGACCGGTGTTCCATACCTGACTGGGCATGCAGACCAGGATTCTGAGGAGTTGGTTGGGGTGAAAGTCGGGCTGGGGGTGAAGTCTGAGATCGCAACGGTCTTCGAGGTAGAGGCGCAACATCGGGGAGTCCTCCTGGCCTCCTCCCGCACTCCTGAATTCTTCTCAGAGCAAGATTTGCGCTTCCTGCAAGCCGTGGCCTGCTGGGTTGGGATCGCGATCCACCGCGCGGAGTCAGTCGAGTGCCAGAGACAGGCGGCTGTTGAACAAGGCCGGCGCCTGGCTGCTGAGGAACTGCTCACGATCATGGCACACGACTTACGCAACTACCTCACTCCCCTGAAGGGTCGTCTCGAACGGCTGGAGCGGCGAGCACGTCGCGATGGGCGAGAGCAAGATCTGCATGATGCTACTGCTACCTTAAACATCCTCAACCGGCTCGGATGGGTCATCTCGGACCTGTTGGACGTGGCACGCCTGAACCAGGGCATCTTCACCATCCATCCCCAGCCCATCAATCTGGTGGATCTGGTGCAGCAAGTGGTTCCTGCCTTTAGCAGGCCAGAAACTCCGATCCACGTTCACGCTCCACAGGAGGTGGTGCTTTCGGCTGATCCCGATCGCCTCCGGCAAGTCCTGGAGAACCTGCTGGCCAATGCGGTCAAGTACGCGCCGGATCACACTCCCATTGAGGTCCAGGTGGACAGGGAGAGGCGGGCGGATGGACTATGGATGCTTCTTACTGTGAGCAATACAGGACCAGGCATCCTTGCTGAACTGCGTCAACATCTCTTGCGTCCTTTCGTAGCGGGCATGACATCGACGGGCCTGGGTTTGGGACTCTACCTGGCTAACAGAATTGCCGCAGCCCACCGCGGGACGCTCACGGTAGACTCACCACAAGGCCAGGGGGTGCAGGTGACTCTCGCTTTACCCATGGAAGATGAGCACTTGAGTGAGTGCCAACATGAGGGAAGAGGCTCTGTCAGATAATCTCGTGTGAGTAACAGGCTGCTGGCAGCAGTGGCCGTGACGGAAGAGAAGAAAAGGAAGGAAGCGAAAAGCAATGGCAAAAGTACTTGGCATTGACCTGGGAACCACCAACTCGGTGATGGCGGTCATGGAGGCAGGCGAACCTACCGTGTTGGAGAACAACGAGGGGTCGCGGCTAACCCCCTCGGTGGTGGCCGTCACAAAAAATGGCGAGCGCCTGGTGGGCCAGGTCGCCAAACGACAGGCGGTGACCAACCCGGAAAATACCGTTTTTTCCATTAAACGGCTCATGGGCCGCAAATTTGACGATCCTGAAGTGCAGCGCACGATAAAAATGGTGCCCTATAAGATTACGCGTGCCTCGAATGGCGATGTACGGGTGGTGATGGGTGGACGCGAATACAGTCCACCTGAAATCTCGGCCATGATCCTGCAAAAGCTCAAAGTTGATGCAGAAGCCAAACTGGGCGAGAAGATTACCCAGGCGGTGATTACGGTGCCTGCATACTTCAATGACGCGCAGCGCCAGGCCACCAAAGATGCCGGCACGATTGCCGGACTCGAGGTCTTGCGCATCATCAACGAGCCTACGGCTGCCTCGCTGGCCTATGGGATGGACAAGAAGCGTGATCAGATCATCGCCGTGTATGACCTGGGTGGAGGAACCTTCGACATCTCCATCTTACAGTTAGGTGAAGGCGTCTTCGAAGTCAAGGCCACCAATGGCGATACGCACCTGGGCGGCGATGACTTCGACCAGCGCATCGTCGACTGGATCGCTGACGAGTTCCGCAAGGAGCAAGGCATCGACCTGCGTAACGATCGCATGGCTTTGCAGCGCCTGAAGGAGGCAGGGGAGAAAGCCAAGGTTGAGCTGTCTTCGTCCCTCCAGACGGAGATCAACCTGCCCTTCATCACGGCTGACGCCAGCGGCCCCAAGCACCTGGTCATGACCTTGACCCGCTCCAAGCTGGAGCAACTGGTCGGCGACTTGATCGAACGCACACGAGGGCCCGTCATGCAGGCACTCAAGGATGCAGGTATCCAGGCGAGCGATGTCAACGAGGTCATCCTGGTGGGTGGACAGACGCGCATGCCGGCGGTCATCGACCTGGTACGCAAGATCTTTGGCAAGGAGCCGCACAAGGGCGTCAATCCCGATGAAGTGGTGGCGGTGGGCGCGGCCATCCAGGCAGGCGTGCTCAAGGGTGAGGTGAAGGACGTGCTCCTGCTTGATGTCACCCCGCTCTCGTTGGGCGTGGAGACTTTGGGTGGGGTGATGACCAAACTGATTGAGCGTAACACGACCATCCCGGCACGCAAGAGCGAGATCTTCAGCACGGCCGAAGATAACCAGTCCGCGGTGGAGATTCACGTATTGCAAGGCGAGCGCGAACTGGCGCGGGACAACAAGAGCCTGGGGCGCTTCCGCCTGGAAGGCATTGCTCCGGCCCCACGAGGTGTGCCTCAGATTGAGGTGGCCTTCGATATCGATGCCAATGGCATTCTCAATGTCACGGCACGCGACAAGGCTACCGGGCGCGAGCAGAAGATCACCATCACCGCCTCCAGTGGCCTCTCCAAGCAGGAGGTCGAGCGCATGGTGCGTGAAGCCGAGCTGCACGCGCAGGAGGACCGCCAGCGCAAAGAGGAGATTGAAACGCGCAACCGTGCCGACAGCCTGGCCTACCAGGCCGAGCGAACGTTGCGGGATGTCGGTGATAGAATCCCGGTGAGCCTGCGCAGCGAGGTCGAGGACAAGATCAAGGCCGTGCGCGATGCGCTCTCGGGCAGCGATCTCACGCGTGTGCGCAGCGCCGCTGATGACCTGGAGCGCACCATGCAGCGCATCGGCCAGGAGGTCTACAGTCAGCCTGGAACACCCGCGGGCGATGGCACACCGGGCGCTGCACCCAGTGGTGAACCTGGAACCGTCGAGGGAGAATACCGCGAAGTCTAGCAGCAGCAAGCCAGAATAAAGTAGGTGGAAAGAGCAAGCGTGGATGAGCAATATGTAACACACATCGTGCTCCAGCAGTACCGCTCTTCCGCATCGTATAGCGAGCGGGAGACGGCTGCGGCGAGCCATCTGGGTATCGGCGCTATTCGCCATCTCCATGCATTGGGCTTGATCGAGGGGAAAGAGGCTGGCGGAGAACTGCGCTATAGCGAAGAAGAGGTTATACAACTGCGGCTGATCCGCCGCTTGCAGCGCGACCTGGGCATCAATCTGGCAGGGGTCGAAGTGATTCTGCGTTTGCTCCAGCTCCTGGAGGCCGTACGCCAGGAGCTGGAGCAAGAGAGAAATCAGACAGGGAGGGAGAAGGAGCAATGAACGTTGAGCACTTTACTGAGAAAGCTCGTGAGGCGATCAGTGATGCAGCCCAGCTAGCCAGACAGTACAATCATAATAAGGTAAAGGCAGCGTGACTTGCCAGAGTCATTGTCTGTAACTTCCACATAGTACATATACCCAGAGGAGTGCATTTGCTATGCCAACCAGTGCTATTATAATAAGTATTGTAGCGTGCATCCTCGATATTTTGGGGGTGGTACTGCTTCTCATGCAGACTTTTGATGCTGACTTCTACTACTGATTCTCAAGGAGTGGGCTTTTCTGAATGAAAGCGCATGTATAAAAAACTATTTTCATACATTAAACCATTGCGCGGTATCCTGGCGTTCACCATTGTGCTGGGCACGCTGGGAGCAATTGCCACCATTTTTCAAATGACCCTGCTGAGCGGGGTCGTCAATGCGGTCTTCCTCTCGCACAAGGGCCTTGCGCAGGTTCTCCTGCCGCTCGCTCTCCTGCCGGGAGTACTCATTTTACGAGCCAGCCTGCTTTGGGGGCGCGAAGTAACCGCGCAGCGGGCAGCAATCCTCCTTAAGGCGTCGCTACGGGAGCGCGTCTTCGCGCACCTGCTGCAGCTTGGACCGGCCTGGAGCTCGGGGGAGCGCACGGGCGAGCTGGCAGCCGTTGTCAACGAGGGCATCGAGCGACTGGACGCCTTTTTCAGTCGTTATCTGCCGCAGCTTGTATTGAGCATCGTAGTCCCTCTGCTCATCATCGTCGTGATCTCGTTGGTTGACTGGTTCAGCGCCGTGCTGCTGCTCGTCACAGGCCCGATCATCCCTTTGCTGATGTTTCTCGTGGGCAGCTATACGGAGAAGCGTATCCAGGCGCAATGGGCGACGCTCTCGCGCATGAGCGCCCACTTCCTCGACGTGATGCAGGGCTTGACCACGCTGAAGCTATTTGGTCGCAGTCAAGCCCAGCAGGAGCGCATCGCCCGCATCAGTGACCGGTTTCGCGACAAAACCTTGCAGGTGCTGCGTTACGCCTTCTTATCGGGGGCCGTGCTAGAATTTATGACGATGATGGCGATTGGCGTGATCGCCACTACACTGGGCGTGCGTTTGCTCAACCATGGCATCACCTTTGGCAGTGCCTTTCTCGTCTTGCTGCTGACGCCGGAGTTTTACCGTCCATTGCAAGAGCTTGGGGTACAGCGCCACGCGGCAATGGAAGGCGAGGCGGCAGCGAAGCGCATCTTCGAGATTCTAGAAGCGCCCTTACCCATTGAAGTGGGAGCGGCTCTTGACAAACCCATTCCCACAGGCGCCCTTACCATTGACATCACCGATCTCAGCTATACTTATCGCGGGAAAGAGCGGTACGCGCTCGATCACATCAGCCTGTCGCTGCCCGCCAACACCTGTACTGCTCTTGTCGGGCGCAGCGGGGCGGGCAAGAGTACGCTAGTTAACCTGCTCATGCGCTTTATGGACGCCACGAGCGGGACGATCAGCGCGAATGGCGTGTCTATTACCGCGCTTTCGCCGGACACGTGGCGGCAGTACGTGGCCCTCGTGCCGCAGCGCCCCTATCTCTTCTACGGCACGGTGCGTGATAACATCCGCCTTGCGCGTCCAGGGGCAAATGACAGCGAGGTCATGCAAGCGGCGGCGCTGGCAGGAGTGACAGCCTTCATCGACGAGCTGCCACTCGGTTTCGATACGCAGGTGGGCGAGCAGGGGATGCGGCTCAGCGCTGGGCAGGCGCAGCGCGTCGCTATCGCCCGCGCCATCCTGAAAAACGCGCCTATCTTGATCCTGGACGAGCCGACCTCCAGCCTTGATCCGCACAGCGAGGCGCTGATCCGGCAGTCACTCACTACCCTGATGCGCGACCGAACCGTGCTGGTGATTGCGCATCGCTACAACACCATTGCCCAGGCCGACCGCGTCATCGTGCTGGAAGATGGGCGGGTCGCCGAAGCTGGCGTATCTGATGCGTTAACGCGGGGCGATGGTGTGTATGCCCGCCTGCTCGGCGCGCTCAGCACGTCGGAGGTGTCCGAAGGCAGTATTGAAAGGCATTCTGCAGCGGCGCTCCCCCGGAGCGCCTACGCTGTGCGTCAGCAGAATGAAAGGTAGCTATGAAAACATTCGCGCGCCTGCTCGCGTTCTTGTGGCCGTTTCGCTGGCTGATCGCGCTGGCGATTCTTCTGGGCAGCGTGATGATCGCCAGCAGCATCGGCCTACTCGGCATGGCGGCTTACCTCATCGCGGCGTCGGCGCTCGGCCCATTGCTGGTTTTGCTCAGTATCCCCATCTATCTAGTGCGTGCGATGGGCATCATGCGTGCCCTCTCGCGCTACGCTGAGCGGCTGGTCTCGCACAACGCGACATTCCGCCTGCTGGCCCGCCTGCGCGTATGGGCCTATAGCCGCATCGAGCCGCAGGCTCCGGCACACCTGCTGACCCACCGCAGCGGCGATATGCTGGCACGCCTTGTGGCCGATATCGAGGAGCTACAGAACTTTTACCTGCGCGTGGTCTCGCCAATGGTCGTCGCCCTGGTGATCAGCCTCTTCACCTTTGGCATCTTTTCGATTTTCAGCATCGGGCTGGCCTGGGTCGCGCTCGCTTTTCTGGCCGCCGCCGGATTAGGCGTGCCCATCCTCACGTTGTCGCTCTCGCGCGGCCTGGGCAAACAGCAGGTCAAGGCGCGAGCAGAACTAAATACACAGGTGGTAGATGGCTTGCAAGGTATCCAGGATGTGCTGGCCTTCGGGCGCAGCCATGCCCAACTCGAGAGCGTGGCTGCCTGCGACCGCACGCTTGGGCAAGTGCAGCGCCGTATGGCGAGAATCACGGGATTGCAGACCGCGCTGGGCGACCTGTTGATGAACACAGCCATGTGGGTACTCATTATCCTGGCGATTCCCCTGGTAGCGACGCAGTATATCGACGGCGTCTACCTGGGCGTGATCGGCCTGCTGATCCTGGCGAGCTTCGAGGCAGTGCAGCCGCTTGCCTCGGCCTTCCAGGGGTTGGGCCATTCTCTGGCTGCCGCCGAGCGCGTCTTCGCCGTGACCGATGCGCTGCCGCCCG
>WNFC01021610.1_pt1 | contig 11659 bp, 17 predicted proteins | sample 5400541 | NCBI WGS metagenome assembly WNFC01 (sample SAMN13153342, study PRJNA577476) | soil metagenome | isolation source: 120 cm saprolite under Douglas fir tree site 2 hole 2 replicate 1 | place: USA:California | collected 2015-04-18 | reverse complement strand
CACGACGGAAAGGACCGTGTCACATACGATATATGTGCTGTCGCATCATAGTCCTATTCTTGACTCAGTGACTCGAACACCACATTAAGACACTTGGAACATACCGTCATCTATAGAACAGGCTTATTAGTTTACAAAAGTTTATGAAGGATTTCCACGGACCGTCCACTGCACGCTCAATAATCCGAATAAGAACGCCAACCCGTTGTTCCATCCGTTCGTCTGGTTGACGATACCATCAGAGCCGAATACATAGCTCGCAGGATGCATGTTATGGCGGCCCGTCGTCGCTAGCAAGACAATAATAATGACTGAATTGACCTCAGCACAGAAAAAGGCAAACTAGTGGGGCTGCTGTCACGCACTAACGGTCGTACCGAGGTTGATGAATACGAATCCCTTTGTGAATGTTGCGAGATGACGCGTCGCAAGACAGTTCTGTGCAACCCCAAGGACGGCGTTTAAGACGCTTGTCATGAGGGACGGAGTTCTATTATGCGGACACGGCCAAAACGTACCAGGATACCATGGAGGATTAATAACCCTGAGAAGAGACCGACGACCTTGCCAGAAGTGACTTCATAGTTGCCGTCTTTGGCGACAACAACGGCAGCCCAGATCATGCTCGAGAGTCCAAATTCGGTAGAAGATATTCCGGCAATTTGGCCAAGAATGTTGAGCCAACCCACGACCCAGCCGACCTCCGACTTTCTAAGCGGGCGCTTCCTTTGGACAGACGTGAGAAGCACTCACAATTGGTCTGTGCTTCTTCGGCACTAGCTGCGCTGATGCAGTATACCTGCCAAGGTCGTATGAGCTGATGTAGGGTTCGGACATGAGCGAGAGAAACGCACAGGCCACCACATGTAGGGAAAGCGCTGACGATTTCAGCAATAGATGATCCTATACCATGCCTTAATGAATTGGGTGGGGCAAGATGTAAGGGAAGACCCGCCCAAAGTGAAGCACATGATTGCTCCAAGGATCCAGCACCAAGTGACCTATAAAAGTACTTCGATGTAAGCATAGAAGAGCTTGTGTTTGTGTTTGTTGACGTACTGACGAAGGGCCCCCCAAGAGCAGCGGGGTATTGAACGTAGTGGCGACAGATGAGCAAAGGCCCTAAGAGGTGGGCAGTGTCAGAATGTTCGCGAAAAAGGGAGGAGAGGACATACCATGATACTAAAGGCAAAGCTAATCTGTGCGGAATGGAGTCGTCCATGAGAAAGGAAGAAAAAAAGGAGGGGATATATAAGTTACGCACCGTGGCGAGATTGCTGAACTCGCGTTTGAAGGAGGGGACGTATCCGAGGGACTGGAGCTTCTTGTCATCGTCGTCGACCTCGAGGCCAGAGGTGCCATACTCGCGATCAGACATGTTGGACGTGGTGAGGGTACGAAGAAAGAAGAGCCCAAAGATAAGCGCATCGAACAAATTTTCCGGCAGAGGAAAAAACAATTAGACGAGGAGTGCTTCTCGTGGGGTAGATATATAAGCGTGCGAGGAGACGTTTGACGCTCCGTAGAAGCGGCATTAGTCACCACGCTGGCAGCACATCGACGCGCTCATAGGCCAGGTCGACACTAGACTGAAATTGAGTGATGTGAGGCCCATGAGACGTGTTCGCCTCGAAGTTCTGAGAGGGCCATTCGAGCGGTAAAGTGACTGGTGGCGGAATGGTAAGACCGCGTGGAGCGCGGGGCGCGGTGTTTGCGGCGCGACGCGGTGTCATTAATATGGTTATGGTCTGACCCGGGAGATCGGATACTAAGCCACTGCTCTAGCGACACCCCGGAGGTAAAGATAACGCCCGCCTAGCTCAATCGGATAGAGCGTCAGACTCTTAGGCGGGTCATTACGTCCTACTGTAATCTGAAGGCTGCGAGTTCGACCCTCGCGGTGGGCTAGTCCTTTTTCTTTTACACTTCAATTTAATTTGCCAAATAGTATCGAGACCGATCTTACACTTCGAGAATTGGAATAGAAAGCCATTGAAAATACGGCTTCCCGCAGAATGCTGCCTGCACTATTACCAGAACCTTCTGGAATACACTGCGTTCGTCGTGGCTGTCAAGCAGGGTGGGAAATTGGCGATACAACAAAGAGACAGCCACAAACAAACAGCTTCTCTCTCACGCAACTCGGAGAATGACAAGCCCCGGAGATACCTAGTAACCCAAGGCTTTGTCTCGGTTCAAGTTCAATCCGCAATTGATGATGGCTTTGATTGGTAGAATTGGGTAGAGGTCCAGGTCAATGTTCTTCAAGTTTGCACAAGACAGCAATGCCGTTCCCAGTCCATGGAACAGGTTACAGTCGTGTCTTTGAAGCGGCATGCAGGCAATGAATACCAATCGGTCCCCCTGGCCCCCGCCACTGTGCGCTCGGTGACCGCCGCGCCTCCGCGCGTGTCATGATGGCTCCGCGAGCTTTCGCAGCGTGCATCACAGCACGTCTCTTCGCATGTTCGTGGACGTGTAGACGTGTGATCGGAATCTATGTATGACTCGTAGCACCAACTGAAGGAATTCAGACCGACGTCTTCTGGACGACCTCAAGTCCTGTATTTTATCGACAGTACAGTACTGGTTGACAGGATCAGGGTTATTAACACAAAACTGTGACGTTGTTTCCCAGTACAGGAGGGTTTTCTCTATTGTTTGTAATGCCACAGTCATATTTACAGTGAGCGTCAATCACTGCGAGGCCACTAATGCCGTCACCGCGGTGTGGCTTGATCGCGCAGCAAGGCCTGTCGCGTGCCCGAGCTGGTTTCAAACTCGCATGAATCTCGCATGTTCCGGTTCTGGCCACAACGACCGGACTACCCTGACGACGACGGCGGTCCCGCGAGCGATCCTATAAAGTCCTGCAGTACCACGGATCCCCGTCAATATCTCAAGATCTCAACACCTTACGACTCCCCAGACTCTTACACCCCTCTCTTACGTGAAAAGAACTGAGAGCATGTATTATCTTTTTATCCGCTGGAGAGTCCAAAAGCTCGTTAAACGTGGCGATCAACAAAGGTCACAGTCACAAGTTCTACTCAAGACTCGTGGAGTCGAGATAGATCCCCGTCGTCGCACCACCATTGAGGATCGTCTAGAATAGTAAGTGGGATTCCCCAAATGCCATCCGTTTATATGAGCTCAAAAGAATTTTTCTTTCTTTCCTTTTTTTTTCAGTGCCAATGACCTTAGGCAAGGGCTGGAAGGCAGACTCCGCTGGGTGCATATCGAACAGTCAAAGCTGTACTGTGAATGGACTGGTGAAACACTACGTCGAATCGAGGTTTGGGTTCAACGTCGGTTCGAGAAAAGGGCTAACTGACATCGATGATTTACTTTTGCGCAGGGCATGCTGCCGGCGCCAGCTAACGCCAATATTGAAGTGAGACCGCTCCGCAGACGAAGTAATTTATGATCGTCCTTTGGCGCCTCCTCCCCCACGCTTCTTGCCGGCAGAGGCGGTGCATCGTCCCCAGCAAAGGGAAAATGGTAAGCGATGGCGTTCCTCGTTCCTCATTCCTGTGTATGCTGTGCTCATGTCAATTGCCGCCCGACTTTTATTGGGGCGTAGTCACCGTAGGCGCACGCACGTCAACCTTGGCATTTCCATATCTATTCCATTCGCAAAACGCCCTACACCATATCTCTGACACTGGAAATCGACGTTCTCCGAGAAGATATAACACTTTGAGAGTGCAGGCCCAAGCAGCTCGGTGGACTGGCGGATATGAGGTGAGGGCGGGACCCAGGCTGGAACTTGTGGTCACACGGACAAGGGGCGACTTTTCATCGTCATCGGACTCCTCATACATTACAGTACAGTATAGCATAGGTTTTCAATCACGTTCTCAGTAGTAAATAATGCGTATCATGATACTACAATGGATGGTAATGAGTTGCTTTGCCGTGACATGCCGAGACCAATCGCCGGCAAGTTACATTTAACGGCCAGCGGTCCCCCTTCCGCCATCCGCGCAGGTTTCGTTCGTCGTTTTTTTGTGCTCCAAGTGCTCGAGCCACTTGTCACATCTGTGAACGCAGGTCAATTGAAAACGTCAAAAACGGCCCCGTTACAACGATCCATTCTCAAGACGGATCTGCCAACTCGTTTGTAACCTGCAGCTACCCACGGTTCAGGACGCGTCATCTATCTATCACCGTCGACTCGACGTCGAGTTTCTCGCCACACTCCAAAAAAAAACCCCTCTTCGTCATCGGCGAACACTGGCCATGAATTTCCTCATCCGTTGGAGAGCCCGGAAGCTCGCGTGTCGTGGAGATTGGCTAGTATCGCAGACACGTCATCTGCTCGATACTCGCGGAGTCGAAGTAACCCCCCATGATCAGACTTATATCGAAGGGCTGCTGGAACGGTGAGTTGATCGGCTCCGTGGAATGCCATAACTGTTCAATCAACCATGAATAGCACATGGTGCCGCCACCACCCCACGTTCCGCCCGGACCTCTCCGCAGGCCAGCTAATCTATGATGGTCGTTCGGCGCCTAGGACTGGTTTCCAAAGGGGCATATCAACCTGCGGTCTTAGTGGGGATAAGAAGGGGGTGAGTGACGGATGATCCAGCTGCTTGTCCACTCATTCCCCCTGATTTGAACAACAGGCCAGCAATTCGCATTTTTTTTTCGTTGCAAGCAAAGTAATCCGACACCACGAGCAAGGCATCCTTAGTGAGCCTGTCACTCACGACCACGCCTGTTCCGCACGCCTCCCCACTGTGATCTCGTCTATTCTACATCGATGACCGGACCAAACTCGGCCAAGAACAAATAGTACGTCTGAAGCGTTGTCGCTTCGTCCTCGTTATCAACAGCGGCTTTCGCGCCCTCGGCTTCACCAACAACTCGGATGATCTCATCCTTCATGTTTTCGTGGGATCCACAATAGTAATGACCACCGCGACGAGGACCGGTCAGGATCGACCACTCTACACATGTAGTGTACCATATACTCTAGATCAATGCATATGATCGACTCTGAATGCAACAAGGCTTCGGAACCTAGAAATAGACGCAATTGAAGATCAAGACTCATATGGTTACCACAAGGCGACAAGACGGCATTCTTCGTCTTTTGGAATGGGGCATCCAGAAGTGCGGTGATATGTGCCAAATGAAAGTCGTCATTATGACCTTCCTCCTCGTCGACCTCTTTGAACAGCGGTTCACTCTAAGGATCCAGTCAATTCGGGACGGGACGTCAATGAGCAAATGCACTAGGGGATAGTCAGCGTAGGGGTGATTTGTACAGAAACCATGCTGGGTTAGCCTGGGTAATGCGAAGATCCTGGGATGGGTGTGAATATTACTGAATGTCTCAAGCCGACTCGACCACTATTCGTTGTAGTTGGCGCAACAATAGTAATAGTAGCTCAGAAGTATCATAGTCAGGAAATTTCGCAAATTTGTTTATTCCGTATGACATTGGTTGGAGATCCCAAAATCGACAGCGAAGGACATGGAGAACGGTATAGATTGAGGGAGGACGAGTTGATGAAGGGATCAAGTCCTGGAAGGGAAACAACGCACTTGGAACGCCCCGCCGGTGTGGGGCGGGATGGGTGAGCTATAAGCAAGGCAAGCCTTAGGAACTGTGTGCTAGGGAGAGAGAAGAGAACGGTAGGTGTAGGAGTGAGGCAATGATAAGGATAGCCTCTAAGATAAGAGGCGATGATAAAGTTTAGGCAGTGTAATAGCGTGCGGGGAAGTAGAGCACCGTCCCCAAGTACCCATTGGCGTAGAAAAGCAGAAAAGCCCACGGTTAGCTTAGCCAGAGGACTCTGCACCCCGCTGTCACACTCTCTAGCTAGTACTAGTACTAGTGCTCAAGTCTCATCATGTCCCATACTCCCTCCGCTTCCGCCTCCTCTTCCCGCTTCGAATCCATTTTCAATTCTGCGTTAGATGCCTACAAAATCCGGACTAAGCAAGACCTCTCATCTCATCCCCTCCTACCTGCGCTTCAATCCTGTGACTCTGCCGGTGCTATTATCACTGTCCTTCGCCGGCAAATCCCTGCATTCAGTCAATCCCAAAGTAGCGACGATAGTTTATCAAAGTGGCTCATCCCAATCGTCAACGTCCTTTATGTATTTTCTGCCGCCCTTGGTGAGGGAGTTGGCCTTGTGAATACCACCATGATTCTTCGGGATCTCGGCACTAATGTTTGTTCTCCAGGTATTCTCACCGGCGAAAGCTATCTTTGCGGGCATCGAAGTTCTCTTTTTGGTCCGTATCTTCCATGATTCCTTCATTTCAGCTATTTTGACGTCCAAGTCCCCCAGGCTCCAAAGATGTAAGCACCAGCCAAGACAAGCTCGTCGAGCTGTTCAATCGGATCGAATACTTCTTTCGCCGGCTCGATATCTATACTAGGATCCCACCTACCACGGAAATGACGGACATAATTGTTGAGATCATGGTGAAGGTAATAACGATCCTCGGGATTGCGACGAAAGAAATGAAACGTGCACGGTTGAGTGAGTAATCCTACGTAGATTTACGATTCTTGACTGACCCATATTCAGAGATCTTTTTGGGGAAACTTATCGGAAACACGGAGATTGAGGACGCACTACAGGAGTTGGACAGATTGACACAGGAAGAGGCTCGGATAGCGTCTGCAGAACATCTGAAGATTACCCACAGCGTTGATGTGAAAGTTATGGGCGTCGATGACAAGTTAGTGCAGGTTAACCGTTCGTCATCTCTTACCTTTCCTCTTCTTCATTCGGAACACCCAGACACATTCACAGGGAACCAGCTCCGAGATAGTCTCCGCCAATGGCTTTCGCCTCCAGATCCTTCCATAAATCATAACATTGCATGCAAAGCTCGTCATCAAGGTACAGCTCGATGGTTCTTTGGAGGCAGTATATTCAATCAGTGGAAAACCACTGGATCCTTCTTTTGGCTACACGGCAAACGTGCGTTCCTCTGGTCGTTGACTGGGCTGTACGGCATTTTCTAATCATCTTCTAATCGCGTAGCGGGCTCGGGGAAGAGCGTACTCTGGTTCGTCCTTCGTCAACCCATTCTGGATGTGGAGCTCACATCATCGTCATAGCTCCTCGATTATAGAAGATATTATAGCCTTGCGTGATGCTGCAGGGGCCTCTGTGGCATATTTTTATTTCGACTTCAGGGATGTCGATAAACAAAAACTCCGAGACTTGCTTCCTTCCCTCCTCGTCCAACTTTCTGCTCGGTCCGATCCCTGCTGCGACATACTCTCCAGGCTCTATTTTTCACACGATCGTGGAGTACACAAACCCAATGATCGGGCAATGATAGAATCCCTCAAAGGAATGCTCACCGTTGAGGGGCAAGGCCCTATTTACATCATCATTGACGCAGTCGATGAGTGTCCCATCACGTCTAGTGTTCCATCTCCACGAGAAGAGGTACTTGACCTTGTGGACGAACTTGTTGGCCTTCACCTCCCGAATCTGCACATATGTGTTACAAGTCGATCGGAGCTCGACATCCAGGATGTTCTCGAACCGTTAGCCGCATGCCCCGTGTTGCTTCATAACGAACGTGGACAAAAGCAAGATATTATCGAATATGTCCGCGCCTTTGTCTACTCAGATCGGAGGATGCAGAGGTGGCGGGATGAAGAAAAGGACCTGGTTATCAAGACGCTGTCGGACAAGGCAGATGGAATGTAAGGGTGTTGTTGTCTTTTTTTCAGAAACGGTTCTTATGATACGACACAGGTTTCGTTGGGTATTTTGTCAATTGGAAGTCTTCCGGCACTGCTTCCCACCAAGTGTCCAGCGTATCCTGCAGGAGTTGCCCGAAAGTCTGGACGAAACATACGAGCGGATACTGAGGGAGATCAGAAAACCGAACCGGGGACATGCTCGTCGACTATTGCAATGTCTCGTAGCGGCAGTTCGCCCACTTCAAGTCGAAGAACTCGCGGAAATCCTTGCATTTGATTTTAACGCACAGGGGGCCCCGGAGCTAAATATTGGTTGGCGTTGGGAGGATCAAGAAGAAGCAGTGATGTCGGCGTGCTCGACTTTGGTGCTCGTGGTCAAGAATGGGGATTCACGAATCGTTCAATTCGCTCACTTCTCTGTCAAAGAATTTTTGACGTCGGACCGGCTTGCAGGGTCTAGCAGAGGAGAGATCTCGCGCTATCACATTCCACTCCAGGATGCTCATACGGCTCTCGCACAGGCATGCCTTGGAGTTCTCCTCAAATTGGACGATAACGTTGATAGTGACAACATCAAGAACTTCCCGCTGGCCAAATACGCTGCCGAACACTGGGCCCACCATGCGCAATTCGAGGGCGTGTCGTCACGGATCGAGGATGGGATGGAATGCCTATTTGATGCAGCCAGACCACATTTCGCAGCTTGGCTCTGGATCTACGATGTTGAGCACAGTAGGTTTTCCATGCTTTCTCCTCATCCCTCGAAACCCCCGGCCCCCCCCATCTACTATGCCTCCTGGTTCGGATTTTATTCTTTGGTAGAACACCTCATCACAAAGCATCCAGAGGACGTAAACGTCGTCGGTCGCCACCTCCGGACTCCACTCCACGCAGCAGTAGCAGAAGGACATGTCGAGGTTGTATTGTTACTGCTAAAATATCTCCCAGTAGATATCAAGTCCCGGTACACGCTACAGACTCCATTGCACTACGCGGCTGTACGAGGGAACGTGGCAATCGGGCAGCATCTGCTCGATGGCGGTGCAGACGTGAACGCCCAGCAACATAATGGCAAGACTCCGCTGGACCTGGCGACGACGCGTGGACATCTCAAATTCATGCGATTACTGTTGGACCACGGCGCGGAACCGCATGCGCATGGCGAAACGCAAAAGATATCACAATTTTACCTTGTTTACAAGGTTACTGTTTGGTGATAATTGCGGCTGACGTCGCGATTTTCCCGCTGTGGTCAAAACATTCCTTTTTTGTTGTGGAAAAACATACCATTTCTGTCAATGCTACTATTTCCGTTAATGTTCAGCTATCTGTAAACAGGGTTCCTGCCGAGACCTCGGCCATTCACGTAGTGTTTTTCAGTAGCAGTCGGATTACTTTACTTTGCAGAGATTATTCCAGTACGTTCGTATGTTATGGGGGCCCCGTGTATGACAGCACGTAAAGTGTGATTGGGTTAAGAAGTTGGTAGAGACACTGAAATCGTACTGTGATATGCTAGCATGCTACCATCACTCGAACAATTGTTAATTGTCTCCTGAGATTGTCGTTAGCTCACTAACGATAACTACCGTGACGTGCTCACGGGCGTGGGGCATCCGTTCTCTGACAACCTTGCGTGCCAACGTCTTACAACATACGAAATACTTGCCGGTGTTTTGGCCTTCAAAGTACTCAAGAGTCAACCGATTCAGATGCGTCATCTATCTATCACCTTCAAGTTTTTCGCAACCATCTAAAAAAGCCCTCTCCGGCATTGACGAACACTGCCATCAGTCTCCATGTATAACCTCATATGTCGGAGAGCCTAGGAAGCTCGCGTGTCGTGGAGATCGGCGAGTATCAGACACATTTTCTGCTCGATACTCGCAGAGCCGAACTGTCGAGATAGGCCTCCGTGATCAGACCTTTATCGAAGGGCGGCTCCGTGGAATGCCATAACCATTCACTGGCAATCGAAGTCCCCTTTTCCCCTTCCAGTGCCGATGGATGGTCTCAGTCAAGCCTTGAAAGTTGGGAGGATAGACCCCGTTGAGCGCACATCGAACAGGCAGGGGTATATTAGTGCTATATTGCACACTGTCGAGGTATGAGTCAGGCTGCCTTGCTTGCTATCGGTGTGCTGCCGCCAGTCTGCCGCCACTCAGGCTACCCAACACTCCCAGATTCCGACCCCAGACCGTTCCGCGCAGAACCAACTAAACTCCAACTAATCCACGATGGGTCTTCGGCGCTCAGGCTGCTTTTCAAAGGGGCATATCATCCTGTCGTCTCAGCAGGAATAAGACAATGGTGAGCAATCAATTGACCATAGTTACGAGTCAACACTCTCCGCCCGGTATGAAAAATTGGCCAGCACTTCGCATTTTATTTCGTTCCGAGCAATCCTAAATCATGATCATCTCTGACGAGGGGCAGAAGATCGAAAGTTTCTCCGAGAATATATTGCAAACCTGGCGACGACACCACATCAAGTCAGCGACGCACTGGCATATTCCTGAGGAGCTTAGCATGACCACACCTGCTCCACATACCCCGTCAGTAATCTCGTCCGCTCTGTATCGATGACCCGACCGAACCAAGGGAAGAACAAGTAGCACGTCCAAAGCGTGGTCGTTGCTTCGTCTTTATCATCGACAACTACTTTCATGCTCTCGGACCACAAGCCGGGTAAAGAACTACGTGTGAGGGAGAGAGGACGGTAAGGGAGTCGGGAAAAGAAAGAGGAAGAATGAGGCGCCGCGATGGGCCATCAGGAAAAACCTCCCGAGATAATCGTTGGATAATTTAGTGGTAATTGTAATAAGGGACATAATCGATCAATAACTGTCAGTAACTGTAGATAATCTATATTTGATCATTCTAGCGCTGGCAACGCCTCACGCGGTGATAATTTATTGATAAATTATCTACATGAATGTGAGGTATGTATCTATATCTTTGAATGGGTTTACATAGAAACTTTCACACTGTTCCAATACTGTAAAACTATTCCATTCTCGAGGAACAATACGTCCGAATCGGGGGATCAAGTGGACACTCCCAAGAATCGACTCTGCAGATATGACAGCCACGCACCGGCGTCCACGCCGAGTTAATCGTGACACCTTTTGCATCATGTGTTGGGGATCTGGGGCAGTTGACATAGTTGAAAACCATTCAACATATGCCAGATGCATCGGAACTGTGGTTTCTGGTGATGGAAAAACCTTGGGTATGGCCGTGTTCGGAATTTGGAACACGACTCGGACTTGTGCAACGTGAGGTCCTGTATACTGATTAATCAGAGTAAGACCTGTATGGAGATCATACCTTTACTCCTTTGGCCTGTTTGTTCTCTACCTTTGACAAGAACAGTATCAAAGCGTGATGGGATAATATGCCCACGCAAATCCCTGTGTTCCGGCCGAGCGTGGACAGCGTCCGCGATCTCCAATTTGTTGGGGTTGCTGCTCTTAGTGAATTTCATGGAATGGTAAATGGGGACTCGGCTGAAGGGAAGATATATGTTTTCGCTGCGATACTGAGTCGCACGTCCGGGTATGTCATTGAGGACTCTGGCAATGAAGTCGCTGAGTGCGTCAGCGAAGTCGACCGCGCCATATGTACCAATGATGTTGCATATTGTTTCAGCCTTGACTGACAGATTTCGAGGCATTTTGAGTCTTTGAGCAGGCACATGTGGGGGTCCGATTGGCATTCGCGACGGTGGATCATGGTGATTTCTCTGCTGCCTCCAGTTGATGAATGCAACATGCCATTCTATTTTTTCTCAGTGCTCCAACCAGTTCATCATTTGAGGGTACTCGTCCTTGTGATTGGTCGCGCGGTAGGCATCTTTCGCCATGTCAATGTGCAAGCGTTCGGACTGTTCCATGTTGTAATTGTCCGTCATCCCGAACAGCCGGATTGATGACCCATAGTGGCTAAGGCTGTGGAGTTTGGGAA
>WNFC01017265.1_pt2 | contig 11659 bp, 8 predicted proteins | sample 5400541 | NCBI WGS metagenome assembly WNFC01 (sample SAMN13153342, study PRJNA577476) | soil metagenome | isolation source: 120 cm saprolite under Douglas fir tree site 2 hole 2 replicate 1 | place: USA:California | collected 2015-04-18 | reverse complement strand
GTAGTCGGCATCGAGAACGTCGATCAGTGACGCCCGCAGGCTGCGCACGAGGACGGCCAGGAAGCTGAGTGCCAGGGTCAGGGCGGGCAGGAACAGGTGCCAGAGCTCGTCGGGGAAGCCGCTTCCCGCCCCGCCCACCGGGAACCACTTGAGCCTGAGCGCCAGGAACGCGATCAGCAGCAGGCCGATCCAGAAGCTGGGCAGCCCGAGCCCTACAACCAGGGATCCCTTGATGGAATGGTCAAGCCAGCCTTCCTTGTGCGTGGCCGAGATCATGGCGAGCGGCACGCCGAGGACGACAGCGATCATGACCCCGTAGCCGACGAGGAACAGCGTCGTGGGCAGCCGCGCCGCCAGCAGCGTGTCGGTTGGCTGATGCAGGAGGAACGAGTAGCCAAGCTGGCCGTGACCGATGTCGACGACAAAATGCCAGTACTGCTGAAGTAGCGGCCGGTCGATGCCCAGCTGGTGCCTGATCGAGGCCAGGATCTGCGGTGTCGCCCGCTGGCCGGCCAGGGCGCGCGCCGGATCCCCGGGCACCAGGTGCACCATGGCGAATGTCACCAGCGTGATCCCGAACAGCACCGGCAGCGCCTGGACAAGACGGTGAAGGACAAGACGGCGCACGTCATCCCCCCGGGCCGGGCGGCGCGCCGAAAGTGGCTTCCAGGCGCGGAACCGCGCGCAGCAGTTCCTGGGTGTAGTGGTGCCGGGGGGAGAGCAGGACCTGGTCGGCCGGGCCCGCTTCCACAATCTGGCCGGCCTGCATGACGACGATCCGGTCGCAGAGATGCCGGGCAACGGACATGTCGTGGGTCACCAGGATGATGGCCAGGCCGAGCTGCTCGCGCAGGTCGGCCAGCAGGTTAAGGATCTGCGCCTGAACGGACGCGTCCAGGGCGGACACGATCTCGTCGGCGATGATCAGCCGCGGCTCGAACGCGAGCGCGCGCGCGATGGCCACCCGCTGCTGCTGGCCGCCGGAGAGCCGGCGAGGGCGCCTGGCCGCGACCGCGCGGTCCAGCCCGACCAGGCCGAGCAGTTCGTCGACCCGGGCCTGGGCGCTCCCCTTAGGCCGCAGGTCGTGCACCCTGATGATCTCCCTGAGCACCGAGCCGACGCTGCGCAGCGGGTTGAGCGAGGACGCGGGATCCTGGAAGACGACCTGAATCCCGCGCACGCGCGGAAACCTCCGGCGCGCGCCCGGCGCCGAGATCGTCTGGCCGTCGTAGCTCACCGTGCCAGCAGCGGGCAGGAATAGGCCGGCCAGGCAGTTGGCCAGCGTGGTCTTGCCCGATCCGCTCTCCCCAACGACGCCGAGGCACTCGCCGCGGCGGACGTACACCGTCGCGTCGCTGAGCGCGGGCGGCTGGATCTCGCCTCGCCTCGCGGCCGGATATGTCTTGCTGAGGCCGCTGCACTCAAGCAACGGCGGCTCCGCCGGGGCGGCGCGGGCGGCCCCTGTGTGCTCGCCGCGATTCCGGATCACCTGACCTGGCTATCCGGACAGGCTGAACTGCTCGAATGGGTAGGTGCCATACGGATTAGCCTCGAAGCCCCCCAGTTTGGGACTGGCGGCGTAGGTCAGTTTCGGGAAGTACAGCGGGATCGCGTGAGCCGTCTGCGCCACCTTCTGCTGCACCTGGTCGAACAGTGGCCGGGCGGCCGTGGCCGTGGTTGCATTGACCGCCTTGTGGACCAGCGCGATGGACGCCGGGTCATTGAAGCCGGTGAAGTAGGACTTGCAGCAGTACGACGGGTCCATCCAGAACAGCGGCTGCTCACTCGGGTCACCGACGAAGTTGCCCCAGAAGGTCGTGTTCATGGTGAAGTTGCCCGAATCCAGGGCGTTCTCGTTCGAGACGAAGTCGCGCTGCAGCACGTTGAGCTGGATCCCGATCTTGCCAAGATCCGCCTGCATGATCGTGGAGATCGCCTGCTGGGCGACGCCCTGCGATACGCCGAACTGCAGGTGTATCGGGAGCGGCACGCCGGACTCCTTGAGCAGTTGCTTCGCCTTGGCCAGGTTGAACGGGTAAAGGTTGAGCGAGGTGTTCTGGAAGGTCTGTGCCGGCGGCCCGACCAGGAACGTCGTAGCGGGCGCGCCGTAACCGAACAGGCCGGCCTTGACGATGCTCGGGCGATCGATCGCGAGCGAGATAGCCTCTCTGACCTTCTCGTTATTGAGCGGCGGCTTGGTGACGTTGAGCGGGATCAGCTCGACCAGCGTCGACGGGAACACGTACACCTTGACCGCCGGGTTGGCCTTCAGGCTCGAGATCTGGTTGAGCGGCGGGTCTTCCGCCAGCGTCGCCTGACCACCAAGCACGGCGGTGGCCCTGGCGGTGTCTGCCGACACGACGTGGAAGACGATCGAGTTGAGATAGGGCCGCCCCTTCTCCCAGTAGTACGGATTCCTGGTTGTCGTGATCGAGACGCCGGGATTGCTCGATGACCACATGAAGGGTCCCGTTCCCACCGGATGCTTGAGGAATGCGGCATAGCCCTCACGCTTTATCAGGGCCTTGGGCAGGATCGCGGCGTTGAAGCCCGATAGATCGGACAGCAGGTAGGGCCAGGGCTTCTTGAATTTGATGACGACCGTCTGCGCGTCCGGCGCCGTCATTGAAGAGATCTTCTGGCCGACGAACGCTATCTGGCTGTTCGCGTCCGTGAACGCACGGTGCAGGGAGAACAGCACGTCCGCGGTCGTCATGGGTGTCCCGTCGCTGAACTTGACGCCCTGGCGGATCTTGAACGTGTAGGTCTTGTTGTCCGGCGACACGGTGTAACTCGACGCCAGCCGGGGCTGGTATCCGGTGCCGTCCTGACTTGGCCGGACCAGGAACTCCCACCATGCGCCGAACACCGCGATCGAGACGTTGTCCGCCGTGGCCGAGTAGGGGTTCATGTCCTGGGGGTAGCTGTCGATATCGAAGATCATCGTGCCGCCCCGATGCGGCGTGCCAGACGAGCCGCTCGCGCTCGTGCTACCCGAACTGGTGCTCCCCGAGCTGCAGGCGGCCAGACCAAGTGCAGCAGCGAGCGCAGTCGCGATGGTGGTCGTTCTTGTCAGGCGTTTCATTGTCGCCTCCGATCCAGGCCTTGACGCCTGGTTGGGCCTGAGATAGGTGTGTTATTCCGGCTCCACGAAGCCCACGACTCTGACGAGCGCTGCCTCGCCGCCGGCGAACTTCCATGGGAATGCGCAGATATGCGCTCTTCGGCCGATGAGCTTGGTGACATTAGAGCTAAGATTCTCTACGATCGGGATGTTGGCCTGAAATAGCCGTACATGGCAGATCGTCTGATCTTTTACCGGAAATCTCTCTTTCGGTGACATTTCCATCACTTTTTCGGCTTCCTCGTACACTTGCGGCCACCAGTCGCGGGTGTTCGAGTTCATCGGATGGTCGGGGGAGGAGTTGTCCATGCCGAGCCACCGGATTTGCTTTTCGACTAGCCAGTCGGCCAGCTCCCCGTCTCCCCCGGGGCGCTTGAAGAAATACCGGATCAGATCCGGCTCCGAGCCTCCCGAGTAGTACCGGTTGTAGCCGGTGTAGATTATCAGTGACGTGGAAATCCGACACAAGATCGGAAATGTCGGCGACGACGACCGGCCCGTACAGCCGCTCCAGCGGTATCGACGCGATGTCCATCCCCTCTTCGCGCCAATGCAAGGGCGCGTCGATGTGCGTGCCGATGTGCAGCTGGGTGGAGATCCGCTGGTGGTTGGTGCCGTGCGAGGAAAGGCGCTTGGCCCAGACAACTGTGGGTGGTTCATCGGCGGGGAAGGGCGGTGTGTCCGCGTTCCACGGCTGCGAGCAGTCGACGAGTTGGACTGGGCGGTTGCCGGCCGGCCAGGTCACCCCCGGATCTTCGCTCAGCATCGCTTGCCCTTCCCCTCGGTCTTGTTCTTCGGTTGCCCATCAGGCCATCGCAGACAGATGCCCCAGGTCGGCCATGCGGACTAGCTCGGTCGACAGGCGGCGTGCCTCGGCGACGACCGCGGCTTCGTCGACGGTCGTGAGCTTGCGGTTGGCGAGAACATGGCGGCCGGCCACCCACACGTCTGCGACGTCGTCAGGTCCTGCGCAGAAGACCAGCTGCTGGTAGGGATCGTGCACGTACGCCAGGCGGACACCGTCACCAGCGAAGCGGACAACGTCGGCTTGCTTGCCGACCTCGAGGGATCCCAGGCGATCGTCGATGCGCAAGGCGCGGGCGCCTTCGATCGTCGCCATGGTCATGACATCGCGCGCCGTGAGCGCCAGGGGGTCTAGATGATGCAGTTTCTGGACGAGCGCGGCGCATTTCATCACCTGGAGCATGTCGTGCGAGTCGTTCGATCCGGCGCCGTCTGTTCCGAGTGCAACGGGGATGCCCGCCGCGCGCAACCGCGGTACCGGGCACACCCCGGACGCGAGAATCATGTTCGCCAGCGGGTTGTGCGCGATGCTCGAGGCGTGCCGGGTGAGCACGCCGATGTCAGGCTCGTTTACCCAGATGCAGTGGGCAAAGATCACATCCAGGTCGAGCAGGCCCGCCGAGACGCCCCGCCCCAGCGTGTTCGTGCCGTACGCCAGCCTGGCCTCGGTGATCTCCTCCCTTACTTCTGCCAGGTGCGTATGGACCTTCCAGCCATGTCGTGCCGCCAGCTTGACCGATGCATCGAACAGCCGGGTCGTCTGGGCGTGGATCGTCGCGATGCCGAGTCGGAAGCCGACGTTCGCAGAATGCGAGAGCCGTTCGCTCAGAGCCTCGTGTTCTTCCAGAAGCGCAGACATCGGCAGCGGATCCGGCATGTCATGAGCCCCGAAGCAGATCACGCCGCCGAGACCGATCTCCTCAAGGCCGTCGGCGACGCCCAGGCTCGCGAGGGAACCCGGGTTGGCGTGCACGAACATGTCGTTGACGGTGGTGATCCCAGAGCGGATCATCTCCGCGCCTTTGAGCAGCGTTCCTGCGCGCGCCATCTCCCTGGTCAGGTGTGGGCCGACCGGCCGGATCAGGCGCTCCTGCCACTCATAGAGGCTCATTGTCTCGCCGATGCCGGAGATCAGGCCCTCGGACAGGTGGTCGTGCGCGTTCACCAGCCCGGGAACCAAGACGTCTCGGCTATCACCGACGGTGGTGGCCTCCGGGAACGCTGCTCGGACACTCGAGTATTCGCCGACCGCGCGAATCAGCCCGTTCGCCCCGTCGAACGCGACAGCACCGTCGGCAATGTCGCCTTTCGGCCCCATCGTCAGGACATGGCCCGCCCGGGCGATGGTGACGAGGCCACCATCGCGGGCCGAGTCAGGCCCGGAGTGCGTACTCACCCGGTCACCCGGCTCGGTCCACCCATCGAGACTCCCTGCAACATGTCAGACAAGTGGTCGCACCATAGCAGTCTTGCAAGCGGCTCGTCACTATCCGTACCCGAAAAAATGGAACCAGGCAACGACGCCAACGATGACCTATGGATCAGGCCAGGCGGCCAACGGCTTACTCGCCCGCAGGAAGCTGCCGCCCGGCCGCACGCGCCCGGGTCAGCCGCACCGAGCGGATGAGCCCGTACCGGAATGCGTTCGGAACGTGAAACTCGCTGGCGTGGTACACGCGATGCCCCGCGCGACTCACTCCGACCATGTCGAGAGTCAGCGCAGCCTCGCCAGGCGTCTGCTCAAGCCAGTCCGAGATCGGCGGCACCAGGTTGGTCGCGCTCGGCCAGGCGAGCTCCCATTCCACCGTCTGGTGGCCGAGCCGCTCGACAAGGCGGAACAACGACTGTCCCACATCTAGATCGCGCGGGCTGCGTCCCTCCAGGAGGGGAACGAGGTTGATCGCGAGGACCACCGGAACGCCGTCCGCCCGCCAGCGCTTAGCCACTCGGAGTGCATCGGTCCCGACCGGAACCTCCAGGGCCGTGGAATCGGCCTCGTCCAGAGACACGACCCCTGCTTCGAGCACATCCATCGAGGCTTTGCGCCCCATGGCCCTGATGATCTCCTCATTGTCGTTCTGCTGGTCCAGTCGCGCGGCTATCTCCACGGCGGCCCGGTTGACTGCAGTCTCCGCGCCCTGGCGCTTGTGGATCAGTCCCTCCGTCTCCAGGCGAACGAGCGCCTCACGGACAGCCGGGCGGCTAGCTTCCAGTTGACGCGCCAGCGTTGGCTCGCCGGGAAGGGCAGTGCCGCCGTGCGCCGCGTCCAGCCAGATCTGACGGATACGATCAGCAAGCGCTGCTTCCTGCGGGCGCGTCACCTGGGTACTTTGTCACAAGGCCAGAACTTCCGCGAGTGCCAGAGTCACGGCTCGCTCAGGGTTCCGGAGAAGCCCGGTCATCGCCCGGCTAGCCGGACCCCGGCCCCGGTGGGCTCGAGGGCGCGGGGCGGACGTTCTGGTTCAGCCTGAACACATTGTCCGGGTCCCACGCCCGCTTCAGGGCGGCCAGACGACCGTACTTCGCATCGCCGTAGATCCCCCGCACGATGTCGTCTCCAGATTCCACGACGTCGTTGACGTACTGGCCGGCACCGGTGAAGGGCTTCAGCGCATTCATCGTTCCGCGGCCCCACCCGATGAACGCGTCGTCCCGGGAACGCTCGTCCCATACCGTCTCGACGCCGCACCAGAAGGCAGCGCGCCGGCCGACGAACGCCATCGCGTCCTCCGGAACACGGGCAATGGCGCCGCCCTGTGCCATGAACGACACGGAACAGTTCCCTGGCGCGTCCGCGATGCGGTCAGCGCAGACGTCAACGACCTCGTCAGTGAGCGCGGGAAGAAACGCATTCTTCATGTAGAAGCGGTGCCCCCAGGCCAGCGTCTCGTCCTTCATCGTCTGCACCGTCAGGTAGCTCCTGGGCTGCAACGTGTCGAGCAAGGAGTTGCCCTCCCGGAGAGGACGAAGGTATCTGTCCGCCTCGCCGACTGGGCCGCAATGCGTCGACTGCACGAGGACGACTGGGCGGCCGGCCATCCCGGGCGCGAACGGCGGATGCTCCGTGGCGACCCTGAACTCCATCGACATCATGACTTCGTCCGGCGAGGCGGCGGCAAGTTCGCGGAATCGTGCCGCGAGATCGTGGGCCCGTTCGATCGGGTGCAACACGAAACCCTGCACGATCGTCGGGCCGACCGGATGAAGCCGGAACTGGAAGGACGTGACGACGCCGAAGTTCGCTCCCGCGCCGCGCACGCCCCAGAAGAGCTCGCTGTTCTCTTCCTGGTCGGCGCGGACCTGCCGGCCGTCGGCCGTGGTCAGCTCGACACCCAGCAGGTTGTCGACAGTAAGCCCGTATCTGCGCTGCAGGCGGCCCATCCCGCCGCCGAGTGTAAGGCCTCCCACCCCGGTGTGCCCGATCACCCCGACCGGGCAGGCGAGTCCGAATCTCTGCGTCGCTTCGTCGAGCTGGCTGAGGTGCGCGCCGCCGCCCACCTGGGCAACTCGTCGCTCAGAATTGACCGACACGCCCTGGATCGGTCGGAGGTCCAGAACCATCCCGCCGTCGCAGGTGGAGAATCCGGCCGCGCTGTGCCCGCCGCCCCGCACGGCGATCGCCAGCTCATTCTCACGTGCGAACCGGAGCGCGGCGACGACGTCCGCTGCGCTGCTGCAGCGAGCGACGCAGGCCGGATATCGATCGAAGATGCCATTCCAAACGACCCGGGCCTCGTCGTAGCCGGGATCGCCGGGCAGAACCACTCGGCCTTCGAACGCTTCGAGGAAGGCAGCGAGCGCCGATCGACCCAGGTCGCGGTTTGGTTCCTGCACGGCCACCCCCAGCCCGATGAGCCACCCGCCAGCCTGAACCCGATCAGGCTCTAGGGTCAAGGTTCGACGATCCCGGGCCTGGCGCTCAGTTGGAGAACCTCGCTGCAGCGCTGGCCACGCTCCGGCGCGATGCCGGGCGGCGGCCGGGCACGGAGGCCCTGGCGATCCGCGAGGACACTGGCCCCAGCAGGGGGAACCAGCGCTAGTCGCGTGCTCGATCCGACGCCGCGGCCAGCGGGATGCGCAGGGTGACCGTCGTCCCCTGGCCCTCCTGTGATTGGAGTTCGATCTCGCCGCCGTGGTTGGAGATGATCTTGCGGACGATGGTCAGCCCAAGGCCGGTTCCCGGGATGGCCTGCTCGACCGCGTTCGATGCCCGGAAGAAGCGGGTGAACAGGGCCTTCTTATCCCGCTCTGGGATTCCGATGCCGGTGTCGCGTACGCTTACCGCCGCCACCTCCCCGGCACGATCAGCGGTCAGGCAGATCGCGCCGCCCGTGGGGGTGAATTTCACCGCGTTGGAGATCAAGTTGATCAGCACGCGGTCGAGCTGGCTGGCGTCACCGTTGACGATCAGGCCGTCGCCGGGCCCCGGCGAGGTGAGGGTGAGCTGCTTGCCGGCCGCGGCGGGCTGCAAGGCTGCCATCGCAGCGGTGATCAGTTCGGCCAGGTTCACCGGTTGCAGTACGGTTGTGAAGGTGCCCGACTCGATTTTCGACATCGTGAGCACGTCCTCGATCAGATTCCGCAGCCGGGTCGCATTCCGGTCGACCGTCCCGAGCATCAGGTCCTGCTCCGCGGTCACCGGCCCCGCGTCCTGCTCGCGGAGCATCTCGACATAGCCGGCAATGCTGGTCAGCGGCGTGCGGAGTTCATGCGAGACCGTCGCGAGGAAGTCGGATTTTGCCCGGTCCAGCGACTTCAGCTCCGCAACCAGGTGGTTCTCCTTCTCATACAGGCGGGCATGGTTGAGCCCGCGGCCGATGTCAGCGGCGATCGATTCGAACGCGTCGATTTCGGCCGCGGTCCACTGGCGGCCGGGACGGGCGCGCTGGGCCACGGCTATCCCGAATACCTCGGAGCCGCTGCCGAAGGGTGTCAGGATTTGCGACACGACGCCACTGCGCAGCAGCGGCTCGCGTATGTTGGTCGGCACCCGGTCGCCATCTGGGCCGCCAAGGTCCTGGATCACCAGGCTGGCGTGGTTAATGAGCAGGTCACGAGCCCAGTCGATGGCATCAGCTGGAGCATCGGCCGGCAGGTCGGCCAGCACCCGCAGATCTTCCTGGCTGCCCTCGGGCGGGCCCAGCCGGTCGCCGCGGACTAGGCGCAGGTAGGTGAGATCGCTGTCCAGGCCCCGCGCGATCGCCGCGCAGGCCTCGCGAGTGACATCCTCGGCCCTGAGGTTCTCGCGAACCCGGATCCCGGCTTCGCGGGCCAGCGCGCGCAGCCGGGAGTGCTCCTGCTCCTCCCCGCGCAGCCGGTCGCTCTCGTCGGCCAGGGCATTGACCGACAGCGCCACATCTCGTATCTCGGCGGCCGCGGCCACATCCGCCCGGGCGGCATGGTCACCCGCGGCGAGCCGGCCGAGGGTGGCGGTGAGCCTGCGCAGCGGCCCTGTGATGCTGTGCAGAGTGCTGAGCGCGGCCACGACCGCCAGCGTCATGGCAATGCCAAGCACGCCGCCGCTCGCCGCCAGGCCAATGCCGAAGGACCGCCTGCTCTGCGTGGTGAGCCGGCGGATGTCCACGGCCAGGCGCTGCTGCAGCCCGGCGTTCGCCTCTATGAACAACCGGATGGTGAGCGACGCACCCTCGGTCAGCCATGTGGTCGGGGAAATGCCGTGCGGGAGCGCCGCGGCCACGGAGGCGAGATTGAACCAGTCAGCCCCGATGCCCGCCTGGGCGTTGACGTAACGAAGCAGATCGCCGGGCGCGAGCCGCCGCATCTTCGCCAACTGGACGGTGAAGTCCGCGCGGGCGTGGAGGTAGGTCGGGAGAAAAGTGCGGTCGCCGGTCAGCGAGTAGTTGCTGGCCGCAAGCGCGCTTGTGATGAAGTCCTCCTGCAGCTGGCCGGTGGCCACCTGGAGGGCATGGACCTCGCCGGTGAGCTGTCGGATCGCGCCCTGCTGGCGTGATGCCCCGATCAGGACGAACGCGGCGGCCGCGCCCACCAGGACCGCGAACACCGTGAAGCCGGTCCATAGCCGGCTCCCGATGGAACGCCGCAACATCATGCGCCGCCTTCGTCCTTGCTGCCGCCGGTGAAGCCCTGGCGCGTCATGACTCCCCAGCCGTGGCCGCTGCGCCTGATCGCCGCCCAGCTGCCCTGCAGTCGCCAGACCGCCGTGAGCTGCCTGTAACCGAAATTCTCGGCCAGCGATGCCGCCAGGGCGGCGCCGAGATCGCTCCAGCGTCTGTAGCGGTGGAAGGCCATCTCCTCGACGGTCAGCGCGATCATGGTGAGCATGAGCCCGTAGCCGTAGGCCACCAGCAGGAAAAGCCACGCAAAGCCAAGGTTGATGATCCCCGCGGTCAGCCCGAGAACGAGGAAGGCGATCCCGGCGAGCTCGACGATCGGGGCAAACAGCTCGAAGATCACGAAATAGGGCAGCGCAAGCAGCCCGACCCTGCCGTAGGCGGGGTTGCCCACCAGCCTGCGGTGCAGCCAGAGCACCTCGGTGAGCCCGCGATGCCAGCGGCGGCGCTGCCTGGCCAGGACCCTGATCTGGGCCGGCACCTCGGTCCAGGACACCGGCTCCGCGACGAAGACGATCCGGTAGTCGCGGCGCCGCTCCCGCATGCGGCGGTGCAGCCTGACCACCAGTTCGGCGTCCTCTCCCATCGTGGCCGGGTCGAGGCCGCCCGCCTCGACGACCAGATCACGCCGGAACAACCCGAACGCACCTGAAATGATCACCAGACTGGCCAGCCGCGACCAGCCGGTGCGGCCGAGGAGGAAGGCCCGAAGATACTCCACCACCTGGATGCCAGGCAGCAGCCGGCGCGGCATCCGCACGTCGGTGACCCGGCCCGCGACGACCTTGCAGCCGTTGGCGACACGGATGACCCCTCCGGTGGCCACCACCCGCAGCGGGTCCTGTGCGAACGGGCTCGACACCGCCATGAGCGCGTCCGGATCCAGCAGGCAGTCGGCATCGACCATGCAGACGAGCGGGTGCCTGGCGATGTTGAGCCCGGCGTTCAGCGAGTCGGTCTTGCCGCCATTCTCCTTGCGGACCACCACGAGCGGCGCGGCCGAGTGGCGCGGAACGTGAACCGAAATCACCCGGCCGTGGACCCGGACGTCATCGGGGATCACCCTCGGCACCGGTATCAGGTGATAGGCCTCGCGCAGCCGCTCGAAGGTGCCGTCGGTGCACCCGTCGTCCACGACCACGATCTCGAACTGCGGATAGCGCAGCGCCGTCATGGCGCTGACCGCCTCGACGATCGTCGCTTCCTCGTTGTAGGCCGGCATGATCACCGACACCGCGCTGGTCAGCGGGTTCGCGTACCTCTCTTCGCGGGCGGCGAACGGTGCGCTGCGCAGGTGCGCGGTGAACTCCGCGGTCGCGAGCACGATGAGCACCAGGTAGCTCGTGTTGATGAGCAGGAAGTAGAGCAGGAACGCCACGTTGGCCGCCTGGATCGCCGACTGGGCCGGCGCGGCGAGGGCACCGGGCGGGCCGTTCACCGGTGCATTTCCTTGCGGTGCCGGGCGGCCTGCCTGGTCCGCCCCCGCGGCCTGCGGGCAGCTTCGATGGAAGCAATCGCAAGCACCTCCATGGCATGTGCCGCAGCCTGCTCCTCGCCGTCCGTGACGACCCGGGTCAGCGCCGCCTCGCCTGCTGGCCCGAGCCGCAGCAGGGAACCGGCCGCGTTGTGCGCGACGTGG
>WNFC01010572.1_pt1 | contig 11659 bp, 10 predicted proteins | sample 5400541 | NCBI WGS metagenome assembly WNFC01 (sample SAMN13153342, study PRJNA577476) | soil metagenome | isolation source: 120 cm saprolite under Douglas fir tree site 2 hole 2 replicate 1 | place: USA:California | collected 2015-04-18 | reverse complement strand
AGAAAAGAGGAAATTCCGCCGACGGGGGAAAAAAAGGCACATTTACTGCGCAGCAAGTTACTACAGTTGTACCGGCAAGTCGTTTAAAAAAAGGGGGGAGGAAGAGGGGGGGAGGGTGGACGGTTTGCTGATGGACACTTGATTCAGAGGCGAGGGGGAAAACACACGCCACGTAACCAACTACCTGCACCACCACCACCAACACCACCAACACCACCGCGGCCTGTATTTTAAAATTTAAAATTTAATTTTTCATTTTGAAAGCGACGGCGTTTCCGAGATAGGCAAAACAACAAAAGAAGAGACATGCTCGCGCTCATGCCTGCGTTGCTGTAAATCACCCACCGCCCATCGAAAGTCTTTTCCCGTCCCGATGGCTCAGCGCTCGGGGAAATTGCAAAAAAGAAGGGTGAGAGAGAAAAAGGGGGGGTAACTGTAGGGGGGGAGAAAGGGGGAGGAAGAGAGGCGAAGAAAGTTGACGCGTCGTGTGAAAAAGGAACTGACAGAAATCGTAAAAATATGAGATATATGAAATAGAATGGGTGCCCAGGAGTATGTACAGTGAAATAAGCCATAGAGTAAAAATTGGGTAAGAGAAAAAAAACATTTCAATTTTCTCTTTACTCGTGCAATTGTAACTTATCTACCTTCGTAGGGCGAGCCTCAGGCTGGGGCGTCAAACTGAGCTGCGATCGTAGTTGACAAACTGCGGTACTAGTATACTATACTTGAAGCGACCGAAAGAAAGAGAAAAAAAAAAGAAAAAAGGAGCGACTCGGACACGCCCCTGGACCGTGACGCGCTCCGTCCACGACAGCCCATTTGCATTTACTGGCTCTGCAGTACACGTTACAGATGAACCTTGGTGCATTTCGTTAATTACCGCCGCCGGTCAGTGGTCAGCTGCTGCATTTTCTTGGGCCCCTCACCCCTTCCGTTTTTTTTTGGCCTCCCCCTGGCCCAGGCTCGTTGCGGGGAAGGCCGGCGGAAGGGGAAGAGGAAGCAGCATGAGGGGACCCACTGGACTGGCTTGCCGTGGCACGAGCACGGGAGCACGGCATTTCATGGAAGCCTGGACGCCGTCGCGGCGGGTGCAGAGGCGAACCCATATTCAGCTCAATCGGCAGGAAAGGCACTCTGGGGGGGGCTCGTTCGGCTGTGGACTAGAGAGAGCCAAGTTGAGCGTCCTTATTGCGCCGCACCTTTGTGTGCACATTCGTCTCCGGCAAGGAGCGCCCGCTGTATACCATATATTTATCTGACCCTCATGACGACCTTTACGTTTGCATACTGCTTTTTCACTCCAGATCATGGAATGCATGGTATGTCCTTTATTGTTTCTTCGGTTCTATTCCTCCTCCTTCCAGCCCCCCCTCCCCCCATCCGTGAGCTAACGTCCGCATTCTGCAGAATGCCCCAAGGATTACTGTTAGCCGATACGCTCCCCCCTAAGTCACCCGAACGAAAGCGACACGTATCCCCCATTACCTTCCTCTCCTTACCTTGGTTGGTCAAATGGCATGTCTATACGCATCTTCCCTCGAGAGACTGCATCGCACTCTCTCGCACCTGCCGTCAGATGTACACCTTCAACACGTTTGCTTACACGCACCTGCAGTTCCTGCCTCCAAACAACCTCTTCTCCCTCGCGCGCTCCGTCTGCTGGCTCTCTGAGGTGCTTGCGCGTTCACCACGGTACGCGGAGGCGGTGCGAACCATCCGTATCGTGGGTTGGAACACCGTAGACATCCCCGAGGGCTTTCGTCACGAAGAGGTGTACAATGCTCTTGACGAGGGAGTCACGGCCTTGCTCGGGAACGCGCCGCACATCTATTCGTTCACGCTGGATCTTAACCCCACCAGGGCGATCAACTACTTCCCCAAGACCTTCGCGAAGCTCATATGGGTGCGCACTATCCACGACTTACGGCTCGCCACGTTTTTGGCCCCGACATACACGGCGGAGAGTAATCCCCTTCTGGAACGCATTCCCAACGAGGCACCCCCGGCGTATGAAAGGGTGTGCCTGAGCGTGTGTAGTGGCGAATGGCTGCCCGTCGTGATGCATGATCCGCGGAACTTGCGGTGGTTTGGGTTCAGCGTATTGGACAAAGCGTGGAAGCCGGGGGATACAAATTGGGCCATGACTCTGCGCCGCGTTGCAGAGGCAGCGACCGAGCTCGAGACCCTTGTCCTGAATGGGAAGCACTTCGACGCTGATGCGCTCGGACAAATGCTTCAGTTCGGCTTCGTGCGTGTGTCCGTTACTGTTCCTTCGTTCCGGTAGCTGACCACGGTGCGGACAAACCACCCAACAGGATCGCGGGATCCTCGGAAAGCTGCGGTCATTTTCGGTAAACACGAGCACCCTCAGTCTGTCAAGTTTGAGGCGGCTTTTCTGTGGTTTCTCTCGCTCTTCGGTCACGCACCTGAGAATCGTCGTCAATCACTACGGTAGATGGCTTCGCGACTTCGGTCCCCAGTTTATAACTGAGCTTGCCAAGCTCGTGCCGGATATCGAGGAGATCTCACTTGACCAATGGGGAACGCCCAATGCGGCGCCCTTACCGGGACACATGGTTGGTTCTGTAATGCATGGCGTATGTACGAGCTTTGTGGGCTCAGTTCGTCCTTGTTTAGGGTGCCTGGGGCGAATCTTTTCGAATGTTCAAGAAACTCCGCCGGATCGTATTTGCCAGCATATTTGTTCTTGACCTATGTCGTCCTAGGCCCGTCGATGACGATCAAGGGGACTACGAAGAGGATGAAGAGGAGGTGGGAGGGGATGACGACCCTGGCATGGACGTGGACGACAGCGATAATGAAGGAGATGAAGGATACGAAACCGACGATGGAAAAGATAATGACGCACCGCATGGAGCAGAGGACGCGTTGGAACCCAACCTTGTCCATCTCGCCGCCTGGGCGGACAAGTTTCTTGATGATCATCTACGAATGGGGCCACCATTTGGGGAGATCTGGTTCGTGGATCCTCGTTTTCCCGGTCAGACTGCTGCCGGATTCAATCAACGAGTGATAGAGGGTGACGGCGAAGGTGGAAGAGCTGAACACATGATCTACTATCAGATACGAAAGCGAGACGGATGGTGGTGGGACGAGTATGACCCGATTCCGTTGGATTGATTTACGTTTTGCTTAGTCAGCCAATGTGCCAGCCAGAGCCCAGGAGGCGTCCCTGTGCTGATTAATACGTGCTTCGTCATACCCGATTAGGAACTCTGAATTCTCGCACATTCTCGAGTCAGCGTGACTGTTCGACTCCATTCTCGCTGTGGAGCGTCCTCCGACTATAAAACAAAATGTCTCTGCAAGTGATATCCGTCGTCGTAACTCTCAACTCGACATCGTCATGCTCAGCTTCCGTCACTCACAACCCATCTACTCGCTCTATCCTGCCAGTGGTGGCTCTAAGTGCTCACCATATTCGTTCTATGACCCCCATTCCTCCTCCAGCCAACCAGTCGCTGATCCCGAGGCGCGCTATTGTCGCGCCCTCACAGAGTATCTTACGGCAGAGGAAGAATACAAGGCGTTACTTCGCGCCCGCGAGGAAGCCAAGTTGAGGGCGCGCGTTGAAGACGCTCTGCGTCGTCAGGAAAGGGCACGCTTGCTTCGAGCTGAGATTGCCCGCGCACGTAGAGAACAGCAGGTGCAACAGCTCGAAGAGGCACTGGCCGCGGCTTTATCCCGGGACATCGCCCCTTATCTGTGTGCCCATGTAGCGCGGGCGGACGACGCTGGTGTTGAGAAGGAGTCACCAGAGTCACCACGGGATTCCTCCACTGGCCGGTCTTCCGCTGAGGACGAGGTATGTGGTTTATTCGATTTCTTCGGTCACGATTCTGACTATATCATCAGCCTCAGCCTCAGTACGAAACAAAGGAAAACACGAGGGACGGCCAACCACCACTTTTCTACTCCGAGCAGGATGAGTCCTCCGTACCCAGTTTGGAGTCTCTTCTCCGAGAACGTTTACCGAAGATAGTCGGCGACGAAGAAGTGCAAGATGTGGCACATGCTATTCTCCGTCGGCTCACTCCTTTGGCTGGTGTCAGTCACTTCCCCGCATTTGCATCGTCGACAAACGTACGCCATCTTTCCAAGTCTTCATCAAAGGCCTCATTGCCAACTGTGGATCCGCAGGCAAATACCTTCCCGACGCAGCCCTCCGAGGGTGCCGACCTTTCTCGCTCTGATGCTCTCCAAGGCGCCGCAGCCGAAGCCGTGAAGGAATCTTTCAAAGCTCACCGCGCTGAGGCAGCCAAAAGAGATGACTCCTCTATATCCTCCCCTACTTCCAAGATGGCCCCTTCACTCACTGTCATTCAACATATCCGCTCTGCTCTTGCTAAGCTCTCCTCTGGTTTCTCTTTTCCACCCTCGCTAGACTTCGACGACGATGAACCGGACGGGCTCGCATACACACCTACCAACGCACCCGTAAGAGTGTATGAACACGCGCTGGACGGTTTGCTAGCGCAGCTTGATGCTGTCGAGACCGATGGGGAGGAAGAGGTGCGCATGGTACGGAGAGCCACAGTCAAGGGAGTAGAGAAGGCTATTGAAGACGTCGAAAGGAGGATCGCGGAAGCAAGAGAAAGTGCGAAACCAAGCAGCAACGTCGGTGCAGTCATCTCCCCAGAAGATGTCCTTGCTAAAGGCAAGGATGAACAACCCGTCATACATGCGGGGCTCTCGGTGGCGAACGATAACAAACCCAAGGTGGATAGATCTTCCCCGTCGATCCCGGAGAGTCATTTCGATCCTGAACCCTCAAGTCCTGAGGCGTCGTCGCTGCAACGCCATGAAGATGTATTACCCCATGACACTACCTCTGCCATCTCAGAGGCAATACAAGATGACGTTCACAGAGACCAACCTTCTACCTCCGTTTTGGAATCCATCCCGCAGGCAGTCGCCGAGGCTACTCCTACTACTACATTATCACCTACAGATCAGGATGTGGCATCCCCGGTCCCTTGTAGCGATTCTCTTGAGTCCAAACAGGAGGCGCTTGCTGATCAGGCGACAACTGATCAGACCACATCGGCGCCTTTGGAGCCGTCAACCTTCACCTCGCCTCTGGAGTCTCCTGCGGAAGTTATACTTGGGGCTATCGCTCCTTCATCTACCCCCGTCTCTCCCATGCACCCCTCCCCCGTCATCCCCGAAGACATATTGGCTTCTCTCAGCGAGGACCAACTTGATCTTTTGCGGGAGCCCGAGGGTGAGGATGATTCAAGTCCGGAAGACTCCACCGACGAACGTGACTGGATTGAGATCGAGCCGTAGTTGAATACCTGGGTTACGATTTTCATACGGAAGTTGGCACTTGTTCATGCTACTATGTATTTTTTACGAACATTTGTACTTTTACGCATATGTTTCTCACAACCTGCATAAAATCTGTCTAAAGCACAGGGACAAACTCCTACACTAGTTGGCATGTATCTACCACCCATAATAAAACTAAACATTTACGCACATTATGCATCATGTTCCAACTCTGAATGTTCGCTCATTTGGTTTCCAATACTTTGAAGCACAAGTAGATGCTGCAGTTAAATGATGATAGTAGAGGGGTTGGGAGTAAAAATTAGAGAATCTCCTGCATTCGCATAGGCCTAAGCTCAACGCCCCGTTAAGCTCCGGCCCGCTTCGTGCTTTCGCCTCCGTCTGCTATGGCAGACGTCTCAACAGACACTCACTCTTCGCAGCCTTGTCTTCTTCTGTAATTCGTCATCAGGTCAGTAATGGCTTCGGAGGTCCGGATTCTCGGGCTACTAGTGAGTCAGGCTATTCAACGATCCGCGACTCAGAGTCGATCAACGATCAACCTTTGCGCGCTCAGCGCTCTGCGCTCTGCCTCCCATTGCCTTCACGCATTCCAGGGACACGCTCCTCTCCTAACCAGAAGCTCTCTAATGGCAGCGGGAAAGATGTCAATCATTCGGTCGCTTTCGACGGAGGAAGCCTCGTGTCATCTCAATTCACATCTGGTGCCTGCTGGGGACTAGCCAAGCTTACGGTGTGGTTTGAGCGGAGAGGTTCTCGACCACGGAACGGTTCAAATCAGTCGTTCAAACTGACAAGACTTGGTTATGATTGCCATGGTGCCCGAACTCATGATGGTGATTATCTGACGAAACCGCCTATATCTATAACGCCAGCTAATGCAAACATTCTCGTCACCGCCTTCGTCTTCCAGTTGCGCTTATTATCCGCGCTACAACTGTGTTTCGAGGATGATGGCTTCCTCAATGCCGCCAATACTCATGACTCCGTCGCCACTCGCCACCCATCGCGCTGAATCGCTGCAGCGTTGACGTAAACTTGAAGGGTTGGCATGCCGCCGCATCTTAGCCCTGGATAGTGGCAGAATGCTGCGACACGAACCGCCTCTATTGTCATCTCGATTGCCAGTGTCTTATTCTGAAACTCGAACCCATCCAATCCGGTAACAGTTTCGTCCTCGTGTGCAACACAGGGTTATGCTGGTCGGGCTCAGACCCACTTGCGCGTGTAACCGGAGAACGGGAGCCTCACACTACCAGACAGAATACTGTGACAGCCTCCTAACACCCAACTCGCACATTCTAGCATCTCACTACCGCGACTGATCGTCTGCATCACGGCACTACAGCACGAGCATTGGCATCTGATATCCAACGGCATCGTCGCATCCGAGTCGATGGCTTACATGGTTGATATTTGTAGGGTTAGATGTGCCCAGACTTGACAGGCATCATCGAGCTGAATTATGGCACAGCAACAAGCTTCTACTGTAGTCGGCATGTACCAGTACCAGCCCAAGTTACAACTTGAATAATAAGAACAATATCATCTATGTACGCCATCATGATGTTACAACTTGGAAAGTTTGCTCACTTTGCTTACAATACTCTACAGAAGCGCAACGAGATGCTGTAGTTGAATAATGGTGGAGGTGCCAGTGTTTGGGAGTAAACGCAACGAACACAGGCCTCACTGCATCCGATCACGGTGCTCTTCTCTCAATTCACATCCGGTGTCTGCTGCTCGGGACCAGCCCGGCTTACGGTGTGGTTTGTCAGTGAGGAGAGAGATTCTTGACGACGAAATGGCTCGAAATCATACTGACAGGATTTTGTTACAGCGTAATAATTGCTGTGATCATGATGGTGATCATGTCATGGTACTAAATGAAACCGCCTATAACGCCAGATAACGCAAAGGTCCCGGCCCTCACCACCGCCTGCGTCTTCAAGTTGCGCTTATCACCCGTTGTCCAATTACCGGCGATAACTGTCATTTAGAGTTCTACAATCATGTTTCCAGAATGATGGATTCCCCGAAGCGGCCGATGCTAATGACTTCGTCATATCTCGCCACCCATCATGGTGGCACTGAACCGCGGCGGTGTTGACGTAAACTTGAAGCTTGAAGCTTGAAGGGTTGACACGAGACTGCATCTTAGTCCTTGGGGGTAGCAGAATGCTGAGATACGAAGCGCCTCTACTATCGTCTCTATTGTCTTATCCTGAAACTCGATGCCATCCAATTCAGTCTCGGTCTCATGTACACAGGCTTATGCTGGGCGGACACGGACCCACTGGCGTGTATAATAAGCGACTCGGACTCGGAGAGCCTCAAACAACCAGACAGGATACCGTGGCAGCCCCCTAACACGTCCCAACTCAAACATAATAGCATCTCGCTGCACCATCTCAATTCAGCACACACACCAATGGATCTCTTCGCTACACTCTCCTCTATTGTCCTTGACACTGTCACTGCCATTCAGCCGGATCCAACCCCAGAGCCTCTGACTAATTGCATTATCGCATAGACGGTTTTTTCATCCTGTCATGAGATATTTCGCATTCAATGACGACCTGATAATCACCGGTATGCTCCACCTTCCGCAGCATTCTCGCTTCTAAGGTCTCGTTTTCTAATTTTTGTGTACAGCCCTATAAATTCTTCACCTCAATCCGCCTCCGATTTGTATTTTTTACAACTCGTGATCTCGCCTTCCACTTAGTGTGGTCAACAATGGTCAACACACTTTTTGCTGAACATTTTTGACCTATTTCTTTGCTAACTGTAATCTTTTTCTAACTGTTATTTATGGAGAAGAGGTAGTCTACTACATTTATCCAAGTGTTGTTGTCCTGCAACATGTAATTGATAGACGATCTTCGACTATGTGTTATCTAACTTATTTTTTGCATGTTGGTTCACCCTTCAACTACTTGCCGGTTCTGCCATGTTTGTCGTACACATTCTAAAGGTGCTAGAACGAAGGTGCTGAGGTCCGAACATGAGGGGATGCAGGGAGCATGCAGGCACGAGGCAGGCATGTGGCGTTGAGCAGAGGTGAGACAATGAGGACACAAGTTGTCTGCAGTGAATGAAGGCTTTTCTCAGACGAAGGGGATGAGGAGAAAGAGTCTGAAGACTAGTGTTGCCGCGGTTTGGTTCTGAACTTTGGTCCGGACCTGAACCTTCCCGAACCAGACCAAGGTTCGGTCCGGGGTTCGGGGTTGGGGCTGAACCGGACCGTCGGTCCGGTTCTGGGTCCGGGGTGGGCCCGAACCTGTTCAGAACCGGGTCCGAACCCCGAACCAAAGGTCAGCACGACACCCTCCTTGATGCCTCCAAGACATTGCTCTTACACTCCCTGGGGTCCATAACGTTCAACCCTACAGCATGGAACATCGTTGTGAGAAACTGTAAGCCAGGCCCATTTACGCACTCCCACCTCCACCTTCTCCAGCCCCTGGCTAGACAAGAGGACCATGCCGACCTCCAAGACAAATACGACTCACTCTCCCACACTACATCCCAAAAGCTCGCCGCACGAGCCGCAGAGCTCACCGCGCGTGAGCACCAAGTCGAATCCCTCACCACTGAGCTGCACGAAGCACACAAAACAGCCGCATCTCACGGCGCTGAAGTTCTGCACCTACAATCCGCCCTCGATGCCCACGACACCACGCAGACAGACCTCTCGCGACACGAAGCGGAAGAAGCTAGCTTGTCCGTGCTGCGCGCTGAGCTCATGCACCAGGCGGAGCATACATGTCACCTTGAAGCGGCGCATGTGCACGCGACAGCCGAGTTGAGCGCTCTGCGTGAACGCCACACGGCCATCGAGGTGCTTTGCAAAGAGAACCGCGCCCTCGAGCGCCGCGTCCGCATGCACTGTTTTCCCGCCCTCCTGAGCGCCGCCAGCGGAGGAACTGTGCCAGCGTCGGTGGCCCGCCACTGCGTCGTCGTCCTGTCAACACCCCTGATCTATGAGCCATACATCCCGCACCACGTGCGCCGTCAAACGCACCGAAACCCACCCATTCCTGTCGCCCTTGTCCTGCCCACGTCCCGCACGCACAGCTCCCCGCCTTTGCCCACCTCTCGCGCTCGACTTCACATTCAAACTCTCCTCTTCTTCTGCCACCACAACAGCACATCAGATGCTTGCCTTGCAGTGGCACCGCACCCCGCAACGCCCGCGACGTCCCTCGCGTTCCCCACATACTCACCCACGCATGGCGCGTCCTTCGACTTCGCCTTCCGCCCCACGCCGTGCTCGATGCGCGACCTTGCAGTGCTCACCTCTCCCTGCGTTCGACACGTCCCTTCTCACAGCGGCCCCACCCACGCTAGCCGCGGATTCAGCCAATACGCTCCTTTTATGGTCTCTGACCAGTTCTTCGCTGCACGCGCCCATATCGTCCACGTCGTGCTCCAGAACTTTGTCGGCGTGGCCCCCGGGTGCCGGCGTGGTGCTCAGATGGCCGTTCCGCATCTCTTTGCTCTTGACGCTAGCCCGGCCGTACAGTGCAGTGGGTGATGCTGCACGTCGCGAGCACACTGTATCATATATCCTGAGGCCCATAACACCGTTAAGTCTCCCGACCCATCTCCAACACCCGTCGTCCGCTGACTCGGTGTCATTTCTATCTCCACCTCTTCTCACCAAACACACAGTGAGTTGCAAGGCAGACCCGAGATGTGGCGGAGATAAGAGATAAGGAGAGAGAATAGGGAGAACGTGGCACGTGGCACCTCTCTGAAAAGGAAGGCCACACCAGGACAAGAGGAAGGTTGAAGACGCGTGAGATACGAGGCAAAGGGGCAGGGCGGTGGGGAGAGGCTTCGCAATCGAGGTCGAACGCGGGCAGCGCGCCGGGTCGAAACTAGCGTCGCATGGTCGGTCACGAAAAAGGAGACGAAGGGGATCGGATGGTCTCGGAGATCACGCTAAAGGTTCGGAGTCGAAAAGATAGGGGAAAGTTACATTCGCGCAGGCCGCCGGACAGGTTTATATACAGGGAAACACATGGTAAACTACGACAGGCAGTCCGAGGATGTCAAATCTAAGAGTAATCATACGGGGATATCGAAGTACATGGGGTCACGGACGAGAGGCAAGGCAAGGCGCAAGATCTACGAGATAAAAGCAATGCGGGACACAGGCCCAAAAGCCGAACGGAGAACGAAACGCAAAGTCTAATGATGGAAGGAGGGCAGGGGCGCGCGAGACACACGAGGGAAACTCTAATAAAGTAGAGTACAGGAGGCCCAATTGATACAACGAAGCCGGAGGAGTGAGCGAGCAAGCGCGGAGCTCGGAACGGTGGTGAAACCACGACAGGAGGAACGGGAACCTGTGCGCGGCTGGTGAGGACGATAGGTCTTCTCCCGTAGAATGGATGAACGAGGTGGTGGAGTGGAAAGCGATGACAGGTGAAAAGGCGAGGAGGGATATGTGTGGATCGGCGGGTTGAGAAAGGCAAGACGCGCAGTGGCGTTCGTCGAAGGGCTCTGACGGAGGCGCGCGAAAAGGAGGGCTAGGTGAGGCAGGTGTTCGTAGGGATAGTCTCGGCGTCACCGAGACCCCCATTTCGAGCGATTCAGCTAGTAGAAGCGATATTCACCTTACAGTGGTAAACGTGGCCTCAGGGCCTGACCATTATCTTCGTCGTAAATCCAGAGCCAAGCAGCAAAGCGTGGTTTGTTGGCAACAAAAAGACGTTTCATCCCATCTTGGATATTGGACCACACATTCTCAAATTTGACATGCTTGTGCCAGTGTTCAGCAACATATTCAGCCTGAATATGCTGCTGAGCACTGGCACTAAGCTATCGGGCAACAAAATTCTGCCAGAGAAGTGTGAGTGCGAGAAACTTGCACGGCACGTGAGCGAGCGCTGCATAGACCTTGACTACGACCACGTGACCAAACTGGAGTATGCCGACCCGACACCACGCATTGCCAGCGAGACTGACGCGAGCCATGATGCATGATTCCATGATTCCAGGGTCACGATATGATCCATTCTACTGATGAAAGACTCTGCGGACTAGTAGGGAAGTGCGATGAGACGCTGTAGTTGAATGGAGGCTTTTGGAAGTAAACAATGCCTCACTGGAGAATCTCCTGCATCCGTGAGTCCACTTCCTTCTTTTTATTTTTGTATCTGCCATACGTCTACCTTCCTCATTTCCTCCCCTGTGGTACTCAACTCATCAAATGGTACCACCAGTGTACCACCTCAGCCGTCAGTCGTCGCGCTTGTCTTCTGTAATCGTCATTGATTCGTCATGAGGCACGCGTCCGGGTCCTCAAGCTATACTATTTGACCAACTCGAT
>WNFC01007980.1_pt1 | contig 11659 bp, 10 predicted proteins | sample 5400541 | NCBI WGS metagenome assembly WNFC01 (sample SAMN13153342, study PRJNA577476) | soil metagenome | isolation source: 120 cm saprolite under Douglas fir tree site 2 hole 2 replicate 1 | place: USA:California | collected 2015-04-18 | reverse complement strand
AATAGCTGTTGGCGCAATCACGATCGCTACACACTCTGTGCCTCTCACTATCATGAGGGTCATACTGGTGCCTGGCAAACCTGCAAAACGTGCCGTGAAAGCTTCGACACCGAGGACTATGTGGATATGGCAACAAATGCGTACAATTTCGAGAAGCTCCAAAACCCACCGAGCTATCAGCCGACGAAGTGTGCGGAATGCGGGAAGGTGATTATTCGTGCTCATGGCGGCTACAGCATGGTGCCCAACAAGGGATATGTCTGCGGAACCTGTGCTTTAAAGGGGATTCTGTAACACACTTCCTTCTCCCAGCGAGGTGTGACTGTACCAGATGAGACCCCTTGCTTCCACTCCTTCCAACATCTGCCGGCGAGAGAGTTTTCTCTCAGGTAGCCACTTTTCCGCCGTTTTTGCTAGTTTTTCAAGGCTTTCTCCCCCCTTTGGCTCACTCGTTGCGTATCCCGTGGGAGCAGTGAGGTCCTCGAGAACGATTTGTAAGTCGGGGAAGGCTGCAAAGGTATGGGGTATCCTCTGCTTCTCCTCTGCCAGTGTAGCCGGGACCTCTATCGGCGGTTCATGGAAGATGCAGGTAGGAGCAAAAGCATCGAAGAAACCCTCGATGTTCCTTCTGTTAAACGCTTCGATAGATCGGCGAATACAAACTTTGTTCTCTTCGCCAGACATGAGTAGTCTCCTCTTCAGCTTCGACAACGACGAGGACGATTTGTATTATGATCCATCTGATGGTACCAGATGGATATTATTCTGTCATCTCCTCTCGCCGTTCTGTCCTGCCGATCCCTTCTTCTACACTACATGCTATCGCAACCCTTCTAACAGGGTCTTGTGCCAGGAACCTCTCTGCGCATCAAGAAGGAGAAAAGAGAGCAACCCGACTAGCGAGGGCTGCGCGGTGTGGCGCAGGCGATCTGCGGAACGTTTTACCATGAGACGAGACAGAACTTTTCCTGTAGTTCACTCTTCGACTAGAAAGGGGCATGCTATGAGGACAAAGTCGCTGGTGGTGCGAGGCCCGGCCATGATCATTCTCCTTGCTCAATTGCTGATTGTCATCAGTCTCTTTTTCCCGTATGCGCACTATTGGGGAACTGACGGTTGGCAGGAGCTTTTCCCTTCCCCCGGCACGCTCTCGCTCGACCCGCTTGATCCCTACTACCTGTCCCTCATCAGGGACAGGGCCTTCGTCGTGCTCATCGTGTTTGCTCTGCCAGTGTTTGCTGCGGTGGCCGTCTTCCGCTCCCCGACCAGGATGATGGGCCTGCTCGGCGTGTGGATCAGCCTTCCCCTGACTTTGCTCTCCTGCTTTGTCTGCGCGAGCATAGTCCTCGATCCTTTCAATGGCTACACGATCAGCTCTAGCCCGGCAGTCTGGTTCCCGCCTGTTGGCTTCGCCCTTTCTTTCATCAGTTGTCTCGTGCTGGCTCTGTACCTGCCTCTCCTTCGTGCCCGTGAGCAGACTATGGGCAGACCGTTCCATCTGGAAGCCAGCCAGCACGAGAGAGCAGAGCGTGTCTCTCACCCCAATGGAGTCGAGCTTCCAGCACACGCCACCAGACCGCGCCGGTGGCCTGGCCTCGCCTTCCTCGGCCTCCTATGTCACCTGCTCATCGGCCTGAGCCTCTTTTTCCCCTATACCGAACTCCACGATCAGTATGAAGGCACCATCACCCCCACGACCGGCTGGCAGATGCTCAGCAAGGCTCTCCAGATACAGAATATCCATGTATTCCTCGGAGGGTGGCAATCAGGAATTCCTGCCGCGTCTGTGGCAAGTTTGCTGCTCGCTGCACTGGTGCTCCCAGCGCTCATCTATCTCGCCTTCCTGCTGCCCTTCCCCTGGAAGAACGGGACCGCAGGCACGAGGCTTCGAAAGAGCACCTGTCTCAGCTACCTGCTGACCACGATAGGGTTTAGCCTGAGCAGCGTCGTCCTGGGGCTCTCTCTCATCTATCGAGGCGGCGATCTGCACGACCCATTTCTGACCACTGACCTGGCTTTTGTCATCCCACCCGCAGCTTTCCTCCTTTCCCTCCTCTGCAGTGCCGCTCTGCTCGGCTATGGCTTGTGGCTACGCCCTAATGAACCTCCCGCTTTTTTCTCACCCTTCAACCGGATTTGATATGAGACCCTGTCTACAACTCTCGACTCCTCGTCTCAACAATCGCCTTAATCCGTTCTACGAACTGCTCCAGCGGCATCGCCCCCAGGTCTTTGTTCGTCCTCAGGCGCACGGCCACAACACCATCCACCGCCTCTTTATCGCCAACCACCAGCAAGTATGGAATCTTCTGCACTTGAGCATCACGGATCTTCGCGTTCATCCGCTCACTACGTGCATCAACTTCAACTCGCACACCTGCTGCCTTGAGCGCCTTCATCACCTGATAAGCGTATTCCTGGTGACGGTCAGCAATGGGAATAACCATCGCCTGCACTGGAGCAAGCCACACCGGAAAGGCACCGGCATAATGCTCAAGCAATAAGGCAACCGTGCGCTCCAACGAACCAAAGTTGGCTCGGTGAATCATTACCGGCCTGTGACGCTGGCCATCCTCGCCGGTATAGCTCAAGTCGAAGCGTTCGGGCAGGTTGTAGTCCACCTGTGCCGTGCCAAGCTGCCATTGACGGCCAAGCGCATCGTGGAAGAGAAAGTCGAGTTTGGGGCCATAGAAACCGGCTTCCCCCTTCTCCACTATATAAGGGAAACCCAGCATTTCGACCGCGTTCATAATCACCGCCTGTGCCTGCTCCCAGGCCCGGTCGCTCCCCACGTATTTAGAACTGGCCGGGTCGCGTAATCCGACACGCGCCGTGAAATCACTGAACTGCAGTGCCTTGAAAACGAACAACGCTAGCTCAACAACTCTGGCAAACTCATCCTCAACCTGCTCATGTGCAACAAAGATGTGCGAATCGTCTACCGTAAAGTCGCGTGCGCGTAACAGGCCATTCAGCGCGCCACTTTGCTCGAAGCGATAGACCGTACCAAATTCGGCCAGGCGCAGTGGTAGATCACGGTGGGAACGCAGCTCGCTCTGATAAATTTGGATATGGTGCGGACAATTCATCGGCTTCAGGACATATGCTTCACCATCCGGCTCAACCGCCGATGAACTCGAACCGGGCACAGCAGCACTATTGTCTGAAGCTATCTCTTTGCCTGCCTCGTCTGCTTTTACGCCAGGCCCTACCATTGGTGGGAACATATGGTCGCGATATTTGTACCAGTGTCCACTCGTCTTGTAAAGCTCAATTTTGCCAATATGTGGCGTCACTACCGGCAGGTATCCGCGGTCGAGCTGTTCCTGGTAAAGAAAACGCTCAAGCACATCACGCAGAATAGCGCCCCTGGGTAACCACAACGGCAACCCCGATCCCACTTCTGCGGAAAACATGAAGAGACCAAGTTCGCGCCCTAATTTATGGTGATCGCGTTTTTGCGCCTCTTCCGAACGCTGCTGATCAAGTTTGTCTGGCATAGAAAAACCTCCTTTTCAACCAGTTGTGAAGACAACAAAAACGCCTTTCCCTCCCACAATGGGACGAAAAGGCAATTAGAAAACACTCTTCGTGGTTCCACCCAATTTTCACATCCTGGTCCTGGTCTCCTTGCGGAGCCAGACTCAGAACGCTCTCTGCTGACTGATAACGTGGTCAAAACGTGTACCTTACTGTCTCGGTACAGGCTGGCGAGGGGTACCTTCCCTTTACTGGCCAGGAAGCGCTTTCAGCCTTTGGCGCTTCCTCTCTGTAGACCCCTGGAAGGAGACATGTCTCGCGTATTTGCCGCATGGATATTTATAAATGCTAGCCTCTTACCCCACCCCCGCGATAATGAATTTTCACGAACAAGATCGGTCAGGTGCTGTCACCCTGAGTGCAGCGAAGGGTCTGGCCCGAGGGGTACGGAGATGCTTCGCTTCGCTCAGCATGACATTCTCGGTTTTGGTCGTGAAAACTCATTATCGCGGTCCCTCGATAAATCGGGATACCTGCCCCCCAGGCAGGGTGCCTACAACGCCTTCATGTTGCTCCGTTCTCTTGACGCTTGTTGAACATAAACAATTTGTCTCTTACAACTCCTGGCTTCTCGTTTTGATAATCTCCGAAATCCGCTCTACGAAACTTGCCAGCGGCGTTGCACCCAGGTTCTCGTTCGTGCGCAGGCGCACGGCCACTGCATTCTCCGCCGCCTCCTTGTCGCCCACCACCAGCATATACGGGATCTTCTGCAACTGCGCATCGCGCACTTTGGCGTTCATACGCTCGCTGCGCGTATCTATCTCCACGCGCACACCTGCTGCCTTCAACACATCAGCCACCTTACCGGCGTACTCGCTATGCCGGTCGGCAATCGGGATAATCATCACCTGCACCGGTGACAGCCAGACAGGGAACGCACCCGCGAAGTGCTCAATCAGCAGTGCCATAAAGCGCTCCGTCGAACCCATTATAGCGCGATGGATCATGATCGGACGATGGGGCTGCCCATCCTCGCCGATGTACTCGATCTCAAAGTTCTCCGGCTGGATGAAGTCAAGCTGGATCGTCGAACACTGCCAGTCACGCCCCAGCGCGTCATGCACCATAAAGTCCGTCTTGGGACCGTAGAACGCCGCCTCTCCGATCACTTCTCGGTACTCGATGCCCTTGTTCTTCACCGCTGCCTTCAGCGCGCTCTCCGCCCGGTCCCAGATCTCCGCGTCGCCCGCGTATTCTTCCTGCTTCGCCGGGTCGCGCAGCGAGAGTGAAATCCAGTAGTCCGTCAATCCGTAGGTGTTGAAAACCTCTAGCGCCAGGTTAATCGCGCGGTCAAACTCCTCTTGTAGCTGATCCGGTCGCAAGAAGACGTGAGCATCATCCTGCGTGAGGCTGCGCACCCGCGTCAGGCCTGTCAGCGTCCCCGCCTTCTCGTCGCGATACAGCGTAGCAAACTCAGCGTAGCGCACAGGCAGTTCGCGGTAGCTGTGCATCTGCGACTTGTAGAGCAGGATATGGTGCGGGCAGTTCATCGGCTTGAGCATATAGGCATCGTCTTCCGACGACTCCTGCTCGCCCTGCATCACCGGGAACATCGTCTCGCGATACTTGAACCAGTGCTTCGACGTTTTGTACAGCCGCACTTTTCCCAAATGCGAAGTCCACACGTGCTGGTAGCCATACTTCTCCTGCGTCTCGCGCATGTAACTCTCCATCTGGTGCCGCAGCATCTCACCACGTGGCAAGAACAAGGGTACCCCGGCGGGTACGTCGTCGCTCAAGATAAAGAGCTTGAGTTCCTTGCCGAGTTTGCGATGATCGCGCTTCTGCGCTTCCTCCAGGCGCCACAGGTATGCATCGAGTTCCTCCCGCGTGAACCACGCCGTCCCATACAAACGCTGCAACATCGGCCGGTGCTCATCCCCGCGCCAGTAGGCGCCCGCCACGCGCATCAGCTTGAAGGGACCAATCTGCCCTGTATTTTCTACATGCGGGCCCCGGCACAGGTCCAGGAAGTTGTGCTGCTGGTAGATGCCCACCTCCTCGTCCGGTAGGTTCTCGATGATCTCAACCTTGTAGGCCTGGTCCTTGTTGCGGAAGTACTCCAGCGCCTTCTCGCGCGGCCAGCGCTCACGGATAAACGGGTACTTGCCCGCTACAATCCGCGCCATGCGCTGCTCGATATCAGCAAAGTCAACCGGCGTCAGCGTACGCGGCAGCTCGAAATCGTAGTAAAAACCATCCTCGATAGCTGGCCCGATAGCGAAGCGCGCCTCCGGAAAAATCTCCTGCACCGCTTCCGCCATCACGTGCGCCGCCGAGTGCCGCATACGCTGCAGAGGCGTATAGCCCACAGACTCCTGTAATTCTGCCTCAACCGACATAGAAAAATCCTCCTCGTCAAACAATAAAAACAAAAAAGCCTTCTCATCCCCTCATGGGACGAAAAGGCAATGACACTCTTCGTGGTTCCACCCAGCTTTCGCGCCTTAAACGCGAAATTCAACCTCGCGCTTAATGACTCGCTTTGGCGACCGCTAACGTGGTCGAGGCGTGTACCTTGCTTTCTCGGTACAGATTAGCGAGGGGTATCGTCTTCTTGCTGGTCGGAGCGCTTTCAGCCGCTGGCGCTTCCTCTCTGCATACCTCTGGGAAGAGACATGTCTCGCGTGTTTACCATGTCTTGTATTTTCTCTGCATACAGGATAGCATAAGCAGCGTGAGATGTAAAGTGGACGTGTGTCGTGGCCGTTCACCCATCGGCAGGCCGATAATGAGTTTTAATACATTCATCCGGGTATCGGAACAGCCACCGAAGGCCGATAAATCGGCGATGGCGGCGATAAATCGCGCCCTACGCTCGTTTGCCTGCAACTATTTCATACACCCCGAAAACACACAAAATTTGACAAAACACAGGTCACGTGGCAGAATTTAGATGGGCTAGCAATAGACCTGGACGGCTACGTTAGTAGTTTCCCTAAAACCGCCTGCAAGACCGTAAGGTGTTTGCAGGTTATTTCTTAATTGCCCTCTTACACCCATCCTTGCAAGACTGCTATGCAGGTGAAAGGACATCATCCACCATGGATACCCGCGACGAAATCTACAAGGCATGTACCCGTTTTCTGGGCGGCCACTACCGGCAAACGCCACAACAGGTTCTGAGCGAGCTTGCCGCCACTGTTGAGCCAGGCATACTTCCCGACAGGTACGGCGAAGGCGAGATCATCAACCCCTTTGAAATGGAGGTCGCCGCTCTTTTGGGAAAAGAGGCAGCGGTATTCATGCCAAGCGGGACCATGTGCCAGCAAATCGCGCTGCGTATCTGGTGTGATCGCAGAAAGACTCCCCGTGTAGCCTTTCACCCCACCTGCCATCTGGAGATTCACGAACAGCATGGCTATCAACGATTGCACAACCTTCAGGGTATATTGTTGGGTTCGCCATATCGCCTTTTCACCCTCGATGACCTGAAAAACGTCAAAGAACCGCTGGGAGCCCTACTCATTGAACTGCCCCAACGTGAAATCGGTGGACAACTGCCGAGTTGGGAGGCCCTGACTGAGATAATCGCCTGGGCACGCGAACAGGGCATCCCCATGCACCTTGATGGTGCTCGCCTGTGGGAAAGCCAGCCCTTCTATAAGCGCTCGTACGCGGAGATCGCTGCCCTGTTCGACACCGTTTACGTCTCTTTCTACAAGATACTTGGCGGCATCGCTGGCGCTATCCTGGCTGGCCCAGCGGACGTGATTGCCGAGGCGCGCGTCTGGCAGCGCCGTCATGGCGGCAACCTCGTACAACTGTACCCCTATGTACTCGCAGCTCAAAAAGGCCTTGCCGAACGCCTGCCGCGCATGGAAGCCTATCACGCGAAGGCCAGGGCAATCGCCTCCATCCTATCTGCCTTTCCCCAGATCGAGATCGTGCCAGACCCGCCGCACACGAACATGATGCATGTATTCCTGCGCGGCGATGCCGGTAAGCTGCAGGAAGCCTCTCTCGCTATTGCCCAGGAAACCGGCACCTGGCTCATTTCCTGGCTCGCTCCCATGCCCATCCCCGCCTATCAAAAATTCGAGCTGACGGTTGGAGAAGCATCCCTCGACCTGCCGGACGAAGAGATTGGTAAGTTATTCCAACTGCTCTTCGAGAAAATCGAGTAGGGGTCGGCTTACCGGACCCGGTTGACGCCACCCATCGGCCTTGCTATATTACCTTCGTACCTGAGCGGTTACGTAGGAACGGGAAGGATTGCAAACGAGGAAGAACATCATGTCAGCCCAGGACCCCATCATTGGCAAACGCATCGGTGGCTATCGCGTCACCACCTTCATCGCTCACGGCTCATATGGACCTGTCTACTACTCGTCCTACATGAGCAGGGACGCTGCTGAAACTTGACAACGTACTAATCCTCGACAAATGAGAACCCTCATATGCGATAATACACAGAGGAATCACAAAAGGGGGATACCATGAGCATACACGATAATTCGGTCCAATCAACAAAGAGCAAGGTCCAGGTGGGCGACGCCGCACCCGATTTCACTCTTCCCACCCAATCGGGCGCGACGGTGAGCCTGAAAGACTTCATTGGCAAAACAGCCATTGTGCTTTACTTCTACCCAAAGGACAACACCTCCGGCTGCACCGCTGAAGCGTGCGCCTTCCGCGATAGCTACGAGGTTTTCAAAGACGCCGGAGCGGAGGTGATCGGCATTAGCTCCGATTCAACAGAGTCACATCAACAGTTCGCCTCTCGACATCGTCTTCCCTTTATCCTGTTGAGTGATACAAAAGGTGCAGTCAGAAAGCGCTACGGCGTCTCCGCGGCCCTTGGACTGCTGCCAGGCCGCGTAACCTACATCATCGACAAACAAGGCATCGTCCGCCACGTCTTCTCTGCACAATTTGCCGCGGAAAAGCATGTCACCGAAGCGCTCAGGGTTCTGCAAACATTGCAAAACGCTTCAACTCCTAGCTGAGAGGTGGGTGGGAGTTACTTTTATCTCTGCAGGAGTCATTGGTTCCATTGGTTCCAACGGCATTTCCCTTTATAACTCTTCAGCATGAATACCTTCCTCAAACGCTTGCATTATAGCATGTTTCAGGCAATAATAGCGGTAGGCTATTTGCTATTCTCTATCCATCGTTTTTGTCACTGTTCTTTGAGCAAGGCAAGCGAGCCAGAGCAGGAGGTCTGTAGACGGCATGGCAGGTATTACTGCTGGGGGCCTTTTATTGGCTCTGTTTTCCCCTGTGATGGGGTTTTCATTGGGCTTCATAGGCTTATTTGTCGGACAAGGCCTATTTCTTATCAGCATGGGGCTGAGAAACAGGCAATTTGCACAGCTAACCGAACACAGGTACGCTAGCAGCATATTCTGGAGATCTGCACACCGTGAGCTCGTCATGGGTAGCATACTCTCTAGCTGCGGGCTGCTCGTGTTTGTTGCCCTCCTGATGGGGTTTTTCATTGTCAAAGGAACGCTGCTGGATCTATGGCTGCTGGTGTTCGTTGCGACAAGCGTCCTTTTCGCTCTCCCATGCCTAATTATTACTCGCTCATACCTAAAGCGCACGCGCAGGATACTGGAAACTATGCCCGGAGAGGCTGTCCAGCGTAGTGCTTCCAGGGCCTTTCCCCAGCCGAAAGAGGCACGCGAGGAGTGAGCGTCGCTTGTTACCTTTGTGTGGATGTCATATAATATAGGTGTCTCCACTCCGGAGACGCGGCGGCGGGTAATGTTAGCCCGTCGCATTGTTGTTGTTAGGCAAGATTCAATTTGAAGAAAAGTCCTTGACAGTGTGAACAGTCACACTGTGTCACCCTGAGCCCTTCGCTTCGCTCAAGGGTAAACTCCGCGAAGGGTCTGTCGCGAACGGCAGCGAGATGCTTCCCCTTCGCTTCGCTCAGGGCTTCGGCTCACTCGCTCAGCATGACAGGGTGGGATCTTGCTGTTGATTAGGAACTGGCAAGTTCGTTTGAACCATGCCTTAATGGAAGAATTTAATGTATACATATGGAAATAAGACCTATAAATAACATCAAGATGATTGTGATAGATATTGATGGTACGCTGCTCGATCCCGAAGGCAAGATTACAGAGCGCACGCGGGCGGCGGTGCAGGCGGCGCGGCAGGAGGGTATAGTGGTGACGCTGGCGACGGCGCGGCGCTACTGCAATTCCGTGCAGCTTGCCAGGGAGTTGGAGCTGGAATGTTCGCTGATCGTGAGCGACGGGGCGATGATTGCGGGGTATCCCCAGGCTGCAGTCCTGCAAACGCACCCGATGCAAAGCCAGGTGGCACAGCAGGCGGTAGAACTGTTCGTGCGGAACGGCTTGCAGCCGGTGGTTCATCCCGATACCGGCTTGCAGGAAGAGATATGGACAGGTCCCACGGACAAGGATAATCTCTGGCTGGAGACGTACTTCAGCGTCTATGCTGATCAGGTACGGCGCATGCCCTATGAAACGCTGTGCGCGGGACACGCCGATCCGCTGCGCGTGGTGACGTTCGACACGGAGGAGGCTATCGCGGCGGTGATCCCAGGGGTTGCCGCGCTCGATTGTTCCTGGAATACCATCAAACGAGGCACGTATGGCTGCGCGGAGATCACGGTGATGGACCCACATTGCTCAAAGGCGAGCGGCGTGATGGCACTTGCACGACAGCTGGATATTCCCCTGCAGGAGATCATGGCCCTGGGGGATAATAACAACGATATCCCCATGCTGCAAGCGGTGGGCTGGGGCGTGGCGATGGGGCAGGCGCCGACCGCTGTAAAGGCGGTGGCGCAAGCAGTCACGGCGAGCAACGCCGAAGATGGCGCGGCGCAAGCGATTGAGACCTACGCGCTGCGCTGCGCCGCCACTAGCGCTTCGAATTCGCGCAGGCGAACAACCTGTTTGTGATTAGGCGAGGCCTGCCAGCGTTTTTCCTGCACCAACTCCAGGGCATCGCGAGCGTTCATGCCGCCATAGACGAGTGCGGCACAGGTGAGCAAGACACTACGCCCGACGCCATGCTCGCAGTGAATCAGTACGCGGCCGCCTCGTTGGATGTGTTCATGGGTCCAGCGGGCGCCTTCCATCATTTGCTCTGTAGTGAATGGCTGCGTGTCGGCAGCAGGTATGTGCAGTAACTCGATGTGCTCCCGGGCCATGGCCTGGGGATCATCGGCATACTCGGAGCGGGTATCTATTACGTGTGTGATGCCAGCGCGGGCCAGGGCTTTGATATCCTCCGGGCGCACACGCCCACCAACGGCGAGATTATCCGTCACCCAGGACATATTTAAGCGGTCGGGCAAGGGAATGTGTAGATCGAGCGCGACGTGCTCAGACGCGGAGTCCTCCGGGAAGAGACGCGCGGCTATGCGCGTCCAGCCACGATAGAGCAGGCGGACGATGCCTGTAAAGAACCAGCGCGGGCCTGAAAATTTCACCCTGGGGCGTTCTAATACAGGGGCACTGGGAGTATCAACGGGTGGCGGAGTGAGGGTTGGGTCGGACGACATGACAGGGTTTATTCCTTTTTATTGTGATGCTACCAGTGGAGGTAGGGCCGGGTCGCTATCTTCGCGGCCGTTGTCACGTAGTTTGTCGCGCTGCATGACGCGTTTTAATGCATCAATAGCACACTCTATCATACTATCATCGGGTTCGCGCGTCGTCAAACCCTGCAATGCGAGTCCAGGGGCGAACAGCCAGCGCACGATACGATAACGATAGTTCGCGGCGCCCAGGCGCATCAGTTCGTAGGCAATAGCGGCAACGATGGGTACCAGTACTACGCGCGAGATGATCTTCAGCAGCAATGATGGCGAACCAACCAGCGCAAAGACGAAGATCGAGATGACGACTACCAGCAGCAGGAAACCTGTGCCGCAGCGGGTGTGTACGCGCGAGGCACGACGGACATGCGGGATATCCAATGGATCACCCTGTTCCATGGCGTTGATGGCCTTGTGTTCAGCGCCGTGATAACCGAAGACGCGCTGGATATCAGGGACACGCCCGATGAGGTAGAGATAGCCAATGAGAAATCCCAGGCGGATGAGGCCCTCCAGGACCAGGCTGATCCAGCCCTGGCCGACCTGGTTATGCAGCAGGCCGACGATGAACAGCGGCCCGAGGAAGAAGACTGC
>WNFC01007979.1_pt1 | contig 11659 bp, 17 predicted proteins | sample 5400541 | NCBI WGS metagenome assembly WNFC01 (sample SAMN13153342, study PRJNA577476) | soil metagenome | isolation source: 120 cm saprolite under Douglas fir tree site 2 hole 2 replicate 1 | place: USA:California | collected 2015-04-18 | reverse complement strand
TCACAATTCCACGACCGCAACACCGTAATTGCAAGATGCGCCGACGCACCGAAGCCAAACAGTCCCACTCGTTCTCCATGCTCGACTCCGGCCACTCGAAGGCTGCGAAAACCAATAATGCCCGCGCACAACAGCGGAGCGGCGTCGAAATCATCGAGCGAACCGGGAAGCGGGAAAGCAAAATCGGATCGCACGACGGCATACTCCGCGTATCCGCCATCCACGGTATAACCAGTAAAAGTGGGTGAATCGCAAAGATTCTCCTGCCCCCGACGACAATACGGGCACGTGCCGTCAATGCCCCCAATCCAGGAAACCCCCAGGCGCGTACCGACAGGAAGTTCCTCGGTGGCTCCGGCCACAACTTCGCCGACAATCTGATGACCTGGAATCACGCCCGCACGACGCACCGGCAATTCCCCTTCAACAATATGCAAATCAGTGCGGCAGACCCCGCAGGCGCGGACCCGCAGAAGAACTTGACCTGGTTTAGGTTTGGGCTCGGCGACTTGGCCAATCCGAAGCGGCCGCTTGGCAACGGCCTGGGGCGAGGTCAGAGTAGCCGCTTTCATAGGCGCACCAAAAGACTTTTTCACGATCAAGCAGCCGCAGATATAGTCAGTATATCCAGTTGGGTTGAGAATCTGCGGTTTCGGAAAGCTGAAGCTTTTAGGGCAACCATTTCCGGGTTTGCGTGTTCCTTCCCTTAGAAGGCGGGCCGGACTTTCTGCCGTGTCGTCATGGATCAAAATCCGACTCAGGAAAGCATCGCTTGACGGTGGAAACTGTGTTCCTCCATAATGGAGGAGTTTAGGAGGATCATATGGCAGTCCTCAACATCAAAAATCTTCCCGACGGTCTCTACAGGAAGCTCCAGGCTCGGGCAAAGCGCGAGCATCGCTCCGTTGCGCAGGAGGTTACCCATCTCCTCAGCGATGCACTTGAGGTCCCTAAACCTCTGTCAATTCTTGATCTCAAGGGATTGGGCAAGGAGCAGTGGAGGGGAGTTGACCCTTCGAAACATGTTGAAGGAGAACGGGCCTCATGGGATTAATGGCTGATCTCGGTCGTGGATCCGTGGGCGTGGATACGGCGATCTTCATCTACTTCATCGAGGAACGTCCTCAGTTTCTTCCACTGGTCGAACCGCTTTTTCGGGAAGCCGATGAAGGATATAGAGAATTGATTACCTCGGCGGTGACACTATTGGAAGTGTTGGTCGTTCCTTATCGTTCGGGCGACCATCTGCTGGCCGGGCGCTATGAAGCTCTTCTCACGAGAAGTCGTGGAGTCCGGATCGCAGACCTTTCGCGCGATCATTTGCGTGCAGCTGCGCAGCTCAGGGCTGCGACGGGAGTCAAGACGCCGGATTCTCTTCAGCTTGTGGCGGCATTGGCCGCTGGCTGCACCAGCTTCCTCACGAATGATCGCGATCTCCCGAGCATACCTGGCATTCGCATCCTGCAATTGGCTTCTTACACTGCGTGATCCACGCTGCTATCGAGTTGTGTAGCACGTGCATGCCAACTCATTTCATTATTACCGCAAGGCGTCCTGCAACTTGGGCCGCATGTTTGCCTCAGCCCGAACCACCGGGCCGTCTGTGAACGTTGGAGATGTTGTGTTAAATATCGGCTGGTTGGGAGGAGTCGCGACCGAGTCACGATCCATCGCATTTCGTTTTGGGATGTCGCTGCACCCTATGAAGCGATGGCCGATTTGATCGGTGTAGTCCACGGAGGGAGGCGGGAACGCTCCACCGATGCGGAACTGCGCTTCTCGGAAGTTCTCAAACGTCGGCGGAGCCGCAAGTGATTCTCATCGACGCCGGGCCGCTCATAGCTCTTGTGGGCGCGGATGATCAGTACCACGAAAAGTGCGTCGATTGCTTGAAGACTTTGCAAGAGCCTTTAGTCACAGTGTGGCCTCCCTTCGTCGAAGCGGTGTATTCGCTGGCAGACCTTCCCAAAGCTCAAGAAGCTCTTTGGGAGATGCTGGCGCGAGGAGCAGTGCAACTCATGTCGCTCGGCTTGGTAGACATACCGCGCATAGGGGGGCTTATGATCAAATATGCCGACCGACCGATTCCGGGTTGCGGGTTCCTTCACTTAGAAACCGCGATCTTGGCTCGAGGGAAAAGTCCCATGAAGAGTCATTTTGCCTAATTTCGGGTCCGCTTCTGTTCGTGTTCTGCTCTTCACAGTCAGCCCCGGCCCAAACCGCCGTCGCGAATCTCTCTAACACTGCCGCGCTATCCACGCGCCTTGGTCAACCTTGGTCAACAGTCATCTTGTATTACGCAGTGTAATACGATATACTCTTAGGCTACGGTGACCCCATGGCTTCTCCTTTGACCTTGAGACTCGACCCGAAGACCAGACAACGCATCGCGCGCATCGCTCGCCGCAGACAGGTCTCCATCTCCGAGGTAATTCGCCAGGCGATCGAAGCTTGGGCGGATCAGCAGGAGCCGATCGCTGCACCCTATGAAGCGATGGCCGATTTGATCGGTGTGGTCCACGGAGGGATGCGGGGGCGCTCCACGGATACGGGCCTGCGCTTCTCGGAAGTTCTCAAGAGTCAGCGGAGCCGCAAGTGATTCTCATCGACGCCGGGCCGCTCGTAGCTCTTGTGGACGCGGATGATCAGTACCACGAAAAGTGCGTCGATTGCTTGAAGACTTTGCGAGAGCCCTTAGTCACTGTGTGGCCTCCCCTCGTCGAAGCGGTGTATTTGCTGGCAGACCTTGCCAAAGCCCAAGAAGCTCTTTGGGAGATGCTGGCGCGAGGAGCAGTGCAACTCATGTCGCTCGGCTTGGTAGACATACCGCGCATACGGGAGCTTATGATTAAATATGCCGACCGACCGATGGATCTCGCGGATGCGGCGCTGGTCAGAGTTGCTGAACGTGAAGGCATCCGGAGGATCTTCACAGTGGACCGCAACGATTTCGCCGTCTATCGCCTTCACGGACGAGTCGGCCTTTCCATTGTCCCGTGAGGCGTATTCAAGTGGTTGCGGGCATGCGGGCCCCTCTATGCCCGACGTTGATGCCATCGTAATTCGCCTCAAGCTAGAACACTTTAACAATGGTCAAGGACGCAGCGTCCCCCACGCGACGCAGATTCAGTTTCGTACGAAGCTGCGGTTCTCGAAGCCTGAAGGTCGGCGACCCCGGCCCATCCGCCCATCGCGCCACCACTTCAGTAGTGCCAGAGCCGTTTCCACAAAATCGTTGGTTCCTGCTCGACAGGTTATTGCTCCACTAGGATTCCGACGGTATTCGATGGGACGGCCTACCAAGTCTCCGGTGGGAAGCGCCTCTTGCAGGCCTTGTTGCACAACTAGGAACATCTGAGCGGTGAGAGCGCGAGCCGGCTTATGGTGGCTGAGCTTTACGCCACGCCGGGCAACGCGACGAGGAACAGGCCTTCTAATGATTGGAGAGGGCGTACAGGCAAAGACACTACGACGTGCTTGCCATCAAAATTGACCCTGCCCGGACTCGTTACATTCAGGTCCGTGCTTTGGCCATCTGGTTGGACGTCTTGGCTTGCCGCAATGATCCCGCCCTTGTCAGTATTGAGGTCATAGGTTCCCGCTACTGAGGGTGTACCCGGAAGTAAGCAATTGAGTTACTGACGCCCAGCTGCGTGTTCAGCCTCAATATGGCACCGTCGCTACCGGATTAGATGGATCGGTACGCCCAATTTGAGCTTCTTCCATGACTTGTCAGCCGTGTACACGGGAGCTCTCAGGGCAATTCCGAGGGCTAGACAGGCTCGGTCTCCCAATGACAAGCCCAGAGGGCGAGTTTTGGTAATCAGATTTCCGGCAGCCTCCGCATGCTCAACAGTAAACGCCGTGGCCTCCCGAATGGGACTGAGTGTTGCCTCCCATGCATCGCCTGGGGCCAGCCCCAGGCTTACAAGTTTGCCTTGTACTTCGGCGAGATTGACGGTGCTGCTGGTGGCCGTGCTCAACATCTCGGGAGTAAGCCTGTCCGCGCCTGGTTCACGATTCAGCACGGCAAGCAGAGCGGAAGCGTCGAGCACGATCTTATTCATTCCGAGCCGCCTCGCGCCGTTCGGTAATCAACTCGTCGACGAGGGACGTACCTCGCTTCACATGCTTCCGGACAAGGCGTTGAGCTCGCTCGACGCGGCGTTTCAGCGTCGTGATCCTCAATTCGTCATCCTCCATGCGCAAGACAACTTCATCGCCGATATTGATTCCTAGCGCCTTGCGAAAAGAGGCTGGTATGACGACACGACCGTTCTCATTGACACGCTGCCGGGTTTCCGTATTCACTGTCATAGTGTGCTCCATGTGACATCATCATAACATTGTGTCATGGAATTGATCAAGACGACACTTCGCTTCCAGTCTGACCAATGCGTCCTTGTTGGGCACAATTCTGAGCGACGCAGATCAAGCCGTCATGTTCGAGGCGGCGCCTCTCTAAAATGATTGGTTCGGCTGGCCGGGGAACAGGCAACGACTGTCGAGTCACGCCGCCCCGGAACGCCTTGAATGACGATGGCCTCGGGGCTATTGAAGGGAACCTCTGCCCGCGAATGGGGCCACTTTTGCGATTGTGCCCGTCACGACGCATCCGGTCACAACCGGAATGTGGAAGAATAGCAGACGATCCGTTCGGCATCTTCGGATTCAGAGAGCGTCCATGAACTGCGAAATGATCAAAGGCTGTCCGCGAACCTGGTTCGGTAGTGTCTGTACCAATCGCTTTGAAAGCGCTCTTCAGGGTCATACTTCTTCTTTAGCCGAAGGAATTCTGCGAACTTCGGGTAACAACTTTCCACTTGGTCTCGAGTAGCGTAACGATGGTAGGTGAGATAGTACGTACCCCCGCGGCGCGCTGCCATGTCGATGAGCCTCCGAAAGGCATACTCCGAGCGTTTAAGCCCTTCGGGGCTGTGGACCGTATGCAGGTTGAAGATCGTGCACGCATACGGCTGCTTGGCCCAAGGCAAGAAGCTCTCATCGTCGCGTTCGATAAAACGCACAGTGCCGTAAATCAACGCGACGCTATTTTTGCGGAAATCTTCTCGCACCTCATCGAGGAAGCCTTCAGCGCCGGTCTTGGTACGTCAATCTCCGTGATCATCTCCGTCGCAGGAAAAGGAGCGTGGAGCTTGTCGTCGATTTCGCGGTGGTAATTGTCTGGATAGATACTCAATTGGTGGAGATCTGACCAGTACACCTGTCCATTGGTCGAGAGATAGTAGTCTGCGTATCTGTTGAACGCCTGTTTCTCATCTGTATGGGCGAGATACAGGAGTTGCCTCCAGTTCACATCGGTCAGTTGCTTCTCTGCGGGTGGTATTGGCGTATCAATTGGTACTGGCCGATAGCAGGAGAAAACGCCCTTGTGTAGAAAGTCTTCCGAGGCGTGCTCGATGGAGAACTGGAAATCGCCATATTGAAATCCATCAGTAATACGCTTCTCAAACGCAGCAATCAGGTCGTCCACTTTCCGAATTTCCACCATCCGTTCGACCTTCCTTCTTGGCACGAGGCGTAATCGCGCGGATGTAACGACTCCAAAGAGGCCGTATCCGCCGTGAACCAACCGAAACAACTCTGGGTTCTCCGTACGGCTACACATGTGGGCAGTTCCCGTTGCATCTACAAGAACGAAGGATTCAACATCGCTGACAAAGGGTTTCATCTTCAGACCGCGGCCGTGCGCGTTAGCGGCAATTGTTCCCGCGATTGTCAATCGATCGGCACCAGTTTGCTTCTGGCGATTCCCCAAGTCTCGCCATCCCGACTCTGTAAGGAGAGATACCCATCAATCAGTTCTGGCCACTCAATCCCGGCTTCAACCTCGAGAATCCCGTGCCTGCGATCCAAATTGAGCACTCGACTCATCTTTCTGACATCGATCAGCATGGTATCGGTGCCAAACTGCTGCCCGCCCATGGCGTGCCGCCCACCCGAAACTGAGATTACCCTTCGATCTTTGCGCTCGCTACGAACTATACTCTGCACATCTTCCAGAGATCGTGGCTGTGAAATTGCCAGCACCCGAGTGGGATTGAGTTGGGAATGAATATCGTTGACCAGGATTGATTCAGGTTCTGGTGCTAGCCTTTTTGAGGGGCTCGAAGCGGCCAAAGCAACTGAGCCGGCCATGAACTCACCTCTCGAAATCATTTTTCCTCTGTCAATTCGCCAGAGGTGGACACCAACGGCGCTACTCTAGAACAAGAACGGCAAGAGACGCCACGTCCGCCGCATATATTGCTTGTAGGACTCCCCGAGAGCCGAAGCGAGCGCAGCTTCCTCGACGGATATGCGATAGGCGTAGGCCAACTCTATGCAGGAGAGATTAGCGGCAAGCCCTAACCAATTACCGAGTGCCAATCCGAATCCAAGCAGAGTTAGGAGGGCACCGCTGTAGGAGGGATGATGACGGACATACCGGTAAGGCCCCACTTCAACCAGAATTTGCCCACTCTGTATCGCGACATCAAACGTAAAGTATTTCCCTAATGTCGCCGCGGAGTACCAACGGAGAGCGATCCCCAGTAGCATCAAGCAGATCCCAACGAAGAAGAGCGAGGTTCGCTTCCACGATATGGCGGCTTGCGGCAGCAGCGAGGAGAGCGAAAAATCCATCACTATTCCGCTCCACCAAAGAACCGCCACGATGTTAAGAGAACCCTGGTCGCGAGCCATTGAGGAGTCGGTCGACCGTTTGACTCTCCAGGCAACAATTTCAGGCAGTATCCAGGACGCAAAGGCACCCCAGAAGATCAGAGCGAAAATCGGTCCCGCGAAAAATGGCAAAGGGCGAAGTTGCATATCTCTCGAGCAGCTTACCGCTTATGACCGAATGCTGTCTTCCGGCTATCAATCTCGTCTGGCGGTTCCAAGCGCATTTCGTTAGCAAGGTTTGGTTGTATTCATGCTGGCATGATTTGGCTTCGCACTGCGGCGATCTTACCGCAGCGCTGTCGACCAGACCGACACCCTTAGAAGTCCCTCGACACGTCTTGTTCGAGGAAGTTTTGGCCTCATTCCGGTTCGGGAGAAACATACCCAGACCCAGTAGTGGTCGCGGGTAGACCCGTGGTTCAGGTATTTGGCTCTCCAAAAAGTTGGCAAATAGTTGGCAAATTGGTTTTTTGAGAGATATTCCACGAAAGGGGAAAAGTGAGAATAGCCGCGTAGTTACTGGTGATTGTGATGGTGGGCCTGGGTGGACTTGAACCACCGACCTCGCCCTTATCAGTATTGAGGTCCTTGGTCTCGGAGCATCATTCTTCGCGATACCGGATGCGGTCCGGCTCGACAATCCAAAGCTGATGCTTTGGCGAGAGTTGCAGCAGCACGGGGACGAGGCGCTTCAAAATACCAACAAGCGTTGGCTTGTCTTGGGACTCAGGCCGAAAGACCACGATTCCAGGATGGGATTTTGGAGGGTATGCTTGGACATTCGCGAAATCCAAGTCCAGCGTCATCAACACGCGATCTTCCGTGCAGCAACGCTCGGAGAGCACCGAATCGCTGGCCCCCGAGAGTTTCTCGTCGAAGACCGTATCCGCTTCGCCGCCCCGCGAAGGATCGACGCGTATTCTGTTGGAAGATTCTCGTCGACTTTGAACTTCAAGCTTTGATTTCCAGCGGCAAATCCACGGTGCCCTCGCGCGTCAACTCAGCCGCATAGGCCAATGCCGCATCGATGTCCGGGTCCCTCAGTGCCGCGTAGTTCCGCAATATCTCTTGGCGCGGTACACCTGCCGCAACGTTGTCCACTATGACGGATACCAAGACACGTGTTCCGCGGAGACACGCTCTGCCGTGGCAGACGGCAGGGTTTACGCTGATTCGCTCACGCCAGTTTTGCATAGGTTCATTCTAACCAGATTCAGTCTCCAGCGCTATCATCGCGTCATGGAATCTCAGTCCATCGCTGCACTCCCATTGGGAAATGGAGCTCTTCATTGCACAGCAGCACAAACCACCGTTGCACTGGGAGTAGCGTCTGGTCTTTCCCCGATTGAATCTGGCGAGCTCGAATCGGCTTGCCATCGTCGCGCAGCAGAAAGTCTACACAAGTCTTCTTTACCGAGTTTGGCGCTCAAACCTCATCATTCAGCGTACGTCACAGAACCGGGGCTACGTCGCGGCATTGGCCCGCGCACGGAGCTGGAAGCGGCGTAAGACGGCGACCAGGAGCGCGAAGATGCATAGGAGAACGACACCAGACCAAAAATAAAATACGAACTGCCACACATCGAGAAAACCCTGCGCGCCAAGAGGGAGTTGTGTGGTGTCAAGAAAACTGTAGAGTTCGGCTAGGTTAGTTTCGTCTCCGTTGCGCATGAACCGCTGGAGGATTTCTGCGTACGGACGGTAGCTTACGTAGAGAACGGCGCTGGAGAGCAGCGCGCCTATTGCTCCGCAGAGGCCGAACACGAGAGTCAGGCGGCTGGGACGGAGCGCACTTAACCGGAAGGACTTACCACGCGCCATGACCGCCAGTCCACAGGTCAGCAAAAGTCCGCCGGAGAAAAGGATTACAAGTCCGGAGGCCTTAACCAAAAAGGAGTTCCACCGGGAAACCCCGCTGCCTCTAACCCTGTTTCCTAGCGAAATGAGCTTTTCGTGCTGTGCTCTATCGGTTTGGTTCGCAAGGGAGGTGTAAAACGCAGCCTCTACTTTATTGCCTTCCTCTTCATAGATGGCCCCGAGCCGTTTGTAGGCCTCTTGAAGCTCTCCGCGCAAGAAGAAATCCCAGTCAGCCGGGCCCAGCATTTGGCCGAAGCGAGCCACAGTCAAATATTTTTCGGAAGCGCCTTTGCGGTCACCCCGAGCTTTGAGTGTCCGGCCAGATTCCAGAAGCGAGTTGGCGTAAATGGAAGAGTCCTGAGCAGCATAGCTTCGCCGATTGTTCCAGCGTTCGTCGCGAAATGTTTGAAACGGATCATCGACCTGGTAGCGAAGCAAAACTCGCCTATCGAGCTCCGTGAGTCTGGCGAGATAGTCGTCGAGCTTCGGGGATTGAAAGGCCTCAGCCATCGCGTTTTGCCAAACGGCGGCTTTTTCTTCCATGTAACGAGCGGTCTGATTTCGATCGATTTCCTCGATGTCAATTTTCTCAGCAACGATGAAATTCGGAAGCGCGTTTTGAGGATCCGATTGCTGGAGTATGGGTACCCATTGGTTGATCTCTGGGAGCGATGGGTACCGTACGGCAACGACGGCATAAATCCAGATCAACTTCGCATCGAGATGAACAGCTTCCTCGGCAAACCGCGCGCTTTCGGACTGATTCGTTGTGCGCGCCGCGACAAAGGCCAGCCCCTCGGCATCGTGATTTTTTTCGGCCTTCCGAGCGAGGGTTTCGAGTACGGGATCTGGATCTGGCCCTTGCATGTCAAAAACCGACTTGACGTGGATGACGTTGTGCCACTGTGCGAGAGAAACATGGAAGGCCTGACGAAAGACAGGGGCGAGGAAAAAGAAGAGAGATGCCGCGATGCAGGCACCGATGGCAGCTAGAGTGGTTTTGCGCAGGGGACCCTCCTGGGAGAAAACTTCGCTGGCGGAAGATAGTGTTCGGCGATGGCTGCCCGGAATGAGCACGGAAAGCAAGGCATACTTCGCGAGAACGCCCGCGCCGCCAACGGCCCAGATGAGGGCCGCCCAATTACCTTGCACGTGATTTAATTCGCTGAGCATGCCGTGGCCCCAATCGAGAGTGTCGTGCGGCGCGATCCAAATGGCAAAACGTAAGAGCTGGGCGGCGATGCGACGAGGATACGCAACGGGCATCATGCGCGGACTCCGCTGAAGGCTGGGCGACGGACTTTTGCTGCCGCAGAAGCTGCTCCGGGCAGGCTACGAACCAGCTCACCACCCTTCGGTGTCAAGCGGTACGTGTGACGCGGAGGAACGCCATCCTCAGTGGTTACCCACTTGGTTTCGAGGAAAGAGAATTTGGCGAGGCGCATGAGAATTGGGTAGAGCGTGCCGGACTTAAGTCCCGTTTCGCGACTCAGCTCGTAACCGTAACGCCAGGCGGTAGGGTGTTCGATGAAGCGTTCGAGAACGCGGAGGGTCTGTGGGGATATTCGAGGAATCTTCACCTGAGTAGTCTACATATATAGACTTAATCGGTCAATAGCTATTACAAGTTTCCGACCCTCGGTGCCGCACAAGCGTCCTTGCGCAAAAGTGAGTCGGGTGACAATCTGGTGGGCCCGCGTGAAGTTGACAAACGGTTGACAAAACGGCTTTTTGAGGGGAACCCAGAAAAGGTGAAAAGTGAGAATAGTCGCTTATTTACTGATGATTTTGATGGTGGGCCTGGGTGGACTTGAACCACCGACCTCGCCCTTATCAGTATTCAGGTCGTTGGTCCCGCACCTGGCAGTCATCTCGGCCATTTAATCTCATCGATCTGGGATTTCTACCTCCGTGTAGGTACCCGCCTTTGCGGCAGTGATCGCCGCCACGATCCGATCGACGTACAGCTGGACGACCGGCCATCGCGAATTGCCGAGGACCACGATCGCAATGACCCCGTCGGCGAGATTTTGTTGGTAGCGGATGTTCTTGTCGGTTGTCAGAAAGTTTTCAAAGGCTGATTCCTCCGCGGCTCTCAGGAGTTCGCCGTTGCTCAGCTCGCTCGCGCCTACATCGATGTCGGCTGCATCCGGATGCAAGATGGGCAATTCCTCACACCGTTTCTTTGATCTTTTCGCCATTGGCTCCTCTGAGTACCGGTCGGATGCCCAAGGCGCGAATCAAAGGCAAACTCCCAATCGAGATCGTCGTCAGAGCTGACGAGCGTCATCACACGTCTGTACGCAAGCCTCGGACCCACGCTTCACCGTCGGGCTTGAACATCGAGCACCAATGTCGGCGCGGGCTGTAGCTGTCATCCGACCGGCGACCAGCATCATCGCTCTCCCCCTGTTCCTTTGCACCCTGTCTGGCAAAAGCCAGTTGCACGCTTGTCGGTACCGATCCCCATGTCGCAATCTGGATTACTTCCGGGTAGCCGACCACCCGGAAGGTGGCCAGACCAGTCAATACAAGCGCGTTTGTCGGGACTAACCCGACCGGCTAGCTGATAACTTCCGGGTTGACCGTGACTCGCCCACAATGCGACGAACACCTCCCACAAACGAAAGAAGGTCGAAGACGCCACCTTGATCAAGGTTCCCTTTCTGACGCCTAACGGTCACGCTCGCCCGATTCGAAGCGCAGAGGAGCAAACTCGCGCGCAGCACGTCTAGGTTTTGCTGTTGCTGAAGGGATCGGCCAATGAAGCAAAGTGGATCAGGTCTCACATGGCGGGATCGACAGTCCCGCTTGTCCGACGCTCAATCCTCCCAACCTATCTCAAAAAGAAGATTCGACAGTTCGACTTGGTTTTTCGTCTATGGACTCATCCTCTCGACCATTCCATCTGGCATCAAGTCCGTCCTCCAATGGTCCGCCGGCGTTGTAAAGTGGTGCGAGATAGATCCCATGGCGCGCAGCAATCGTCTCAATCTCGTCGACCCGCTCCTGAGTGATGAATCCTCTTCCCTGAGAGAAAGGTTCGAACCGGTGTTCCAAAGCAAGAGCCATGCCTTCGAGTAGACATCCATGGACCACATCGGGGAACGGATGCCGA
>WNFC01028392.1_pt1 | contig 11660 bp, 14 predicted proteins | sample 5400541 | NCBI WGS metagenome assembly WNFC01 (sample SAMN13153342, study PRJNA577476) | soil metagenome | isolation source: 120 cm saprolite under Douglas fir tree site 2 hole 2 replicate 1 | place: USA:California | collected 2015-04-18 | reverse complement strand
GCCGCCGTTGTCCCAGCGGGTGTTCCACCCCACGTGGTCGGTGTGGAAGTGGGTGGTCATGACGTAGTCGACCTGCTCGGGCCGCACGCCCGCCTCGGCGAGACGCGCGAGATACGCGCCGCTCGACGTCATGTTCCAGTTGGCGCGCGCGCGCTGCTTGTGATCGCCGACGCAGGTGTCCACCACGATGGTGTGGTGCCGGGTCTTGACCAGGAACGACTGCATCGGGAAGACGAGGCCGTTCACCGCCGGGTCCAGGGCCCACCCCGCGAGCCGCTGCCGGTAGGGCGCCCACTGCTCGGGCGTGATCTGCGGGAAGAAGCCCGCCGCGTCGAAGTCCGGGCGCTCCGACTCGAGGATCCGGTGGATGGTGATGTCGCCGACCTGTTGCTGCAGCATGAGGGAGGCCTCCTTAGAGCTTCGAGAAGTCGATCTCGTCCGCGCGGGTCCAGTCGAGGCCCCCGGCCGCGCCGACCTTGGCGCGGACGTCCTGCAGGAATTCCCATCCCTCGGCGGTCACCCGGAAGTGATCGGGAGGCGGCGCGGCCTCGATGAGCCCGCTGTCGGTCAACCGCTTGATCGCGGCGAGCCGCTCGACGTCGTGCGGGGTCTCGCCCTCGAACCAGCCGCGGGCGCGCGGGCCCTTCTCGATCTCGAGCAGCACCTCGAGCCGGTGGAGCTTCTGGCGCATCTCCCGCGCGTCACTCAGCAGATCGCTCATCGCGCGCCCTCCCCTGGTCGCTCAGTGGTCGACGAGGCGAGCCGAGTCTAGCAGAGTCGGGCGCGATGGGGCATGCTGGCCGCATGATCGGGCGCCGCGCCCTGCTCGGGGGCCTCGTCGGTTCCCTGCTCGCCGCTCCGCGCCGCGTCGTCGCTCAGCCGACTCCGAAGACTCATCGGGTCGGCGTGCTGCGGCCGGCGCCGGACGACGCGCGCTTCCAGCGCGACTTCGACGGCTTCCGCGACGCCCTGCGGGAGGGGGGCTACGTCGAGGGCACGAACCTCGCGATCGAGTACCGCATGCGCCCCGGCCCGCCGGAGGTGATCCAGGGCCTCGCCGCGGAGCTGGTCCAGCGGGCGGTCGACGTTATCGCGGCGATCTCGCCGGTGGCGGTGGTCGCGGCGGCGAAGGCCACCCGCACGATCCCGATCGTCGCGGTGGACCTCGAGTCGGATCCGCTCGCCATCGGGCTCGTCACCAGCCTGGCGCGGCCGGGCGGAAACGTCACCGGGCTCTTCCTCGACTTCCCGGAGCTCGCCGGCAAGTGGCTCGAGCTGATGCGGGAGGCGGTGCCGAGCCTGTCGCGGGTGGCCGTGCTCTGGGACCCCGCGACCGGGCCCGCTCAGATGAAAGCGGCCGAGACGGCCGCCCGCACCCTGCGCCTGCAGATCCAGGTGCTGCCGGCCCGGGCCACCGCCGAGCTGGACGCCGCGATCCAGGCCGCGGTGAAGGAGCGGGCCGGCGCGCTGGTGGTCCTATCGTCCCCGGTCTTCAACGCGGCCCGCCGCCAGGTCGCGACGCTGACCACCCGGAGCCGCCTGCCGAGCATCATGGCCTTTCCGGGCTACGCGGAAGACGGCGGCCTGATCGGCTACGGGCCGCACCTGCGCAGCATGTTCGGGCAGGCGGGCCGTCACGTGGTGCGGGTGCTCAAGGGCGCGGCGCCGCGTGAGATCCCGGTGGAGCGGCCGACCCAGTTCTCGCTGCTGATCAATCAGACGACCGCCCAGGCCCTCGGGGTGACGATCCCTCCGTCGCTCCTGGCCCGGGCCGACGAGGTGCTTCAGCGCTGACGTCGGGCGAAGGCCGGGATGCGCACGAGGTCCGGAACGAAGGAGTCGGCCAGCGCCGCGCGGATCGGCGCCGAGAGCGAGCGCATCAGCTCGGGTACCCCGCCGCGGGCGCCCGGATCGTGCAGGCGCACCGCGAGCCCGGCCGAGGCCAGCCGGCCCAGCGCGGAGAGGAAGAACAGGATGTGGATGCTGGTCCACTCGTGCCCGCCGAGCACGAAGTGGGCGGGCGCGAAGGTGGCGAGCTGGCCGGCCAGCACCGAGGCCACCCCGAAGCCGATGCCGCCCGCGGTGGCGAAGGCGGCCAGGTAGAACGGCCGACCGGTTCGCGGGGCCAGCCCGATCGTCAGGTCGAGCGCGGCGATGCCGTGACCGCCCCAGAGGAAGCCCGACACCACCGCTTCCATCGCGATCGGCCACAGCCGGTCCGGTGAGGTGAGCAGCCAGATCGCGGGCACCACCGAGATGCCGAACGAGCAGCAGATCAGCACCGGCCGCGCGCCGATCCGGTCGACCGCGCGACCCCACAGCCGCGCCGAGGCAATCCGCACGATGGCCACGCCGACGCCGTGGGCCGCCACCACCAGGAATCCGGTGCGCAGGTTGGTGAGCAGGTGATAGGCGAAGAAGCTCGCCGAGATGCCCACCGCGCCGTTCCAGGCGAGCTGGTAGTAGAGGAAGGGCCGGGCGCGCACGTCGCCGAGCGCGGTCCGCAGGCTCCGCCACCCGGCCGAGCCGTCCTCGCGGGTGGCCGCCGGCTCGTGCTGGCGCAGCAGCAGCGCCAGGCTGGCGAGGCCGGCGAGGCAGGCGACCGCGGTCAGCGCGGAGAGGGCGAGTCCGGTGTAGCCGAGCGGCGCCATCAGATCGAGGGCCACCGCGGCGGTGAGCGAGGCCAGCGTGCCCGCCACGCTCAGGAAGATCGTCCGCTGCCCGAAGTAGCGTCCCCGCAGGCGGCCGGGGACGAGGTCGCCCATCCACGCGACCCAGGCGCTGTTGCCGATCACGCCGAAGACCGTGCTGACCGCGACGATCCCGATGAAGAGCCGGAGCTTCGCGGCCGGCGCGACGTCGAGCCAGGGGAGCCCGATCAGGGGCAGGAAGGTGAGCCGCGAGATGCACACCGCGAGGACCGTGGCCAGCTTGCGGCTGTGGGCGCTGATGAACCACGCTGCGGGCAGGCTCGCAACCTGGGCCACCAGCGGCAGCGCGCCGAGGAAGCCGATCAGCGCGGTGCCGGCCCCGAGGTAGAGGGCCCAGCCGGTGATGACCGCGCCCGCGGCGCACGCCGCGAAGACCTCGGCGCACGCGCCCTCCGCGAGGGCCGCGCAGAGAGACCGGCGCAGCGGGCGCGCCGGCGCGGCGCGCACGCCGACCGCGTCCGGCGGGGGGGCGGCGGCCAGCGCGGAGCTCGATCCGGGCATGGGCTCGCCGGACTGGGGAACCGAGAGGGTGGAAGCGAGTCGGGCCAGGGATGCGAGGACGACGGAAGCTCGGAGCATTCTCACTGCGGCACTTCTCCTTCGGAGTGATGGGACTACCGTGATGGGGGTATTGCACGTTCGAGGCCATGGATCGACCGCTCGATTCTCGGGAGTTTCACGCGGCGCGCAGGGGGCGAAGCGGGTGAGGTCGACGATCGCTGTCAGCGCGCTGACACGAAGTGCAAGTCCGGGCCCGGTGGGAAAAGAGGGCCGATCGGACGGTTGCCCGGGGTGGCCGGGTCGGTTAGGCTCGGGCGCGGTACCGGATCAGATGACGCGCCCCGCGCTGTTCGTCGTCAAGGCCACCATCGCCCCCGAGCAGGAGGCGGCGTTCAACGAGTGGTACGACGCGGTGCGGTCCCGCGAGGCGGCCCAGGTCCCGGGCTGCCTCGCGATGCGCCGCTACGCGGCCCTTCCCCTCGAGACCCCGCACGCGGGCTCCGAGCCGTGGCAGTACATGGTCTGCTACGAGTTCGATTCGGAGGAGTCGCTGCGTGCCTTCGTGGAGTCGGACACGCTCCGCGCCATGACCCGGGACTACAACGCGCGCTTCGGCGGCTCGGGAGCGCGCGCGCGCCTGGCCTACCGCCAGATCTATCCCTGAGCGGGCGCGCGCCCTAGGCGCCGGGCGCCGGATCGGGCGGGGTCGGAGGCGCCGGGCGGGTGAACGGAGAGGGCGCGCTCAGGATCTGGCGCACCTTCTCCACCAGCGCCTCGGGCGTGAACGGCTTGGCGATGAAGGGCAGCCCGGAGGTCGTCACCTCCGCCACCTTGTAGGCCGACATCAGCAGCACCTTGGTCCACGGGCTCACCTCCTGGACGCGCTTGGCGAGATCGGTGCCCTTCATCAGCGGCATCACCATGTCGGTGACCAGCAGGTGCACCGCCTGCTGGGTGGACATCCGGATCGCCTGCTGGGGGTCGCCGGTGTCGAGCACCGTGTAGCCCTTGGCGGTCAGCATGCCCCGGACCACCGTCCGGATGTCGGGCTCGTCATCGACCACCAGCACGATCTCCATGGAGAGAGCCTACTTCATCGCGTAGGGGTTGATCGGCGTGCCGACCGCGCGGGCGACCGGCAGCGGCGGGGCGACGAGCAGGAACGCGTAGCGGCCGTCGGCCGCGCAGTCGGCGGCCAGCTCCTCCAGGAAGAAGATCTCCCCGAGGGTGAGGCCCATGTTCGGGATCGCCACCACGTGGAACGGGTTGCGGAAGCCCGCGATCTCCGACGGGCGCACCTCGACTGCGTAGTTGTCGCAGCCGATCGCCGCGATCTGTTGGGCATGCAGCCACGGGGCGGTGTGCACCGAGACCCCCGGGAACGGGTCGAGGTCGTAGTGCCGCCAGTCGTTCCGGTCGAGGTAGCGCGACATGTGGCCGGTGCGGACGAGCAGGATGTCGCCCGGCAGCACCTCGACGCGCGCGGCGGCGGCGGTGGCCTCGAGGTCGGCGACGGTGATGGCGTAGCCGGGGTCGAGCGCCTTCACGCCCTTGTGGCGCGCCACGTCCAGGAGCACGCCCCGGCCGGCGAGCTTGCTCTTGGTCTTGTCGATGCTGTTCCGGGCCGCGCCGCTGCTGGTGACCAGCGTGGCGTCGTAGCCGTTGTACATCTTCCCCTCGTAGAAGATGTGGGCGAGGCTGTCCCACTGGGTGACGCACTGGAGCGGCATGACGATCCAGTCGTCGGAGCCGCCGTAGCCTTCCATCGCGGCCACCTCGGCCGGCGTCCGGGGCGCGTCGCCGCCGTCGCGGAACATGGTATGGATCGGGTTGAAGCGGGCGCGGGTGCCGCTCTGGGGGCCGTTGCGATCGAGGGGAATGCCGAGCGCGAACACCTTGCCGGTGGTGGCGAGCCGGCAGGCCGCCGCCACGCGCTCCGGCGTGATGTAGTTGAGGGTGCCGAGCTCGTCGTCCGGCCCCCACTTGCCCCAGTTGCGCACCTGGAGCGCGATCCGGCGCAGCGCCTCCTCGCTCATGCGAGTCAGCCTCAGGCCTTCAAGGCCGGGATCACGTCGCGGGTGAGGATCTGGAGGCTCCGCGCCTCGAGGTCCGGCGGGATGCGGCCGCCCGGGTTCAGCTCGGCCACCACCCCGTCGATCCCGAGCTGCTCACGCAGATCGGTCAGGCGCTCGATGACGCCGCGGGCGGTCCCGAACGCGCCCTTGCGCTCGATGATGTCGTCGTAGGAGAGCGCGGCCATCCGCTCGGCCTGCATCCGCCGCCGGTCCGCCGGGCCCGTGCCCGCGCGGCCCACCGCCTGCCGGGCCAGCTCGGTCTGGCGGGCGAAGAACGAGGTGAGGCTCTCGCGCGGCTCCTCGCGGGCCCCCTCCTCGGTGGGGGACGCGTAGACCGGGATCCGCAGGTAGACGCTCGGCCGGCCCGGGTGGCCCGCTTCGCGCCAGGCTTCCCGGTAGGGCCCGAGCTGGGCCTGCAGGTCCGAGATCTCGGTCGAGCGCAGGCCGATGAAGATCGGCAGGCCGAGCCGCCCGGCCGCCGGGAACGTCTCGTCGCTCGTGGCCGCCATGCGGATCGGGGGATGTGGCACCTGGTAGGGCCGGGGCGCCACCGTCGCGTTGTCCACCCGGTAGAACTCGCCCTGGTGGCTGAAGGGTAGACCGGTCCAGGCCTGGCGGAGGACGTCGAGGGCCTCGCGGAAGCGGGCCTGGCTCTCCGCGTACGGCACGCCGTAGGTGTCGTAGGTGCGCACCACCCCGCTGCGGCCGATCCCGAACTCGAAGCGGCCCTCGCTGATGTGGTCGACCGTCGCGACCTCCTCCGCGATGCGCAGCGGATGGTTGAGCGGCAGGACCTGGGGCCGCGATCGCGCTGGCGACCTGGAGGGAGGCGGAGATGACGGAGCGGCTCGGGGTGAAGTGGATCTCGCCGAGCCAGACGCAGTCGACCCCGCCGGCTTCCGCCCGGTCCGCGGTCTCGAAGATGTCGCGGAATGCCCCCGCCTGGGTCGCCCCGTGGCGCAGCTCCTCGACGAAGACCCCGAAGTGCACGCCGCCGATAGTGACCGCCCGACGTGCCGGAGTCAAGCGCGGCCGAGCCGCCCGGTCTTGATGATTCGACGGGCCGGGGATACCATCGGCGCTCGTGCCGATGGGTCCGGGCCGCCGAATTCTCGATGGCCATACCAGGAGAACAGGGAACGATGACCGGGCCCAGAACGCGGGAGCCGACCGTCCCGGCCAGAGCTGGCAACGGGTGCAGTTTCCCGACGGCAGCGGGTCCATCGCCCTGCCGCCCGGCTGGCGCCTCACCAGCGCGCGGCAGGCCGCCGCGGAGATGCAGGGGCCGCGGGCCGAAGCGGTCGCGGTCGGGAGCACGATGCCGGTCATCGCGCGCCGCGGCGGCTACTCCGCGCAGACGCGCATCGTGGAGGTCGCGCCCACCCCGCCGCTCACCCAGAACGGCCGCACCGCCTACCTGCTCGCGGACCAGATGAACCACGGGCGTCCGTACCGGTCGTTCGCGCTGGTGAACAGCGCAGCCCTCGGCAACGGCTACTGGCAGTACTACATGACGCTGCTCACCGCGCCGGCCGAGGTCTTCCCGCAGGCGCTGCCCCAGATGACCGAGATCTGGCGTGGTCGATCAGCCAGGGCGAGATGAATCGCCGCACCGCCCAGGCGATGCTGACGATGCAGGAGACCAACCGGATCATGCAGTCGACGTCCGAGGGGCGGCGCACCACCGAGTGGCACCAGCACCTGACCGGCATGACGCTCCAGGGGTACAGCCTCTTCGAGCGCTTCCCGGGCCGCTACCGGGTCGTGCGGGCGTCCGACCTCAAGTAGCCGCCGCCGGATCGGGCACCGGTGGTAGCATACCCGGGCCATGAGACGAGGGCGTCTGATCGGCCTGACCGCAGCGGTCTCGCTGATCGCGCTGGCCTACGGCGGCTACGTGTGGTGGGAGAGCCGCAAGCACGTCGCCACCGACGACGCCTACGTCGAGGGAAACATCGTCGTCATCAGCGCCAAGGTCGCGGGCCACGTGGCGTCGATCCACGTCGACGACAACCGCGCGGTCAAGGCGGGCGACCTCCTGCTCCGGATCGATCCCCGCGACTACGCGGCCAAGCGTGACCAGGCCCGGGCCGCGGTGGCGGTCGCGACGGCCAGCCAGCAGGCCACCCGCTCCGAGACCCAGCTGACCCGCGAGACGACCGCGGCCCAGGTCGAGGAGGCGCGCGCCTCGCTCGAGTCCGCTCGGGTCGCGGAGCAGGCGGCCCAGTCGGCGGTGGTCGAGACGCGGGCCACGCTGGAGGCCAAGCACGCGGCCACCGCGGCCATGAGCGCGGAGGTCACCGGCTGGCAGTCCACCCAGCGCCAGACCGCGCGGGAGAAGGAGCGGATGCGCCGGCTGCTCGAGGGTGGCTTCGTCGCCCAGCGCGACTTCGATCAGGCCGAGATGGCCTCGGCCACCGCGACCGCCACCCTCGAGGCCACCCAGAAGCGCCTGAACCAGGCCGAGAAGGAAGCGCAGCAGGCCGAGGCGGCGCTGACCAGCCGGATCCTCGCGGTGAACCAGGCCCGGCAGCGCATCAACGAGGCGCGCGCCGCGCTCGGGCGGGTGGAGAGCCAGCGGCGGCAGGTCATCGTGAAGGAGGCCGAGATCGAGCGCGCGGTCGCCGCGCTCAGCCAGGCGCAGGCCGACCTCGCGTTCGCGGAGCTGCAGCTCGCGCACGCCGAGGTGCGGGCCCCCGGCGACGGGGTGGTGTCGAAGAAGAGCGTGGAGGTGGGGCAGGTGGTGCAGATGGGCCAGCCCCTGCTCGCGCTGGTGCCGCTGCAGGACGTGTGGGTGGTCGCCAACTTCAAGGAGACGCAGCTCTCTCGGGTGCGGCCGGGGATGCCGGCCACCGTGGAGATCGACACCTTCCCGGGCCAGGTCTTCCACGGCACCGTCGATTCGCTCAGCGCGGGCACCGGCTCGCGCTTCTCGCTGCTGCCGCCCGAGAACGCGACCGGGAACTGGGTCAAGGTGGTCCAGCGGGTGCCGGTGAAGATCCGCCTGGATCCCCGCGAGTTCGGCAATCCCCACACCCTGCGGGCGGGGATGTCGGCCTACGTGGTCATCCGGGTGCGGTAGCGGAGCGCGCGCCGCGATGGCCGCGACCCCCGACGCCGGCCCGATCTCCGCCGCCCGCAAGTGGGCCATCACCCTGTCGGTGATGGTGGTGGCCTTCATGCAGGTGCTCGACACCAGCGTGACCAACGTGGTGCTGCCGCATCTCCAGGGCTCGCTCTCCGCCGGGCTCGAGGAGGTGTCGTGGGTCATCACCTCCTACCTCGCGGCCAACGCCATCATCATTCCCGCCACCGGCTGGCTCGCCGGGGTGCTCGGGCGCAAGCGCTTCTTCCTGATCTGCTGCGTGCTGTTCACGGTCAGCTCGGTGCTGTCCGGCATGGCCCCCAACCTCACCTTCCTGATCCTCGCGCGCATCTTCCAGGGCATCGGGGGTGGGCCGATCATCCCGCTGTCGCAGGCCATCCTGTGGGAGATCTTCCCGCTCGGCCAGCGCGGCCTCGCGATGGCGGTGTGGGGCGTCGGGTTCATGATGGGGCCGATCATCGGCCCCACCCTCGGCGGCTACATCGCGGACAACTGGTCCTGGCGCTGGATCTTCTACATCAACCTGCCGGTGGGCCTGCTCGGCTTCTTCATGGCGAGCGCGTTCCTCTTCGATCCGCACTACCTGCGCAAGCCCGCGCGGGTGGACTGGCCCGGGCTCGTGCTCATGGTCCTGGGCTTCGGCTGCCTGCAGCTCTTCCTCGACCGGGGCGAGCGCGAGGACTGGTTCGACTCGACCCTGATCGTCACCCTCGCGATCGTGGCGGGCGTCGCCCTGGTGGGCTTCGTGGCCCGGGAGCTGCTGGCGAAGGACCCGGTCCTCGACCTGGCCGTGTTCACCGACCGGAACTTCGCGTTCGGGGCCACCTTCATCGCCCTCATCGGGCTCGGCATGTTCTCGAGCATGGTGCTGCTCGCGCTCTACTCCCAGAAGCTGCTCGGCTACGACGCGCTGACCTCGGGGCTGGTGCTCGCGCCCGGGGGCGTCGGCAACATGTTCTCGCTCATCCTGTGCGGGCGGCTGGTGACGCGGGTGGACCAGCGCGTGCTCCTCACCTTCGGCTGCCTGGTCAACGCGCTGAGCCTCTACATGATGTCGAACCTCACCCTGGGGATGGACTACTGGACGCTCACCCTCCCGCGGGTGATCCAGGGCTTCGCGCTCGGCTTCATCTTCGTGCCGCTCTCGACGCTGACCCTCGCCACCATCCGGAGGGACAAGCTGGTCAACGCGACGTCCGCCTACAACGTGCTGCGCAACCTGGGGGGCAGCGTGGGCATCGCGCTCGCCACCACGCTGCTCGCCCAGCGCAGCCAGTTCCACCAGCAGAACCTGGTGAGCCACGTCACGGTGTGGGACCCCGCGACCCAGGAGCGTCTCGCCCGCTGGACGAGCCACTTCCTGGCTCACGGCAGCGACGCCTTCACCGCGCAGCGCCAGGCGCTCGCCATGCTCTACCAGGACGCGGTGGGGCAGGCGCAGGTGCTCGCCTACGCGGACGACTTCTGGCTCCTCGCCATCCTCTTCTCGATCGTCCCGCTCTTCCTGCCCCTGATGCGCCGGGTGCGGGTGGACCCGGTGCCGCCGGCCGAGGAGGAGGAGGGCGAGGGCGGCCGCGTGCCGCCGCTGCCGGCTCCGGTCGACTGACTAGTCGCCGCTCCGCACCGCGTAGCCCCGCGGGGTCATGCAGCGGGCGAACTGCAGGCGACCGACGTAGCCCATCCCCGACTGGTCGTTGCAGGCCTTGAGGTCGGTGGCGACCGCCTCGACGGCGGGCCGGGGCTGGGCCCGCGCGGTGACGTCGACGCCGCCCCCGTTGGTGCTGTAGCTCACGGTGTAGCCCCGGCTGATCAGGCAGGCGTCCTTCATCCGGCCGGAGTGCTCGAAGGGGCGCGCGTACTCCTTGCATTCCGCCCGGTCCTTCGATTCGGCGGGGGACTCGGCGGTCGAGGTGGCGGCGGCGGAGCCGGTGGTCAGGAACAGGGCCCCGAGCGTCGCGAGAGTCGATCGCGTCATGTCGTGTCCCTCCTTGGCATATCATAGGGGCTCGGAGGCCTATCCATGAAGAACGTCGAGATGACCATCGCGGGAAACATCCTCACGATCACCGTCGACCTGTCGAAGGAGTTCGGACCCTCCTCGTCCGGCAAGACCATCATCGTGGCCTCGACCGAGGGCAACGTGACCGTGCCGGAACGGGAGGAGAAGATCGGCCTGAACGTGTACCGGAAGAAGTGACGCGCGCATGAGCCCCGAGCCCGAGCATCCGCTGGCCGCGGCCGCGCCCGGCCTGATCCACCCCTGGCCCGAGCCCCCCGCGGGCGGGGCCGGCATCCTGGTCGCCCCCGGCATCCGCTGGATCCGCATGCCGCTGCCGTTCCAGCTCAACCACATCAACCTGTGGCTGCTCGACGACGGGGACGGGGTCACGGTGGTGGACACCGGGGTCGGGCTGCCGCCGACCCGGGCCCTGTGGGAGGCGCTCTTCGCGGGCGAGCTGCGCGACAGGCCGATCGTGCGGGTGCTGGTCACCCACTTCCATCCGGATCACATCGGCAACGCCGACTGGCTCGCCCAGCGCTTCGGCGTCGAGCTGTGGTGCCCCCAGGCGGAGTGGCTCATGGCCCAGCTCGCCTGGCAGGGGATGGGAGGCAACGACTCCGAGAAGCGGCTCAACCACTACCGGCGCCACGGGGTGCCGGAGGCGTCGGTGGAGGCCTTCCGCGGGCGGGGGAACCATTTCCGCCAGCTCGTGCCGACGGTCGCGCCGGAGTTCCGCGCGGTGCGCGAGGGGGACGTGGTCACCATCGGGGGCCGCGCCTGGCACGCGTTCACGGTGATGGGGCACGCGCCGGAGCACGCCTGCCTGTACTGCCCGGAGGCCAACGTGCTGATCTCGGGCGACCAGGTTCTGCCCAAGATCACCACCAACGTGAGCGTGTGGCCGGACCAGCCCAACGGCAACCCGCTCAAGCTCTACCTCGACTCGCTCGGCCGCTTCCGCCCGCTCCCCGAGTCGACCCTGGTGCTCCCGTCCCACGGTCTGCCGTTCCGGGGTCTGCACCGGCGGCTCGACTACCTGCAGCACCACCACGACGAGCGGCTCAGCGAGGCGATCGACGCGCTCGCGGAGCCGCGCACCGCGAACGACCTCGTGCCGGTGCTCTTCCGCCGGCAGCTCGACGCCCACCAGCTCGGCTTCGCGATCGGCGAGACGGTGGCCCACCTGCACTTCCTCGAGGCGGTCGGGCAGGCGAGCCGCCTCGTGGGCGACGACGGGGTCCACCGCTTCCGGAAGGCCTGAGCGC
>WNFC01013875.1_pt1 | contig 11660 bp, 9 predicted proteins | sample 5400541 | NCBI WGS metagenome assembly WNFC01 (sample SAMN13153342, study PRJNA577476) | soil metagenome | isolation source: 120 cm saprolite under Douglas fir tree site 2 hole 2 replicate 1 | place: USA:California | collected 2015-04-18 | reverse complement strand
AATTTGATCATCCACCGGGACATCAAGCCCAACAACATCCTGGTGTCCGCGGACGGCGTCCCCCATCTGTTCGATTTTGGCGTCGCCAAGCTCCTCGTGGCCGATGCGGTGATTCCTCAGACCCGGGCCGGCCTCCAGCTGATCACCTTGGACTATGCCAGTCCGGAGCAAGTCCTCGGAGAGAGGATCACCACCGCCACCGACGTCTACTCGCTGGGGATCGTGCTCTACGAGCTTCTGACCGGGAGCCGACCCTATGCGGTCGCCCAGCGCCCCGACAATGAAGCGGTGCGGATCATCTGCGAAGTAGAACCCGCCAAGCCCAGCACCAGCGTGCAGCGAACGCAAGACGCTTCGCTGGCGAGCACCGAGCCCCTGTTGCAGGACATCGCCGGCACCGGCCAGATTCACTGGCGGCAGCTCGCCGGCGATCTCGACACGATTGTATTGAAGGCCCTTCGCAAGGACCCCGAACGCCGGTACGGCTCCGCCGAGCAGCTCTCGGAGGATCTGCGGCGATACCTGGAAGGGCTGCCCGTTCTCGCGCGCAAAGACACCCTTCGCTACCGCGCGGGCAAATTCCTCAGGCGCCACACCGCCGGCGCGGTCGCGGTGGGCTTGCTCGCGCTGTCGCTCATCGGCGGGATGATTGCCACCGGCTGGCAGGCCCGGATCGCGCAGCGGCAGCGGCGCGTAGCCGAGGCGCAGAGGGTCAAGGCGGAGCGGCGTTTCAACGACGTGCGTCGGCTGGCGAGCTCGTTTCTCTTCGAGTTCGACGACGCGATTGCGACCTTGCCGGGCTCGACGCCGGCCCGGAAGCTGGTGGTCGCCAAGGCGCTCGAGTACCTCGATGGGCTGGCGACCGAAGCCGAAGGGGACAGCGCGCTTCAAGAGGAGCTGGCGGCAGCGTACGATCGGGTGGCCGATGTGCAGGGGGGCATCACCGCGAACGTGGGAGACGTGAAGGGTGCCGTGGCAAGCTACGGAAAGGCCCACCAGATCCGCCAGGCGCTGGTCTTGAAGCAACCGGACAACTACTCGTTCCGGCGCGGACTGGCCTACAGCCAGCGAAAGTTGGGGGACGGCGCGTTCACCGATGGCAGGCTGGCGGAAGCGATCGCCGACGACCGGCAATCGATTGCGATGACCGAAGCGCTGATCGCGCTTCACCCGGATCGCGCCGAGTTGCAGCGGGACCTCGCGGAGACCACCGGCCGGCTGTGCAACTTCCTCTTGCCATCCGGTGACACCCAGGGAGCCGTCGACAGTTGCCGCCGGTATGGCGAATTGGTGACGCCCGTGTTGGAGCGCAGTCCGGACGATCTCAAGCTGCGCATCGCGGTGGCGAACAACATGACGTTGCTGGGAAACGCCCTGCGCCTGAGCGGCAAGCTGGACGAAGCCAAGGAGAGCTTTCGATCTGGCGAAAAGGAATACAGGTCGATTCTCGAGCGCGACCCCAACAATGCGGGGGTGCAGCGGACCCTGGCGATGCTGAACGCGGTAAAGGCCAATACCCTCACCTTGCTTGGCGATCCGGAGGGAGCCGTCGCCAGTTACGAAGTGGCGGTGAAGCTCATGCGGGGCTTGAACGCCGCGGATCCGAAAAACGTCCGCTTCCGGACCGACATGACCTACATGCTGCTTCGCCGCGTTGCTCTTCTTCTCAAGAGTGGGCGGCGGTCGGAGGCGGTGGCGTCGGCGAAGGAGGGGCTGGCGATGTTGAAAGAGACCGCCGAGCGGCCCGAGGCGACGGCGCAGGATTTCAATGAATATGCCTGGGGGTTGGCGACCTGCGATGTGCCTGAGCTCCGGGATCCGGCGCGGGCGCTGCGATACGCTTCGCGCGCGGTCGAGTCGTCGCCGAACCCGAATGCCCTATACCTGGATACGCTCGCCTGGGCGCATTTTCGATCCGGGAATCCGGCGAAAGCGGTCGAAGCGGTGGAGCGGGCGATTGCGATGATGCCCGCCTCGGCGAAAGCGGGTCCCGCGGTAGGCTTGCTCGGGCAGCTCGAGCACGATCTCGCCGAGTTCAAAAAGGGGCCAGCCTCGAAGTAGGTCGGGGCCTCGAAAGTCGAAGAGCCGCGTCGCCGCGGCTCTTCAGTGGAAGCTAGCTGCTTCGTTCGGTTTAGATTGGGCAGAGGTCCGGCGGCGGAGTGCCTAGGGCCGCGTAGTTCTGGCATGCGGTTATCGGACACATCCCTCCGTCGGACGCGGTGAGCGACCAGATGATCGAGAGCGGGGTGCCGTCGTCCAGGGGCGGTGTGAATAGAATTCGAATGCGGGACAGCCCTGCCGGCCTCATCAGATCACCGCTGGCGATATTGGGCGGATCCCCCGGGCAGTCTTGATCGGGAATCCAGATTCCGGCCTCGACGTGGACGGTGTCGTCCGCAAGCATGTTGAAAACGATTGCAGGATTGAAATTGCCTTCAATAGGATCCACGGGTACCGCTTGGCAATCGGTGATGGTGCTGCAATCGATTGTCGTGGTCCCATTTGTGCTGCTGCTTACCTGATCCGGATCCAAGCTGATTGCCTCTAGCCTCATGGTGCGTTGCACACCTGCCCGACTCGTCGCCGGATACAACAAAGCAAGTGCAAGAATGGCCACTGTGCCAGTGAGAACTCTCGTCATACGACCTCCAATGGTGAAGTCAAGGCAAGTCTTTCGCTGGCTGCCCGCTCGCTTGAGAAATCCTGATTTGTTTACGAAGTGCTGAATGACTGTTTTCCACTGCGCAAAAGGCTCGGCCCTTGATTCGCATCGGCATGGGTCTTTGAGGACACCTGCGCGGGCCATTACCTGCCCGATCCGTCCAAAACCCAGCTCGCGACCCTGGCTTTCGCGGTCGAGGGCAAGTCGCGGGCCGCCGTCTTTCTCGGTTCCGCTCTCGCCCTGGTCTCAACGTCTGCGATTGCCGTGCTCGCCGGCGAAACACTATCTCGTCTCGTCGGCCCCGCATTGTTGAAACGGAAAGTAACGCTAACTGCTCGAGGCGACCCTTGATAACGTCCGAACGGGAGGCGCGATGGGGCATTCGGCCGACGTGATTGCGGTCAAGGGACTGCGCAAGGAGTATCAAACTCCGCGCGGGACCGTCCTCGCGCTCGATGAGATCGAGTTCAGTGTCGCCGAAGGCGAGTTCGTGGCGATCGTGGGGCCCTCCGGTTGCGGAAAATCCACCCTCTTGAAGATCCTCGCGGGCTTGGTTCCAGCGACGCGCGGCGAGGTCAAGCTGCACAGCGTTTCGATCACCGGCCCCCGGCGGGACATCGGCGTCGTCTTCCAGTCTCCGGTCCTGTTCCCCTGGCGCACCGTACTCGACAACGTGCTGCTCCCGGTCGACGTGCAAAAGCTGGATCGTAAGACCAACCGCTCGCGCGCCCTCGAGCTACTCTCCGTGGTCGGCCTGCAAGGCTTCGAGCACCGGTACCCCTGGGAGCTCTCCGGCGGCATGCAGCAGCGGGTCGCGCTTAGCCGCGGGTTGATCCACAACCCGGCGATGCTGCTGATGGACGAGCCCTTCGGCGCGCTCGACGCGATGACTCGAGAGAGCCTGAATCTGGAATTGCAGCGGATCTGGCTCGAGCGGCGCGAAACGATCTTGTTCATCACGCACTCGATCGCCGAGGCGGTCTTCCTCGCCGACCGCGTCCTGATCATGACCCCCCGGCCCGGGCGGATCACCGAACACATCCCGGTCAGCATCCCCCGTCCGCGGGGTCTCGACGTCATCTCGGTGCCGGAGTTCGGCGGGATCGTCAGCCGGATCCGCTCGCACTTCAACGCGAAGAACGGAATGGAAGCATGAGGGAGTCGCGCAACCCGGCGCTACGAATCGCGCTGCTGGTGGCGTCCCTCGCGGTGTGGGAGGCCGTGGTGAGGTTGCTGCGCATCCCGGCGTTCATTCTCCCGCCGCCCTCGCAGGTCGGCGCCGCTCTCTATCGCGGCACGGTGAGCGGCATCTACCTCGAGCACTTCTGGATCACCCTGGCCGAGACGCTGCTCGGCTTCGCGCTCGGTTCGGTGATCGCATTCGTGGTCGGCACCGCGCTGGCCGCCAGCCGATCGGTCGAGTATTACCTCTACCCCTTCATCGTGATGTTTCAGTCGGTGCCCAAGGTGGCTCTCGCGCCGCTGGTGGTGATCTGGTTTGGGCTGGGCATCACCTCCAAGGTGGTGAGCGCGGCGCTGATCGCTTTCTTTCCCCTGCTGGTGAACACCGTGGTCGGGCTTCGCTCGGCCGACGAGGACCGGGTGGATCTGATGAAGTCCCTCTCCGCCAGCGAGCTGCAGATTTTCAGGATGTTGCGCTTGCCGTCGGCGCTCCCGTTCATCATGGCGGGGCTGGAGGTGGCCATGGTCTTCTCGCTGGTGGGCGCGATCGTCGGCGAGTTCGTCGGCGCCGAGGCGGGCCTGGGAATGCTGATCCAGAGCCGGAACTTCAGCATGGACGTGGCGGGCGAATTCGCCCTTCTCTTCATTCTCGGCGTGATGGGCCTTGCGCTCAACGCGATCCTGGTATCCGTACGCCGCCGGGTGCTGTTCTGGGATCCCTCGCAGAAGGCGGCGGCGAACGCCGCTTCGATCAAAGGTGCCCTATGAGGAAGTCGACGATCGCAATGCTTTTGGCCTCGCTCGCGGCGCTGGCGTGGCAGACCCCGGTGGCACGCGCGGCGGAAACCACGGTCAGAGTCGGGTTCTGCGCCAAGACCGTCACCTCCGCCGCCGCGCCGTTCGCGATCGCGACGAAGAAGGGCTGGTACTCCTCGGCGGGCATCAAGGTGCAGCTCGTTCCGGTGCCGGGGTCGACGGATTGCGCGAAGCTGGTCGCCACCGGCGATCTGCCTTATTCACTGCCGTCGATCGAGCCGGTTCCCGTGCTGCTCCAGCAGGGGGTGAAGGCGAAGATCTTCTACACGGCATACCAGGGAAACATCTATGGCATCGCGGTGCCCAAACAGAGCCCGATCGCCTCGATCAAGGAGCTGAAAGGGAAAAAGATCGGGGTTGCCTCGATGGCGTCGGGCGGCGTTCCGGTCGCTCGCGGCTTGCTGGCGATGAACGGTCTGGACCCGGAGAAGGACGTGCAGATCGTCGTCGTGGGCGAGGCCGCGCAAGCCGCGGCGCTGCTGCGTGCCGGGCAGGTGACGGCGCTCTCGCTCTACGACACGCAATACGCTCTGATCGACAGCGCGGGAGTGCCCGTGCGCCTGCTCGATTCCGGCCCGGTCGCCCGCTTTCCGTCGAACGGCTTCCTCGCGTTGCAAAGCACGCTGCAGAAGGACCGCGCCCAGGCGGTGGCGCTGGGCAAGGGCTACGCCATGGGCACCGTTTTCGCGATGGCCAATCCGGAGGCCGCGGTGAAGATTCTCTACGAGGTCTATCCTCAGACCAGGCCGAGTGGAAAGAGCGACGAGCAAGCGCTGCGGGAGGACGTCAAGACGCTGCTTGCCCGCGCCGAGCATTGGCGTCTCGAGGCGGGCGGGGTCAAGCGCTGGGGCGAGAGCTCGATCAAGGATTTCGACGCCTACGAGGACTTTCTCGTCAAATGGAAGGTGATCAGCGCGAAGGTCCCGGCGACCGATCTCGTCACCAACGAATTGATTGAGGAGATGAACCGATTCGACGCTGCGGCGATCGCCGCCGACGCGAAGGCGTATCGGTAGCCGGAGACCTGGCCGATGGGGCGACAATCGATGCTGTCCGGGAGCGGCGCTCAGATTCTCGTACAGACTCTTCTCGCGCAGGGTGTCGATCGCGTTTTCTGCGTTCCCGGCGAGAGCCACCTCCCCGTCATCGACGCGCTCTACGACGCGCGGGATCGGGTAGAGCTGATCGTCTGCAGGCACGAGAGCGGCGCCTCGAACATGGCCGATGCCTACGGCAAGCTCACCGGCCAGCCCGGAATCGCCCTGGTCAGCCGGGGACCGGGCGCGACCAACGCTTCGATCGGCATCCACACCGCATTCCAGGATTCCACGCCGCTGATTCTCCTCATCGGCCAGATACAGCGGGACTTCGCGGATCGCGAGGCGTTCCAGGAGATCGACTATCGCCGCATGTTCGGCCAGATGGCGAAGTGGGTGGCGCAGATCGACGATTCGAAGCGCATCCCGGAGTACTTGAGCCGCGCCTTTCATACCGCGACCTCCGGCCGGCCCGGTCCGGTGGTGCTTGCCCTGCCGGAGGACATGCTCGCCGAAGAGACGCAGGCTCCAGGCATTCCCCACCATCATCGCGTGGCGGCATCGCCGTCTGCCGAGCAGATGGCGCGGCTGGCGACCATCCTCCGCGGCGCCCGGCAGCCGATCGCCATCCTCGGCGGCAGCGGCTGGACCGCCGACGCCTGCAGCAACGTGCGTCGCTTCGCGGAGGCCTGGCGGTTGCCGGTGGCTTGCGCCTTCCGCTTCCAGGACCTGTTCGACAACGATCATCCGCAATATGTCGGGGACGTCGGCATCGGCATCAACCCCAAGCTGGCTCGGCGCATCAAGGAAGCCGACGTCGCGCTGGTGATCGGCCCCCGATTGGGCGAGGCGACGACCAGCGGATACACGCTGTTCGACATCCCGGTTCCCAAGCAGACGTTGGTGCACGTCCACGCCGGCGCGGAGGAGCTTGGCCGCGTCTATGCGGCCGACCTGCCCATCCAATCGGGCATGCCGGAGATCGCCGCCGCCCTCGCTCAGCTGCACCCCCCGGCGAGCCCGCCGTGGTCGGCCGAGACCGCGGCAGCCCGCGCCGACTACGTCGCCTGGAACGCCCCGGTGCACGTCCAGGGTCCCCTGCAGCTGGCGGAGATTCTCGCGGGGTTGCGGGAGCGATTGCCGGCCGACGCGATCCTCGCCAATGGCGCGGGCAATTTCTCCGCCTGGGTGCACCGCTTCATCCGCTATCGGGGGTTCAAGTCCCAGCTGGCCCCGACCAGCGGCGCAATGGGCTACGGACTGCCGGCCGCGATCGCGGCGAAGTCGCTGCATCCCGATCGCACCGTCGTGACTTTCGTCGGCGACGGCGATTTCTTGATGACCGGACAGGAGCTGGCGACGGCGATGCGCCACCGCCTTCCAATGATCATCGTGCTGGTGAACAACGGCATCTACGGCACCATCCGGATGTGGCAGGAACGCAGCTTTCCGGGACGGGTGCACGGCACGAAGCTGACCAATCCGGATTTCGCCGCCTATGCGCGTTCGTTCGGCGCGTTCGGGGAGATCGTCGAGACCACGGAGCAGTTCGCTCCCGCCTTTGAGCGCGCGATGGGTTCGGGCGTGCCCGCGCTGCTGGAGCTGCGCCTTCCCGAGGAGGTCATCACGCCGATCACGACGATTTCCGCGATCCGCGAACAGGCGCTCAAGGGTGGGAGATAGACTCTCTCCGCCATGCCCCACTACCCCGACCCCGTTCACGGATTCGTCATCGACGCGGAAGGTCTGCGGGACTGGGTCGACGCCCTGATTCGCCGGGTTGGTACGCCCGACGACGTCGCGGCCGATGTCGCCGAGGTTCTCCTCGCCTCCGACCTGCGCGGCATCGCTTCGCATGGAACGGCGCGGCTGCCCCAATACCTCAAGCTCGTCGAGTCGGGATCTCTGGACCCCGCCGCGCGCCCGAGGAAGGAGATGGGAAAGCCGGCGCTCGCGCGTTTTGACGCAAACAACGGCTGGGGGCAGCACGCCGGACGCGTGGCGACCGATGACGCGATTGAACGCGCCAGAGAAGCGGGGACGGCGATCTCGGTGGTGCACCACGCGAACCATTTTGGAATTGCCGGCTGGTACGCGATGCGGGTGGCGCAAAAGGGATTGATCGGCCTCAGCCTGACCAATTCCTCGCCGATGGTGGCGCCGACGCGGGCACGGATTCGCCTGCTCGGCACCAACCCGATTGCCTTTGCCGCGCCCGCGGGCCGCTACGGCACGCTCGTCCTCGACATGGCGACGTCCACGGTCTCGCGTGGCCGCATCGAAGTCGCAGCCAGGCGAGGCGAGGCTCTTCCCACCGGCTGGGCGATCGGGCCAGACGGTTCCCCGGCGACGACGCCGGAAATTGCCCTCCGGGGGGCGCTCCAGCCGCTGGGCGGCACGGAGGAGACCAGCGGTTACAAAGGGTATGGCCTCGCGCTCCTGGTCGAGGTCCTGACCGGAATTCTCGGCGACGCCGCGTTCGGCCCGGACATCGTCGGCCTTTTCTCGAAAGAGGGGCGCCCCGACCTCGGACAATTCTTCATGGCGATCGACCCTGGCGCCCTCGGTGAGCCCTCCGCCTTCGAGGCCCGGCTCGAGCGGCTCCTGGATCAACTCACCCGCGCGCCACTCATCCCCGGCGCGCCCGGCCCGGTCCTCTATCCCGGCCAACCGGAGGCCGAACACGCCGCAAAGCAGGCTCGGGATGGGATCGCGATCGACGCGGAACACCACGCCTGCCTCGTCGAGCTTGCACAGCGTTATCGCGTCGCCTTCCCCACCGCGAGGGCCATCGGCTAAAGCGAACGCTTACGGCGCCGGAGAGAAGGTCAGCGAAACGCCGTTCATGCAGTAGCGCAGCCCGGTGGGGCGGGGGCCGTCGTCGAACACGTGTCCCAGATGACCACCGCACCGGCGGCAGTGCACTTCCGTGCGGGTCATGAGGAGGGTCCGATCGGTGGTCGTCGCGACCGCACCTTCGAGCGGGGTAAAGAAGCTCGGCCAACCGGTGCCGCTTTCGAACTTCGTCTCCGAGGCGAAAAGAGGCAGCCCGCAGCCGGCGCATTTAAAGACGCCCTTGCGATGCTCGCCGACGAGAGGACTCGTCCCCGCGCGCTCCGTCCCGTGCTCCCGGAGGACGTGGTACTGAGCGGGGGAGAGCTGCTTGCGCCACTCCGCTTCGGTCTTCTCCACCTCGAAGTGTTTGGCCGGTTCGGCCTGGGACTTCCCGACTTGAGTCATTGCGGCTACCCCCAAAGCTCCAACGAGCATCGAACGTCGCGTCATCGTGACACCTCTGCATCCATACGGTCCAGCTCCAGGGCTGGTTGCACAGCCCTCGAGCACCAAGGGTTATTCTCGCTCAGTGCGCGGCGAAGTGTGCGACATTTTGGTGCCCAGAGGACCAAAAATGTCACACACTTCATCGGGGCGGCGAAGAAACGGCGACGTTACCAGGACTTGGCCTTTCCATTCGCGCGGGCCATCCGAGCGATCGAAATTACAGAGATCGAATTCGTTAGCTCGAGGGGATTATTCCTCTGACCGGCTTTTTTTCGCGTGCCCGACGCGTCGAATAGCGCATTTCGAACCCGCTTTGGGTTGCCGCTCCGTCGAGGCCCGTAGCAGGGATCTCGCCCGCCCAGACCACCTGCGCCGTCGCCGTCTCTTCTCAAGCCTTGCTTGCATCATCGGCCAACCAGCGCGGAATCAGATCGCTTCGATCGTTTAGCTGTTCGATGCTCAGCGCTTGATCTCGAGCTTTGTTGGCTCTTTGTTGCTCGAGGCTTTGTCGCGCTTGTCGCGGGGCGAGACATTTCGCTTGATGGACTCTTGCAGTCCGAGCAGGAAAGCATTCTCGACCACCTTCTCCAGTGTTGGCCACAGCTGCCTTTTCGGATCGGTGAGATCGTCTTCGAAGGTGATGCGGCCCGAAGAGTCCGTGCCGTCGGCAGGGGATGCCACGCTCAGCGAGATCTTGCCGAAAATCGCCTTGAGCGCGCTTCCCACATCGCCATCAGCGGCAGTGAGTTGGGTGCCGGTGAGCCGCGGCTCCAGCCATCCGTGGAGCCGACCCTTCCGGCACTCGAAGGACATTTGCATGTCGAAGCGGCCCGGGGTGAGCTTGACGCCTTGCGTGCTGTCGATCAACGCGTTCATCTCCGCAGGGTCGAAACGCGAAACGCTGGCCTTGCCGGCGAAGCTCAGCGGCGTGGCGTAGGGATCGGCGGTGACCTGAACGGTCATCGTCCCGCTGCGCTGCACCCTTCCATTGGCAGAGAGGACCATTAGACCTTCGACCAGGTCAGGGCGGGAGCCGACGTTTTCCAGGGTGGCGACGATGTCGTGGAACCACACCGAAGGCTGGTTCTTCTCGCGCACCCAGACGTAGAGCACTTCGCTGCCGTCGATCTGGCCCCGCTTCAGGATGCCGGGGAACGGCACCACTTCCTCAATCGGCGGCAGCCGAATCTGGCTGCCTTCGGGCGGCTGGTGGAGAACCAGCTTCGCCTTCTGGCCTGTGACCGTCCCGGCCAGGTGGCCGGTGAGAAGGCGACTCCAGCGCACGGTCACGGCGATCTCTTCGGCGTAGAAGACCGGCTCTTTCGTCTTCGGCTTTTCTTCGCGGATTTTGAGATGCGTGATGCGATAGCGCAAAGGGAAGATGCTCACGTGCACGTCGCTGAAATCGGCCTTCACGCCCTTGAGCCCATCGAGCAGCTTCCTCGTCTGCGAACGGGCAAGAGGTTGCAGCGAGAGGACCGCCACGATCAGCGCCAGCCCCAAGGCGAGCGTCGCCATCCATCGAAGCTTCAGAAAGGACGGGTGCGTGCCTTCGACACGCTCAGGATACGGGCGGTGGAGAGTCTTCACCTACCGATAGTATGCACGTTCGCGCCGATCGAGAGTCCGCGGTGCCTCCCGTGTGTCAATTGCCGTCGGCAGGCAGTGGCCCATTTTCGTCAAGTCATCACTACCTTCACGTCTATGAAACAACACTTCGTGGCGGTAGACATCGGTGGAAGCAAGATATCCACCCTGGCCCGTCGGGTCGGCAGCGATCGGGACGTCTTTGGGGAAAAGCTCAAGACACCGGCGAAGAGCGGCGTCGAAGCCGTGCTGCGCCTGCTCGAACGAGCTTGCCGGCGGCCCCGCCGGCCTGAAGGCGCTCGGCGTCGCGGTGCCCGGTCACGTGGACGATGCGGGTCATGTACTCTGGGCGGGCAATCTGGACGGATGGGGGGACGTGCCGCTTCGCGGGATTCTCGAGGAGCGTTACGAGGTACCGGCCTATGTCGAGCGGGACGCCAACTGCGCGGCGCTCGGGGAGAAGTGGGTCGGAGCGGCGAAGGCGATGAACGACTTCGTTTTCCTCGCGCTTGGGACGGGGATTGGGGCCGGCCTGTTTCTCAATGGCCGCCTCTATCGAGGGGCTCATTTCGCCGCGGGCGAGGTCGGAAACATGAGCGCGCGATCAAGAGGGATGCCGAACGGGCCACCGGCCGCCGGATGAGCGCGGCCGAAGCGCTCGAGCAGGCGGCCGAGAAGCGCCGCTTGAGGCGCGCGACGAGGAAAGTCGTGGAGTACCTGTCCGCCTCGGTGATGGCGATCTCCTCGGTGCTGGATCAGGAGGCGATCCTCTTTGGCGGAGGCACGAGCGAGGCCGGCGAGGCTCTCCTTGCACGCATCCGCTTGATCCGGGCGGGGCTGGGAACGGATTCACAGCTCTACGGCGCGCTCTGGGGCGCGCTGAAAGTAGCCGAGGGGCGTTTACCGGAAGCGGGGAAGGGCGCTTTACCCAACTTCGAAAGGCGTGCCTCGAGGCGCTTGATCCGCGCGAAGAGGTCGGAGAGATCCAAAGGCGATCGATCGCCGCTGCGCCAGAAGCGATGATCCGCGTGGCGTTGAGGGGAGCGCAACGCGAGGGTTGTACAATAGACTCCGGAATCCGAACCTAAATGTAC
>WNFC01007978.1_pt1 | contig 11661 bp, 8 predicted proteins | sample 5400541 | NCBI WGS metagenome assembly WNFC01 (sample SAMN13153342, study PRJNA577476) | soil metagenome | isolation source: 120 cm saprolite under Douglas fir tree site 2 hole 2 replicate 1 | place: USA:California | collected 2015-04-18 | reverse complement strand
TGCTGTTCAGCCCGCCTTGGGTAACTTTCACATCAAACACGGTACTCACAGTAAAGCTGGCCGCGGTAACTGTTGGCCGCGTGATCCCCGCGGACAGAGGACCGAAGGCCGAGATAGTGCCAAAGCTCACCGTTACCGCCGACGTTCCGGTTGCGCCCAGCGTGATGCCTGACGGGTCCGTGTCAAAGACCAGCGCAATTCCGTTGCGATTATTGAGTGTGGCGTTGATAGTCCCGGTCGCAGTCGGACTCTGGGCGAAGAGCGAGACGCGGGCCAGCAGCAACACCACCAGCACCGCGCGGAAAATCGTTTTGAAAAGGCTCTTCATAAATTCACTTTTCACCAGCTGGTCAATTGGCCGTAGCCAGAAATGTAATCGTCTCCTGAAGGATTTGCGCAGGCACATCATTCCGCACACGAACCTCCAGGGTTTCAGTGACGGACTGGCCGTAATTATTTGCGTTCTGCAGAACAACAAAACTGGTACTGAGGAGCTTCTGATCTAATCGCCACTGCACATTGGCCGGGGGCACGCTGGATATCTGGGCTGCCAGCTGATAACTTGCGCTGCTGCTGTTGGACTTGGTCACCAAGACGTCAAAGGCGCTGGACACCACATAGAAATTGCCGAGCTGAGAGAAGAGAATGCAGCCGAGACTGTCGCCGCCGTTATAAGAGGCGCTACCCAGGTCAAGCGAGGCGGCATTGGACCCGGCGTTGCCCAGCGGACAGAAGCCTTGCGACCCAACCGAAGGATTGTTATTGAACACCAGTCCGATGGAAGACTGCACTTTCAAATTGATGGAAAGCTGCGCCGAACCGGTCTGAGCTGCTGCAGGTGCGGCCACCGTAACGGCAACCATCAACAAGCACAGCGCGAGACCAGTCCTGTGGGACCGGAAAGTGCAAATGGTCTTCATAATTCCCGCAAACATGCGGAGTTCTAAGCCGCTTTTGCGTGATCACGTCTCCGTGAGTCAATGCCGCAAAAGACACGCCGATACAGAAGATGCCTTTATTAAGAGACATCCCTGTTTGACAACATTTTTTCAAACCAGTTCTAAGGGCTGTGGGCAGCAGAAAAACAACATCAATTACAAATATTGGGTCGATTCTAAGGGCACTTGGGCTCGCGGCAAACATTACGTTAGTCATTAAGATATGCCGCAAAGTGTACTAGGTGGGGCGTTTGTACTACGCAGAGAAATAAGGAAAATCCAGAATTTCCCTTAAGCGGCCCAAGCAAGCGCCTTAGTGAAAGTGTTTGTGTTCAGCCGTGACTTTGAGCCTGGAGTTGTGGTCAGTCTGCGCGGGCGGGCATTCCGTTTTGTGCGTGCAAAAGTTCGTGCACTTTGATGCCCAACTCTCGCAATGAATATGGCTTTTGCAGAAAAGGAATAGCCGCGCTGGAGAACCCGTTTTGTTGAAGCACGTCATCGGCGTATCCGGAGACGAACAGCATCTTGGTCGAGGGCCGGGCACGAAGGAGATGCTCGGCAAATTCACGGCCATTCATTTTTGGCATGACCACGTCACTGATGACCAGATCGATCGAATCGAAATCCCGCAGCATGGCCAAGGCCTCCGGCCCGCTGCCGGCGCAGTGGACTGAATAGCCAATGGATCTGAGAAACTCCGCGTTGCTGTCTCGCAGTTCGGCTTCATCCTCCACCAGCAGGATGTTTCCCGAGCCAGCCATCACTGCGTCAGCACCAGCATTGAAACTGAAAGGTTCGTGGTTGCTGCTTGCGGGCAAAAGGATGGTGATTCTGGTGCCTTCTCCCGGGTTCGATTCAAGGTTGATCTCACCCTTAATCTGCTGCACGATGCCATAAATCGTTGCCAGGCCAAGACCTGTGCCACGGCCAATATCTTTAGTTGTGTAAAACGGCTCAAAAGCGTGCGCGCGAGTCTCCTCCGTCATGCCACAGCCAGTATCGCGCAAACAAAGACAGACAAAGGGCTGCACGTCCCCATTGCCGTTGGCGCCAGAGACAGGACGGAAAACATCTTCAGTACTGATGAACATCTGGCCGCCGTTGGGCATGGCGTCTCGTGAGTTCACCACTATGTTGATTACTATCTGTTCAAAGTGGGTCTGATCAATCACCACTACCCCGCTGGAACGAAGATCGAGGGATATCTCAATGTCTTCGCCAATCATGCGCGGCAAAATGCCGGCAAGCTCCTGGATCAACTGGTCCGGGCGCAGCGGCATGGGCCGCGTAATCTCCTTGCGGCTGAAGGTAAGCAGTTGCCGGGTCAAGGCGCCTGCACGCTGTGTGGTGTCCAGGATCCTGGCACAGTAGTGGCGCAGGTGTTCCTGGTGTTCCAGCTTGGTCTCCAGCAACTCCGCGAAGCCGCCGATGACTCCCAGAAGATTATTGAAATCGTGGGCAATCCCACCGGCGAGCCTACCCAAGGCTTCCATTTTCTGGGCTTGAAGGAATTTTGCTTCGAGCTCACGCTGGTCAGTGCGGTCCAGCAGCATGCCAAAGATATGTTCTTTGTCGCCAACGCGGACCAGAGTGGCGAAGTAGTCACCTTCATGGCGGTTACCTTCCGAGTCCTCAAACTCAACGCGCAGGTTTCGAATGGAGCCTGCGTTTCTCAGCTCCTGGTAAAACTTGTCGCGGTCTTCCTGGGTTTTCCAGAGGCCCACATCAACACCCTTTTTGCCAATGACCTCGTGGGCTTCTCTCCTGACGAGCGCCAGCAAGTTGTCATTGACGTCAAGAAACACGCCTTCCAGGGAGACAATGGCGCACCCCATGGGGCTTTGCCGGAAGATCTTGCTGAATCGTTCTTCGGATTGTTTGAGCGCCAGCTCCGCCTGCTTGCGTTCCGTGATCTCTATGGCCGTGCCTTCGATTACCTCGTCGCCCCTCCCGGCCCGCACAATGGTGGCGCGTTCCAGTATCCAGAACGGAGTGCCATCTTTGCGGCGATGACGACACTCATGGTTCACCACCTGGCCCTGGTCGAGCAGCCTGCTGAGAAAAGTCTCTCGCTCCTGGCTGTCACAGCAAGGCAGGGAGTTTAAGCTGGCCACGGCCTCTTCTTTTGACGAGAATCCGTACATCCGGATAAATGCGCTGTTGCAATCCAGCAGGTTTCCTTCGAGTGACGAAACATAAACCGCGGCCAGATTGTCTTCAAAGAGCGCCTGGTATTTCTTTGCGGCCGCCACTGCGACTTCCGTCTCGGTTTCAAAAAGTGTGACGATCATGCCGAAGGCGACGAAATATTTCGGCAGGTCCCAGATGATATCGTTCAAGAAGATCTGCCGCGCGGCCAGAAATGACGCTATCGGGAAAACCGCGCCCCAGGCCAGAAATGAGAGGGAGGTCAGGACCACACCTGGGCTTAACCGGCGGAGATGCCGGTAGTAAAGCGCGCCCGTCATGGCGAAGCCTGTGTACAGGAAAACATCAAGGCCGAAATCGGGTTTACCACGCACGATCTGAACGCCGGCCCAGGTAGCGTAGGGCAGTACGGCTCCGAACAGAAACCAGGAAAGTTTGCTGTTCCAACCGCTCTTCAAAACTGTTCTGCTCACAGCGATCGAAATGCCGGTTGCCAGGAGAGCAAGATAAACCCAGCGCTGCTGAAAGCCGAGGACCAGCAAGGTAACATACGCGGATGCGGCGAAAGAGATGGCAATGATGAACCATGAAGCTCGAGAGCCCAGGGCGTGGAAAACGGAAACGGAGAAGAGAAAAAACGTGCCCGCCACGATCAGGGTAATTCGATTGATCCAAACAGTGAGAAGCGGAGACCAGCCAGGAATTGAGCCAGCCACGAGCGGTATTGAGAAGTGGATGAGAATCGCGATCCAGGCCAGTAACCACAACCCTGATTTGCGTTCGCGATTGCGCAGGTAAATCCACGCAAACAACCCAACCAGGATGCCGATCACGCAAAAGACGAGGATTTGTTCAAACCGAGCAGGCATAGACCGTCCCCTTAACGTCTACATCCGATATCACGGGGTATGGGGAAGCAGAATCTAGCCATGTTTCTGCGCTTCGACCATCCTGAAAATAGTAAGCCCATTTGGCCCGATCCAATAGAGGAAAGATAAAATTCTTCAGTTTCGTCCCGGGTTAAGGGCTTAATAATGGCTCGCTGCATTGAGCGCGTTTTTCAGCCGGCAGGTTTTTTCTTGTCAGGCTTTTCCGCCGGATTTTCATGGACCTTCTCACGGAAGCCGCCGCGCATGCCTTTGGCCAGGAACACCGCGGAGTCGCCATACTTGTCACGCAGTTTGTCGGACGCGGATATGGCGCGCGCCCATTTTTGCCGGCCTTCATCCTGCAACAGGTCCATCTGTTCCGGAGCGTCATCAAAGTTCGATGCTTGCACGCCCAACAGGCGAATCGCCCGGCCCGTCTGCCAATTCTCGTGAAACAATTTACGGATGGTGGTGAAGATCTCGCTGTCCACGGTGGTTGGCCCAGGCAGGGAGTGGGCACGCGTGATGGTGCTGAAATCTGAATAGCGAAGTTTCAACTGCCATGTGCGACCTGCAAGGTCCTGCTCCCGAAGCCTGCGCGCAACCATTTCGCAAAGTCGCAACAGCGTTGACTCAAGTTTCTCCAGGTTGGCCGTATCTTCATTAAAGGTATGTTCATGGCTGACTGACTTGGCCTGCTCATCTTCGCCTACTTCACCCGCGAACCATGCCCCTGCATCTTCACCCCGCGCTTTGCCGGCCAGCGCCAGACCCCACTTGCCAAGCGTGTTTTCAAGCACGTCTGTCTCCAGGCGCTGCAGGTCGCCAATGCGGTGGATACCCATTGAGTTCAACTGGGATTTCGTCACCTTGCCCACGCCGGGAATTTTGCCCACGTCCAGAGGCGCCAGAAACGTCTGCTCCTGTCCCGGCAGCACATAGAGCACACCATTCGGTTTAGCCTGGTCCGAGCAGATCTTGGCCATCAATCGTGAGCTGCCGATTCCGACCGAGCAGTTGAGCCCGGTGTGTTCTTTCATGGCCGTATGCAGTTTGTGGGCTGAGCGTAATGGCAGGCCATGAAGCTTTTCCGTGCCAGTCATATCGATGTAGGCTTCATCAATCGACGCCATCTCCACAGCCGGGGAGAACATCTCCAGCACGGTCCGTGCTTTGCGTGAGGATTCACGATAGAGATCAGGATGGCCGTCAAGAAAAATGGCGTGAGGACAAAGTTTGGCGGCAGTGCGCAAGGGCATGGCGGAATGTACGCCAAACTTGCGCGCTTCATAGGAGGCGGCGGACACCACGCCGCGTTCGTTCCGCTGGCCACCCACGACCACCGCCTTCCCTTTCAGGCTGGGATCGCTTAGCTCCTCCACGGAGACAAAAAAGGCGTCCATATCCACGTGGAAGATGGTTCGGTCGGCAGAAGGCACGGTTTCCACATTACATCAAAAAAGCTGAAATTGGCGAAACTCCCACGATTGGCTGGCATCCAATGAGAACGCCCAAAACGGCTCTGGAGCCGGCGTGTGTTCTATCATTTTGGCGCAGGTGGGAGTAGTATTTTTTACTTACTTCCGATTCCCTTGGCGGTTTGTTGAACATGGCTCAACTTAAGTCAATTCTTAGCTTTCCGAACGCCGAAGAGCCAGCGCTGCAACCGCTCACTCCGGCCGACCTGTTTGCCTCAGTTCGCAGCCAGACAGACACTCTGGTTGCTCCGCTCAGCGCCGAAGATCAGATGGTCCAGTCCTGTCCGGAGGCAAGCCCGGCGAAGTGGCATCTGGCGCATACCACCTGGTTTTTTGAGACCTTCATTCTTTCGCAACATATGCCGGGATACCGGCCATTTAATCCAATCTTCCACGATCTCTTTAACTCCTATTACAACGCCGTCGGTCCTCAACCGGAAAAAGCTCTACGCAATACGTTTTCCCGCCCTGGTTTAGACGAAGTTCTGAAATATCGTCGCCACGTGGACGAAAACATACAACAGCTTTTGTCCTCAGCCAACGTTTCTGAAACCGTGCTTACGCTGGCTGAACTCGGCCGCAATCACGAACAGCAGCATCAGGAATTGCTGATCACTGACATCAAGCATGGCTTCTGGAGTAATCCACTTCGTCCGGCGTATCAAGCCGATGCGGTGTCGGCGATCGCCGAGACGGTTCCCGCGCAGAAGCCGCAATCGTTTGAAGGTGGAATCGTCGAAATTGGCGCTGGTGGCGATGCTTTCCGTTTCGATAATGAAGCGCCCCGGCACAAAGTTTTTGTACAGCCGTTCCGTTTTGCCACGCGACTGATTACCTGCGGCGAATATATGGCGTTTATGGCTGACCGCGGCTATCAACGTCCGGAACTGTGGCTATCTGAGGGATGGGAGGCAGTGCAGACAAATCGTTGGATCGCTCCTCTCTATTGGGAAAAGTCCGGCAATGACTGGTACCAGTTCACCTGTTCAGGTTTGCGCCGCGTGGAAGAAAACGAACCGGTGTGCCACGTGAGTCTTTTTGAAGCCGACGCTTTCGCCCGCTGGGCCGGCGCACGGCTCCCAACCGAAGCTGAGTGGGAGATTGTGGCAGCGTCAATTCCCGTCGAGGGCAATCTATTGGAAAGCGGCGCCTTCCAGCCGCAACCCGTCGCCAACAAAGGTGTCGCTGGCCCCTTGCAAGTTTATGGCGACGTCTGGGAATGGACTGGCAGTGCCTACCTTCCCTATCCGGGATTTAAACCAGCCGCCGGAGCGCTGGGTGAATACAACGGCAAATTCATGAGCAGTCAAATGGTATTGCGAGGCGGCTCCTGCGTTACCCCGCAATCCCACATACGCGCTACTTACCGCAACTTCTTCCCACCGGAAACCAGATGGCAGTTTTCCGGTATCAGGCTCGCCGATGACAGCATTTAGAACGCCAGCAGTACTTGGCAGTCCCATTGCGGAAGATGTTCTCCAGGGGCTGAGCGCAAATCCCAAACGGCTTCCCGCCAAGTTGTTTTATGACGCGGAAGGCTCGCGCCTGTTTGAAGAAATAACCCAGACCGCCGAGTACTATCCCACACGCACTGAATTTTCCATCCTTAAGGAATATGCGGGTGAGATCGCGGCCACCGCCGGCACCAATCTCACGCTGGTGGAACTTGGCGCCGGCAGCGCGACCAAAACTCGCGCGCTGATTGAGGCCATCCTGCGCCGCCAGTTGCGGCTTGAGTTTCATCCCGTAGACGTTTCCCCTGCTGCTTTGCAGGATGCGCTCAAAAGCCTGAATGGCGATTACGCGCATCTCCACGTCAGCCCAATTGTGGCCGACTACACGGCAAATTTTCCGGCGCTGAAACCGCTACCGGGACGCAAGCTTGTGCTCTTTATCGGTTCGACCATCGGAAACTTTGAGCCCAGTGACGCAGCGCAGTTCCTGCGCGATATTCGCCAGTCGCTGGAACCCGGCGACGCCTTTCTTCTTGGCATTGACCTGGTAAAAGATGCCCGCGTGTTGAACGGCGCTTACAATGACGCCCAGTTGGTCACCGAGCGCTTCAATAAAAATGTATTGTCACGCATCAATCGCGAACTCGGCGGTGATTTTGATGTTCGTCTTTTCAAGCACATTGCTTTCTGGAATGCGGGCGCATCACGCATTGAAATGCATCTGGAAAGCCGCGTTGCCCAGACGGTGAACGTGCGCGACCTGAACCGCGGCTTTCACTTTGACCGCGGTGAACGCATTCATACGGAAAACAGTTATAAGTTCACGCCTGCATCCATCGCCAAACTGCTGCAGGAAAGCGGGTTTCGCCTGGAGAAAAGCTGGGCCGATCCGAAAGAATGGTTCTGTGTGCTGCTGGCCCGCGCCTGATCCGGCAACAAAAAATTTTTCTCAGCTCTGTTTCAGCCTGTTGACTTTTATGTAAACCAATTTTATTCTTGGCTTACACGGGAAAGGAGGGCGATCCTATAAATGAAAAGTTCAGATTGTAGTCATATACGTGAGGTGGCTGAGGCTTAAGGCGTGAGTCTTTAAGTCCTAGCGAAAGTTGCGATTCGCACAAGGCCTGCGCGCCTTCAGCCAATCCCAACAGCTATACCGGCAACCCCGCAGAGTTCCTGCGGGGTTTGCTCTTTTTAGAGCACTTGAATGTACCGCTAAGAATTCTTCTCTTCCCTGATTCTCTCCGGCCAGAACAACCGCAGCACAATTGCAATCGCGATCTGAAAAAACAAAGCTCCCACCATATCCAGCATCACGTCTCGCGGGCTCGCGGTCCGTGACGGTAAAAAGCTCTGATGGAATTCATCTGCGCTGGCCGCAACCAACGTGAGCAGCAGCGCCTGACCGCTCCAGCGAGCACTCCAGGCTTTCAACGCTGGGAATGTGGCTCGCCAGGAGAAAAACGCAAACGCGCTCAGGGCGCCGTAGCTGCAGAAGTGCGCGCTTTTGCGAATCAGAAAATGGATGGCGACAAAGCGCTGATGGGAAATTTCTCCGAACAGCGCACGCAGCACCTTTTCCAGGATGCTGCCGGTATGCTCGGCCGAGAATGTGTCAGTAGAAAAAGCCGCTAGCAGGCAGAGCCATGCCAGCGTTGGAATCCACGACATGAAAAGATTACGCCGCACCGGCGGCGCGGTAGCTTCAAGACTGTAAACTGACAAATCGATATACCTACTCAATCCTGTAATTGGGTGCTTCACGCGTAATGATCACGTCATGCACGTGGCTTTCACGCAGTCCGGCTCCGCTGATGCGGATGAACTTTGCTCTCTGCTGTAAATCCGGAATCGTTTTCGTTCCGCAATATCCCATGCCGGAGCGCAGCCCGCCGACAAGCTGATACACCATGGCAGCCAGCGTTCCCCGATAAGGCACGCGGCCTTCAATGCCTTCAGGAACCAGCTTATTCAGCCGGTTACCGCTGCTGCTGTCGCCATCTTCGTTCCCGGATTCACACGCGAAATCATCGACATTCTGGGAATAACGTTCGCTTGATCCGGCGGCCATGGCGGAAAGAGATCCCATTCCGCGATAGGTCTTGAATGAACGGCCCTGATAAAGGATGGTCTCTCCCGGACTCTCATCTGTGCCGGCGAACAGCGAACCTATCATCACCACCGACGCTCCTGCCGCGATCGCCTTGGTGATGTCACCGGAGTACTTGATGCCGCCATCGGCAATCACCGGCACGCCCGCATCGCGACATGCCCGCGTGGCTTCAGCAATCGCCGTAATCTGCGGAACGCCGGTGCCGGTCACAATGCGCGTGGTACAAATCGATCCCGGCCCAATGCCTACTTTGATGGCATCTGCGCCGGCCTTCACCAGCGCACACGCGCCTTCATGCGTGGCAACGTTCCCGGCCAGCAGATCAACTTCAGGCAGCTTTGATTTGATCATCTTCACAGCTTCTATCACGCGGGCCTGATGTCCATGGGCTGCATCAATCGCCAGAGCATCTACCTTGTTCTTCACCATTTCCTGCGCGCGCTCCAGGAAATCACCGGTAGCGCCAATCGCGGCGCCCACACGCAAGCGGCCGTGCTCATCTTTTGCCGCGTTGGGATATTTCAGTTTCTTCTGGATATCTTTTACCGTGATCAGGCCCTTCAGGTTGTACTTGTCATCCACCACCAGCAACTTCTCCACGCGATGCTCATGCAGAATCTTCTCCGCATCTTCCAGCGTGGTTCCCACCGGAACGGTAATCAGGTTGTCCTTGGTCATGACCTGGCTGATGGGAACGTCCGTGCGCGTTTCAAAACGCAGATCGCGATTAGTGAGGATGCCAACCAGGCGTTTGTTTTTGGTCACAGGAACGCCGGAGATTTTATAACGCCGCATCAGATCCAGAGCGTCGGCAATCCTATGGTCGGGTGAAAGCGTAATGGGATCCATGATCATCCCGCTTTCTGAGCGCTTTACCTTGTCCACCTCATCGGCCTGATCTTCAATCGATAGGTTGCGATGAACAATGCCCAAACCACCCTGCTGGGCGATGGCAATCGCCAGACGCGATTCGGTCACCGTATCCATGGCAGCGCTGATAATTGGGATGTTCAACCGTATATTGCGCGAAAGTTGGGTCTGCGTTGTCACTTCCGCCGGAACAATTTCCGAGTGGGATGGTAGAAGTAACACGTCATCGAAGGTCAGGGCCTCTGGCACAGGAAAATGAATCATATTTTTATCTCGAAGGAGGGCTGAATGTTTATTGTAAATGGTTTGGCGCAACCCGTCAGCAGCGGCCCGGAATCGTATGCTTCTCAGCGATTTGCGCTTAACGTCATAAAGAACTTCGGCCCTGATCATGGGCAAACGAAAGCCGAACGAAAGTAATGTTGACGCCTTAGATGACTACTCTGATACTCATCAGGCAATGTCTAACGGTACCCCGTCAAAAGCTGTTACTGGTTCAGAAGCCCTGGTCCTCGACACACGTCGCGATGAGCACCGTTTGCACATCGCAGTTCCTGTAAAGGTCTTTCCCGATCTCAAGAGTTTTGAGTCTCATACTTGCTGCACTTATGAAATCTCGCCTTCCGGCGCCCGCATCGCCGCCCTTCCCGGAATCAACCAGGTAGGACAGATCATCTTCCTCCAGCGCCATAACCGGCGCGCTCGTTATAAAGTCGCGTGGATCGGTGAGCCGGATACTTCACAACATGGCCAGGTTGGAGTTGAGTCGCTGGAACCAGCCAACGTCATCTGGGAAATCGAGATCAAGGCAAGACTGAAACAGTCCTAAGCTTCGCCAGACGTTCTTCCCCGCCGTCGCCGATCTTCCCAAGACATCGTGACTTGGGTTTCAATTACCCGATTACAAGATTTCCCGATTTCCCGATCTATTGTTTCCGATCAACCCAATGGGGTACCCTCCCTGTTCATCCCAAGATCTAAAGGACTTACAGCCCCGATCCCAATCGATGCTCGTGTGGCACAGCCGCCTCGGCTGTGGCTGACTCTTGCGTTGGCTTTTTCCTGATCTGCGTTTATCCGCGTTAATCTGCGGCAAAAGGTCCGGATCAGTATCCATCCGCGTTAATCAGCCCTTGCGCCATCGGCTGTTCCATCTTTTCCTCTGTGTTCCTTCGTGTCCTCTGTGGTTGACCGGTCTTGCTTTTCAATTCCGGCGATTTTGGCAGTTCTGGCAATTTTGGCAATCTGTTTTCTGATCCGCGTTCATCCGCGTTAATCTGCGGCAAAAGATCTTGATCAGTGTCATCAGTGTTGATGAGTGGTAAGACTTGGTTTTTCGATGTCGGCGATCCCGCCTCTGTCCGTCCCGACGCCGTCGGCGATACAGGCATCTCCGTCACCACTTCCTTGTCTTTGCTGGTGAACGCTACGTTCTTCAGATTGCTTGACGCCATCTGCAGTGAATACAACAACAGCCCGGCTTTCTTCTCGCTGATTTCGTCGTCAATCAGCGCTTTTTGCACCCGCATAATCGCCATCTGGATACCATTCGCGTCTTCCAGCGCCGGTAATTCCAGTTTGTTCGATCGCGTCTGCAGCATCCGCTCATGGGCATAGCAGTAGCTATAACCCTTCATCTGCGGACACCCGCATACGGTCCCATCTTCGCGTACCTTCTCGCACCGCGGAGACCCGTCCGCCCGCTCCAGGTTCTGCCGCAGCTTCAGATAAAGCTCATGCTCCTGCGCCTGGGCGTCCTTTTTCTCGTAGTGCACTTCCGGATGCTGCTCA
>WNFC01007977.1_pt1 | contig 11662 bp, 9 predicted proteins | sample 5400541 | NCBI WGS metagenome assembly WNFC01 (sample SAMN13153342, study PRJNA577476) | soil metagenome | isolation source: 120 cm saprolite under Douglas fir tree site 2 hole 2 replicate 1 | place: USA:California | collected 2015-04-18 | reverse complement strand
ATGTTCCTGCCGACACCGATGTCGACGTCCTTGCCGCGTATTTCAGCGCGATCGCGCGGGGCCTTGCCGTGCAGGCCCGTGACGGCGCGTCGCGCGACCGCCTCATGGAGATTGCAGAGGTCGCGATGCGCGTTTGGCCGGTTCGTGAAAAGCAGAAGCAGAAAGTGGGGGCTCGTAGCGCGAAGTCCCGCCGCAGCATTGGCGCTGTCAGTCGGCGAGCACTATAGAATTGAGCTCGCACCATTCTCGCAGCGCGCGTTCCGTCGCCTTCCGCTCGAAATCGTACCATTGTTCGAGCGCACGTCTTCGTATCAGCAGCTGCTTGAAGCGCCCGTAGGCGCCGCGCCTGTCGAACATGTCGCTGACGTCGTCAAAGTCTCTCGGCAGGAACTGACGGACGAAATCCATCACCAGCGGTACGCCGAGATCGAGCTCTCGCTTGCTGGGCAACTGGATGTATTTGTCCTCATCGTCGATATCTTCCGGCAGTTCATCGTTGACCTCCTCGAGGTCGGAGAACTCGGAATACCAGTAGATCTTGCCCGACTCCCTGCAGAGATAGGCGTGATGCTCGCCATACTCGGAGCTGCCCATGCTGGCGAGTTCGTAGGTCTCCATGAGTTCCTTGAAGCTTATGGGCATGGACACCTTCCGTGCCGGGGTTCGCCAAGAGCTTAAGTCATCTCCGCCCAACTCGCCGCCACCGTGGCGCGGTCGAGGTCGCGGGCGATGAACACCAGCCGCGAGCGCCGGTCCGCGTCGGGCCAGCGCGCCAGCAGGGTGGGCGGATCGAAGGTGCGGTGCACGCCGCTTGCGAATATCCAGTGTTCAGAAAAGCATAGAATGAAACGTCCAGTAATGCGGACATGCAGGAGCACAATGCTCGTCATGCCATGAAGCACGCTGCCGTACGTGAGGAATTTGCAGGCAGCAGGCTGATTGCATTGACTTTGCTACGCTAGTGAGCAACCCTTCTTGCAATCCCCGTCATGCGGGGGCGCGACCTTGGTCGCGTAAGCAAAGAGCAGGAGGAGATTGTCATGCGACTGATATCAGTCTTGACGGGAATCGCCTTCGTGACCTCCATCGCGATGGCTTCGAGCGCCTTTGCACAGAGTGATTGCACCAAGACCGTGCCAGCGTCGCCGTTCGGCAAGGACGATCAGACCGGTGCCACCAATCGTATCACGCCGGCCGTGACCAAAGCGGCGGCCGCGGAGATCAAGGAAGGCAAGGTCATCAGCCTGACCAACCCGCTCGTCGACGGCGTACCGCTGTTCGGCACCCGCTTCACCAAGACGGTGCTGACGGCAGTCGGTCTCGCGCCTGGCGGGGCAGCCGGTAAGAACGATCTCACCTACATGGAAGACACCTGGCTCAGCCAGAGCCATGTCGGCACGCACCTCGACGGCGTGGGGCACATTGGAAGAGGCGACTGCTACTACAACCAGAACGCCATGGGGAAGAACATCAATCAGAACAACATGACCAAGCTCGGGCTTGAGAACCTGAAGAGCTTCGCCACGCGCGGGGTGTTCATCGACCTGGTCAAAGTCTTTCAGCAGGCGAACAAGCTTAAGAGCAATCCCAACTGCCGCACGCCGTGCCTTGACAAGGGAACGGTGATTACCGCGGAGGATTTGCAGGCCGGCTTGAAATTGACGAACACGACGCTGCGCGAGGGCGATGTCGTGATCCTTCACACCGGTTGGGTTGACATCTTCGCTCAGTATCCCGCCAAGAATACCGAGTACAATAGCGGCGAGCCGGGCATCGGCAAGGCTGCCGCGAAATGGCTGATCGATCAGAAGGTCGTGGCCGTCGGCGCCGACACCTGGGCCGTAGAGGTAATCCCCAGTGAGAGCCAGGACGAAGCGTTTATGGTCCATCAGATGCTGATCACCGACAACGGCATCCATATCATCGAGAACGTGCGGACCGATCTGATGGCGGCAGAGGTGGCAGCCACCAACCGCGGCACGTTCTTCTTCTCGATGACCGTGCCCAAGGCAGTCGGCTTGACCGGCACATTCGTCGCGATCGACGCCATTCACTGACACGTGCATGGCAGGGTGTCGGGCCGAGTCCGGCGCTTCTCCGGGGCGCCGGACCTGGCTGACCGTCGCCACGACCCTCGGGTCCGTTCGACCGGTGGCGCCCGACGGAGAACTACGGGAAAGACAGGTGCCATGGACCGGCGGAGCGGATGAGCGAACCCAGCAACCGGGATGCGGCCGGGCCCCGGCTGCGCGACGTCAGGCGCGGGCGCGTGACACTGCGGGAACTCACGGTGGGATACCGCGAACGCGTCGCCGTCGAGGCCGTGTCCGGTGTCTTCGCAGCGGGCTCGCTGACGGCGATCGTCGGGGCGAACGGCGCCGGCAAGACCACGCTCCTGCACGCCATTGCCGGGCTTGTCGCGCCACGTCGGGGCTCGATCGAAATAGCAGGTGTAGAAACCCCCGCAGACCTTGCCTACCTGCCGCAAAGCGACTCCATCGACCGGGACTTCCCGATCTCGGTCCTGGAGTTCGCTGCGCTCGGCAGCTGGGCAAGGATCGGCACGCTCGGGCGTGTCCCTCCGGACCTGCAGCCACGCGTCATGAACGCCTTGCAGGCCGTCGGCCTCGACGAGCTTGCCGGCCGCATGCTCGGCGACCTCTCGGTCGGTCAGTTCCGCCGCGCCCTGTTCGCCCGCGTCATCGTGCAGGATGCGGCGATCGTCCTTCTCGACGAGCCGTTTGCCGGCGTCGACGCGGCCACGAGCGGCGACCTGCTGAGGCTCATGCAACGCTGGCACGGCGAGGGCCGTACGGTGATGGTCGCCCTGCACGACCTCGAGCAAGTCCTCGCGATCTTTCCGGAGACCCTTTTGCTTGCGCGCAAGGCGATCGCCTGGGGCGAGACGGCGACGGCGCTGGCGCCGGAAAAGCTCCTCGAGGGCGGCCTGGCGGCGCCGCGGCCGGGGCCCGGTCCGCGATTGCGGCTGGCAATGCCGTCTTGAGGGCGATTGGTCGACATGAGCCTCTGGTCCGCCCTTGTCGCTCCCTTCTCCGAATACGCCTTCATGCGGTCCGCACTGGTCGCTTGCATGGCGCTTGCGGTCGCCAGCGGTCCGCTCGGCACTCTGCTTCTGCTGCGGCGGATGGGTCTCGTCGGCGACGTCCTTTCACATGCGGTAATGCCGGGCGCAGCGGTCGGCTTCGCTCTTGCGGGTAGCGCGCTCGCGGCGCTGAGCGTCGGCGGCCTCTTCACCGGCATCGCCGTGATCCTCCTCATGATCCTCGGCACCCGGTTCGGCGCGCAGCGCGAAGATGCGAGTCTTGCGGCGTTCTATTTCGCGTCGATCGGTGTGGGAGTCCTCATCGTGTCGCTGCGCGGCACCAATCTCGATCTCATGCACGTACTGCTCGGCACGGTTCTCGCGATCGATGTCCCGGCGCTGGTCCTGATCGTCGCCATCGCGAGCGTCGTCGTCGCCGCGTTGGCGTTGATCTTTCGACCGCTTGCAATTCAGTCGTTCGACCCGGCCTTTCTACGCACCATGGGCGGCAACGATAGCGCCTATCGCGCCATATTCCTGGTACTTGTCGTGCTCGATCTCGTGGCTGGATTCCAGGCGTTCGGCACGCTGCTCGCCGGCGTGCCGCTGCTCCTGCCGGCAGCGGCGGCGCGCTGCTGGGCGCAGCGCATTGGCCCGCTGGTCGGCCTCAGCATTGGCTTTGGCATGGCGGCCGGTTATGCCGGATTGCTCGTGTCCTACCATCTCAACGTGCCGTCGGGGCCAGCGATCGCCTGTGCCGCGGCACTCGTCTACGGCGTTTCGGCTCTCGTGTCCGCTAGCCGCATGCTGGTGACGGCACTCAACGCAACCAGGCCGACTTGAGAGGGAAGGGATGCAAGACCGTCTTGCTCGGAGACCTTTCATCGCGGTGGTACTGGCGCTTGCGGCGACTGCCGCACGCGCTGCGGAACGGCCGAAAGTGGTCGCGACCTTCAGCGTGCTGGGTGACATGATCGCCCGCATCGCTGGCGACAAGGCGCACTTGACGACGATCGTCGGCGGCGACGGGGATTGCGAGCTCTATCAGCCTACCGCCGCCGACGCGCGCGCCGTTGCGGAGGCGCAACTGTTCATCATGAACGACCTCAATCCGCGGTTCGAGCCCTGGGCCGAAGGCCTGTTGAAGCAGGCGGCGTTCCGAGGCACGAAGCTCGTCGCCACGCAGGGGGTGAACGTCATCATCGACGACCGACCTCGAGGCGCCGTCAAGGGCCCACAGCTCGACCAGCACGCCTGGCACGACCCGGCCAACGCTCTCGTCTACGTGGCCAACATCACCGAGGGACTGGCCCGGCTCGATCCCGCCAACGCCGCTTTCTACCGGGCGCAGGCGGACGGCTATGCAGGCGAGATCCGTGCACTCGACGCCTGGGCGAAGAGCGAACTCGCGGCGGTTCCGAGCGCAAAGCGGCGGGTCATCACCTCTCACGACGGGTTCGAGTATCTCGCCCGCGCCTACGATATCGAGATGACGCCGGCGCGCGGCACGGTCAACGACACCGATCCCTCGGCGGACGACATCGCCCGGCTGATCCAGCAAATCCGCACGACGAAGGTGAAGGCGATCTTCATCGAGAACATGAATGATCCGCGCCTGATCGAGCGAGTGGCGCGGGAGGCCGGCGCAACCATCGGCGGCACGCTCTACTCCGATGCCTTGTCGAAACCGGGCGGTGAAGCCGACACCTACCTGAAAATGGTCCGCCACAACGTTTCAGCCCTCAAGGCGGCGATGCTGAAGAACTGATCCATGCGCGCGCAGGCCGCTCGGCGACGACCAAACTCGGACTCATGGCCGGCAAGCTCGATTCTCGGCCCGACAAGCCGACGCCTGGGCATGGCGCTCGTCGCCATCGGCGCGCTGTGGGCGGGCGTGCTTTGGGTGATCCTGACGCCGCCGCCGAAGGTCGGACTCGCCTCTGCACCATCCCCCGAGGTTGCTGGCCAAGCCCAGACGCCGCAACCGGAAGCGGCGACCCGCGCACCTCAGCGGGTCGGGTTGCGCGCACTGGCCATGGCGGGTGAGCCCGTGGGTCTCAACGGCAGCTTCGATCGCTTCGGCCTCGAGCTGATGACGATGGTCTTGGCCTCCAACAACCGGGGCGAGACCGCATTCTACGCCACCATCCGGCGGAGCCAATCGGAGGAGGGGATATTCCTCGCCAAAGCCGACGGGAAGATCGCGCGCATCGCGGTCGCCGGCGATCCTGTTCCGGACCAGGCGGGCCAGCTGATCGCCGGCTTCGGCGAGCGTCCGGCCCCCGTCATGAACGACGCAGGCGGCATCGCCTTCACCGCCACGTTGGCCGGCGGCCGGGGAGCCGCTGGCGTGTTTCTGGCCAGTGAGGGCAAGCTGCGAACGATCGCCTCTTCGGGCATGAAGGCGCCCGTAATCCTCGGCGGCATCGGCGTTTTCGCCGAGTTCGAGGCGGTGTCGCTCAACAGTCGCGGTGACGTGGCCTTTCTCGCCTGGGTGCGGCACGGGCGCGAGACCATCGAAGCGATCTACGTCGCCCGAAAGGTGGGTGCCGTCCATCAGCTCACGAAAGTTGCCGCGGCCGGCGAGCCGGCTCCAGGCGGCGGCTTCCTCGCTGGCTTCGGTGCGCCCGTCGTCAACGACACGGGCGCCGTTGCATTTCCGGCCGTGGTCAAACTGGGCCCGGCGCTCGGTGCTATCTTTGTCGCGCCCGTCGAGGCGCCCGCGCATCTCTTGCTCGGTACGGGCGATCCAGCGCCGATGGGCGGCATCTTCGCCCGCTTCTCTGAAAGAATCGGGTTTGACGATTCCGGCCGTGTGGCCTTCGGTGCCTTCGTCAACGGGAGTAGCGGGCCGGATTTCGGCATCTTCGTTGCCGACGGCGCTGACCGGCGGGCGATCGCGGCGAGGGGACAGGCGGCGCCAGGCGGCGGCGTTTATGCGTCCTTCGGTGGTTGGCCTGCGATGAGCCATACCGGTGCCGTGGCGTTCGTCGCGGCCACCGACCAAGGGCCGGCCTCCGATGGCGTCTTCCTGATGAATGCCGACGGCAAGGTGACGCGCATTCTGGGGCCAGGCGACTCGCTCATGGACGGCGGAAAGCTCACCTCTCTCGGGCTCTACCCGACCGTTGCCGTCGCGTCGGACGGATCCGTCAGTCTCCTCGGCATCGTTGAACGCGATGGCGAAGAGGCCAATGCGGTCCTGCGCTACGGCCTTGCACCGGTGAACCCTCGATGAAGCGACCGTCGGGTCAGTTCATGTCGATCGGGGGATAGACTCGGAACACGTTCTTTGCCGTCACCAGGACGTGGCCGGTGAGCGAGCGTGGCGGCACGTGCTCGCCCTGCAGCATCTTCAAAGCCAGAGGTAGGATTTCGCTGCCGTAGCGATCGAGAAAATAGGCCACCGAACCCAGCACGATGCTGTTGCTGTTGTTCGCATCAATCGCTTTTTTGGCACTCGTACCGCCGTGAACCGAGGGATCGCAGCCCTGACTGACGATCACGGTGTCGGGCACCCGACCCGCGGTCTCGGCCGCGAGCTTCGCCGCGAGCGCCGTCGTGTCGTCGAGCGTAGCCACCAGGGCTTTCGCGCCACTTTCCTTGGCCAGGAAGCGTCGCAGCTGCGCCTGCGCGTCGGGAAAGTTGCCACCGCTGTCGAGCTGCACGGGCACCACATCCGGAAGATGCCGGCGCAGGCCTTCGGTGATCCCGGCGATGCGAGCTTGGACGGCTTTCGCGGGATCGTTGACGGCTCCCAGAATGGCAGCCGCTAGCAGACGCTCGCGCCACGTCGTCAGCGCAAACCTGCCCAGCGCGTCGCCGGCGAGGCGGCCGGCCTCGTGATTGTCCGCTGCGTAGAGGGGCGCGTTGCCGACCGGGGCATTCACCGCCAGTACGGGAATCCGCGCGGCGGCCAGCCGCCGGGCGACCTCTTCGTTCGCAGCCTGATCGTCGCAGTATTGAATGTAGAGGTCGACCTTGCGCCGCACTGCATCTTCGGCGTTGGCGATGGATTTTGCCCGATCGCGCGCATTGTCGTAGAGCACCAGGTCGATCGGCAGGCCGCGTGCACCGAGCACAAAGCTCGTACGAACGTCTTCGCCCGTGAAGCCGAGCCCTTCGATCCGTGCACCCGGGTCGTCGGTGAGGTTGGCGAATCCAATCGTGAAGCGGCGCTGTTGAGCAACGGTGCGTCCTGGCGCTGTCAAAGCAGTCGCTGCAGCCAGATGCAAAAAAATGCGGCGCCGGGGAAGAGGCACCGTCCGAGGTATGACCGTCGCTGGGCCATGTGGCGTCATTGACGCACATCGATGCTGGCAAATATACCGATAACGCTGACTGCCTTGGCGACGGTCATGGTGAAAAAATAGTTTGCCTAGCCTTCGGAACTGAGTGCGGACAGACTACGAACAGCTTGGGAACGGGTCAAGTTAGGCTCGCGCTGTTGATTGAGGTGAACAGGCCTCACGGCGCCAATGGCCGCAACCTTCATCTCAATATCGATGTTGCCGACCTTGCCGTGCGATCACCACAGCGCGTCAGAATTTTTGCGTGAGCCCGAGCAGGAAGGAGCGGCGCTGGCCGAATTGCGGGGCGCCGACGCCGATGCCTTGGCCGTCGCGGATCTGGTAGCTGTTGTCGAACAAGTTGATGACGTCGAAACGCAACTGTGTGGTCCGGCCGAGGCCGATCGGGATCTTCTGCACCAGCGAGGCGTTGAAGACGGCGTAGTTGGGCAGGGAGAGGTCGTTGGGCGTGACGACCGTCGTGCGCAGCCCGCTGCCGAACAGCATGTCGGTCGACACGCGGGTCGCCCAGTCCTTGTCGGGGTTGAAGGTATAGGCGGCGCCGGCCGACATCGTATAGCCCTGGCTGTGGTCGAGGGTGATGTAGTTGTTGGCGATGTAGGCGAGCTCGGCCGCGCCGAAATTGAACTGAGCGGAATTAATGTTGCTGGCGATGCCGTTGCTGAAAGCGCCGTTGAAATAGACCGACCATGGGCCTTCGTCGTAGCTGGCGGCGAACTCGACGCCTTTGATGATGGCGTTGGCATAGTTGAACGAGGTGAGCGTGACGGGCGCGCCGAACTGGCCCTCGTCGAGCGAGTTCTGGGCGATCTTGTAGTAGGCGCTGAGGCCGAGCGTCAGGCCGCGCAACGGCTTGACCGTGACACCGGCGTCGAAATAGTCGGTCCGCTCGGCCTTCACCGGATTGTTGGTCGTCACTTCGGGCGCGGCAACGGTGCCGGCCAGCGCCGCGATCGAGCCGGCGCTTATCTGCAGGAGTGGCGGCGGCGTGAAGTAGCGCGAATAACCGATACGCGCCGTGAACATGGAGTTGGGCTCCCACACTACGTTGATGCGCGGGCTCAGCTGGTTCTCCTGGGTGGCGCCGTTGATGGCGTCGAAACGCAGGCCGAAATTCACCGAGACGGTGGGCACGATCCGCCATTCGTCCTGCAGGTAGACACTGTACGTCCATCCGCTGAGATCGGAGCCGTCGGTGAAGCCTATAGCCTGGTCCGACGGAAGAAGGTCGCCACCCGGGTTGTCGGGATCGGTGACAAGCGGCAGGGTATTGCCGGCCGTGAAGCTGGTAGCGCGCTCGCGCTGCACCAGGAACCCGCCACGCAGCGTATGGGCGTTCGAAACCTTCCAGGAGCCGTCGCCTTGCGCGCCAGTGGAAAAGCTCGTGCGCTTGGTCCACGGCGCGATACCGTTGTACAGCAGGTCGCCGAACGCATCGGGCTGATAGGAGAGGCTCGAATAGCGGGCGAAGCCAGAGAGCTGGAAGTTGACGTCCTCGTAGCTCTTCTGCAGAGAGGCAATGGCGAAGTAGGTCTTCTCCCACTGGCGCTGGTCGAGGATCGAACTGTTCCAGTTGTTGATGCCGTTGACGGTGAAGTTCGGCGTCTTGAACGGGACGTTGGGAATCTGGAAGCGCGAGCTCGCCCCGCCACCAATGAAGGCGAGCCGCGTATTGTCGTCGACGATGCCGGTGATCTTGGCCAGCCCGTACCATTGATCGGTGTCGTCATGCAGGGGCGTGATGGACGAGGTCGGGTTCTCGATGCCGAGGCCATTGTGGATGAATTGGCCGGCGGCGAAATAGTCGATCTTCCCAGACCGGCCGCCGTAGGAGAAGGCGGGCTGCGAATAGTCGTGCGAGCCACCAGTGATGGAGAGCTCGGCGCCGGGACTAGTCGTGCCGGACTTCAGCGTGATGTCGACGACGCCCGCTATTTGCAGCCCGTACTGGGCGGGCAGCGCGCCAGTCAGCAACGACATCTGGTCGGCGTAGCGGGTGGCCAGGATGTTGGTGAACAGCGACAGGCCCTGCGGCAACTGCACGCCGTCGAGCCGGTACTGCACGTTGCCCATCTCGCCGCGCACATGGATCTGCCCGAAACTGTCCTGCACCACGCCGGGCGCGCGCAGCAACACCTGGTTCAGAGGCGCGCTCTCGCCCAGCGGCACGTTGTCGATGGTGCGCTGCGTGAAGCCGTACGTCGTGGCGCCGAGGCTCGGCTGGATGGAACTGCGCGCTTCATCGAGCCGCGCCGCCGTGACGGTGATGCCGAGCGACGGGTCGGTGATCGGCGACTGCGGTTGCGGCAGCGTCTGAGTGAGTGCCGGGCGAGCCGAGATAAGCGCTGACCCTACAACGACTGCCGACACGCAAATGCGGCACCGCATCGCCTCCACCTTGTGTTTTCGAGCAGTTTCCGAAAGTCACCCAGGATTGTGATTCAGAATGACATTTTGGCCGGCATTGGCTTGGTCGTCTCGTTGATTGTTGCTGTGATCGCTTTAGCCGTTGCCGCCGTAGTGCGCGCGCAGACTTCCGACTCCTTCCCGGTGCACGGCGAGTACCAGTTCGCCTACATCTTCTCGCCGGCCGATCAAGGGCGCGACGGGATCGAACGCCGAGCCATCGCCGTAACCTGATCCGTATGGCTTCTCCCCTCATGTTCCTCTCCCCCGCGAGGGGAGAGGCTAGGTGAGGGGGCGACGACGGATGTGACCCCCTCACCCAACCTCTCCCCCGAAAACGGAGGAGAGGTGCCCGAGGGGAGAGGAGGAATCGCAGCCATGCTGAAACGCCCCCGAAGCCGGGGGCGTCTTGTTTGCAGGATATGCGCCGTATGGTCTTGACGGGGGTCGGCGAGCGCGAGAGGCTTACGCCATAAAGAAGCAAGGAGGAGCGTCCATGGATACTCGATTCCTGCGTCGCGTAAGCAAGCTGGCTTGCCTCGGCTTCCTGTTCGGAGCCTCGATTTTCCCGGCAGCCGCCCAAGAAGGTCCCAAGCTCTACGTCTTCACCTCCGGCTCGCTGGGCGGCTTCCCCAAGGCGGCGCTGCAGATCGGCGGAACGGGCAACATCGACTGGGCGCCGGTCAGCTTCTATGTGATCAAGCATCCCAAGGGCAACGTGATGTTTGATACCGGCAACAACGACAAGACGATCACCGATGCCGACGGATGGTGGGGTCCCCTCGCCAAGGGCTTCGGCCTCAAGATGACCAAGGACGATGCGATCCCGGTCCAGCTCGCCAAGATCGGCCTCAAGCTCGACGACATCAAGTATGTCGCGGTCGGTCATCTTCATCTCGACCACGGCGGCAATGTCGGGCAGTTCAAGAACTCGACCCTGATCGCGCAGGACGACGAGTTCAAGGCGGCGTGGTGGCCCGACGTCGGCTACTCGCTCTACTACATACCGGGCGACTTCGCCGAGACCAAGAACATGAAGACGATCCGGCTGAACGGCGACTTCGACCTGTTCAATGACGGCTCGGTGCGTCTCATCCGGGCGCCGGGTCACACGCCGGGCAGCCAGTTCATGGTGGTCAAGCTGCCCAAGACCGGCACGGCGATCCTGACCAGCGACGTGGTTTACCTGACGGAGAGCCTCGAAAAGAACCTGATCCCGCCGATTCCCGGCACGTGGAGCCCGAGCGATGCCTATCGTAGCTACGATCGCATCCGCCACATCCGCGATGTCGAGAACGCCAAGCTCTTCATCGGTCACGATCCGGAGCTCTTCAAGGCCGCGAAGAAAGCACCGGAGTTCTACGATTGACTGGAGCGCGGACCTCCGGGTCCGCTCATGAATCGTGAATGCGGACCTGGAGGTCCGCGGTCCAAATGAGCGCCATCATCGCCAAGGGCGTCAGCAAGCGCTACGGCCCGACGCTGGCGCTCGATTCCCTCGACCTCGAAATCGAACGCGGCGAGGTGTTCGGGCTGCTCGGGCCGAACGGCTCGGGCAAGACGACCTTCATTCGCCTGCTTGCCGGCTACCTGCTGCCGACTGCCGGACGTCTCGAGATCGATGGCTGCGATTCGGTGAGCGACTCGCTCAAGGCGCGCGCCCGCATCGGCTACGTGCCCGAGGCTGCTCCCGTTTACGGCAACATGCGGGTGCGCGAGTTCCTCGCCTTCATGGCTCGCCTGCGCGGCCTTCCGGAGCGGCAGGTCCGCCGGGCGGTCGATCGCGTCATCGACATGCTGGCGCTGGGCGCGGTGGCCCATCGGCCGGCCCGCGTCCTGTCGCGCGGCTATCGCCAGCGCACGGCGATTGCGCAGGCGCTGGTGCACGATCCGCCGGTCGTCA
>WNFC01007976.1_pt1 | contig 11662 bp, 7 predicted proteins | sample 5400541 | NCBI WGS metagenome assembly WNFC01 (sample SAMN13153342, study PRJNA577476) | soil metagenome | isolation source: 120 cm saprolite under Douglas fir tree site 2 hole 2 replicate 1 | place: USA:California | collected 2015-04-18 | reverse complement strand
ACGGTAGATCAGTCGTCGCGCAGGCAGTTGCCGAACATGACCGTATTGTCAGTGTCGCTGCTCCTGGGCGAGGCGATCTCGCGGATCCACACCGGCGAGTCCATCGGAGCAATGTTCGGAGCGCCCGTTTAATCGAAACTTGGCCGCCGCGCCGCGCTATCCTCGACAATATCAATTCGCCCAGGTCCCTGGGTGCTGATGCTCAATGTTTAACTGGCTGACCAAGCTCGGCGGCGACTCCTCCGAGCGTGAAATCAAAAAACTGCGGCCCCTCGTTGACCAGGTCAACAAGCTCGAGGCCGAGTACGAGGCGCTGTCCGAGGACGCCCTGCGCGATAAGACCACCGAATTCCGCGGTCGCTTCCTGGCGGGCGAGACGCTGGATGACCTGCTCCCCGAGGCATTCGCCGCCGTACGCGAAGCCGCGCGCCGCACGATCGGCAAACGTCACTACGACGTGCAGTTGCTGGCCGGGGCGGTCCTCCATTCGGGACGCATCGCCGAGATGCGCACTGGTGAAGGCAAGACGCTGGTCGCGACGCTGCCGTTGTATCTGAACGCGCTCGAAGAAAAGGGCGCGCATCTGGTGACCCCCAACGACTACCTGTCACGCCTGGGTGGTGGCTGGATGGGGCCCATCTATCACGCCCTCGGGCTCAAGGTGGGCGTGATCTCGCACGAGTTCGCCGCCATCTACGATCCGCTGTTCCAGGACCCGCTCAAACACCCAGACGAGCGGCTTAATCACTGGCGCCCGGTCGAACGTCGAGACGCATACCTGGCCGACATTACCTACGGAACCAACAACGAATTCGGCTTCGATTACTTGCGCGACAACATGGTCTGGGAACCTGACCGTAAGAGCCAACGGCCACTGCATTACGCCATCGTCGACGAAGTGGACAACATCCTCGTCGACGAAGCGCGTACACCGCTCATCATCTCCGGGCCAGCCGAAGAAGCAAATCAACTCTACGGCGTGCTCGCCCTGGTCGTGAAGAACCTCACCGCCGCGCCGAAACCCGCCGATGATGAAGAGCCTGATCCGGACGCCGACGTTATCTTCGACGAAAAATACCGCGTGGTCACACCTACCGAGCGCGGTATCGATAAAGTCGAATCAATGCTGCATCGCATGAATGCAAGCTTCGTCGGCAGCATCTACGATCCACAAAACATCCAGCTCACCCACTTTCTGGACAATGCCCTCAAGGCGCAGTTCCTCTTTCACCGTGACGATCAGTACATCGTCAATCCAGACGGCGAGATCGTCATTGTCGACGAGTTCACCGGGCGGCTCATGCCAGGTCGGCGCTACTCAGAAGGCTTACACCAGGCCATCGAAGCCAAAGAGGGTGTGCACGTCCAGCGCGAAAACGTAACGCTCGCGCGGATCACCTTCCAGAACTACTTCCGCATGTATGAGAAGTTGGCCGGCATGACGGGCACGGCGTGGACCGAGCGTGAGGAATTCCAGAAAATCTACGACCTGGACGTGGTCGTGGTCCCGACGCATCGGCCGATGGTGCGCGCCGATCAGGCCGACCTCGTCTACAAGACGGAGGACGCCAAGTTCGACGCCGTCATCGAGGAAATCGCCGAATTCGCCAAAGTCGGACGACCCGTGCTGGTCGGCACGACGTCGGTGGAAAAGTCGGAGCGGCTGAGCCAATTGCTGCACGAAAAAGAAGTGGCGCACGAGGTGCTCAACGCCAAGCAGCATGAGCGCGAGGCTTGGGTGATCGCTCAAGCGGGACGGCCGAGCGCGGTGACCATCGCCACCAATATGGCTGGCCGCGGCGTCGACATTCTGCTCGGCGGTAACCCGGACGGTCTGGTCGAGGCATTCTTGCAGGAGCAGGGCGTGACCCTGATGGAGGCCACTCCTGAACAGCGTGAGGTTGCCTGGCAGAAGGCCAACGTGCAGTGTGACCGCGATGCCGACCGCGTGCGCCTTCTGGGCGGCTTGCACGTTCTGGGCACCGAACGCCACGAGGCGCGGCGCATCGACAACCAGCTGCGCGGCCGCGCTGGTCGTCAGGGTGATCCCGGCTCGTCGCGCTTCTTTGTCTCGCTTGAAGACGAATTGATGCGGCGATTCGGTGGTGCGTCGATCGCTGGGTTGATGGATAAGCTCGGCCTCGAAGAAGACGTACCACTCGAGCACCCGTGGGTGTCGCGCGCGATCGAGAATGCGCAACAGAAAGTCGAAGCATACAACTTCGATATCCGCAAACACGTCGTCGAATATGACGATGTGCTCAATCGCCAGCGCGACGTCATTTACGGTGATCGAGATCGCGTGTTGTTCGAAGAAAACCTCAAGCCGCTCATCATGGAATGGGTCGAGCAAACGCTGGTCCAGTTGACCGGCGATGCGCTGGCCGGCGATCGCCGCGACTGGGACCTGGAAACCCTCCGCCAGCAGGTCGAGCGGATCTTCCCCATGCCGGAGAATTTCTCGTGGGATGAGGTCGCGCACCTGATGGACCGCGAGGAAGTCGTCGATCACCTGATGGAGCTGGCCGAAGCCGCGTACGACCACAAGGAGCAAGAGCTCGGGCACGATCAGATGCGGCTGATGGAGCGCATCTGGATGCTCAACGTCATCGATCGGCTGTGGATTGCCCATCTGACCGCCATCGACGACCTGCGCGAAGGCATCGGCCTGCGAGCGTACGGTCAGCGCGATCCGCTCATCGAATACAAGGTCGAAGCAGCGACGATGTTCGACGAGCTGCAGGCGAGCGTTCGCGCCGATGTGGTCAATGCGATCTATCACTTGCAGATGCGCCAACAGGCTCCCCCGCCGCCAACCGCGGCCGCGTTCCAGCCCGGCGCCGGTAGCGGGGAGGAGTCGGCCGCCAATGGTGCAAACGGTGCGGCGCGCCGACCTCGCCGACCCTCGGGCGCAGCCGTCGGCGCCGTGGCCGGTCGAGTTGCGACGCCAGCAAAAGTAGGCCGCAACGATCCGTGCCCGTGCGGCTCAGGTAAGAAATTCAAGAGATGCCATGGCGCGTAGCGCCTCCATAGGAATTACGCGTTTCGCATGGTGCGACAACTGTCAGCGTAAACGAGAAACGCGCTTAGACGCCGGATGAGCGGCACCGAGACTCTGAGAAACCTGGTCGCCGCGATCGAGCAGGTCCTGATCGGCAAGCACGCCGAAGCGGAGCTGGCCATCGTCGGCCTGGCCGCGGCGGGCCACATGCTCATCGAAGACGTCCCCGGCGTCGGCAAAACCATGTTGGCCAAGAGCCTGGCGCGCGCGACCGGCTGCACGTTCAAGCGCATTCAGTTCACGCCCGATCTCCTGCCGAGTGACGTGACGGGAGTCTCGATTTACAACCAGCGCACGGGCGAGTTCGAGTTTCGCGCCGGACCGATCGTCGCGCACGTCGTCCTGGCCGACGAGATCAACCGCGCGACGCCCAAGACTCAGTCGGCGCTCCTGGAAGCGATGGAGGAGCAGCAGGTCACGGTCGAGGGCATTACCCGGCCGCTACCCTCGCCGTTCATCGTGCTGGCTACCCAGAATCCGATCGAGTACGAGGGCACGTTTCCGTTGCCTGAGGCCCAGCTCGACCGATTCCTGCTGCGCATCCACCTCGGCTATCCCGAGCCATCTCAGGAAGTGAGCGTGCTGCAGCGCCAGATGCTGCGGCATCCGATCGAGGACCTGGGCCCGGTCACGAGCGCGCACGAGCTTCAGCAGTTGCAGCAATCAGTGCGCGGGGTTCACGTCGATCCGCAGGTGCAACGCTATATCGTGCACGTTGTTGGCCTGACCCGCGACCATCCCGACGTGTACCTCGGCGCCAGTCCGCGCGGCAGTCTCGCGCTGATGCGCGCCTCACAAGCGCGGGCGATGCTCGTCGGCCGCGACTACGTCATCCCCGACGACGTCAAAGCCCTCGCCACGGCCGCCCTGGCCCATCGCCTGATCATGAGTCCCGAAGCCCGCATGCGCAATGCCACCGCCCACGGCGTCATCACCCAGATCCTCCAAGAGGTCCCCGTGCCCGGCTCACGCGTACCTGCCTGACCCGTGCTGCGAAAGCTCGCCGGCCTCCTCACTCTGTGGCTGGTGCTATTGGCCCTGGCCCTCTCAACGGGCTGGAACGCCGTCTGGCTCCTGGTCTACAGCCTCGGTCTGCTGGTGGCGGGCAGCGCGTTGTGGGCCAACTGGAACGTGGCGGGGCTGGAGCTCAGACGCCGTCATCGCTCGAGGCGTATCCAGGTGGGCGATACCTTCGTCGAGCAAGCGGTCCTGGAAGCGGTCACCGGTGTCGGCCAGTTGTGGCCGAGGCTCTGGTTAGAGCTGCACGATGCTTCAAACTTTCCCGGCCATCACCTGGACGGCGTCCTGTCCCTCGGCCCAGTCGGCCACAAGGTATGGGAGCTGCGTTCGGTCTGCACCCGTCGTGGTCGATTCACGCTGGGGCCGGTGTGGGTCACCAGTGGCGATCCCTTCGGTATTTTCCGCGTCAGTCGCAAACTGACTGATGGCACGCCAGTCGTCGTCTACCCGCGCACCGTCCGTCTGCCGCGCTTTGGTCGTGTTCCCGGCGAGCTGCCCGGCGGCTCGGTGCAGGGCGTGCGCGTCCAGTTCAGCACGCCCAACGTGGCGTCGGTGCGCGACTACCAGCCCGGCGACGCCTTCAATCGGATCCATTGGCCAACCACTGCGCGAACCGCGCGGTTGATGGTGCGCGAGTTCGAGCTCGACCCAACCGCCGACGTGTGGATCGTCCTCGATCTGAACGTCGACGTGCATACCGGGTCGGGCCTGGAGAGCACCGAGGAGTACGCCGTGACTGCCGCTGCGTCGCTGGCCCGGCACCTCCTCGACCAGGGCCGCGCCGTCGGTCTCGTGTCCCAGACCGCCACGTTGCCCGCCGATCGTGGCCCGCGCCAGGTCGAGCGCATTCTGGAGGTCCTGGCGCTCGTCCAGGCGACGAGCCAATTGACGCTCGCGGCGATGCTCTCAGCCGAGACGAGCCGCTTCGCGCGCAGCTCGACGTTGATCGTCGTCACGCCCTCGACCGCCGAGGGCTGGGCGCGCTTCTGCCAGGCGTTGAACGGTCGCGGCGTGCACAGCTCGGCGGTGCTCATCGAAGCGGCGACGTTCGGCTCGGCCCCGCTGACGCTGTTGCTGGTGAGCTCGCTGGCCGCGGCGCACATCCCGACCTACCTGGTCAAGCGCGGCGATCGGCTGGAGCAGGCGCTCGCGTCACCGCGTATGTCGATGCGCGGGTATCGGCCGTGAGCTCCGCGGCCGCGCCGCGCCGTTGGTCGGCCCGCCGACTTCGGATCGGGCCGACCCGCTTTCGGGTCATCGACGTGGCGGTGCTGGCCGCCGCTGCATTCTTGCTTGTCCAGGCGCCGCTGTCGGTTGTCGACGCAGGCTGGGTGCCGAACCTCGATCCGCTGCCGCGTCTGGCGGTGGCCGGTCTCCTGGTTGGCTATTTGATCGAACGGATGCGCCTGCCGGGTGTATTCGGCCTGCCGCTCGGCGCGTTGATCGGTGTCGAGGCCATCACCTACGTCTACTCGCAAATCGCCATTGGCGGCAGCCCTGGCGAGCGAACCGACTGGCTGGGGGCGCGCGTTGGCGACTGGATCGACGCGATCGCCGGCGGTGGCGTGAGCAATGATCCGCTCGTGTTCGCCCTGGCCATGGCCGGTCTGGCGTGGGTGCTTGGGCTGATTACGGCGTGGCTGCTGTTCCGAGACAACATGGCCTGGTTGGCCGTGATCTTCAACGGCGTCGCGCTGCTGATGAACTTGTCGTACGCGTCGACCAGCCTGGTCGGCTACGTCGGCTGGTTCGCCTTCGCCACCTGTCTTGTCCTGGCCGCGCAGCAGCTAGCCAATCGCACCGAGTTGTGGCGACGGGCACAGCTCAAAGTCGGTTGGCGCGTGGTCGCCAATGTCCTGGTCGGGACAGCCCTGGCGGCGTTCGGTCTGCTGTCCGTGGCCTGGGCGCTGCCGGCGAACGTCAGCAACCCAGAAGTCGCGAGCGGCTGGAACCGCGTGACCCAGCCCTGGCAGGGTATGGAAGGCGAGTTCGATCGCTGGTTCGCGTCGCTGAACGTGAGTGGCCGCACCGCGCGCGGGCTTAGTTTTGGTCGCACGCTCGCCCCGCGCGGCTCGTTCGATCTGGGTGATACACCGGTGCTGCAGGTCACCGCCAACGGCGCGTTGTACCTGCGCGCGACCACCGCCGACCGCTATGCGGGCCAGGCGATCACGAGCACCGAGACGACCTCGACATCGTTTGATCCCAATACCGATCTCCTCGTCCAGGATCAGTTTCCGCAAGGCCGTGGACTACTACAGGCCCAGATCAAAGTGCTCGCCAGCCGGACGTCGGTCGCTTTCGCTCCCGACACGCCGGTGCGCTTCAGCCAGTCAACCGCGGTCGACACCCGCGGCAGCGTCGATGACGTGGCCGCGATACGTTTCGACGCGCCAGTCCTGCAAAGCCAGGATTACACGGTGGTCTCAGCGATTTCGACCGCGACGCTGCAGGACCTGCGTGCCGCCGGCGAGGACTATCCGGACTGGGTGCGGCGGCGTTACCTGCAGCTGCCCAGGACGATTCCGCGGCGGGTCATCGACACCGCGCACGAGGCCGCGGGCGGCGCCACCTCAGCCTACGACAAAGCCGCGGCTGTCGAGACGTACCTGCGCGCCAACTTCACCTACTCGACCCACACCGCCGCGATACCTCCGGACCGCGACTGGGTCGACTACTTCTTGTTCGATTCGAAAGAGGGCTACTGCGACTACTTCGCGACGGCGATGGTCGTGCTGCTGCGCGCCCAAGGCGTTCCGGCCCGCGTCGCCTCGGGTTTCGCGCCCGGCGAATTCGATGCCGACACGGGTATCTCGATGGTGCGCGAGAACCACGCGCACAGCTGGGTGGAAGCGTATTTCCCTCGGTTCGGCTGGATCACCTTCGAGCCGTCGGCGATCAGGCCGATCCCGCCTCGGCTCGAAGAGGCGGCCAACTCGTCGCCCACCGCGGTGGCCCCGTCCCCGCATGCGCCCGACACCAACGAGCTCACGCCCCAGGAGTTGGACGAGCTGCTGAACATCCGCGATCAATCCCCCGCGCCAGCGCGACCCTTCCTGACCACGTGGCCAGGCGTGTTGGTGCTGGCGGCAGGCGTCCTGCTGGTACTTGGTCTGCTGGCCGCGGCCGCGATGACGGTTGCCTGGCGGAGTGGTTTCGGCGATGTGGCCATCTATCAACTGCCGTACGCCCAGCTCGTCCGGCTGGGTCGGTGGTCTGGCACGCTGCGCGCTCGCGTGGGCGACACGCCGAACGATCTCGCCGAGCGACTCGGCCGCCAGGTGCCGCGCGCCCAAGCGGCGATCGACGAGCTGACACAGGCATACGTGGAAGGCACCTACGCCAATCGATGGCCAGCAATTGACCCATGGCCGATCTGGGCGGCAGTTCGGCGGAGCGTCGTGCGGGGTCTCTTCGGTCGGCGGCTCGGCGGGTGGTTTGGCGAGGACGCCTCGGTGACGCTCCCGCCGCGCGGCCACCCCGAGCTACTCAAGCGGTGGGGAGTAAAGCGCCGGCGGGACTGAGCGCCTCGTTCAAGAAGTGCTCGATCCGGTAAAAGTAGCCGTCCGGATCCAGGTCGCGCGCTTCAACGTGGTGCGCGCCGGGGATCACCCACAGTTCCTTGGGCTCTTCGGCCGCCTTGAAAAGCGTATACGCGTGGCGGACGGGCACGATCTCGTCCAGGGTGCCGTGCGTGAGTAAGACCGGTCGCGGGGCGATCCGACCGATCACATCGACAGGCCGGAGTTGATTGGCGTCGACGTGCATGATCATCTTGGCCCAGCCCATCGCGATGGGCGCAATCGGAAAGTGGGGCACGCGCGTCACCGACCGGAAGCTGTATTTCGCCGCGTCGACGAACGTCGTGTAGGCGCTATCGGCGACGACGGCCGCGATATCCGAGCACCGCGCCGCGGCCTGGATTGTGGCCGCGGCGCCCATCGAGAATCCAATGACGCCAATTCGCGCCGGGTCGACTTCCGGGCGATGCGTCAAGTAGTGGACGGCGCCGATCACGTCGTTCGTTTCGCGATGGCCTATGGTGATGAACCGACCAGCGCTTCTGCCGTGCGCCCGAAAGTCGAAGCACAGCACGTTGTAGCCGGCCGCCTGGAAACGCAAGGCCAACGGCAGGCACTCGCGACGTCCGGTCCACACGCCGTGGCACAGCACAATCGCCGGCCCGCGTTGCGCCCCAGGGGCGCCGAAGAACCAGCCGCTGATGTTGACGTTGTCGTCAGACGAGGTGAAGCTGACCTCTTCGGACGTGCCCGCCGGTGGCTCGTCGGTACCCCACTGGCCGCGCGCCCGCGCGTACTGGTACACGAGGTAGCCCGACACTGCGCTGACCAGGGCCGCCGCCGCGCCCGAGACGCCGAGTGTGGCGGCCGTGGCCACCAGGGCACGCCGCAGCGCTGCGCTGGGGGTGCCTAGCGCGCCGGGAGTTGCACGCCGCGTCTCAACGGCCATCGCAATCGTCACCATAAACGCAAGAAGTAGACCAGTTCGGGTATTTCATCCTGGAAATCCTCGACGGCACCCGAACGCAGCTAAGTACACCTGTATGGCGGGGCTGGTCTGCGACAATTCCCCGCGAAGCGATGGGCCCTCGACTCAGTGCTGCCCTCATGGCCGGCCGCGCGGCGGCCGGGTTGAGCCGGCGGCTCGGTCGTGGCGGCGGCACCGTCATCGCCGGCCACCTGGTTCCACGTATCGCGCCCGGCGCACTACGTGACGTAACCCGATCCCTCCCGCACGGCAGCATAGTTGTGTCGGGGACCAATGGGAAGACCACCACGACGCGGTTGCTCTCACACATCCTGCGCGGCGCGGGCATGCGACCGATTCACAACCGCGCGGGTGCGAATTTACTCTCGGGTTTGTTCACCGCAATTGCCCAGGGCACGGACTGGCAAGCCCGGCCGCTCGGCGACGTCGGCCTCTTCGAAGTCGACGAAGCCACGGTGCCTGCCGCGCTCCAGCACATCCAGCCGCGGGTGCTGCTTTTACACAACATCTTTCGCGACCAGCTCGACCGCTACGGCGAGGTCCACTTCGTGGCCCGCCTCTGGCGCGAATCCGTCGCGGCATTGGCGCCCGAGACCACGGTCCTGCTGAACGCCGATGACCCACTGGTGGCCGGCCTGCCATCTCTGACCTCCGGACCAACCGTGCTGACCTATGGCATCGACGATGCATCGGTCGGCAGCCCGTCGTTGCCGCACGCGGCCGATGCGCGATTGTGCCCACGCTGTGGCGGTGCGCTGCGCTACAGCCTCGTCTTTTATGGCCACCTCGGCCACTACCAGTGCACAAACTGCGAGTTCGCGCGGCCCACGCCGAGCGTGGTTGCCACGGCGATCGAGCTGCTGGGCGACGACGGGTCGAACCTGACCATCTCGACTCCCGACGGCGTGATGCGTGCACGACTCCGTTTGCCCGGTCTGTACAACGTCTACAACGCGTTGGCCGCGGTGGCCGTCTGTATCTCGCTGGGCATCCGGCGCGACACGGTCGCCCGCGGTCTCGAAACCTTCACGGCGGCATTTGGTCGCCTCGAACGGATTCAGGTCGAAGACCGCCAACTGTTCCTGGCGCTGGTCAAAAATCCCGTCGGCTTCACCGAAGTGTTGCGCACCATTCTGACCAGGCCGGGCCGTCGCACGTTGCTAATCGCCATCAACGATCTGTTCGCCGACGGCACCGACGTCTCCTGGCTGTGGGACGTCGAATTCGAGCGCCTGCGCGACCGCGTCAACGTCGCCGTCTGCACCGGCCTGCGCGCGGACGACATGGCCGTGCGGCTCAAGTACGCCGGCGTCGAGCCCGAGCGGATCCGCATCGATAGCGACCCGCGCCGCGCGATAGAGCTCGCCCTGGCGGCCGCCGAGCCAGCCGAAACGGTCTACGTCCTCCCAACGTACACCGCCATGCTGGCTCTCAGGGACATCCTGCGCCAGACGGGCTACGTCCGCGGCTTCTGGGAGGATTGAACTCAGATGTCCTCGTTGCGCCTCATCCACCTCTACCCCGACCTGATGTCGGTCTACGGCGATCGGGGCAACGTGCTCGCGCTGGTGCGCCGCGCGGAGTGGCGCGGCATCGACGTCCAGGTCAGCCAACTGACCGTCGGCGATGAGCTCGACCCGACCGAAGCGGACCTGATCTTCTTCGGCGGCGGCCAGGACCGTGAACAGGAGGTCGTCTCGCCTGACTTTCTACGCCAGAAAGGCGAAGCCGTACGCCAAGCGGTTGAAGAAGGCGCCGCCTTACTGTCGGTCTGCGGCGGGTACCAGCTTCTCGGCCAGAGCTATACCACAGTCGACGGCCAGGAGCTGCCCGGCGCCGGCCTGTTCGACGTGCGCAGCGTGCCCGGCCCGAAGCGCCACATCGGCAACGTGCTCATCGAAACGTTTTTCAGTGGCCAGCCGCGGACACTCGTTGGCTTCGAGAACCATTCGGGTCGAACCTATTTAGGCGCGGGGCTGCAGCCGCTCGGCCGCGTGGTCGTCGGCGCGGGCAACAATGGCGAGGACCACACCGAAGGGGCGGTCTACAAAGGCGCCATCGGGTGTTACCTGCACGGCTCGTTGTTGCCCAAAAACCCCTGGCTAGCCGATCGCCTGCTGATCGGCGCGCTGCAGCACCTACACGGCGAACCGGTGGAGCTGGCGCCGCTGGATGATCGCCTCGAGGACGAGGCGCACCAGTCCGTAGCCGCGCGCATCCGCGGCGCCGGGGGCCGGGTCAAGAGCGGCGCATGGTAGCCCGCCCCCGCCCATCGAGCAGTGTCCCGTGCGGCGCATGGTAGCCCGTCCCGCGAGCGTCACGGCCAGCGCGCCCGCCATCGACCGCATGCGCCGTTTGGCCAAGGCGGCGCTCGTTGTTCTCACCGGTTTTCTTCTCAGCCGGCTGCTCGGCTTGGTGCGCAACATCGTCATCGCGGCCCACTTCGGCACCGGCACCGACTACGCCGCCTATGTCTCGGCCATCGCCCTGCCCGACCTGGTCTTCCAGGTGCTGGTCGGCGGCGCGGTCGGCTCGGCTTTCATCCCCGTCTTCAAGCGTTATCTGACGCACGACAAAGATGCCGAGGCCTGGCATCTCACCAGCTCGGTCATCAACCTGTTCGTGCTGATCGCCGTCGTCGCTTCGGCAATTCTGGCGCTTCTGGCGCGGCCGATCATGGACATCTGGGTCGCCGGCGGCGACGCCCAATTCCGCGACCTGGTCGCCAGCCTGACGCGCATTCTGCTGATCTCGCCGGCCATTTTCGCGGTCAGCACCTTCTGCTCGAGCGTCCTGAATTCGTACAACCGCTTCGCCATCGCGGCCATGGCGCCGCTCATGTACAACCTGGCGATCATCGGCGCGGCGTTGTGGCTCAGCCCGACACTCGGCATCTACGGGCTGGCGCTCGGCGCGGTCATCGGGTCGCTGCTCCACCTGCTCATCCAGTTGCCGTTTTGTCTTCGGTTGGGCATGCGCTGGCGGCCGATCGTCGATTTTGGCCACGCCGGTGTGCGCGAAGTCGGCCGACTCTTCGCGCCGCGAGTCATCGGTCTGGGCGTCGTCCAGTTC
>WNFC01007975.1_pt1 | contig 11662 bp, 14 predicted proteins | sample 5400541 | NCBI WGS metagenome assembly WNFC01 (sample SAMN13153342, study PRJNA577476) | soil metagenome | isolation source: 120 cm saprolite under Douglas fir tree site 2 hole 2 replicate 1 | place: USA:California | collected 2015-04-18 | reverse complement strand
GACGACAAGGCCCGGCAATACATCCATCGCGGCATCGCCGCGCGCCACTTCCAGCGCACTTTCGTGCTGGCGGAGGGGATGCAGGTGCTGGGCGCGGACTTGAAAAACGGGCTGTTGTCGATCGATCTGGCCCGGCCTGAGCCGGAAAAGGTCGTTAAGACAATTGCTATCAATGAACATGAATAATGGAACGAGTAGCGGACTCGACCGCTTAGTCTGACAGAGGAGTCGAGACCATGACTGAAGGTAATGTAGTGTTCGAAGATGCAGGCGTCTCCACCGAGGCGCTGGCGACCCTGGGCGAGGGCCATATCGCCTATGTGAAGCAGATCCGTTCCGAGGACGTGCCGGGGCTGTTTCCCCAGGCGCCGAAGATCGCGCCGGGACTGAAGCTGTTTGCCCTGCATGCCGCCGACGGCACGCCGATCATGCTGACCGACAGCCGGGAAGCCGCGATCGCGAATGCATGGAGCAACGAGCTGCAGGCCGTCAGTGTTCACTGACCCGGCCCTTGCCGGTGTCACTGACAAAGCGATGTTGCGGTTACTGACGCAGCGTTCGCTGCTGTCACCGACGTCAAATGGGATTCGCGATGCGCGGGAGTTTGTCTTCGGCTTTGCCGGGGACAGGCCCGCGTATTTTTTTGGCCACCCTTTCCTTGCCGTTGGACATAACATTCCCTATAATTCTAGTCACCGTGACTAGAGGGCCGAATTCATGTCTACAGCCAAGAAAGGATCGGCAGCCGGCCACCGGGCCGGACGATGGCGGCTTCAAGACGCGAAGGCTCGCTTCAGCGAGGTGGTCCGGGAAGCGCAGCGGCGTGGCCCGCAGCGAGTTACGCTTCACGGGAAAGATGCCGTTGTTATCGTCGGCGCCGATGAGTTCGATCGGCTCCAACGCCCGGTGACCGGCCGGGATATCGTCACCGTTCTTGCCGCATCCCCTCTGGCTGAGGTGAAGTTCGACCGCCTTACCGTCAAATCCAGAGTGCGGAATATCAGTCTGTGAGGGGATGGCTGCTCGATACGAACGTCGTTTCCGAGCTGCGCAAATCCAAACCTGATTCTAGAGTCGTCAATTTCATCGCTGCTCAGCCTGGCGAGACGTTGTTTATTACCGACGTTACTCTGGCAGAAATTACATATGGCATTGAGCAATTAGGCGATGCCGCCCGCCGGACCGACCTTCGTCTGTGGCTGGAGCGAAATCTGCGGCCACTGTTTACCGGCCGCACTCTTGCCATTACGGAAGACGTGATTGTTCGATGGAAAAGCATGGTTGTTGAAGGTCAGAAGCGCGGCCATACATTCGGTCAACCTGATTTGTTTATCGCAGCCATCGCCGCGCTACAGGATTTGGTCGTGGTGAGTCGTGACGTCAGCGAGTTTGTCGAAGCTGGCGTGCGGGTATTCGATCCCTGGGCGAGCGTGCTCCACATCAACGGTGGCAAGGTAGTCCTAAAAGCTCCCGCGACAGCTGAGGCGGTTGGAAAACTTTCGCTGAAGAATTGAGAAATCCACACCGCGCTCGCCGGCCATCGACCAGCTAGCTATGGTTATGTGAGCGTCGGATGGGCCGCATGAGTGATTCAGAGTTGCTCGGATTGCGCCAGCCGAAGTATCGAGGGATGAATCGCTGGCCGGGGCGCGCGGAGCGCGAACCCGGAATCTCGAGATCCCCCGATGTTTGCGCGTAGCGCGGCCCGATATTCCGACGGGTTTTCTTTTTCGCCTTACGCCGCGCTCAACCGCCGAGCGCAGCAGCCACGAGCGCTCGTAGTCGCGCATCGTTTTTCCGGCGAGCGCCTTTTCGATTCCACGGACGCTTTCGAGCATGTCGTGGATGCGTAGCAAAGGGGAGCGCGTGGCCATCCAGAGCATGATCCGGAAAAGTGGGCACCGGTTTTCCCTCGCGACAAAAGCGAAGCGTTTGCGCGGAGATCATGCTCAAACAAGAAGATAGAGCGGGATGACGATTCGAAGAAAAGTCATCCCGCTCTAGAAAACCCGCGTCGCCTCGGCCTCGACCTGTTTACGTATCAGCGGATGGAGCCCTTTGCGGGTGGTAAGATCAACCTCGACACGGAGGCTCTCCTCAAGCAATCGCTTGGCCGCCACCAGATCCAGGGCATTGAATCGCCCGCGCGGGTCATAGTCGATAAAAATATCCACGTCGCTTTTGGCACTGGCCCTGTTGCGCGCGGTCGAGCCAAACAAATAGAGCGCCGTCGCGCCCAGCGCCTTGATGGCGCCCGCCTGCTTGCGCAGTTCCCTGATCGCTTCAGCCTTGGTCATGGAGCGGCTATAGCACAGGTTGGCAAAAACCCGGCAAAGGCGATGCCCCTGCGGATCGCCTTACGCGGCGCTTGCCGGCGGCAGCGCCAGCACCGAATAGATCGCCGGCGCATCGCGCGAGGCGCGCAGCTTCTTGGCGACGTCCTGATCGCGCAACAGCCGTGCGATTCGCGCCAGCGCCTTCAGGTGATCGGCGCCCGCGCCTTCCGGCGCCAGCAGCAGGAACACCAGGTCGACCGGCTGGCCGTCCATGGCCTCGAAATCGATCGGGCGTTCGAGACGGGCAAACAGCCCGAACAGTTTTTCCAGCTTGGGAAGCTTGCCGTGCGGGATGGCGACGCCATAACCGACGGCGGTGGTCCCGAGCTTTTCGCGCTGCAGCAGCACCTCGAAAACCGAGCGCTCGTTCTGCCCGGTCAGGCTGGCGGCCCGCGCCGCCAGTTCCTGCAGCGCCTGCTTCTTGCTGTTGACCTTCAACGCAGGAAGGATCGCCTCGGGTGCGACCAGATCGGTAATCGTCATAGGGCGTTCCGAGGTGAATTTAACCGTCAGGTTGCGAATGGGCTTCAGGAAGAAGAGGCGGGGAGGCGGGTTTGCATCCGGGTCCCGGTTCGTGGGCTTCTACTCCAACGCAAGACCGGTGCCAACTGTTGCAAAACTGTTTCCGGTCATTACCCTCAAGGGCGGCGGACCATAGGGAGGGGCTTTCGGCACGTCAATCCTACCCCCCGGAGTTAACCACCGGAGGATCGACCCAGCCAACATTGCCGTCCGGCCTCCTGTAAATGATGTTCACCCGCCCGTTGCTGCCGTGCTGGAACACGATGCAGGCGGCGCCGGTCAGGTCCAGCTCCATCACCGCTTCGCTCACCGACATCCGCTTCAGCGAAGTCGTCGCCTCGGCGATGATCACCGGACTGTAGCCGGTCTCGTCGTGCTCGTCGTCTCCCGCGGGCGCCTCGATCACGTAGCTTGGGGCATTGAGGATCGGCGCGGTCAATTCCACCATCGCAACCGCTTCGGCGTGCGACTTTCGCGCCGAACGATCCTTCAGGCGGCTCTTGTAGCGGCGCAGCCGCTTCTCGATCTGGGCCAGCGCCTGGTCGGCGCTGCTATAGGCGTCGGCGGCATTGGAATCGGCCTCGAGCGTAATTCCGGAATCCAGATGCAACGCGCAGTCGGTACGGAAGCCGAAACCATCCTTGCTCAGCGTGATGTGGCCGGAATAATTGCCATCGAAATATTTGCGCAGGACTTCATCGGTGCGCTCGGTGACGCGGCCGCGTAGCGCGTCGCCGACACTGATGCTTTTGCCCGAGATCCGGAGAGTCATTCGATGCCTCGATTCGTCTGGAGCGGGGACAGTATCCCGAATTGATGGGGACGCAATCAAGCGGGCGCGGGGTCGCGCGACCGATCGGACGAGGCGGCAGGTGCCGACAGGGCATTGCCGAGCATGCTTTGTTTGTCGCGGCGGCGCTGCACCGACGACGGGATGCGCATCGCCTCGCGATACTTGGCAACGGTGCGACGGGCAATATCAATGCCCGATTCGCGCAATCGTTCCACGATGGTGTCGTCCGAAAGAATTACCGCCGGGTCTTCCGCATCGATCAGCTGCTTGATGTGATGACGGACGGCTTCCGCCGAATGGGCTTCGCCGCCGTCGGCCGACGCGATCGACGCGGTGAAGAAATACTTCAATTCGAAGCTGCCGCGGTTGGTCGCCATGTATTTGTTGGCGGTGACCCGCGACACCGTCGATTCATGCATCTGGATCGCGTCCGCCACCGCCTTCAAGTTGAGCGGCCGCAGATGCGCCACGCCGTGGGTGAAGAAGCCGTCCTGCTGGCGCACGATTTCGGTTGCGACCTTCAGGATGGTTCGGGCGCGCTGATCCAGCGCGCGCACCAGCCAGGTGGCGTTCTGCAGGCAATCGGTGAAATAGGACTTGTCGCCGTCCTTGCGGATCGTCTTCGACAATTCCGTGTAATAGATCTGATTGACCAGCACCCGCGGCAGAGTGTCGCTGTTGAGTTCGACATGCCAGCCGCCATCGGGGCCGGGCCGCACATACACGTCCGGAACCATGGTCTGCATCCGCGCCGAGCCGAATTTCAGGCCGGGCTTCGGATCGAGACGGCGAATTTCGCCGATCATGTCGGTGATATCCTCATCATCGACACCGCAGAATTTTCGCAAGGAAGCGATATCGCGCTTCGCCAGCAGGTCCAGATGCTCGACCAGCGCCTGCATCGCAGGATCGTAACGATTGAGTTCCCGCAGCTGGATTGCCAGGCATTCGCTCAAATTTCGCGCGCATACGCCGGGCGGATCGAATTTCTGCAGCACCGTCAGAACCGCTTCGACGTCTTGCTGTGACGCGCCGAGTCGCTCGGCGGCCTGCCCCAGGTCCGGCGGCAGGTAGCCGGCCTCGTCGACCAGATCGATCAGGTATTGCCCGATCATGCGCTGCGCGGGGGCCGTAAAAGCCACCGCCAGCTGCTCGGCAAGATGGCTGCCGAGCGTGATCTCGGCGGCGACGAAGGCTTCGAGGTTGTAGCTGTCGTCGTTGGAGGCGCCGCCGCCCCATTCGGTATACGCGGTCGGCGCCGCGTCCTGCGCGGTGCGCGCGGCGGCCTCGGCGGGCTCCTCGGAAAACACGTTGTCGAGGCCGGTGTCCAGCGTCTGCTCGATCTCCGCGCGGCTGCCGAGATCGCTGTTCATCCATTCTTCCTGGACCGGCTCGAAACCGTCGCCGGTGGAACCGCTGGCCATTTCGGAACGCTCGGCGGCAGCGTCGTCGCCGTAGGCGGAACCGGTATCGTCGCGGTCGGAAAATTCGGCCCGTTCCGGCGCCGGTTCGCCCGCGACCGGCGGCTCGGTGCCGTCATTGGCGCGTTCGAGCAGCGGATTTCGCTCCAGCTCCTCTTCGACAAAGGCCGAAAGGTCGAGATTCGACAGCTGCAGCAGTTTAATCGCCTGCATCAGCTGCGGCGTCATCACCAGCGATTGGGACTGGCGGAACTCTAGTCTCTGCGTCAGAGCCATCGAAGCAAGAACCGATCTGAGAAAGTTGGTCCGATTCTTGCTTAAACTAGTCCAAAGCCGATGTACACGGCTTGACGAATTGGAAAAATGGACTATAGCGCGATCAGCAAAAGTGTGAGCGGTTTTGCGTCCTATAAATTATTGAATGAACGCATGACCTTAGCGCCAAACCGCTCACACTTTGGCGGGTCATGCGCTAAAGTCGGAATTCCTCGCCAAGGTAAAGACGGCGTACATCCGGATTGTTCACAATCTCGTCCGGAGAGCCTTCGGTCAAGATCTCGCCGGCATAAACGATATAGGCGCGATCGGTCAGCCCCAGCGTTTCCCGCACATTATGGTCGGTAATGAGCACACCGATGCCGCGATTTGTGAGGTGGCGGACCAGGTCCTGGATGTCACCCACCGCGATCGGATCGATGCCGGCGAACGGTTCGTCGAGCAGCATGTAATTGGGACGGGTCGCAAGGGCCCGCGCGATTTCGACGCGGCGCCGCTCGCCGCCCGACAGCGCAATCGACGGCGTTTTGCGCAGCCGCGTGATGTTGAACTCGTCGAGCAGCGAATTGAGCTCGGCCTCGCGCTTTTTCTTGTTGGGCTCGACCACCTCCAGCACCGCGCGGATATTCTGCTCCACCGTGAGACCGCGGAAGATCGAAGCTTCCTGCGGCAGATAGCCGATCCCGAGTCGGGCGCGCTGATACATCGGCAGGCTGGTGACGTCGTGGCCATCGAGTTCGATGGCGCCGCGATCCGCCTTGATCAGGCCGGTGATCATGTAAAATACCGTGGTCTTTCCGGCGCCGTTCGGGCCCAGCAAACCCACGGCCTCGCCGCGGCGGACATAGATGCTGACGCCGCGTACCACCTGGCGGGTTCCGAAACTCTTTTCCACGCTATGCACAGCCAGATAGCCCGCCCGCGGCGTTGCCCGCGGAGCCGCCGCGCCATTGGTCCGGGCGCGCGGGCGCGGTTTTTCCGCTTGGCGCGTTTCTTGGCGCGCTTCTTGACGCGTTTCTTGGCGCGTCTCCGGCCTCGGCGGCGCGGGATCACGCACGCCGTCGCGGGCGATCCGGGGCGCGTCGCGCACCGGGTTCGTCAGCGAATCCATGGCATCCTCGAGCGAGGTGATGTCCGGACGCGTGCGCGCAAATCCTGGCGGACTGCGTTTCGCCGGGCGTCGACGGAACATGCCGAATAAGTCCACCATCCCCCGCTTCGCTCAGCCTCTCACGGTGATTTCGCGACCCGACGCGGCGAATTCGATTCGCTTGCGCAACATGAATGAATGGGTAGCCATTGCCCAGCGAAACACCCTCGATGGGAGGGCCGATCGCGCCGTTAGAGCGGGATGACTTTTCTTCGAATCGTCATCCCGCTCTACCTTTTTGTTTGCGCATGATCTCCGGGCAAACGCTTCGCGTTTGTCCCGAGGGAAAACCGGTACCCACTTTTCCGGATCATGCTCCAGCGCATGATCCGCCAAAGTGTGCGTGGTTTGGCGAACAATCATACGCGCTTTCAATAGTTTAAAGGACGAGCGGACGCAAAACCGGTTTCCGCTTTTGCAGATCGCGTTGTGTGCTGCTGGATAGATACGGGCTGGCGCCGCGAGCTTCAACCTCAGCGCCGGCCAATAGCGAACAAGTGATTGATATTATTTAGGTTTATTTGGGGCACCCAATGCGGGCAGGGGGCTGCCCGAGCCCGACGACGCCGGCCCGCAGCCCGGTCCCGACTGGATGAACAGGCCCTGCACTTTTCCGCTCTCCGATTCGACCCGCGATACGCCGGTGGTCATGTCCACCAACAGCCGATCGCCGCGCAGCACATTCTTGCACTGGGTCAGCACCACGCCGCCGAGCATGGTGATCAGATTTGCCCGGGTGTCGAACACCGCGGTGTCGCCGGTCACGACCTGATCCTTCTGGGTCACAACCACGCTGCCTTTGGCCTCGAGCCGGCGGATCGACGAACTGCCGCCGGGACCAGGGGCTGCTGCCTGGATCGGAGCCGATTTCGTGGCCGCCTTCGGATTGGGAGCCGGCGCCCCGGCAGGGGGCGTGGTCGCATCGTAGAACACCACAAGGGTCTTGGACGTCATGGTGGTGTCACCCTGCACCACCTTCACATTGCCGGCGAACGTCGCTTCCTTTTTCTTGTCGCGCATCTCGAGCGTGGCGGCTTCGATCTGAATCGGCTGGTCGCGATTTTGCGAAAAGCCCTGCATGGCATTGGGTACGCCCTGCATCGCACTCTGCGCACGAACTTCACCGGCGGCGATCACCGCGAATGCAAACGCCGCCATCCAGGCGCCCTGTGCCAACCGCCTGGTCGGAGTGCTGCGCGGAGAAGACATCATCATCAAAATCATTTCGGGTTGCCGGACTTGCCGGAGATGGAATGCGTCTTGGCCGACGGGGCAGGGTCCGGGGACGCGGATGCGGTGGCGGGCTGGCCGGAGTCGGCGGCGGGGGTCGGGCTGTCCATGACCAGATTCATCACCACGTTGCCTTCGAATCTGACCACCTCTCCGCCCCCGGTAATCCTGAGCTTGTCGGCGGTCAGCGTTCCGTTGAGCAATTTGACATCGACATGTTCTTCCGAGGTCACCGTGCCCTTGGCGATATCGACAAACGCCTGGGTCAGGTGCGCTTCATAGCCGGTCGAGGATTGCAGGAAGATCTCCTTATGCAGGTCCAGCAACTGCTGCTTGCTATCGAACAGGCCGTCGTGGGCGTCGAGCGTGACGGTGGTCTTGTCTTCCATCAGCACCTTGGCCCGTAACGACCTGAGATCGACGTGATCCGGATCGGTCAGATCCTGGGTCGCGGTCTTCGCCCACAGTTCATAGGGCCGCTGATCGGTCGAATAGCCGGACAAATGCGGCGATTCCATCGTGATCTTGGTGCCGGAGACGACGAGGTTTCCCATGTCGAGCGGCAGCTTGGGCAGAAGCATCCGGAACGGATTGAAGACCGATACAAAGACGATGGCGGTCATCGCCAGGATCACGGCCCCGGGGACCGCGATGCGCAGCACCCGCACCATCCGGCTGTGGCGCGCCGCCATGGCGAAGCGCGCGTCCATTCCGGCTTGATACGCTGGACTCCGAACCGAATTCACCGCTGCTCCAAAGCGCTGGCGTGGCTCGCCATTCTACCCGGCATTGCCGGATAATGCAGCCCGGACACTCGGCTTACGAGTGTGACCGAAACGGGGCCTGACGCCTTTTCCGTTTCGATGGAATCGAAACGGGCTCTAAATTCTTGATTTGACGCGTTTCCTGGCGCGAACCGGTCCCTACGCCGGATCAGGTCCGGGACCGGCTTTCACTTGGAAACGCGCTGAGCGGACCGGGAAGGCGCTTCAAATGGTCTCGATCTTAAGAATGGGCGAAAATGTCCTCGGTATCGAAGCCCTGCAGATCGAGCTTTGCCCGGGTCGGCAGAAACTCGAAACAGGCTTGCGCCAGCTCCAAGCGGCCCTCGCGTGCGAGCATGGTATCCAGCCGTTCGCGCAAGCCATGCAGATGCAGCACGTCGGACGCCGCATAGGCCAGTTGCGCCTCGCTCAGGGCTTGTGCGCCCCAGTCGCTCGACTGCTGCTGCTTCGACAGATCGATGTTGAGCACCTCGCGCACCAGATCCTTCAGGCCATGGCGATCGGTATAGGTGCGGCACAGCCGCGAGGCGATCTTGGTGCAGTAGACCGGCTGCGGCATCACGCCGAAGGCGTTGTAGAGGGCGGCGAGATCGAACCGCGCGAAATGAAAGATCTTGGTGATTTTCGGATTGGTCAGCAGCGCCTTCAGATTTGGCGCGTCGGCATGATCCTTGCCATGATCCTTGCCATGATCCTTGGGGATCTGCACCACGTCGGCGCTGCCGTCGCCGTTCGACATCTGCACCACGCAGAGCCGGTCGCGATGTGGATGCAGCCCCATGGTCTCGGTATCGATCGCCACCGAATCGGTGTAGCGGGACAGATCGGGCAGATCGCCGCGATGCAGGCGGATGGTCATGGCGTTCGGTACCTCGTCGAATCGGTGGACTAAAATAGCGTTGAAATCGTCAACAAACGAGGGGCACAGCCGCGTCCTCGCCTTGCTGCGGGATCAAATCACGGGACGGCTGCCTGTGGTAGAAGCCCGGGCTCCTTCTCACAAGCCACTGAAAGATAACGGAGTTTTCCGTCGCGCTGGCCATCTGGAACGTTCGACCGTCGTGGACACCGGCGCATTTTTTCCGGAATCAGCGAAAATTCCTCCAATATGCATCCACCGCCCACCCAAACCGAAGGTGCCGTGATGAAAGCTGAACAGCAGCGCCTGCCCCGTTTTGCCGTGCTGATCGACGCCGACAACACCTCGCCGCAGATCGCCGGCGGATTGTTCGAGGAGGTGGCGAAGTTCGGCGAGGCCAGCGTTCGCCGGATTTACGGCGATTTTTCCGGTCCGCAGCTCAAGTCGTGGTCCGATATCCTGCAAAAGCACGCCATCGATCCCTATCAGCAGTTCGCCTACACCAAGGGCAAGAACGCCTCCGACATTGCGCTGGTCATCGACGCCATGGACCTTCTGCATAGCGGACGGTTCGACGGTTTTTGCCTGGTGTCGTCCGACAGCGACTTCACGCGGCTTGCCTCGCGCCTGCGCGAACAGGGCGCCGACGTCTACGGTTTCGGTGCACAGAAAACGCCGGAGAGTTTCCGGCAGGCATGCCGCCGCTTCATCTACACCGAGAACCTGTTGCCGGAGGCTGTGACTTCCAGCGCCAATACGACGTCGAAATCAAAATCGCTGCAGCCGCCGGGCGCCGCGATTCCGATTCTGGAAAAGGCGATTTCGCAAATTGAGAGCGAGGATGGATGGGTGATGCTCGGCCCGGTCGGCCAGCATATCTCAAACCTGTTCTCGGATTTCGACACTCGCTCTTACGGCCACAGCAAGCTCAGCGATCTCGTCCGGAAGACAGGCGCCTTCGACGTCGAGAAGATCGACGGTGGCCATATGCGCATCAGGGCCAAGCCTGCAACCGGCAGCACGAAAGCGAAGTGACCTTTCGCGGCCTGGCCTAGGTCGGATCGAGATTCGGCCGCGCGGAGGAGGTTGGACTCGCGGCCGCCCGCCGCCAGAGCAGCGCGGCGGTGATCGCGATCAACGCCAGCGCGATCGGATGAAATACCGGCGGCGTTATCCCGCTCAGCCACAGCACCGACATGTCGAAGACCGGCAGGGCTGCGGTGACCGTCAGAAGGATGGCCAGCGGCGTCCATTGCCGCCAGAGCAGGAAAATCGCGCCTGATGCGACGATGACGAGATTCCGGGACAGGTACACCCGGTAAAACAGCGAGCCGGCGATGTCCGACGCCGGCGTACCGAACCGGGCGGACGCCGTTTGCGGATCGATCAATCCGCGCAACGAGAGCACCGCGAATGCCAGGAGCAGCAGCGAGGTCATGGCGATGGCCGCGATGTCCAGCGATCTTTTCATCTGCATTCCTCCGCCGGGTGAGTTCGCGAAATCGCAAGACCCAGGCGTGAGCAGCGGTTTCGCCTGGAATTTCAATATGTAGATCATCATACATACTATGAAGGTCGACATACCGATTGGCAATTGATATTTTCGACTATGGCAAAAGCTACTGATTCCAAAGGGAAAACGCTGGCCGCCGCGGCCAGGCTGTTTCGACAGCAGGGCTATCATGGCACCGCCCTGCACGACATTCTGACCGCTGGCGGCTCCCCGCGCGGCTCGCTCTATTTCCATTTTCCCAAAGGCAAAGAGCAGATTGGCGCAGCCGCGCTGACGCTTGCCGGCGAGGCGGTGCGCCAGGCCATCGCGAAAGCCGCCGAGACGTCCGAGAATGCCGAAATGTTTCTCACGCGGGTTGTCCGCGGCATGGCCGCCGATCTGGAGAAGTCCGACTACAAGGAAGGTTGTCCGATCGCCACCACCGCACTGGAAACCGCGGCGCAGTCCGAGGTGCTGGGTGCGGCGACCCGCAGCGCCTTCCAGAAATGGGAGCTTGAGATCAAACGCGGGCTGTTCCGCCTCGGCATGCCCGCGGGCGACGCGGATGTGGCCGCGACCACGGTGCTCAGCCAGCTCGAAGGCGCGCTGTTGCTGGCGCGCACCTACCGCAGCCTCGAGCCGCTGCGCCGCGCCGAGCAAGCGGTGAAGCTGCTGGTGCGGGGACGGGCAGGGGAGTGAAAGGCCACGACAGCGCTGCTTCCACGAAGGCTTGAGCGGCGCTTGCAGGAGATCAGTGGTCGTTCCAAGTTCTCACGCCGAATTCGTCGGCTTGGGCGG
>WNFC01016589.1_pt1 | contig 11663 bp, 11 predicted proteins | sample 5400541 | NCBI WGS metagenome assembly WNFC01 (sample SAMN13153342, study PRJNA577476) | soil metagenome | isolation source: 120 cm saprolite under Douglas fir tree site 2 hole 2 replicate 1 | place: USA:California | collected 2015-04-18 | reverse complement strand
TCAGTCGGTTTTCAAGAACAGTCTAACACGGGCCCAGGTGCAGCGGCTTTTTCGACCTACTCGGTCGTTTTGGCTGCTGGTTTGCGCGCTGCCGGTTTCTTCGCCGCGGTCGCCGCGGGCTTCTTCTCCGCGGCAGGTTTCGCGGCGCTCGATGCGCGCTTGGCCGGCGCCTTCGTGGCGGACGCTTTCGCCGCCTTCGGCTCGGGCTTCGACGGCGCGGCCTTGGGTGTTGCCTCGCTCGGCCCAAGCGAGAGCTGGTGCAAGCGGCCCATGAGGCGTGACTTGCGGCGCGCAGCCGCATTGGGGTGCACGATGCCTTTTTGGGCGGCCTTGTCGAGCGCCCGCACGGCCTCGCGCACGACCTCGGCCGCGTCCTCAACGCCGCCGGCGACCGCCGTGGTGGCCTTTTTGACATAGGTTCGCACCGCGGACCGCGCCGACTTGTTGCGGATTGCGCGGCTCGCCGCCTGGCGCATGGCCTTTTGGGCCGATTTGGTGTTAGCCACCGTGGATGTTGAGCTCCTCAGAAATTCTGTCGCGGAGTATAGCGCCTATACTCCGGACCAGTGCCCGAGCCGCTCGCAGAGCCATTTCGATTGGCCTTAGCCCAGATCAATTCGACCGTCGGCGATCTGCCCGGTAACCGCGACAAAATCATCCAACAGATCCGCTGCGCGACGGAAGCCGGCGCCGAGCTCGTCGCCTTCCCGGAGCTCGTTGTGTCGATCGCACCGACGACATCTTCAACGCCGCCGCGGTGTTGTTTCAGGGTCGCGTGGTGTACCTGTACCACAAGCAGTTTTTGCCGACCTACGGCGTCTTCGACGAGGACCGCTATTTCCGCCCTGGCTCAGAAGCGCCGGTCTTTCGCCTGGGCGACGCGTTGCTGGGCGTCAACATCTGCGAGGACATCTGGTACGCGGTCGGTCCGACCAACGCGCAGGCCCTGGCCGGCGCCGAGCTGATCGTCAACATCAACGCCTCGCCGTTTTCCGAGCAGAAGCCCGCCTTCCGCAAGAAGATGCTGGCCACGCGCGCCTCGGACAACCACGCCATCGTGGCGTACGTCAACATGGTCGGTGGTCAGGACGAGCTGGTGTTCGACGGCTCGAGCCTGGTTTTCGATCCCGGGGGCGAGCTGCTGTGCCAGGGACGCGCCTTCGAGGAGGACCTGCTGCTTGTCGACCTGGACATCGCCGGGGTCTTCCGCGAGCGGCTGCACGACCCGCGGCGGCGTAAGAGCCATCTGCGGCGCGAGGCCGACCGGCCGGCGCACGTGATCGAGATCGATTCGTCGCGGCCCGTGGCCAGCATCAGGCGGCGGCCGCCGTTGCCCGCCCGTGAGCCAGTCAACGATCTGGAATCGGTCGTAGAGACGTATCGGGCGTTGGTCCTCGGCACCCGCGACTACGTGTGCAAAACGGGCTTCCGGCAGGTCGTGCTGGGGCTGTCAGGCGGGGTTGACTCGAGCCTGGTGGCGACCATCGCGGCCGACGCGCTAGGACCCGACAACGTCCTGGGGGTGAGCATGCCGTCGCGCTACTCGAGCCAGGGCAGCAAGGACGATGCGGCCGACCTGGCCAACGCCCTCGGCATGCGCTACGAGGTCGTGCCCATCGAGCACCCCTTCGAGGCCATGCTGGAAACCCTGATCGAGACCTTCGAAGACAAGCCACCCGACGCGACCGAAGAGAACCTCCAGGCGCGCATTCGCGGTCAGATCCTGATGGCCCTTTCGAACAAGTTTGGCTACCTGGTGCTGACCACGGGCAACAAAAGTGAGATGGCCGTGGGTTACGCGACGCTGTACGGCGATATGGCCGGTGGCTTCGCGGTGATCAAGGACGTATTCAAGACGCGCGTTTATGACTTGTGCCGCTACCGCAATAGCCTCGGTCCGCGGCCGGTGATCCCCGAGAGCGTGCTGACCAAGCCACCTTCAGCTGAGCTGCGCCCCGATCAGACTGACCAGGACTCGCTGCCGCCGTACGACCAGCTCGACGCGATCCTGGTGGCGTACGTCGAACAAGATCGCTCACTGGACGAGATCGTCCGCCAGGGATTCCCGCCCGACCTGGTGCGGAAGGTGGTCAATCTCGTCGATCACAACGAGTACAAGCGCCGTCAAGCACCACCAGGCGTGAAAGTCTCGCCGCGCGCGTTCGGCCGCGATCGGCGGCTGCCGATAACAAATCGGTATCGGGACGAGGGCTAGCTGATGGCCGTCACCCCGTCAGGCGGCTGCAGAGCTGGACGATCGCGACTTCGATCGATGGCTCGGGCTCGGTTTCGCCCAGTTTGATCTGTCGGTCCAGATTGAGCAGCAGCTCGATGGACCGTTCCAGCTCGGCGGGGTCAAAGCGCGCGGCCTGATCCATCCACCGGCCGACCGTGGCCGGGTTCATGCCCAGCGCGGTGACGTCGATCCGCAGCCGTTCCTCTCGAGTCAACTCTGACAACTCGCGCGCAACGAGCAGGCGGTGATAGTGGGGCACGATGTCTCGGCCGAACAAGGCGCCGATCGGCTCGCCTTGTCTGAGTAGCAGCCGAAAGGCTCCGAGAGCCTTGTCGGCACGGCGTTCGGACAGGCCGTCGAGCATGGTCCAGACGGCCATTTCGCGGCCAACGACCAGCTCGCGCACGTCAGCTCGCGTTACCGCGCGGCCCGCGGCGTAGTCGGCAAGCTTGCGCAGCTCGCTGTCGAGCCGGCGCAGGTCGGCGCCACCGAGCTGGGCGAGCTCGCGCACGGCGCTTTCGTCGAGGTCGACCGGGATGCCCGCGGCTCGATTGCGAATCCACTTCGGCACGTCCACGACACGCGGGTACTCGCGGATGGCCGCCCGTCCGCGCGGAATCACGGCCTTGAGCGGCTCGGGATCCAGCCGTCCATCCTCGACAAAGACCAGCGACGTCGTCTGCGGCAAGTCCGCGAGGTATTCCAGCAGGAGTTGGGACTCGTCCGGGCCGGCATCGGTCGCGGCGGGCTTGCGGCCGCGACCTGGACGGCGCCCGCCACCGCCGCGGCCAGACAAACGGCCAAGCAGTCCGCGGACGACGACCATCCGCCGTTCGGCCAGAAAGGGCACGACGTCCGCCGCCAGGCGTAGCGCAGCAACCGTCGTTTCAGGCCCCAACTCAGTCAGGTTGTGCTCGCCCGCGGGTAGCGCGCGCATGCGCTCCTTGAGCGTCTGGACAGCTTCGTCGCGACCGAAGGTGTCCTCGCCGTAGAGGATGTAGACGTAGCCGCCGGGCGAGTTCACGTGGCGATGCGGCGCGGGTGGGTGTAGACGTTCATGCTGCCCTGGCGAATATAGCCGCACACGGTGATGTTGAGCCGTTCGGCCACCGCCAGCGCCAGGTTGGTCGGACTGGTCCGCGAGCCCACAATGGGCACGCCCATGATCGCGGCCTTGAACAGCATTTGTCTTCGAGCAACGCCTGGCCCTGCAGCTTGTCCAGCGTGTTGTGGCGCCCGATGTCTTCGGCGACCAGCCGCGGAGCGACGCCGTCGCGCTCGACGAAGATCGCGGTATGAACTCCGCCGGACTTGCGGTACAGGTTTGAGTTGTCATGGAGTGCCCGCAGCAGCAGGTACATCCGACTCGGGGATACGCGGGTATCGTCGTCAGGGACCCGAAACTGCTCGATCTGATCGAGGTACTTGCCAAAGCTCACGCCGCCCGTGCACCCCGAGGTCAGGATCTTGCGCGGCGGCACGTCGGGGAAGCCGTGGGCCAGGCGCACGTCGGCGAGGCGGTCTTCGAGGCACACCCGCAGCATCTCCAGGTCGTCGACGCTGTCGATCAGGCCTTCGAGGTACAGAAAGCCGACCACCAGCGATTTGAGCTGCCACGGCGAGCACATGAGCGTGACCAGCTCGCGATCCGCGACAAAGATCGTGAACCGGATCTCGCCGATTACCCCCGCGTCGATTGCCTCGGAGTGTTCGCCCGTGAAGCGCACGTACTGGCGCGGGACGACTGGCACCAGCGCTTCGGGGCTGGACTCGACCGAATCGAGCAGCATCGTCAGTCGTCCTCGAATTGCTCTTCCGGTACGGCCAGTTCGATCACGAACCCCGATCCGCCCGGGCGGTGATAGCCGCGCTCGATGGCTGCGACGTCGAGGTGCAAGCTCGCCACATCGTCGATGGCCAGCAGCTCTGCTGGCGGCGGGTCAAACGCATTGCCGACCTTGAGATAACCCTTGCAGCGTAGACACACTGAGATCCGAAAGCGCTGCTCGCCGTCGATCGTCAACATGTGCAGCGTGTGGTGATCGTCGTTGCCGCAGTAGGGGCAGAACAGCCGTCGCGAACGCCAGCCGCTGCCACACGCCGCACAGCGCAAGTATTGGGCGAGCTCGATCCCGCGCAGCTCGGCCAGCAAAGGCCAGCCGCCACAGATCGGACAGTAGCCTTGCTGCCAGACAGTCTCCTCGGGCGAACCATCGTCGAGTCGCTGGACCAGGGGCAGGAGGCGCTCGGCATACGCGCGCAGCAGGGGTGCGACCGCCTGTACAGCGAGTGTGCTCAACAGCTCCGTATCGACGTCGGACTGCAACGCTATCTCGGCCAGGTGGTCGGCGTGCTGAACGAACGCCTCGCCAAAGAGTCGCTGCGGATCGATCGAGCCACTGCTCGCCGCGGCAACCACGGCTTCGAGCCGAGCCCCAAGCTCCGCGTCCGCGCGTTGCTGCAAGGCGTTGACCAGTCGCGAAAAGAGGTCGGCGGCGAGGTGTACGTCGATGTAGGCCGGCTGCTCGTGCAGCAGCGGCACGCCTGCGCGCAAACGCGCGGCGAGCTGGTCGTGCGGCAGTGGAAAGGGATGCGCCTCGGCTGACCGAGGTGCGTCGAAGCTCGCGCGCAGCAGCGCCTCCTGGAGATCGAGCGCCTCCTGGAGATCGGGGCGAGCCTTTCTCAGAGCCGCCAGGCGACGGTCGAGCACCAGCACACGCTGTTCCTGGAGGGCCGCCATGGTCGGGGATTCTAGGAGATGCGTTAGCCGCTGCCAGGGATCGGCGGGGCGGTCGACGGCTCAGGCAGACTGCGCGAATGGTTGCCGATGTCGGCGCCCGGACCGCCGTTTCGAGTTCGGGTCGCTTCGGGCGAGCAGGCGACCACTGTGGCGGCGAGAAGTGTCGCAAGCGCCAGCAGTGTTGCCAGCTCGCGCCTCACAACCCGATGCCCTGAGGGGCGGCCAGGACGGCCCAGCGCAGCACAAACCCGCCGATCAGCACCAGGAGTGACGCCAGGATGGAAGCAGTTCGCATCCCTCCGACCAGCTTCGGCCGCCAGTGGATGGCCAGCGGGAGCAGCAATCCGACGACGATGACGACCGCATACAGGATGAGCGTCGGCGTGGCCAAGATGAAGCGGGTCCCGATTGCCCCGAGCGTGACGAGGAACACGATCAACGTGATCAGCTCGAACAGCATCAGGTAGTTGTCCGCCTCGGACAGTTTTTCGAACGTGGTCCGCGGCACGCGCGCCAGCAGCAGCAGCACGGCGATGCCGGTGGACAGACCTGAAAAGAGGAACAGCGCGCTGATCCATGGACTATTGCCCCATACGGGCTCGTTGCTGACGCCGAGCAGCACGCCCGTGTAGCCAGCCAGCGCCAGCCCGGCGAGTGCTCCGATCGCCGAAAACAGCTTCCCCAGGGGATTGCCCGGCTTGTGGAAGAGTCCGCCGTGTGCAAAAAACTCGTCGGCAAAGGACAGGAACGACACCAGGCCGAAAAGCGCCAGGATGGCTGAGCCGAGCGACATCGGCGAGTAGGGCTTGAGGATCAGCTCAGGAAACCGTTCACTCTGAAAAATCATGTGCCAGAAGCGCAGCGGCTGACCTAGGTCGACCACCAGCAGCGCCGCGCTGACGATGATGAGCGGAAACGCCAACAGGTGTCCGAGGCGCATTGCCGGGCGATCGTTCAAGTCGCCAAGCAGGTCGAGCCAGGCCGCGGCGAAGTACACCCCGCCGGTCAGTCCGCCGATGAAAAAGTACAGGACGATCCACCAGCCCCAATTGGGGATCTGATACGACGGATTGAAATCAGGTGGCATCCGGGCGTGCCTCCGCGCTGTCCACTCGGCTCGACGGCCCAGGTGAGACAGGGGCGCCAACTGAGGCGGGCTCGCCCGGATCCATGCGGCGTTTGCGAAACGCGACCATGCTGGCGATGCCCGCCAGGACGGCGGCGACCACGCCCAGACCGCCACTGGCAGGCAGGTTGCGGCTGGGCAGGTGCGGCGCCTCGGGCAAACCAAAGGTCGCCGGAGTGTCCTCGAGCAGATAGAACGAGTTGAGTCCGCCGAGGATGGCTTCATCGCGCCCATACAGTCGCGCCTGGGTATGCCCAGCTTGCTGGAGCTGCTGCAAGCGAGCGTCGGCGCGCTGCTGCAGTTGCGAGATCGGGCCGAACTGGATGCTGGCGGTCGGACAGGCCTGGGCACACGCGGGCGTCAAGCCTGCCTGCAGGCGGTCGTAGCAGAAGGTGCACTTACCGGCCACGCCCTGTTCGTTCATCGAAATGACGCCGAACGGGCAGCCGGCCACACAGTAGCGACAGCCGTTGCAGACGTCTTGCTGGATGTAGACCGTGTCGAATTCTGTGCGCGTGATGGCGCCCGTCGGACACACCTCTAAACAGCCGGCCTGAACGCAGTGCTTGCAGACGTCGGACATCATCAGCCAGCGCCCGCCGACGCGGTTGGGGTCGGCCAGATCGAACTGCTCGATGAACTTGACGTGGCGGAACGACGTCCCCGACAGCTCCATCGTGTTGTCGTAGGAATTGCCTGAGAGTCGGAAGTGCTGCGGATCAAGCTCGGCCGGCAGCTGGTTCCATTCCTTGCAGGCCACTTCGCACGCCTTGCAGCCGATACACACGGTCGTATCGGTGAAGAAACCCACCGCTTGGCCGCGCGCGAAGGTCACCGGTGCGGCGGGCGTGCCAGTGCCGGTGGCGGGAACTGGCTGGCCGGGGATCGGCGCGTTGCCGACCTGCGGCTGGGCGGGCAACTGCGGCGCTTGCTGGGCGAGAACGTCGAGATTGAAGAGATTTCTCATCTGTCTAGGCCATCTTCTCGATGTTGCAGACGAAAGCCTTGCTTTCGTGCATCGAGACATTCGGGTCCAAAACCATCGACGTCAGCGAGTTGGCGATGCCTCCCGTGGAGTAGCCCTTGTAGCCCCAGTGGAAGGGCAAGCCCACCTGGTGGACGCGCCGGCCGTTGATCGTGAACGGCCGTAACCGGCCCGTCACCAGGGCGCGCGCGGTGATCGTGTTGCGCGGTGTCGAGACCTGCACCATTTCGAGGTTGGCGATGCCCTTTTCAAGGGCTAGCTCGGTGCTGATCTCGATGAACATCTCGGGCTGAAGCTCGGCCAACCACGGCAGCCAGCGGCTCATCGTGCCGCTCAGGTAGTGCTCGGTCAGCCGATATGTGGTCGCCGCGTAGGGGAACCTGGGGTCACCAACGGCGGCCAGTTGATTGTCGTCGCGGACAAAATGCTTGAAGACCGGGCTGTTCTGCTGCTTCGGATAGAGCGGGTTGGCGACCGGTGATTCGGCCGGCTCGTAGTGCGCCGGAAGTGGCCCATCGACAAGCCCAGTCGGCGCAAAGAGCCACGCCTTGCCGTCGGCGTGCATGATGAACGGATCGGTGCCCGCTTGCCAGGCCAGGCCCACGCCATTGTCATCGGCGGGCGCGGTGGGCGGCTTGTTGACGGTGAAGTCCGGCACGTCGTAGCCGACCCAGGCGCCCTTCTGATCGGCACCGCCGGCCGGATCCCACCAGACGTAGCGCTTGCGGTCGCTCCACGGCTGGCCGTCAGGGCGGGCCGAGGCGCGGTTGTACATGATGTGTCGATTGGCCGGCCAGTTGAAACCCCAGCCGAGGCTGACGTAGTTGTCAGGTTTGCGACTGGCCGCCAGGTTGCGGTCGGGGGCCGGGAACACGCCCGAGTAGATCCAGTTGCCGCAGGCGGTCGTGCCGTCGTCTTTCAGCGCGCCAAAACCGCTCAGGTGATTGCCGGTCGCGACGTCGTAGCCGTTGATCTCTTTGAGGATCTTCTGGGCGCTTGGCTCATCCTTGATGCGCCACTCGAGTGTGTCGGCCGGCTCGGGATCGTAGTTCCACGTCATATTGAGGAAGCCCTGATCGCGCGGCAGGGGACTGCCCGCGTAGAGCGCCTTGAGTCGCTTCCCAAGTTGGAAGGTGAACCACTGATCGGTGCGCGCGTCGGCTGGCGGATCGGCGGCTTTGTCGTGCCACTGCAGCAGGCGGTGGGTGTTGGTGAAGCTGCCTTCGCCCTCGGCATTGTGCGCAGCTGGGAGGAAGAACACCTCGGTCTTGATGCTGGCCGGAGATAGCTGACCAGTGCGCGCTTCGGGCGAGGCGTACCAGAACGACGCGGTCTCGGTCTCGAAGTAGTCGCGCACCACCAACCAGTCCAGGTTGGCCAGGGCGCGCCGCTGCAGACCGGCATTCTGTCCACCCACCGCCGGATTCTGACCGATGGTGAACATGCCTTTGACCTTGCCGTCGGCCAGGTTGACCATCATCGGGATGTGCGAATGGTCGCCCGAGATGCGCGGGTGCCAGCCATAGCCATAGTCGTTGTCTCTGGTGGCCGCATTGCCATAAAAGGCCTTCAGATAGCTGACCATGAACTTGGGCTGATTGGAGTAGTACGAGGTCGGCACCGTTTCGGTGGCAAGGTACTGCTTCAGGTTTTCGTGGCGCTTCAGGATTGACGGATGCGACATGTAGCCGGTGATCGAGTGGTAGAGCGTCGGGTTGTCCGTGCTGCCCTGGATGCTGGCGTGACCGCGCAAGGCCAGGATGCCGCCGCCGGGTCGGCCGATATTGCCCAGCAGCTGCTGCAGGATCCCCGCCGCGCGAATGATCTGCACGCCGATGGTGTGCTGGGTCCAGGCGACGGCATAGGCCATCGAACCGGTGCGCTCGGGGCCCGAGTTGTCGACCATCGTCTGGGCCACTTCGAGGAACTTCGCCTGCGGACAGCCACAGGCCTGTTCCACAAACTCGGGCGTGTAACGGGCGAAGTGCCGCTTCAGGATCTGAAAGGCGCAGTTGGGATCCTGCAGGGTCGGGTCGCGTTGCTCGCGCGGCGGCACCAGCGCCTTGACCAGCGGGTCGAAACTCTGTGAGGTATCGGCGGCCATCGCGGCGTCGAAGCCGTAGTTCGGTTGCCGCGGCGGAACGGCGGCCGGCTGTGTGTCCGCGGCCCGTTGGTTCTGCTGCATCTGGGTGCGGTCGTACTGCCAGGTGGCGTTGTCGTAGGTGCGGGTTTCGGCGTTGTACCCCGAAAAGATGCCATCCAGGTCCTCGGAATCGCGGTAACCAGGATTAATGATGGTCGCCGCGTTGGTGTAGTTCAGAACGTAGTCCTTGAAATATTTTTCGTTCTGAATAACCCAGTTGATAAGCCCGCCTAGAAAGACAATGTCGCTGCCGGCGCGGATCGGGACGTAGATGTCGGCCACTGCCGAGGTGCGCGTGAAGCGCGGATCGACGTGGATGATCTTGGCGCCTTTCTCCTTGGCCTTCATCGCCCAGCGGAACGCGACGGGGTGGCACTCGGCCATGTCCGAGCCCATAACGGTGATCACATCGGAGTTCGAGATATCGCGCGAAAACGTTGTCGCGGCACCGCGTCCGAAGCTGGTCCCCAGACCGGGGACAGAGGAGCTATGTCATATGCGGGCCTGGTTCTCGACGGCGACGATGCCCAGGCCGCGCATGAGTTTGGAATGGGAGTAGTTCCACTCGTTGTCGATGGTTGCCCCGCCCAGCGAAAAGATCTGCGTGGTGCTCATCAGCGTCTTGCCGTCGCTGGACTTTTCCTGGAAGGTCTCGTCGCGAGTTTGTTTGGTGAGCTGGGCGATGCGATCCATCGCCCAATCGAGTGTCTTGTCCTCCCAGTGGTCGGAGTTGGGCGCTCGATATTTGACCGTCGTCCAACGTCGTTCGTTGACCGCGAGCTGATAACTTGCCGCGCCTTTGGGACACAGATTGCCCTCGCTGACGGGCGAATCAGGATTACCTTCGATGTTGACGATCTGGCCGTTGATCGTGTGGGCGATCATGCCGCAGCCGACGGCGCAGTACGGACAGATCGTCGGCACCGCGCGAGCGTTCTGGATGCGCAGCGTGCGAGCGTGGGCGACTGACGGGGCGAGGCTCAGGCCGAGTGCGCCGAGTGTGCCGAGTGCAGCCGAGACCCCACCCGACAGCTTGATGAAGTCTCGGCGCGAAAGTGCGCCGCGCGAGCCCGCATCGACCTCGACGGCGGGGGTCGGGACGGTGGCAGCCATCAGGGCACACACTCCTCCTATTGGGCATTGTTGAGACGCGTTCCGCGGGTTGTCAACACGCGGGCGTACACAGCGCCGCCTGCCATGCCCTTGCAGAGGGGCCTATACTGCGTCGGAGCACCATCGGCGTACTGCGTGTCAGCCCATCCAGGAGGAGCCAGATGTTCAAGAAATCCGAAGAACAGGAGTGGACACGGTTCCGTGGCGCACTGTCGTCGAAGGATCGCGACGATGCCGCGACCGTGCCCGTCACACCTGAACCGAACGACACGATCGTCGGCGCGGCGCCCGCGGCGGGTGTGACCACGCCGAGCCAGGGCGGGTCTGGGCCGAGCTTCCGCTCGTCGTCGGGCGACGTCAATGTGGGCCTGCCGACGGCGCGTCTACCGCGCAGCCCGGTGCTCGACAGCGTCGAGGTCGAAAGTCTGATTGGCGAGCACACCAGCTTCGAAGGCACGCTCAAGACCGAGGGCTCGGTGCGGCTGCTCGGGTCGATCCAGGGCGAGATCGAAAGCAAGAGCACGATCATCGTCGAAGAAAAAGCGCACGTGACCGCGCGCCTGACCGGTGCGCAGATCACCGTGGCGGGCCACGTCGACGGCCAGATCTATTGTGAAGGTCGAGTCGAGATTCGCCCGACAGGCCACGTCACTGGCGAGATCAACGCCGGCGCGCTGATCGTCCAGGAAGGCGCCTACTTCGACGGCAACTCGAAGATGGCCACCGGCAACAACTCCATCCCGCCCGTCAACAGCACAAGCGGCAGAACGGCGGCGGAAGTAGCGCGAGCATAAATCTTCTCCTTCACTGAGAGAAGACTGTCGAACAGGCGGCCGCGACGCGCGGCCAGCTTGGCATCCGTGAGTGCCGGCGGGCCGGCGCTCGTGGGAGCTTCGCTACAATACGCTGAGAAGAGGTCGTCCAGGAGCCGCCGATGATCGTCAATGAAGGGACAGAGTTGGTCATCATTTTTTTCGTGATCATGCTCGATCTCCTGGTCCTGGTCTGGCTGCAGAAGTGGTCGGGCCTGACCTGAGCTCAGTTTCGCTGTCCGCCGTCTGAGACCGCCCAGACGCGGGTCCCGTCCGAAACGAGCTCCCCCGGGCCAGTGGCGGAGTCGAGTACCAGCAGCCATAGCTGGCCGAAGCTGACCGTCACGCGCGGTACCGCCCAGTTGTCGGGCGCGTTGACGTAGACGTCCAGGGCTGCGCCGCCGCCCAGGTCGACGCGCTCGTCCTGCTCGGCGTTCGTGCGCCAGTCAGGCGGGTAGCGTGTGAGGGTGAGGCCAAGCCCGGCCTCGGCTGCCGGATCAAGTCGAAG
>WNFC01015059.1_pt1 | contig 11663 bp, 9 predicted proteins | sample 5400541 | NCBI WGS metagenome assembly WNFC01 (sample SAMN13153342, study PRJNA577476) | soil metagenome | isolation source: 120 cm saprolite under Douglas fir tree site 2 hole 2 replicate 1 | place: USA:California | collected 2015-04-18 | reverse complement strand
TGGCGCCAGCCCCGCTGCGGGACTCTGGTCGGCGATGTACTGGAGCACGGCAGGGGCCTCGGTCAGGCGCTTCCCGTTGTCGAGCTCGAGCACCGGGACGTAGCCCTTTTCATTGATGTCCTCGATCCGCTTGCCGTTATCGAGGGTCTGCGTCTTCCGGTCCATGCGCACAAGGGTGAAGGGCAGTCCCGCTTCGCGCAGGCAGACGTGCGGGGCAAAAGAGCACGCTCCCTGGGCATAGTAGAGTTTCATCGACCCACCTCCAGTCGCCTCATCCGCAAAGCTCCTTTCGGAGCCAGACCATGTCACTTCAAGCCGAAGACGTCGAGCCGGGTGGCGGTGCCGGCATATACCTTTCCGTTGGCCACGGTCGGCAGCGTGAACTTCATGCCGTTGCCCATCGTGTCGCGTCCACCCGCCGCCTGGCTGCTGTTGTAGATCTCGGTCATCGGCGTGGCCAACGCATCGTGGGCATGCAGCACTGCCGGCAGGTCATCCCGGGTCGCCTGAAGGGTCCAGATGATCGCGTCGGAAATGCCTTGCGTGGTCAATAAACCCGAGATGCTGGGAATGGCGCCCTTGCGTTCGAACACCGTCGGAGGATCGGCGTCCGCCACCTTGGAGATCGAGGGCGGGTCGACCGTCACCGCGTACCGTTTCAGATGATCGCGAAAGCCTCGATATTCGCCCGGCGCATAAAATATAAATTGCTCGGCTCCGGTGTTCAGGTAGGCGGGAATGCCGTTGGTTTCCCCCAGGCTCGTCTCCGGGAGCGACGCCAGAACATCGTCGCAATCGGCGCCGCAACGGCGATATCCGCCCATGTCGTGGCGATCGATAAGGTAGATCCTGTTCTCTTTTCCGGCGGTCACGAGCACGTGGGGGCGATCTCCGGTCTGATCCGGAAGCAATAAGACTCCGCCCGAGGCGAGGTCGCGGTCGGTGCTGCTCAAGAACGCCTGGTTGAACGGGGTGAACGAGTCCGCCAGGCTCAGTCCGCCCTCTGGGGAGACGTTGAGCTTGACCACCGTGTCACCGTAGGACTGTTCCTCGGTAAATGTCCCGTTGCCGGTCGAAAAGTAGATGTCTCCATTGGCGTCGATCGCGGGCGCCCCTCCCCAGATGCCGCCCCATCGGCCGTTCGGCGCCGTGTTGAACACCGCCTCGGGGATTTGTTGCAACGTCGCGGCGTCGTACCCAACCACCCAGCCTTGATAAGGGGCGCGGTCGCTGTGAGAGGCCCAGGCGATGTAGATGACTCCTCGAGATAGGACCAGACCGGTTCTCAAATGCGAACGCAACGCATTGAAGCACACCTGGCCGTCGATACTGCCGTCACCGGTTCCGGACACGCAGACATCGGTCAGGTTCAGATAGGCCCGGTTGCCGCTGAGCCCGGTCGGGTAGACGGTGTCGCCAATGACGAGGGGGCTTCCGGGTTTTTCGGCGCCGGAAGCGACATCGAGGGCGTGCAGCTTCTGCACGTAGTGGTTGCATGTTCCGCTCAGACAGTCCCCAACCGACTCCCTCACCTCCTTGGTCTTCGCCACCACGTAAAGCGTCCCGGTCTCGACATCGATGACCGGCGTGGCCGTGATTCCCAGGTTCGGCCCGATATTGCTCGAGCCGGAGTCGATGGCGGGAAAGGGGATGATTCCATTGTCCGGATCGGTGAAGTCGCGACTCCAGATCTCGGTGCAAAGAGGGCCGTTCGCATCGAACGCATGGACCGTGTCGCTCTGGGTGACCACGAAAACCAGATCGCGCACGCCCGTATCGGGAAGGGCGACCTGAGAGAGGATCAGCGGTTGAGCGTAGATCTGGCCGGGCACCTCGCACGAAAAGAGCAAGCCGAACGAATTGACGTTCACGTTCGACAGCGTGAGAGCGCTCTCGTTCAGGTTGGCCCCCGTACGCAGGTTATCGTTGTGATAAGTCCAGACGTCGACCGAGGCACTCGCCGACGGGTGGCCGAAGCAGAAAAACCCCAGTGACAGGGCAACGGCTCCGATACGGCTCGGAGAAAATAATGTTCGCAAGGTCTGGTCCCCTCCGCACGTTCCCGACGAGGCGTCGGTGAATTTCCTGAAAGATCCGCCCCGTCGTGAGGCGTGGAGATTCATAGCAAGCTGCCTTCGAGGTTGTCTACCCGGCCCCCGAGCCGAGCCTAATAGTTCGTCGAGCAGTACCCGCCGGCGTCGTTCACCCAATTGCGCTGGATCAGGTAGTCCCGGGCGCCGAGCGTCATGTTGGCGATCGATCCGTTCGGCTCGGTGAATGTGGTCCCAAAGGTCCAGGCGCACTTGTCCGCATTTTCCTGGCCATTGTTGTCGTACCAGGCGCTGATTTGCGGATCGGTGACCGTTTCTTCGAACTCGTGGGCGATCAGGTTCGCCATCGCATCCGCGCCGAGATTGTCGTTCGGCGAGGTGACCCGGTTGGCGGCGCAGCCATTCAGGCATCGCTCGGGATTGCCGACGAAGCTGAACTTGATCGCGGTCGATTGATACGTAAACCACGAATGCCAGCCGCACCAGCTCCGGCAGAACCCGGAATCGGTAACGTCCGCCGAGGTCAAGACGAAGTAGACACCGTCGTAGTCCAGCGGGAGATCGGCGCGTGCGATCGCATCTCTGACCACGGTGGCGATCCGCGTCGTCGTCAAGCTCGTTCCCTGGGAGTAATTGTCAAAGGCGCCTGCGACGTAGTTCGCGAAATTGATCACCGGGTTGCCAAGCCGGTCCGTGTAGCTGGTGTTGATGTTGTAGTAAGCCGATGGAGCGAGGTTGGAGACGAAATCGGGAATGATCTCGAGTGCAGTATTGCCCGCCCAGTTTCCGTACCAGATCAAGTAGATGTTTGGAATGTTCGACCAGTCAGGATTGGTCCCCATGACCGGACCGCCGTGAAAGGAAATGCCATTGTCGTCGGCGGCGCCGGGAGGTTTCTCGGGCACGAAGCCCGGATCGAGCGGAGTGTAAACAACGGGTCCCACCACGACATCTTCCGCCCAAGCGTGGACTGAAAGCATCGCCAGGATCGCGGCGAGAAACGACTTCCTCATGGTGGTGGCCCCCTTGGTTGAATGACAGGATGAAACGCCGGGTACTGGCAAACTTCATCTCACAAAATCGTCCGCCGGTAAATCGCGGACAGCCCGCCGAGCGGGCCGGCTGGGCTCACGAAGCTTTCGCGCTTGCGACTCCCAGCCCCTACGGAGGAAATCCGATCCGCCGGATGAGGTCCGCAAACCTCGGATCTGAACGGAACGCGTCGTAAATGAACGAGCTTCGCAGGTCGGTCACGAGCCAATTCGAGTGCCGTCGATACGCTTTCTCGAGCCACTCAAACATGTGCTCCCGGTCGTCAAGGCCGGCGTAGATGGTGGCAATTTGCCCGGATCTATCTTTGGTTGCGTCCTTCTTCTTCAGCTGCTCGAGAATCGATTGAGCGTCACTGCGCCGGCCGGATACGGCGTAAATGTATCCGGTGCCGGAGAGGCAATCGTCAGAGCCTGGATCGATGACTCGCGCCTTTTCGATCTCGACCAATGCATCCTGATACCTCTTGACCCGTACGTGGCACTCCGCGATCGTGACGTGGGCGTTGCCCGAGCCTGGTTCGAGCTCCGCAGTCTCCTTGAGGCTGGCGATGCCGCGATCAATCTCTCCCATCGCGCAAAGGGCGGCGCCCAGGGCGACGTTGATCACCACGGAGCCCGGGTCGAGCTGCTGCGCCTTCTTCTCCTCCAGGAAGGCCTGCTCGCGACGCCTCGCGCTCTCGAGGTACATCGCATACCAGTGGTGAGCGGTCGCGTAGTTCGGATTGAGAGCGATGGCTTGCTGGTACTCTTTGTCCGCCACCGCCCAATCCCATTGGTTGAATTTGATGATTCCCAGCGATGCGTGGGCTTCGGCGAGGTCACCGTCAAGCGCAATGGCTTTGCGCGCAGCAGGCTCGGCTTTGGCCAGGCTCTCGCTCAGGGGAGCATAGCCGTAGATGCCCTGGATGATATGGGCATCCGCGAGACCCGAATGTGCGGCGGCGAAATTCGGGGCGGCCTCGATCGCCTGTTTGAAGTACTTCACCGCCTTGGCCACCGACGGCTCAGTCCTCTTGTTCCAGAAATAGCGGCCTCGCAGGTACAGTTGGTACGCCTCCGGGTCTTCGGAAAAACGCTTGGCGAGACGGCGCTGGACATCCGCGGTCAACCGCGGTCGCAGTTTGTCCGAAATGTCCCGGGTGATTTCTCGCTGCACATCCAATACATCGGCGAGCTGGCGATTGTAGCGATGTCCCCAGAGCTCCGCGCCGGTCCGGACGTTGACCAGATCTGCCTGCACCGACAAGGTGTCACCCAGTTGTTGGACCCGTCCAGTCAGGACCGCGTCGACCGCCAGCTCGCGTCCGAACTTCTGGACGTCCATTTCCTTGCCCTTGTATTGGAACGCGGTGGTCCGCGCGATGACCTGGAGCTCGGGTATTTCGGAGAGGCTGTTGATCAGATCTTCGGCGATTCCTTCGGAGAGGTAATCCATCTCCGCATTGGCGGAGACGTTCCTGAACGGCAGCACGACGAGAGATCGAATGCCTGGCTGTACTTTTAGGCGCGCATACAAAAAGCCTCCGGCGCCCGCCACCACCAGAGCGCCGGCGACCCATACCCACCATCGCTTTTGAGATGCCACCGGAAATCCGGGGGAGATCTTCGAGACGCCGCGGACCTTGCCGCTGCCTGATCCGCCTGAGCTCGGAGAAACCGTCGAGACCCCAGCCCGATGAAGGCGGTCCAGAACTTCGGCTGCGCTCTGAAGCCGGTCATCTGGGCTCTTCTTCAAAAGCCGGGCGGCGAGCTCGGCGTACCAGGCGGGCACGCCGGGGACCGCGCTCAAGGAAGGGGGATCCTCGTTGAGGATCCTGACCGCGGTTGCGGCGTTGGAGTCGGTCTGGAAAGGATTCGCTCCGGCGACCATTTCATAGGCAACCACACCCAACGACCAGAGATCGCTGCGTTGGTCGACTGGGTCGCCCCGTAGCTGCTCCGGCGACATGTAGAGCAGCGTCCCGAGCGCCTCACCCGCTTTGGTAACGCTCTGCCCTGCGGAGCTGGAAATCAACTTGGCCAACCCGAAGTCGAGCAGCTTCACCGTCTCGTTCCGCGTCAGGAAGATGTTTCCCGATTTGATGTCGCGGTGGATGATGTCGGCGCTGTGCGCGGCATCGAGGCCGGTCGCGATCTGGCCGACGATCCGGGCGGCTTCCAGAACCTCCAGCGGTCCACCCTCGAGCCGCTCTTTCAGAGTCTCGCCCTCGTACAACGGCATGGCGATGAACTGCTCGCCGTCCTGCTCGCCGAATTCCAGAATGGTCGCAATGTTCGGGTGATCGAGCGCGCTCGCCGCCCGCGCTTCCCACAAGAAGCGGGCCCTCGCGTCGTCGCTGGTGGCGAAACCTCTCGAGAGCACCTTGACGGCCACCAACCGGCCCAACGTGATGTCCTTTGCCCGGTACACCACTCCTACCCCGCCCCGACCGACCGCTTCCTCGAGCTGGTAATGCGAGAGGGTCCTTCCGACGAACCGATCGATCACCCCAGATGAATCCTGATCCGCGGAAGGTGCGCGCGCGTCGGCCACGGGCGTATGGGTGCGGGTCGGGTTGGGGGGATGCGACATCGACCTGGATATAACCTCGTCACAATCGTTGTAGAAGCGAGGCGGCGCCCTAACACGTGGCGCCACTGTGGCGCCACTCGGTTTCAGCGGTGGCGCTCGCTCGTTTAGACGCTGACTCCCTCGGAAAAGCGACTGTTTGCGACCGGCACGCCCTCTGCAAAAGGGCCTGGGCACGGAGGCAACACATGAACGCAAACAACGAGAAGTTGGCAGTGAGGCAGGGTCGTGAGCTCTCGTTTTTCCTGGTTCCCGCAGGCATCATTGCGGCGTTCTCGCTGATGCTGGTCGGTGTCATTTCGTCGCTGAATGCGTCGAAGCCCCTGCCATCTTCGATCGAGATGGTTCTTGTCGGGCCGAAGGCACCGCAGCCGGCACAGCCCGCGGAGCCCAGTTCGGTCGCCGTTGCCAGCTCGAATCGCTGACTCCGGGCAAGGCCGCTTAAGTAAAACGACAGCGAAGGGCGCCGGGATCGAGCAGGTCCTGGCGCCCAAACTTTTGCGGGCGTTCGAGCCGGCGATCGACCAGCCGTGGGTGGGCGGGGTCGTTTGGACCGTGCGCGTAGAAGATCAAAATCAGGTCGGGAGGCCCCGGGTCATCTTCGAAATCGGCGGAGGTCTGGGACCAAACGGTCGAATTTTTCGCAGGCTCGCTTGGACAGCGCGGGCGGGAGGACTAGTCCAAACAATTGAAAGTACGGCCATTTCTTAGATCAATGAGCCGACGGCATCTGTTCGTATCCAAACATAATTATTATTCATGATCCAGTTTGCCTACAGAATCCGCCCTTTACATACAGCATCCCAGATCATCGCACCTGGCGACGACTCGGGAGGCCGACGCAGTACGCAAAGGAGCACGACGATGAAAACTGGACCCACAAAGATTGTTTCGATCGGAATAGCAGTTCTCGGTTTCACTCTCTCCGCCCCGGTTCTGGCGCATGACGACGGTTTCGGCGGCTTCACCAAAAACGGTATTCACAACGACTCACCGGTTCGCGCTCTCAACGGCATGCGCGACGGTATTCAGGCGCAAGCCCTGAACGGGATGACGGACGGCGCGAAGGTTCAGGCGCTGAACGGGATGACGGACGGCGCGAAGGTTCAGGCGCTGAACGGCATGACGGATGGCACCAAGGTTCAGGCGCTGAACGGGATGACGGACGGCGCGAAGGTTCAGGCGCTCAACGGCATGACGGACGGCTCCAAGGTCCAGGCGCTGAACGGCATGAAGGACGGCTCCAAGGTCCAGGCTCTGAACGGTATGACGGACGGCTCCAAGGTTCAGGCGCTGAACGGCATGACGGACGGCTCCAAGGTCCAGGCGCTCAACGGCATGACGGACGGCTCCAAGGTTCAGGCGCTGAACGGAATGACGGACGGCTCCAAGGTCCAGGCTCTGAACGGTATGACCGATGGCTCGAAGGTTCAGGCGCTCAACGGCATGACGGACGGCTCCAAGGTCCAGGCGCTCAACGGCATGACGGACGGCTCCAAGGTCCAGGCGCTCAACGGTATGACGGACGGCGCGAAGGTTCAGGCGCTGAACGGCATGACGGACGGCACCAAGGTCCAGGCTCTGAACGGAATGACGGACGGCTCCAAGGTCCAGGCGCTCAACGGTATGACGGACGGCAGCAAGGTCCAGGCTCTGAACGGAATGACGGACGGCACCAAGGTTCAGGCGCTCAACGGCATGACGGACGGCTCCAAGGTTCAGGCGCTCAACGGTATGACGGACGGCTCCAAGGTTCAGGCGCTCAACGGCATGACGGACGGCTCCAAGGTTCAGGCGCTGAACGGCATGCGAGACGGTGCCAAGGCCAAATCGCTGAATGGAATCCGAAACAGCAAGGCCAAGAAGCTGAACTGAGCGGAAGATTGCGCCCGGGTCCAGGCGCCCAATTGCATGCGAGACAGCGCAAGGGTCCAAGCGCTCAATGGCATGCGAGACGGCGCCTGGGTCCAGGCGTTCAATGGCATCCAAGATGGCTCTCATACGCAGGCGCTGAACGGGCTCAAGGACCAGGCCCGCCATGGGTCATCGAACGATCCGCTGGCGAGTTGGATCACCTCTGATCCCGCCCTTCAATCGGAACGACTGGAGCTCGCGCATTACGTGGTTCAGTGCGCGATGCCTCCCGGCGACGATCGCACTGTCACGGTGGACGGCAAGACGCATACGTTTCGCGGTGTTTTCGGTCTTCTTCCCGCTTGGGCCAGCGGCGAGCCAATGATGAGTGCGGAGAATCAGGTGCTCGCAGCATGCTTGGGCGCGCACGTGAATCCGCTCGGTATCCATGTGCCGATCTCGATTCGCGGTCCTGGTGTTCGAGTCGACCCCGGTGAGCCGGAGCTCTTCCCTGTTCGTGAGGGAGCATTCTTTGCTCTTCCAAATGGCGACGGTGTTCTCACGACCTACGCTTGCGCCGCCGAATTTGTTCCACACGAAGGCGACGACAGCCGGGTTTGCACCCAGCCCGGTGGTTGCCGCTCGGTGGTTGGTCTCGGTCCGTGTTCACGGCTCTGCCAAATTGACGATGAAGGCAATTTTCGGTGCGCACGTGGTGGCGTAGAGATGCCCGGCGTTCTGACGACCTTTATGAAGGCAAGAGAAAACTAGCCCAGCCCCGAGAAACAACTCCGAAAACCGGCTGGACGATGCCTCGGTCGATCCGCGCTCTAACAATCACGACCGTGATTGAAACTGCGCCGTTGCACGCAGGATCGCCCGGCGTGATAACGCTTCGCTTGCACCAGGTCCACGACATGGGAGCTCTGCGCGGCATAAAGGGGACGCGGTCGAGCTTTGTACTGGACGCTTGATCGAGGGCGGCGCATAACTAGTCAGCGGATGCGCGAACCGACCAGTGCGTACACAGCCGATCGCGCGGCTGCCCTCGCCGGCGTGCCGCAATCAACGCTCCACTATTGGGCGCGCGAAGGCATTCTCACGCCGAGCGTTTCCCCGGAGCGTGTAAAGCTCTGGTCATTCGCCGATTTGATGTCGCTTCGTGCAGTTGAATGGCTGCGGCGAACAAAGTTGCACCCTAAAGGCGCGGTTCCACCTACTGGCATGCGCGAGATCCGTCGTGCGCTCGAAGCATTGCGTCGACTGGATCAATCACTCTGGACCAACGAAACCGGTTACGCTGTCCTCGTCGATCACAGTGGGCAAGTGTTCACACGGGATCCACGGACTGGCTCTGTCGCGCACGCCGTTGGGAAAGCGGGTCATCTCCAAACGGTTGCAGGAGACGTCCTGGACGTCCTGGACGTAATGGCACCCTTCCAACTCGTTGGCTTCCGTGGGCCGGACCTCCGCCGACCAAGGCCCCGTCTGAGAATCATTCCGGGCAAGTTGGCTGGCGCGCCCCACATTGAGAGCACGAGGCTGGAGACGCAAGCTGTGCACGCACTCGCGCGAAGAGGTTTTGAGGCCCCCAAAATCGTGCAGCTCTATCCATTCACAGACCTCGAGTCCGTCAATGAGGCAATCGAGCTCGAGAACGAACTGCAGCGCCCCGCGGCGTGACTCCGCTTCTCTTCGCGTTGGACCACAATTTCTCGCCCACCATCGTTAAGGCGCTTAGTCCGTACATTCCTGAAGCCAATCTCGTACCAGTAGGAGACATTGACCCTCGAATGCCAGTGCTCGAGGATTGGGAACTGCTGGTCGCGTTGCGTCAGCGCTCCGAAGGATGGGCCGGCCTCGTTACGAACGACGCTGACTTCGTGACGCAGCCGCGCGAACTCGCTGCACTCATGCAGACCGGACTTGCGGTCATTGTTGCAGAAAGCGCGGGACACGACCCAATCAAAGCGGCGGGGCTTCTGCTCGCGCATCTGCCCGGAATTTGTAAGCGCATCATACGAGGGCGGGCGCAAGTATGGCGATTGCGAACCGCTGACCTCCCGCACACGGAGCCGTGGGACCTGTTCACGAAACTAGCGGTCCAGCGAAAACAAAACGCCGATCAATTGTTCGCGGATAACAAATTGTCCGTCGAAGAATTGACGTCCCCCGTAGGTCTAGGGCTGCCACCCAAGCCATAGAGGCTACGTAGTCTTGGTCGCCCGCTTTGTAATCCCTAGAAGTCCGCGGTAGCTGAGCGTTGCCATCGACGGGGTGCGCGCTATGGTGGTGACGTACTTCTCCTGCTTGTCGTAGCTGCGCCCGTGCGAGTGCCTACGCGATGGAGTTGTGACTTTTCTGTATCTAGCCTCCGCGCTCGCCCAGTGAATAACGGCAGGGGCAAAGGCTCCCGCAGCCACGAACAACGCTATCCACCCAAGGCGCGTTCTCATCTCCCGCCTCCGGCCCTCGCTGTAGCTAGTCCTGATCAGTTCACCTTCTGGGCGCTAAGCTCCGAACCGAGATCGCGCGCAAACACCGCGTCTACTGGAGTGATCCGCACATTCTCGGGCTTGATGTTGAGCTTGATCGTCCCGATGATTTTATCCTCTTCGAGGACGTCCGCCGGCTTCGGCGCGTCATAGGTCAAGGGCGACGGGGCGTCGCTGACCAACTTATCCCTCAGTCCGGCGGCGTCCTGGGCAATCATCACCACCGACAAATTCTTCGCCGACAAATGTTTGCGAATGACGCGATTGACGTCGTCGACGGTCAGCTTGGAAAGTCTATCGCGCATGTACTTGGTGAACTCGCCGATACCGTAGAACTTGGAGTCGAGCGCATATCCGTTCTGCTGATCCTCGGTCGAAGTCATCAAATACACGTTCTTCATTAAATACTCGCGGATCCCAAGGAACTGCTCCTGGGTCAATCCCTGGTCGATCATCTTTTGGAGCTCGTAGATGCCGATCCTAAGCGCGGCATGGGCGTTCGCCGGAACGACCGGGCGGATCCAGATCTCGAAGATCTGCTTCTTTCTGGCAACGTTGGGGTGCGGGAAGAAAGAATTCCCAGCTCGAGGGAACGCTTCCACGTAGGCGTAGTCGCCGTAGTTCATTCCACGCACCTCGCGGATGCGTTGAAACAAATGCGACGAGGAAGACCGGTGCTCGCCGAGCCAGGCCCGCGCCAACCAAAGCGCCGGGAAATCCGGGTGGCCGCGGTCGACTTCGATCGGATGGCCAAACGAAATCGCCGTCGCCCGGGTGTCCTTCTGGATGATCTCCACCTCGATTCCCTTCGGATACTGCGCCGAGATGGCGGCCGGGCTCCGTGGCTTTCCTTCCGGGAGCGCGGCCAGGACCTGTTTCAGTCGCGCGAGCAATTCGTCCGACGCATCCCCTACCACCCCGACGGAGAGGTTTTGCCGGAGGTAGTGTCCGCGCACGAGCTCCTTCACGTCATTCAGCCCGATTTGCTGAATGCCCGCCACCGTTCCCAGAACGGGGTGCCCGTACGGCGTGCCTCGGAATAGATGGGCCTGCAACTCCTCTTTTCCGAGCTCCTCTTCGTTGTTGTTTCGCAAGTCCTGCTTCAGCGCGTTGAGCTGACTGTCCTTCAATCGGCGAAAGTCGTCCTCTCGGAAGCCGGGACTCAGCAGCATCGGCAAGGCGATCTCGAAGAACTTCTTCCAGTTGTCGCGGTGGATGGAAGCGGTGAAGGTGCTCATCTCCTTGTCCACGCTGGCGCTGAACGTACCGGCCATCGGAAAGAGCGCCCGTCGAATCTCGTCGACCGGCATCTCCGATGAGCCACCGCTTGAAATCATCGAGCCGGCCAGCTGAGCCAATCCTTCCTTTCCCTTCGGATCGGCGGCGGAACCAATGCCGAAGCTCAACTTGATGTTTAACTGGGGCAGCGCGCTCTTCTGAACGATGAGCGGAATCTCAGCGCCCTGAGCCGCTGCCTTGGGCTGAAAGGAGGCCAGCGAGGGCGTGCGCGCGATCGCGTCCGGCATTGCCTCTTTCGACAGCGTCACCACCACCATCCCCTGATCGGTGAGATAGGTTCTGGCTGCCTTGAGCAGATCATCCGGCGTCAACGCGTCATAGAGCTGGTAATACTTGTTCAACG
>WNFC01012104.1_pt1 | contig 11664 bp, 11 predicted proteins | sample 5400541 | NCBI WGS metagenome assembly WNFC01 (sample SAMN13153342, study PRJNA577476) | soil metagenome | isolation source: 120 cm saprolite under Douglas fir tree site 2 hole 2 replicate 1 | place: USA:California | collected 2015-04-18 | reverse complement strand
ACCTCGATCGGGGCCGCCTCGCCGACGTCGGGCATGACCTCGACACGCGCGAACGACGTCTGCCGCCGATGCGCCTGATCGAACGGCGACAGGCGCACCAGGCGGTGGTTGCCGCGTTCGCCCCGCAGGTACCCATAGGCGTACTGGCCGCGCAAAGTGATCGTCACGCTCTTGTAGCCGGCCTCTTCACCTTCGGCCATATCGAGGATCTCGGTGTGGAATTTTCGTCGCTCACCCCAGCGCAAGTACATGCGCATGAGCATCTGCGTCCAATCCTGGGCGTCGACGCCGCCGAGCCCAACGGTGATCGTCATGATCGCGTCGGACCGATCGTACGGGCCGTTCAGCCGCAGCTTGAACTCGAGCTCGTCGACTTCCTTCATCAGCCCGGCCATGTCGCGCTCGGCTTCGTCGAGGACACCCTGGTCCTCTTCGAGCGCAGCCAGCTCCACCAGCTCGAGCATGTCGCGCGTGCGCCGTTCGACGGCGATCCACGGGTCGAGCTCCTCGCGCACCGCCGACAGCTCGCGCATGACTCGCTGCGCCTCCGCCTGGTCGGACCACAGGTCCGGTGAGGCGGCCTGGAGATCGAGCTCGTTCAGGCGTGCCTGTTTGCCTGGCGCGTCAAAGACGCACCAGTAACGTGGAGATACGGCCATGAAGGCCGTGGAGCGCGGCGCTCAATTCTTCCGCAGGCACAAACGCGATTCTAACAAAACGTATGCTATGGGCCGTCAGATGGTCTACTGGGCGCACGTCGCGGGAACGTTTCTCATGCGCTTCCTGCCCGTTTCGGTCGCCTACAGACTTGTTGGCTGGGGTACCCCGCTGGTGCTGCAGCTCTTCGCACGCGGCTACCTGCAGCGCGCCATGGCCAATATGCGCCAGGTGCTCGGGCCCGAAGCTGATCCGCGCGAGGCCCGCCGCATCACCCTGGCTGCCTTCAGCAACTACGCGCGCTACATGGTCGACCTGGTGCGGCTGCCCCATCTCAAGCCAGGTGACCTGATCGAGAACACGCGCATAGATGGCTGGGAGCACGTCGAGGCGGCCTATACCTACGGTAAGGGGGTCGTCTTTGCCACGGGCCACATCGGCAATTGGGACATGGCCGGCGCTACCTTCGCCGCCCGCGGACACGCGGTTAGCGCGCTGGTCGAGACGCTCAAGCCGGCGCGCTGGAACGAGCGTGTGCAGCGCACCCGCATCGCGGCGGGCGTCAAGGCGATCCCGATCGAACACGGGGTGCGGGACATGATCGCCGCACTGCGCAAGCGCGAGGGGTTGGCGGTTCTCGTAGACCGTCCATCGGGCGAGGAGGGCGTATCCGTCACGTTTTTCGGTCGAAGGACACGTGTGCCAGGGGGCGCGGCGACACTCGCGTTGCGTACCGGCTCGCCGGTGGTGCCGGCCGCGCTGGTGCGCGATCCGCACGGGCCTGGCTACCTCGTCCACATCGGTCCGCCCATTGTCGGCGAGAAGGGCGATGACGCCACCGTAGTCATGCAGCGCATCATGAGCTGGCTGGAGGGCATCATCCGTCGCTATCCCGACCAGTGGTTCATGTTCCGCCAGATGTGGCCCGCGAGCGAGCAGTTCCGCTAAAGACGCGCCTGCTGCTGGGCTTGCTGACGGCCGGCAGCGCGGCCGTCGGGGCGATCCCGCGTCACACGGTCGGGGAGGCGCTGTGCCGTTTGGCCGGCAGCGTGTGGTACCTGAGCGCGCCGGCTGCCCGGGCGGCAGTGCGCGCCAACCTGCGCCACATCCTCGGCCGCGAACCAGGCTGGCGCCAGGTCATGACGGTCTTTCATCACGGCGCGTTCAACTACTGGGACACCTTGCTGACCCCGCACCTGACGCAGGCGCAGTTCCGCGAGCTGATGGTCGTGCACGGCGCCGAGCACATTGATGCGGCTCTCGCGGGCGGCCACGGGGTGGTCTGTGCGACGGCCCACCTGGGGAGCGTGGCGTTTGTTGGCCAGGTCGTCCCCGCGCTGGGCCACCCGATGGTCAGCCTCGTCGAGCCGATCGACCCGCCCGAGGTGCTCGAGTTTTTTCGCCGCCACCGCGAAGGTCTTGGCGCGCGCATGCTGCCCATTGGGACGTCGGCGCTCAAAGAGCTGTTTCTCGCGTTGCGGCGCAACGAAGTCGTCGGCCTGGTGACCGACCGCGATGTCCTGGGCACTGGGCCGCTTATTGAATTCTTTGGTTTGCCCGCTCAGTTTCCCGATGGGGTCGCGGCATTGGCGGTGCGGACTGGGGCGCGGATCCTGATTGCGATTGCCAGCCGGCGCGCCGACGGACGCTTCGACGCGCTGTTCGAGCCGCTGCCGCCGGTTGAAATGACAGGCGATCCGAAGGCTGACGTGTTGCGCCTAACTCATGCCATCGCCAGACGGCTGGAGTACCATATCGCCATCCATCCGGAGCAATGGACCGTTTTCCAGAGGCGCTGGCCCGAAGTGCAGCCCGGGTGAGGAGTGGTCGGCGGTGAAGCTCGCCCTCGTCTCGCCGTACGACTTCGCGTATCCGGGCGGCGTCACCGAACACGTTGCGAGCCTCGCCGAGCAGTTCATCGCCAACGGCCACGAGGTGCATATTGTCGCGCCGTCCTCGGACGACGATACCGAGCCGATCTCGTCGGTCGCGGCGCCGATACATCGCATCGGGCGGGTCGTATCAATTCCGACGAACGGCTCCGTTGCGCGAATTACGCTCTCCTTGCGTTCGTACCTGCAGGCCAAGACGCTGCTCCAGGAAGAGCAGTTCGACCTGATCCATCTGCACGAGCCGCTGATGCCGGCGCTGCCGTTGACAGTGTTGCGTCACTCGAACACCACGAACATCGGCACGTTCCACGCGTTTCGCAACACGCCGCTGACGTACTTTTACGGCAAACCGATCTTGCGTCCGTTCTTTCGCAAGCTGCACGGACACATCACCGTCTCCTCGGCGGCCCAGGAATTCGTCGGCGAGTACTTCCACGCGGACTACCGGGTGATCCCCAACGGAATCAACTTCCCGCGGTTCTTTAATCGCCTTGAACCGTTGCCGCAGTTCGCCGACGATCGGCCCACGGTGCTGTTCGTCGGCCGGCTCGAAAAGCGCAAGGGTCTGAAGTTCCTGCTTCGGGCGTGGCCGATGGTGCTGGAACGCCAGCCCGATGCACGCCTGGTGGTCGTGGGACGTGGTCGACCACTCGAGGGGTATCGCCGCTTCGCCCGCCGTCAGGGCTGGTCAGCCGACGACGTCGTCTTTGCGGGCTACGTGCCCAGCGAGGACTTGCCGCGCTACTACCAGTCGTGCGCGGTGTTCTGCGCGCCCAATACGGGCCAGGAGAGCTTCGGCATTGTCCTGCTCGAGGCGATGGCCGCCGGGGCGCCGATCGTGGCCTCGCACATTCCTGGCTTCGAGGACGTCGTGGCGCATGGCGTGCAGGGCTTGCTGGTCGAACCGCAAAATCCCGGGGCGATTGCGGATGCGCTATGCCGTCTGCTGGGCAGCCCCGAGCTGCGCGCCAACATGCGCCGCGCTGGCCAGGAGACCGCCCGGGCCTATGATTGGCCGCGCGTCGCCTCGCAAGTTCTTGGCTACTACAACGAGGTGCTGGAACGGCGCGAAGCCCAACCCGAGCCGCAGCGCATCCGCTTCGCGCGCGTGCGCCGCATGGCGGGCATGCTCATGCCGTCCAGGTGACGCGACCCTGCGGCCCCTTTACGCTGGACAGATCGACACCCGTCCCCGTGATGCGGCCGCGCACATTGGCGGGCCACGTGCAAACCATCCGTATCCAGCTTGTTACATCTCACGCGCGAGTGATGCGAGCGCGTCCACCGTGAGAGAGCTCAAACGTCGCTCCCGCGTCCTGGCTGAAGCGCCTGCCCGCTTTCTGGGCCGGCTCGGCTTTTCGCCCAATGGCCTGACCATTGTCGGCTCGCTGCTGACGGCGTCGGTCGGTCTGATGGTGGCCCAGGGCTGGTTCCTGGCCGCGGGCATTTGCCTGTGGCTCTTCAGCTTGACCGATACGTTGGACGGCGCGCTGGCCCGCGCCACCGATCGCGTCTCGACGTTTGGCGCGTTTCTAGATTCAGTGTGCGATCGCTACGCCGAAGCCGCCGTCTTCTTCGGCCTGGTGTGGTGGTACCAGGCCACCGCCAACCCGCTTGGCGTGGCGTTGGCCTATTTAGCGTTGGTGGGCTCGCTGATGGTTAGTTATGCGAGAGCCCGCGCCGAAGGCGTCGGCCTGCAAGCCGCCGAGGTGGGCTGGTTCCAGCGCCCCGAACGGATCATCGCCCTGGGCATCGGCCTCATCCTGGCGCCGTTCATTCCCGGCGTCCTCCTGGTCGTCCTGGCCCTACTGGCCCTGCTGACGACGATCACCGTCCTCCAGCGCGTGGTCCACGTGGCAAGGTCATCGGGTTACAATCAGCCGCACACGACTCCGTAGCTCAACGGATAGAGCGCTACCCTCCGAAGGTAGAGGCTGCGAGTTCGAATCTCGCCGGGGTCACCAGCGGGACGCATCGTCGCGGCGATCGAAATGCGCGCGGTCGATTCGCGGCCGAAATACCGCTAAGAAGCTGAGGCTTACTCGGCCAGGCAGAGGAGGTGGATGCTTGCGCGGTTGATGATGACCGTGTTCACTTCGCTGGGGGCGTTCGAGCCGAGGGTGAAGCTGACTTTGGCGTCGCCGATGTGGATGAACGTATCCCTGAGCTTCATGTAGCCGACGATGCCGTCTTTGGTGCCTTCGGGGAGGTGCATCTCGCCGACTATCTCGCAGCCGGACAGAACGGCCAGGATGCGGACGGTCGCCTTGGCGACGTAGCCGTAGAGGCGGCGCTCGGGGCGATTGGCTTCGGACAGGATGGCGGCCAGGCGGATGTCCGACTTTTGCAGGACGCCGCGGGGGCTGGTGGCGACGGGTGTACTCGGGTCGGCGATGCGGGCCAGGCTGACGTGCTTCAGGTCCAGGTGGGCGCGTGAGACATCGCGCAGGACCTCGACCAGCCGTCTTGGGCCGGTCTCGACGTCGGCGATGACGCGGTGGGTCTCGGTGAAGAACGCCACGCGGGTGGTCTGCTCGGAGCCGCGGATGGAAAAGTCGCGGCTGGGCACCACGGCCTGGTCGCGGCTGGGCACGATGGCCTGGGTCTCGGGCGCAGTCTCAGTCTCGGTTTCGTTCTCGGTCTCGAGTTCAGTCGCGAAAGTGAAAGTGTCGGTCACTTCGCCCGTCTTTCTGAGGCTCGCTGATTGGCCTCATCTCTGCTGATACGACTATCGGCATTCGCGCGGGAGGGTTTAGCTGACCAGGACGGGCGGTGACGTGCGCAGGCGGGAAAACGCGTTGTCGCGGAACATGCGGAACTCGTACGTGCCGGGCGACAGCGAGCGCGGCAGCGTCAGGTTGCACGAGCCCATTGGCCGGGCGTCGAGCGGGACCGTCGCACAGCCGACGTAGCTCCAGTTCAAATAGGCGCTGTCGCCGTCGCTGGGGCGATACAGGCCGATCCAGTCCGTACCCTGGGCCGCGACGAGGCCGCTCCAACGCACGTTGACACTGTCGCCAGCTGCTGCGAGGCGTGGGTTAGTCACTAGCGCCAGCGGTGGCGTAGCGGTCGGCATCGGCGTCGATGGTGTCGCGGTGACGACAGGCGTGGCCGTAACAGCGCTGAGGACGGGCGTGGCCGCCAGAGCTGCCTCGCTTTGCGGATCGCCGCACTGCTCGGTGTGCGTGTACGAGCTTCCGTCCAGCACGACAGCAGGCAGCACGCCCGGACGGCAGCCGAACAGCGCCGTCCAGTAGTTGCCGTACGCGCCACCCTCGGCGTAGCCGGCGCCGATCTCGCGCCAACGGGGGTTCATCAGTACCGGACGGTGCTGGGCACCCTCGTCCAGCCACCAGTTGACCGGACCCTGCGGCTCGGCCGAGATCGCCGAGATCACCTCGACGACGATCCAGCCGCTCTGCGGCGGGACCTTGTAGCCCGCCTGCTCGGCGCGCTGCTGCGGCTCGGATCCGTCGAAGCCGGTGTGGTCCAGGTAGTTGTGCGCCACCATGTCGGCACTGTGGGCTTGCGCCGCAGTATCCAGCTCAGGGGCACGGGCTAGGGGCAGCAGGCCCGCGGCAACGCGGGCGCGGTTGATGCCCAGCACCAGCTCATCAGTCTGGACCTTGGGATCGTTGGCGCTCACGCTCGGTATCGAGGCCGCGAGGAGCATAGCCAGCAACACGGCCAAGGTGCCCGGCAGCCGACGTGTGCGCTTCACGCGAGAAGCGCGGCGCACACGCCGTGCCAGCTAGTCGGCGATGATCGTCGGGCCGCGTTTGCCCGTTGACTTTGGCGTGCGCATGAACAGCGCGGGGATAATGGCAATCAGCGTGATGGCCGCGGTGAAGCGGAACACGTCGTCGAACGCCATCACCGATGCCGCCAGCGCTACCTGTTTGGCGGCCAGCATCATCGCCATCGCCTGCGACTGCGCTTGGTTCAGCCCCTGAACTGCACCCCATTGCTGTGCGGACGACATCAATTGCTGCAGTGGGAGGTTCTCAGGCGTAACGGTCTGCGAGAGCATCGCGCCGTGGAAGGTCTGCCGCAGCTGCAGGATCGTGACGACGATCGCCGTGCCGAACGCGCCGAACACCTGGCGCATGACGTTGGTCATCGACGATGCGCGGCTCATCAGGTGCATCGGCACGCCGTTCAGGCCCGCGGTCATCGACGGCATCATCACCAGGCCCATGGCGCAGCCGCGTCCCGCCAGCCAAAGCTTGATGGTGGTATCGCTGGTGGTCAGGTCGAGCGCGCCCATCTGCCACGTGGTCAATGCCAATAGAGGCAGGCCGATCAAAATCATCACGCGCGCACCGACCTTGTCGACTAGCCGGCCAACAACCGGCATCGCGATCGTCATGGGCAGCACCTGGCTGATCAGGATCACGCCTGTTTCGGCCGCGCCCAGACCGCGCAGGTTCTGCAAGAACAGCGGCAGCATAAGCATGCCGCCGAACATGCCGATGGTCAGGACGAAGCTCACCAGGGACGACAGGGTGAAGACTGGGATCAGGAAGAGGCGCAGCTCGAGCAACGGATGCTCGTCGGTGAGCTCGACCCACACCCACAATCCGAGTGCGACGACGCCGATCGCCAGGCGGGTCAGTACGGCGGTGCTCATCCAGCCGTCAGTCGCCGCGTCCGATAGACCGAGCAGCAGCGCGCTGAAGCCGATGGCCGACAGGACGAATCCGCGCAAATCGAACTTGAGGCCTGGCACGATATCGGTCTCGCGCAGCAGCGTCAGGCCCATGAACAGGCCCAGCGCGCCAATCGGCACGTTGAGGGTGAAGATCACCCGCCAATCGACGTACTCGACCAGATATCCGCCCAGGGTTGGTCCGAGCACCGGCGCCAGCATGAGCGGCAGACCGAAGAAACCCATGATCGTGTTGCGCTGCTGCGGCGGCACGACCTTGAACAGCATGGTCATGCCCAGCGGCATCATCATTCCGCCGCCGAGGCCCTGAATGATTCGAAAGGCAACCAGGCTTGGGTTGTTCCAGGCCAGTCCGCACAGCAGCGAGCCGCCGGTGAACAGGGCCATCGTGATCATGTACAGCCGCTTGGTGCCGAACGTATCCGAGAGATACCCCGTGGCGGGCATGATGACGGCCAGCGCCAGCATGTAGCTGGTGATGACCAACTGCGTCTCGTGTACGCCGACGCCGAAGACCGTGGTGATCTTGGGTAGTGCGATGTTCACCACCGTCTGGTCGAGCATGACCATAAAGGTGCCGACCACGGTGCACAGCAAGACCTGCCACTTGTAGTCGAGTCCGTGGACCAGCCCGCGGATGCCCAGACGGGGCAGCGTGGGTACGGCGGAGATGGGCGGATTGGCAGCAGCCATCTGAGTACTCAGTTGCCGACGCGGATCTTGACTTCGACGTTCGCGCCTAAGAGCAACGGCTGGTTACCCAGGTTGACCGAGATGCGCACGGGCACCAACTGGATGACCTTGGTGAAGTTGCCCGAGGCATTCGAGCTGGGCAAGATCGAGAACGTGCCCGCCGTGGCCGGCGTGACCGCATCGACTTTGCCCGGGACGTCGATGCCCAGCGCATCCACGTGCACGGTCACCGTCTGACCGACTTTGACCCGGCCGATGTTGGTCTCTTCGATGTTGGCGTTGACCCACAGCTGGGTCGGATCGACGATGCTCACGATCGCCTGGCCGGCCGCCACGTTTGCGCCAATCGCGACGGGTTCGGCGATGACGATGCCGTCGACCGGCGCCTGGACGTCAACGCGCGTGTCGCCCACGCCCAGGAAACCGAACTTCGGCTGGCCGTTCTGGCCCATACCCGTCTGCGACGGCAGCGCGACCTGCGCGATCACGTCGCCCTTGCGGACCGATGCGCCAATGCTCGGCGCGATGGACTCCAGACGCCCGGCATTCATCGAGCCGACCTGGACCGGCTGGCCGGTCAATTGGGCGTTGTCCGTGGACACGTACAGCAGGCCTTCGCGATAGGTGTTGAAACCGAACAGGGCGACCACGATGAGCACCACGGCCAGAACCGGCAGCAGGACGCGGCGGGTGAGCAGCGCGGGCCGCCGCCGGGCCGCGGGCGCCGGAGCTTCGGCAACCACCGTGGCGGCTTCCGGCCCGGGCAGCCCAGCCGGGCGCGTCACCCCGTCCTCGACGGGGTGGGCGCCATTCGTGCTGGGCGCTGCCTCAGTCCGCTGCGACTGCTCTTGCATTTGCACACTCATTATTCGACTCCCGTGGAGGCGAGCGCCGTCCGCAGCTGCGGCGCGACCGCGTCACCATTGTTTAATCCGCTGGCGTTGGCAATTGCGACAATCTGGCCATCGGCCAGGCCGCTGGTCACTTCGACCGATTGATCGGTGATCAGGCCCAGGCGCACGCTCTTGCGCTCGGCATGACCTCCGTCGAGCGTCACCACCGTCGCCTGGCCATTGGGGATCGGAGTTCCGAGGACCGCTTCGCGCGGCACCAGAAGCGCGTTGGACTGCGCGCCAGTGACGATGCTGACCTGGGCCAGCATCCCTGGACGTAGTTTGCCTGAAGCGTCATTCGGGGCGATGCGCACACTGGCGCTGCGGGTCTTCTGATCGACGCCCGGGGCCACGGCGACAACCGAGCCCGTAAAGCTCTCGCTGGGATAGGCCGGGACTTGCAACGCGACCGACTGACCCTTCGACACGCGACCGAGCTGTGCCTCGTCGACGTTGACGGCGACTTCGAGCGCCGGCGGGATCAAGACTACGATCGCCGAGGTCGGACCGACGAGTGCGCCAGGCGAGACCAGCCGATCGAACACCACGCCGTCCACCGGCGCGATGATCTGCGTCTCACGGACGCCGAGCTGGGCCCTGATCGACACCAGCCTGAGCTGCTTGCAGATCGGGATCCGTGTATGGATTCTGGCGCGTCCGAAGCTGTGCTTCGGCTTGACTCACCACGTGCTGCTGCTGATCGAGGTCGAAGCTGGTGAACGGCTGCTGCGCTTTGTGGAGCTGCTGATTGGCCTGCTCGACGAGCGCCCGCTGGGCTTCGATGTCCTGGGCCGTGGCCGGCTGGGTGGCGATGAGCAGTTGTTGTTGCGCTTGGGTGACCGCGTCCTGAGCAGCCTGGATTTCTTCATCCTGCGGCCCGGCCGTGATCTGGTCCAGGCGCGCCTGATCCGATTTGAGCTTTTCGCGGGACGCGTCGACCTGCGCCTGGGCAGCTTTGCGTTGCGCGTCGAGCGTGCCGTTCTGGGCGGCGGAAAGTCGGGCCTGGGCGACGCTCAGGTTGTCCTGGGCGGCGGTCAGCTGACTCTGGGCCTGATCGTGCTGCGCTTGCAGCTGGGCGCGCTGGGCCTGGACACCGCCGTTGGTCAGCGCGTCGAGGCGAGCCCGGGTGGCTTTGACCAGCGCCTGCGCACTGGTGAACTGGGCCTGAATGGCGGCCTGCGTCGCCGGCGCGCCACCGCGCCGCAGCAGGTCGAGCTGACCCTGGGCGGCATCGACAGCGGCGCTGCCAGCCTGCACCGCGGAGTCCGCGGCAGACTTGGCCACGCCACAGGCGGTGCTATTCGGTTGCTGGTAGGGCTGACCGGTGATCGGACTGATCAACGGCATGCACAGTCCCGAGGCCTTCTGTTCGAGGGCGGTCTGGTTGGCCTCGGCGGCATCGTGCTGCGCCTGAGCCTGAGCCAGCGCTGCTTGAGCCTGGGCGATCGACGCCTGGGTCGGGCTATTGGCCTGGTTGACCGCTGCCTGCGCCGCGTTCAACGAAGCCTGGGCCTGGTCAACTGCGGTTTGTGCAGCCTGGACATCGGCCGCACTCGAGCCCTTCTGGTTCTCGAGGCCGGCATCCGCTGAGCTCACCGCCGATCGCGCCGCCGCAACCTGCGCCGCAAGCGCATCGACCTGCGCTTTGAGATTCTCGAGGTCAGCCGCGGACGTCCCACCCAGCGCTGCGTACGACGCTTCGCTGGCGGCAACCTGGGCTGTGTCGGCCGCAACCGCGCTAGCGGCTGCCTGGCGGACGTCATCAGTCGCGCCCTTCTGGAGCAGCGCCATTTTCTGCTGCGCGGCGTCGAGGCCGGCCTGAGCGATGCCCACCGACTCGGCTCGGCCACCCGTCTGCAGTACGTTCAGTTTGGCGCTCTGGGCGGCAACGCCGGCCTGGGCGGCGGCGATGTCTTCGGCGCGGCCCTGGGCTTGCATGGCGGCGAGCCGCGATTGTTGCTGCGCCAGGGCTTCCTGGGCCGCCGCGACGTCATCCGGTTTGGCGCCGGCCTGGATCGTGGCCAGCTTGGCCTGAGCCGCGGCCAGGTTGGCGCGCGCCTGCAGGACCTGGATCTCGGGTGAGTCCTGCTCGAGCTCGGCCAGGACGTCGCCGGCTTTGACGGGCGAGCCGAGGTCGACCAGCACGCTCTTGACGCGGCCCGACGCCTTGGGCAGGACGGTGATCTGTTCTCGGGCGCGGACGTCGCCGCTGTACGCGACCGTCTGCTCGATGTTGCCGCGCTGGGCCGCCGCGGCCGGCACGCTGATGGTCTGGGCCTGGGTTGAGGCACCCGGTGCGGCGAGCGGGGCGCAGCCGGCAACGAGCACAGTCGAAGCCAGTACGCCGCCGATCAATGTGAGGCGATTCATGCCACAGCCTCCTGGGGTTGATGCTTGATGGCCTTCTCAGCGGCCTGGATCAAGTACGTGAAAGCAGTCTCGACCACCTGCAGCTGCTCGGCATCGAGCTCCGACAGGACGGCGGAAATGGCTTCATTTCGGTAGCGGAGCAGCTCGTCGACGAGCGTGCGACCGCGCGGCGTTGGACGCACACGCGTGATACGGCGGTCGTCGGCATCTTCGCCGCGAGTGACCAGGTTCTGTTCGGCCAGGCGATCGACAATGCCAGTGATCGTGGACAAGCCCACGCCGAGCTTGCGCGCGATCTGGCCGCTGGTTGCGCCGTCGTTCATCGCGACGCACATCAGCGCTTTGAGCTGCGGCATCGTCAATTCGACGCTCAGCCAGGCGCGATCGCGACCGGGATTCAAGTTATGAAAAAGCGACCCCGTACAGTCGAGGATGCGTTGGATGCGTTGCACGCGTTCGTCCATGGATTGCCTGCCCCCGCCGACACTAT
>WNFC01007969.1_pt1 | contig 11664 bp, 8 predicted proteins | sample 5400541 | NCBI WGS metagenome assembly WNFC01 (sample SAMN13153342, study PRJNA577476) | soil metagenome | isolation source: 120 cm saprolite under Douglas fir tree site 2 hole 2 replicate 1 | place: USA:California | collected 2015-04-18 | reverse complement strand
CAGCGGCGCCGGGGCGGTCAGGCCCGCTTCGAGCAGCGCCAGCCCGGCGGCCGACTCGCCCAGCACTCCGGCGTAGGCGAGCACGTCGCCGGGCCGGGCGCCCGCCCGGGTCACCGGATCCCGGCCCGCCAGGTCACCCAGCGCGGTGACCGCGAGCACGACCGACTCGGCGCCGGACACGTCCCCGCCGGCCACCGTGGCGCCCGCCCGGGCACACTCATCGGCGATCCCGGCCATCAGGTCGCGCGCCCAGGCAACGGCCAGGTTCCCCGGTGCCGCGAAGCCCACCAGAAGGGCGACGGGGACGGCGCCCATGGCGGCCACGTCGGCGAAGTTCTGCGCGGCGGCCTTCGCACCGATGTCGACGGGGCCGGACCAGTCGCGGCGGAAATGCCGCCCCTCGACCAGCAGGTCGGTGGTCACCACTACCCGGGAGTCCGGCGCGGTCAGCACCGCGGCGTCGTCACCGATCCCGACAACTGTCCGGCCACTGCGCGGAAGGGCCGCCGCGATCGCTTCAATGAGCCCGAATTCTCCGAGGTCGGAGATGGTCATAAGAATCCCCTCGGGGCGGCGTGCGGCAACTCCGGGCTCCCCACGCTGCGGGAGCCTGGTTTTCTCCACACCGGGTGTCGAACCCGGGCTTGGCGACAGGCTCTTAGGGTAGCGTTGGCCATTCCGGACCCTGGCGCGAGCCCCGGGAGGACGGCATGGTGCAGGCGTACATTCTCGTTCAGACAGAGGTCGGGAAGGCCGCTGAGGTCGCTATTAACATCGGCGAACTCTCGGGTGTCACCCAGGCAGAGGACGTCACCGGGCCATACGACGTGATCGTCAGGGCCGAGGCGGACAATGTCGATGATCTCGGCCGGCTTGTGGTGGCCAAGATTCAGTCCGTGCCGGGCATTACCAGGACGTTGACCTGCCCCATCGTGCACATCTAACGCGTGCCGCACGCGGCTGATGCCGGGCGCACTGCCCCGGCGGCGCCGTGCTGCGGCAGGACACCGGGCGGCAATACGCCGTGCTGCCGGGCACCAGGCGGTGCCCGGCAGCAGACGGTCTTAGCTGGCGGCGACCTCACCCCGCGTCGAAGGCGTACGGCGCGTTGTCCGGCCGCGGTGCCCTGATCTTCGACCGGATCAGGGCAGCGCCCTTCGTGCTGATCGTGAGCCCGGAATAGACGCCGGGGGTGACCGGGTCGCTCCAGGCGTTGGTCCCGTCGTTGACGTAGAAGGCGAAGGCGTGCTTGCCCGCCGGCAACGTGAGGGTGGCCGAGTACACCGCCCCGGTGGCCGGGGTCCCCGACATCAGCGACAGCGGATGGGACGTCCCGTCGATGACCACGTCCGCCTTCGTCGGTGACTTCTGGCCGAAGTACGTGGTGGAGAACGTGAACGGCGTCGAGGTGTTCCCTGACGTCGGGCTCACCGAGGAATTCGTCAGGTAGATGGGCGTGATATCGACGCTGTACTCCTGCTGCGTGCGCAGCCCGCTGCCGTCGTCGAACTGCAGTTGGAAGTAGTGCGTTCCCTGGGTGAGGAGCGAGGTCGTGTACTGGTAGTGGATGCCGGTCGTGGGGGTGCCGTTCGTCGCGTTCATCGTGTGCACGCTGTTGTCGATGTTTATCTGCGCGGTGACCGGCGCCTTTCCAGCGGGTGAGGTGTAGACGCAGCTGAAGACGACCGGCTGGCCGAGCAACTGGGCCCCGTTGCCGGGCGTGATCTTGATCCCGGTGAGCTGGAACGGCATCACCTGCGGGCCCGAGAACGGAGTGCTGTTCAGTGGCAGCTGCCAGGAGTTGGTGCCGTCGCCGAACTGGAACGAGTAGGTGTGCGTGCCGGGCGCCAGCTTTGTCGTCGCCTCCCACTCCTGCACATTGCCGACCGTCTTCTTGAACGACATCGGGATCCTGGTGCTGCCGTCGATGACCAGGTAGTGGACCGTGGGGGTCGCGGAGTTCTGGTACATGACGTCGTAGGTGAAGACCGTGCCGGGCCCGCCGGAGGCCGGGGTCACCGTCGAGGGATGCGCACCGCCGACGGCCGCCCCGCCGACGTTGGGCACCGACAGCACGTTGGAGTACGTCAGCGTGGGCTCGATCAGCGCCGGATTGGGTGTTTGCGAGAAGTTGAAGAAGTCCATGAGATCCGACGTGCCGGGCAGGCTGTCCCGTGCGCCCAGGCTGGGCAGGCCGAACGTCTCCTCGATGAACTTGTCGAACGAGGCGAATTCGCCCTGGTTGTTGCCGATGTAACCGGGCTTGGCCCACGGCGAGATGACCAGCAGCGGCACCCGGGGGCCGAGGCCGATGCCGTCCACCACCGGCGGCGGCACGTGGTCATACCAGCCACCGAAGTCGTCCCAGGTGACGAAGATCGCCGTGGAGGACCACGCGGGGCTCTTCATGATCGCGTTGACGATGGAGGACACGAAGTTCTGCGCGGGCTGCGTCGGCTGCGGCGGGTGGTCGGACTGTGAGTCCTCGCCCGGGGTGACGAAGCTGATGTTGGGCAGCTGGTTGTTCTGCGCGTCGGTGATGATCTGGGATGACGCCACCGTCGGGGAGTTCTGGATCGCCTGGATGTACTGCGGGGCGTCCCATACCGGCGCCTGGCCGTAATACTTCCAGCTCAGGCCCGCTGCCGTCGCCTCGGCGGGTATCGAGGGAATGTTGTAACACGGCTGGCCGAAACTCTCGGCACCGGTGGCGCCGCGGTCAAGCACCACGTCATTGGCTGGCGACAGGCAGCCGTTCGCGTGGATCGTCTGGTCGTTGCTGCCGGTCTGCCCGGCGATCATCGCGATGTGGTTGGGCGTGCTGCTGGAGGCGGCATCGGTGTAGAAGTTCTCGCCGAGACCGAAGTGCTTGGCGTAATCCCAGTAGACGGGGATGTCGCTCGGCTTGTACTGGACCATGCCGAGCGGGTCGAAGCCGTTCATCCGGCCGCCGTCGATCGCGAACCGGGCGCGCGGGCCGGTGTGATCGAAGTCGTGCGGCGCCGGGTTCGAGGCGGGCGGCTCGGAAATGCCGTTGACCCCTGGGAAATCGCCGAAGTAATTGTCGAAGGTGTGATTCTCTTCCATGATGACAACGACATGCCGAATCGGGGTCGCCGACAGGTTCCTGGCAGCGAGGGGAAGGCCCGCTGCCAGGCCGCTCGCCGAAGCCCCGGCTATCACCACGGCCAGGACGCCCGAATTGATCCGCTGCAATCTGACCTCACCGTCGATGCGATTATTTCTGCGCTTTCTAGCCGAAATACATGTCCGGCCAAACAAACGTTTGCCAGCCTGTGCGAGACTGGCAGCATTCGGTGGCATGGTAGCACCGTTTATCGTATTCATCCCGGAACGGGTAGCGGTCCACCGGGGTCCGGGCGGACCGGGACCAGAGACGCTGTCAGGCATACCGAAGCCCATGGATGCCATCAAGTGTGGCTGAGCCCCAGGCCAGGCGTCCCGGCTCGCGGCGCAGTGCTGGTCGGGGGCCACTCACTTACACAGGCGGTCGGATGCTCCCCTGCCCGGTCGATGATGCGGCGGAGCCGTTCGTCGTGGGCGTGGCTGTTTCGCCTGCGGTTACACGTGCCAGGCGGTCAGCCCGCGGTAGGTGTTCGCGGTGAATAGCATGCCGTCTGCGAACACGGTCTGGGCGAAGGTGTAGCCGCCGGTGGTCAGGGTCCTGAGGATGGCTCCGGTGGAGGCGTCGACGAGATAGACGGCGTTGGGGGTGCCGGTGAAGTCGTAGGTGCCCACGGCGATGACCCCGCCGCCGTTCATGGTGGGGCTGCCGAGGACTGAATTCGGCAGGCCGGTTTCCCACAGCGTGGCGCCAGTGCTGGGATCCAGCCGCCGGATCGAGCCGCGGTAGGCGACGCCGCCGATTGTCGTCGGGTCGCCCGCCATGTACAGGGAGGTGCCGTCATAGACCGGCGCCGCCGAGCACTGGGCCGGGCTCGCATTGCTTGACTTCGCCCCGATCTGTTTCTCCCAGACCACCGTCATGGTGACCTGGTCAAGGGCGTAGAAGATGCCGTTCTTGTCGCACGCGCCCACGAACGGGCCGAAGATCACCGGCGAGCCGCCGAAGTCGCCGTCGCCAAAAAGCTGGGTGTTGGGCACGGTGAACGAGCCCAGGGGCTGCAGCGTGGCCGGGTCAAGCTTGACGATCGACACCGAGTAGAACCGCTGCTGGGTGCCATCTGGCTGGGTGCCGGTCGAGGCGTACACGTAGCCACTGCTGTCCACGGCCACGCTGGACCAGATCCCGCCGCCGAGGAAGCCGGCCGGCACGGTGAAGAAGCGGGCGAGCTCCGTGCCGGTTGCCTGGTCAAAGGCCACCAAGTCGCCGCGGGTCAGCGGCTTGTCGCAGTGGGACGCGCTGCCGATGTAGATCTTGCCGTTCGCCACCGAGGGCGAGGACCACATGAAGTAGTCGCTGACGGTCTCGGACGGGATATCGACCGGGGACCGCCACTTCACCGTCAGATCGCTAGCCTGCAATGCGTACAGGTACCCATCCGGAGCCCCGACGTACACCTTGTCCTGGCCGTCGCCGGGATCCACCGCGACCGTGGCGGTCGAGACGAAGCCGCGGGCCGGACAGGTGAGCTTCGGCTGGTAGCCCAGGAACACCTTGGCCAGCACGGCTCCCGTGGCCTCATCCAGCTTGTAGAACCAGCCGGTATTGGCGCCGATATACACCGCCCCGTCAGCGACGGTCGGGCTGGAGAACAGCGCCGGGCCCGGCTGGCCGCTGATCGTCGCCGGATCCCCCTTCCAATGCCATGCCTGCACCAGCGCCGGCACGGTGCTGGGCGTGATCGCGGTGTCAGCCGCGTTGAACGAGGAGTGCGCGGCCCCGTTGAGGTAGCCCGCCCAGTCGGTAGGTGTCACCGCAGACGCTGGGAGGGCGACCGCGGTCATCGCCACGGACGCCGGGATGGCGATCATGCCGGTCAGCCACGGCCACCAGGCACGCGTGAAAAACTGCATCATGCGACCTTCCCCTCACTCCGGCCGCCCCGTATCCCGGCGTATCGGCCAAGCAGACGGCCTGATGCCAGGCGAGATGGAGCAGGGGGTAGCAACCCGTGCGGCAGACGCTGCGGGATGCTGAGCCGTTGGTCGCAAGCCCCCCAAGGGGCAGTATGGCGCATTTTGATAGCCAATGCCCCGTAGCCTGTCGGATACGTCCAAGTGACCTGGTGAGCCATGACCGGCCCCGCAAGCCCCTCGTCCCGGTTCGCGGCATTGCTCGCTCCCCGGGGCCAGGAGCTTCTCGCCATACTGCGGCGCCAGGAGAGGCACCCGGCCCAGGCGCTGCGGCTGGGCACCGAACTGCGGGCCGCCTACCCGGTGGACCTGGTCGTGGCCGCGCTCGCGCAGCACGAACTCCGGCTGCGCGCCCAGGCCAAGTTCAGCCGCGCGATGGACATGTTCTTCACCCGCGCCGGGCTGGAGCAGGCGTCGGCAGAGGTGATCGCCCGCCATCGTATGGCCAGGTATGAGGGTGCCGGCCTGGTCGCCGACCTGTGCTGTGGCATCGGCGGGGACCTGACCGCCCTGGCCGCGGGGCGCCGTGTGCTCGCCGCCGACCGCGACCCGCTGCACCTGCGCATGGCACGGGCGAACGCCGGGGCCTACGGCGTGGCGGCCGGTGTCACCGCGGTCGCCGCCGACGTGCGCGACCTGACCCTGCGCGGCGTGGACGCGGTGTTCATCGACCCGGCCCGGCGGGCCGGGCAGCGGCGGCTGCGGGCCGGAGACAGCGAGCCGCCGCTGGCATGGTGCCTGGGCCTGGCGGACACCGTGGCACGGACCGGGATCAAGGCCGCGCCCGGGCTCCCCCGCGACGCCGTGCCCCCGGGCTGGGAACTGGAGTTCATCGCCGTCGGGCGGGACCTGAAGGAAGCCGTCGCCTGGTCCCCCGCGCTGGCCACCGCCGCCACCCGCGCGACCGTGCTGCCCGGCGGGCACACGCTCACCCCCGGCCGCGGCGGGCCGGTGCCGGTGCGGCCGCCCGGGGGCTTCCTGCTGGACCCCAGCCCCGCGGTCACCAGGGCCGGCGTGGTGGAGGACCTGGCCCGCCTGCTGGGTGCCTGGAAGATAGACGAGCGGATCGCCTTCCTGTCCGCCGGCACCGCCGTGCGCACCCCGTTCGCGCGCACGCTGCAAGTGATCGACTCGGCCCCGTGGAACCAGCGCAACCTGCCCACGCGGCTGCGCGCGCTCGACGTGGGGGCGGTGGACATCCGGCGCCGCGGGCTGGCCGGCGACGTGACAGAACTGCACCGCCGGCTGAGGCTTTCCGGGTCGCGGCGGGCGACTCTGGTGATGACCAGGGCCGCGGACCGGCCCTGGGGGCTGGTCTGCGTGGACGTCACCCCGGGGGACCCGTCCTAGGCGAGCCGGGCCGCGACCGCCGCGGTGCGCGGGCCGACGCCCAGGTCGGACGCGGCGCTCAGGTCATGCGGCCGGTCCACGTCGCGCCGCAGGCTGGCCAGGCCGGGCAGGCTGAGCTCGACGGCCCCGGCGGCCCGGTGCTGCTCCGCAGAGCGTGGCCCGAACCTAGGAAGAAACCGCGCTCCCGGCCGCGCCGCGTAGAGGGTGGTCCCGGCGCCGGAGGCGTCGGGCACGAAGGACTGCTCCCAGTGCGCCGCCTCGCGCAGCCCCAGGTCCAGCTCCGCGGGGCGCAGCGCGGGCAGGTCGGCCGCCAGCGCGCCGATGCCCGAGCCGGGCCAGCGGGCGGCCGCCAGGGCCGCCCCGTGCCGGAGCGCGGGGTTGAGCCCACGCCCGGGCTCGTCCCCGATCGCCAGGGCGCCCAGGCCCGCCAGCACCCGCGCCGCCTCGGCGTCGTCGGTCACCGCGATTACCCGGCCCACCGCGGGGCAGGCCAAGGCGGCCGCGACGGTGTCCGCGGCCATCGCCAGCGCCAGCGCTGGCCGGTGCGGCCCGGCGAGGACGGCGAGGCGGGATTTGGCGCGGGCAAGTACCTTGACGGGAACCACCAGTGACCAGGTGAGTGGCGAGTCGGCCGGCTGCGCGGTCATACCGCGATCCTTCCTCGACACCGCGGCGCGCGAACCGGAAGACTGGCCAGACGTACCCTCGGGAGGCCGCTCAGATGAGTGAACGCGTGCATCAGGACTACTCTCCGGCCGTCCGCCGCGGCACCACCCTGACGTTCCCCGCGCTGATCCGTTCGATCATGAAACGTGACTGGCACGGTCATGAGCACATCCCCCGCTCCGGTGGCGTGATCGTGGCCGCCAACCACCTTTCCTACGCTGACTGGGCCGCGATGGCCCTGTTCATCCACGAGGCGGGCCGCTACCCCGCCTTCCTTATCAAGTCTTCAGCGTTCAACGTCAAGGTGATCGGGCCATTCCTGCGCGCGGCCGGCCAGTTCCCTGTGAACCGCGGCACCGCCGGCGCCGCGCTCGTCCTCAACGACGCCGAACGCGGGCTTGCGCAGGGAGAATGCCTGATCTTCTACCCGGAGGGGACCGCGACCCGCGACCCCGCCCTGTGGCCCATGGTGGCCAAGACCGGCGTCGCCCGGCTGGCGCTGGGCGCCGGCGTCCCGGTGATCCCGGTAGCCCAGTGGGGAACGCAGGACATCCTCCGGTACGGGACGAAGAACCTCCACGTGATTCCCCGGCACATGGTGAAGATGGCGGCCGGCCCGCCGGTGGACCTGTCCGCCTACGAGGGCGAACCGCTGAACCGGGACGTGCTGCGCGCCGCCACGAGCACGATCATGGCCGACATCACCGGCCTGCTCGCCCGGCTGCGCGGCGAGACGCCGCCGCAGTCCCCTTACGATCCGGCCGCGGCGCGCCGCGCGTCCCGGCAGGCGGCCCAGAAGACGAGGCAGAACGAGCCTGGCGGGCAGGACCCCGAGCCCGCCGCTGGCCGGGATCCGGCGCCAGGTGCCCCGGACGGGGACGAGCCGCGGAAGGCGACACCGGCGTGAAGGCCGCGGCCATGGGGGCCGGGATGTGGGGCACGACGTTCGCCCAGGTGCTGTGCGACGCCGGGACCCACACCGAGTTGTGGGCCAGGCGCGCCGAGCTGGCCGAGGCGATCAACACCCGCCACGAGAACCCCGGGTACCTGCCCGGCATCCCGCTGACCCCGGCCCTGCACGCGACGTGCGACCCGGCGGAGGCCCTGGCCGGCGCGGACCTGGTCGTGCTGGCCGTCCCGGCCCAGACGCTGCGCGGCAACCTCACCGCCTGGCTCGGGCGGCTGCCCCCCGAGGCGGCGCTGGTCAGCCTGATGAAGGGCATCGAGCACGGCACCGACCAGCGGATGAGCGAGGTGATCGCCGAGGTCACCGGCGCCGGACCGGACCGGATCGCGGTCATCTCCGGGCCGAACCTGGCCCGCGAGATCGCCCAGCGCCAGTACGCCGCGACCGTGGTGGCCAGCGCCGACGAGACCTTGGTCAAGGCGCTCCAGCAGGCGTGCCACACGCCCTACTTCCGCCCCTACACCAACCCGGACGTGATCGGCTGCGAGCTCGGCGGCGCGGTCAAGAACGTGATCGCGATCGCGGTCGGCATCGCCATCGGCATGGGCCTCGGGGTCAACACCACGGCCATGCTGATCACCCGGGGGCTCGCCGAGATCGCCAGGCTCGGCACGGCGCTCGGCGCGGACCAGCACACCTTCGCGGGCCTGGCGGGCATGGGCGACCTGGTTGCCACGTGCAGCTCGCCGCTTTCCCGCAACCGCACCTACGGGGAGAAACTGGGCCGTGGCATGTCGCTGGCGGACGCCGCGGCCAGCACGACACAGGTGGCCGAGGGCGTGAAGTCGGCGGGTCCGGTGCTGGAACTGGCCAGGCGGAACGCCGTCGAGATGCCCATCACCGAGGTGGTGACCGGCGTGACCAGCGGCCGGATCGAGATCGGGCAGGCCGCGGTGCTGCTCGCCTCGCGGTCGGCCAAGCCGGAGCGCTACGGCGCGACAGCCCGCCGGCGGACAGGAGGAAGACACTGAACGAGGTACGCAAGATCAGGGTTGCGGTGGTGTTCGGCGGCCGGGGGCCCGAGCATCCGATTTCCTGCATGGGCGCGGGCACCGTGCTGGCCTTCCTCGACCGGGACCGCTACGAGGTCGTGCCCGTGGGCATCCTGCCGGACGGCAGGTGGGTGCTCACCAGGGACGAGCCGGAGCGGCTCGCCATCAGCGGCGGGACCCTGCCCTCGGTGGCGGCCGTGGCCGGGCGAGAAGCCGCGGAGCCGGAGCCCGGGCCAGCGGTGGCGGCGGCGGCCGGGCCAGCGGCGGCGGCGGCCGGGCCGGCACCGGTCGCGTCGGTGCCGCGGGTGCTGGCCGGCGTGGACGTGGTCCTGCCCATCCTGCACGGGCCGTTCGGCGAGGACGGGACGATCCAGGGCCTGCTGGAGACGGCCGGGGTGCCGTACGTCGGCGCGGGCGTGCTGGCCAGCGCGGTCAGCATGGACAAGGAGTACATGAAGCTGGTCTTCGCGGCCCGGGACCTGCCGATCTGCCCCTATGTCGTGGTGCGGGACCGGGACTGGCAGGGCGGGCCCGGCGTCAGCGCCACGGCCGAGCGCAAGCGCATCTACGACGCGATCGCCGAGCTTGGCTATCCCGTGTTCGTCAAGCCGGCCCGCGGCGGGTCGAGCATCGGCACGTCCAAGGCGGCCGACCAGGCGGCCCTCATCGAGGCGATCGAGGGCGCCCGGCGCTACGACTCGAAGGTCATCGTGGAACGGGCGGTAGACGGCGCGGAGATCGAGTGCGCGGTGCTCGAAGGCCTGGACGGCGGCCCGCCCGACACCAGCCTGCCCGGCCAGCTCGTCATCGAGGGCGGCGAGGAGTTCTACGACTTCGAGGCGAAATACCTGGACCCGAGCGGCAGCATGGCCATCCCGGCACCGGTCCCCCAGGCCGTCATCGACGAGATCCGCCGGATGGCGGCCGTGGCCTTCGAGGCGGTGTCCTGCGAGGGCTTCGCCCGGGTGGACTTCTTCTACACCCGGGACGGCACGGTGCTGGCCAACGAGATCAACACGATCCCCGGCATGACCGCGACCTCCTACTTTCCGAAGATGTGGGAGGCCACCGGGCTGCCGCTGCCGCAACTGCTGGACCGCATGATCGCCACCGCGCTGCGCAGGCGCCACGGCGCCCCCTAACGCCCGGGCAGCCACACGGCCGGCAAGTCCACCAGCACGGTCAGTTATCGCGCATTGAGGATTTCGCGCAGCTTGGTGAGCAGGGTGGTTTCTGAGAATGGTTTCTCGATCAGGTGGACGCCAGGTTCGAGGACGCCCTGCGCGCCGAGGAGGCCCTGCGTGTAGCCGGACATGAACACCACCCGTGCGGCGGGCTGGAGGAAGCCCATCTTGTCCGCAAGCTCCTTTCCCTGCATGTGCGGCATGATCACGTCGGTGAGCAGCACGTCGATGTGCTCCAGTTCGCCGGCGAGGATCTGCAGCGCGTCGTGGCCGCTGGCCGCCGCCACGACGGTGTAGCCGTTGCGGTCCAGGATCCGGCGGGTGACCTCGCGCATGGCCGCCTCGTCTTCGACCACCAGGACGATCTCGCCGTGGCCGCGCTGGGTCTCGGCGGGCTGCGGCGGGGTCGCTGCGGCGGGGGGGTGCTCGGTGACGGGCAGCAGCGCGGTGAGGCTTGTGCCGATGCCCGGTTCGGAGTAGATCTGCACGTGCCCACCGGCCTGGGTGATGATCCCGTACACGGTGGCCAGGCCGAGGCCGGTTCCTTCGCCTTTGGGCTTGGTGCTGAAGAACGGCTCGAATACCCGTTCCAGGACATCCTTGGGTATCCCGGTGCCGGTGTCGCTCACCTTCAAGGTCACATACCGGCCGGGAGACAGCCCGGCGTGGCCGGCGGCGCCGGTCTGGTCGACGTCGGTGTTGGCGGTGTGGATGACCAGCTTCCCGCCGCCCGGCATCGCGTCCCGGGCGTTGACCGCCAGGTTGACCAGGACCTGCTCGATCTGCCCGGGGTCGGCGAGTACCACGTCCAGGTCCCAGGCCAGGTCGGTGATCAGCTCGATGTGCTCGCCGAGCGTGCGGACCAGCAACTGCTCGACGCTTTCGACCACGTCGTTGATGTTCAGCACCCGCGGCTGGATCACCTCTTGGCGGGCGAACGCCAGCAGTTGATGGGTCAGGCCGGCCGCCCGCTGGGCGGCCTGCTGGACCTGCTCGATGTCGTCGCGGACGGCCCGCCAGCGCCTATCCGGCAGTTCTCTGGCGACTTCTTCGCCAGCGAATGTGGCGTAGTTGGAGATGACGCCGAGCAGGTTGTTGAAGTCGTGGGCCACCCCGCCGGCGAGCTGGCCCAGGCTTTCCAGCCGCTGCGACTGGTGGACTTGGCGCTCCAGCCTGTCCCGCTCAGCCTGGGTGCGCAGCCGCTCCCGCTCGGCGGCGATCTCCAGCCGCTCGGTCACATCCCGGACCACCGCGGTGACAAGCAGCCCTTCATCGGTGCTCATGGCTGCCAATGAGACTTCGGCGGGGAAGGCGCTGCCATCACGGCGGCGCCCGGGCAATTGCATATCAGCGCCCATCGGGCGGGGCCGGGGATCCACCACATACCTCGCCCGGTGGCCCGGATGAACCTCACGCACCGCATCCGGGACCAGCATCTCCACCGGCT
>WNFC01009670.1_pt1 | contig 11665 bp, 14 predicted proteins | sample 5400541 | NCBI WGS metagenome assembly WNFC01 (sample SAMN13153342, study PRJNA577476) | soil metagenome | isolation source: 120 cm saprolite under Douglas fir tree site 2 hole 2 replicate 1 | place: USA:California | collected 2015-04-18 | reverse complement strand
CTGGTGTCCGATCCCTTCGGCTACGGCTGGAATCTCTTCGGCACGGCCGGCTACCGCGTGGACATTGGAATTGTCGGCGCGCGCTTTGCCTGGTACGCCGCGGTCGCGGCGATCGTGACCGGTCATGTCACGGCGGTCTATCTTGCCCACGCCAAGGCGATGCGGATCGTCCCTGGGCGGTGGGCCGCGCTGCGTTCGCAGGTTCCGCTGACCGCGCTCATGGTCGTCTACACGTTCATCGGTCTCTCCATCACCGCGGAGCTCATCGTCGTCGAGCCACGTGGATCCGCCCCACCATCCGTCGCGGCGCAGGCGATCGATATTCCCGCCGACGCGGTGTTGCCCGAGCCGGGAGACGGCCGGCTGCAGCCGATCGGTCCCGGAAAATCCGCCGCGGCGAAAATGACCTACCGCGTACTCGGCTCGGCTTTCCACGACGGCTCGCGCACGACCGTCTCGGATCTGCTCTACGCCTACATGTTCGCCTATCGGTGGGGCCTTCGCCGCGGGGGCGATGAAGCGCATTACGACCCCGTCATCGATGCCGCGACCACGCCCATGCGCCGGTCGCTGGCAGGATTGCGGGTCGCCGGCGTGGACACCACCTCGAAGACATTCCGTATCGGCGATGTCAGCATGGAGGAGGCAGTCAGCCGCGGCTGGGCGGCGTTCTCGCAAGAAGAGGCGGTGCGCCGCAACATCGAATGGCTCGATCTCGTCCGCTCGGACCAACTCAAGCGCAAACTCGTGCCGCTGGTGGAGGCGTTCGAGCGCGACGCCTATCGCCCGGCCTCGTTACAATCCCTTGTGAGTGCCGACGAGGCGCGCAAACGATGGTCGGCGCTCGCAGCCTTCTACCGGGAACATGGCCACTTCCTGGTCACCAATGGACCTTACCGACTGGTGAAATGGTCGTCCGACAACGTCACGCTCGGCGCGTTCCGGGACCTGACCTACCCGCTGGGCGTGGGATCGTACGACGCTTATTGCGCCCGTCGTGCGCAATCGCGCCGCACCGGAGTGCCGCTATGTGGTGATCGACGACAAGGATCGGGTCGTGCTCGCCGGCGTCGCGCCGCTCGGCCAGGACGCGACATTCCGAATCGACCTCGGCGGCCGGCTGCCGGCTGGCCGATATACGATGCTTGCGGTCATCGCGGTCAACGGCAACGTCATGAACCCGGACATTCGGCGCATTCCCATTATGAAATGAAGACGACGCGCGCTGCAGACGTCGTTGGGCTTCGGCTGGCAGCCGCGGCTTGCGCCATGCTTGGGCGTTCCGAGGAAGCGCGCGACCTGATCGCGCGTCTTCGCAGGTCCAACCCGAATCCTTCTCGGAACAGCGCCGTGCCGCCGATATCGCGGTCGCCTTCGCGCGGTGGAAGCGAGAAGTTCAGCCGGCAGCGCCGCTCAAGGGTTTCTCGACCCTGCGGAACTCGCCCGTTCGGCTTCCAAGGATCTGCGCAAAGTCCGTATTTGAGGAGGACATCCGCATTGGACAGCGAGCGCACGATGGAGCTCTTTTATTCCAGGAGTTGGTCAGCACGAGCAAGCAACGCAGGAGATATTGCCAACCCAAGCGCCTTGGCAGTCTTCAGGTCAAATCAAATGGCGCGATCTCGCTTCTTCACGGAGCATGTCCGGCAAGGCAAGGGTGCTCGGAACGAGCTTCGTGCGCTTCGCCATTGCAACGTTGGCAATCAGGGAACGCGTGTAATTGTCCGCCCGAAAGAGATCGACATACGGAAGATATTGACTGTGCAGCAGATCGGAGACGTCGCTGCGTCTCAATTTCCTGGCATCCTTTGAGAGTGAGGCCAGCTTCTCGAATTGCGCCCCCGCCAACTGCAACATCATGTCCATGCAGGGAAGCGCGCCCAGAGGCGAGGCAAGCACACGACTCTCCCAGTCTCGATTACTCACGCCACGCCGCGTGAACCACTCTCGATTGGACGCGTATAGTCGCTCCAGGTCTTTTGGGCGTGACTTGGCCGGATCGGGACTGGTGGCCTTTTGAAGCCGTTTGTGCAGCTCCCTCAAGATGTCATTGCGGACGTGTGCTTCGGGCTCCAATAGCTCGAGAAGTGATTTAGCCAAGTGTTCGCGCTCTTGGGCATCTGCCCGTAGTTCATCGAAGTTTTGAGCCTGATCCCTTCGCCGGATCGCCTTCGGCAGCTCCGAAAGCGTGGGCAACTCGATGCACCAGCCTATGAAATTGTCGAGATCGCCAAACCCAGCCACGCATTCGGCTCGGAGCTCATCCAGTGAGATTTGTTTGTTCAGGTATTGAAGCGGAAAGTTCTCCTCCCAAAACCGTTTCGTCAGCGGAAGGGCTTGTTTCCAATCGGCCAGGAACAGATCGGGCGTGGTCGCCGCTATTTCTGCTCCATGGGCCGAGACGCCTCGCCTGCCCAGCAATCTCTTCTTCATGCCGCGCCGGCTCTTCCGGTTGGTCCCGATCTCCTCCAGGACTTTCGCTGTCCGGTCTCCTATCCGTTTCTTCAAGCGTCTGATCAGACTGTCGACAAGCTGATAGGCGACATCGACAACTCTTCGTGGCAACCAGCTGGCGTCCTCGACAAAGACACGGGCTCTCGCGCCCTTAGCCAGCTCCGGCTCGTTATCCAGGCAAAGCGACAACGCTTCGAGGCGCCAAAGCTCGTCTGCATTCAGAAAGGCTTTTGGGCCGCATAGCGCTTTCACCAGCTCAACGCGTTTCAGGGCAAAAGGCTTTGATAGGTCGTCGACGTGCGCAAGCTCGATAACGTGAAAGAACGAGAACCGAAATTCGGCGATGCCCTTCGCCGCCAATTCTTTCAGAACCTCCGCGGTCTCCCCGAGACGCGCATCCTTCGCCAGTTTTCTCGTATCGGTCAGATTGTCTATATCGCTGCTGTCGAGATAGATCCGGATTGGGTCGGGACGCGGCGTCAGCTGGTTTCCCATGGTCTTCGCCCTTGGAGTCGGGTAGCGGATCATCGGCTGGCAAAAAGATGTCGGCAACTTTTGGGCCTTGTTGCGAATTACTGGAAAGAGCTGCCGGCGCAGACTTCTCGATGTCTTCTCGCCCGCAGCGGGGGGGGGAGGCCACAGCCAGCTTGGACGCGCGTCCTTGAAGGGGTCCCTGTGGCCTCCCCTTCCTGCTTGCGAGCATGGCCTAGATCCGCAACTCTTTCCGGACTCCCGGCATTACCAAGTTGTTGCCGGTGAAGGTTTCCCCAAGCTAGCCAACAACACTGGAGACCATGGCCCGCCGCGGCAAATGCGAGTTCCGTCCCGGCAGGCTGTGGTCTCCTTCGACCGGCCAGCATCGTCGCGTTTTTCTGCCCGTGGAATCGTCTTCGGCCTCGGCTGGAATTGTCGGCGTCCGCCGGCCAGCTACCCTCAGGCGGGCAAAAGGAGGACGCATGTACAGAGTTTGGTACTGGGCGATGATCGATCGCGAGAACGATGGCCGCTTCGTTGCAAGCATCCCGGATCTTTGGGACCTCGCCGCCTATGGCGACACTGACAAGGACGCGGTGGCTCACGTTACCGACCCGGCGGCCGAACGAGTGCGGGCCGCCATAGACGACGGCCAGCCCATTCCTCATCGTCGCCAGTTCAGTGAGATGCCGCGTCACAGCCGGTCCAAGGAGGTTGGCCGCGCCATCATCCCGGTAGAAATCGGGCGACAGGAAGCGTGGCCGACGCCGCCCTATCCCATGACCGCTTGAGGGGGCTGCCTTGCGGGGACGGAGGTCGGTTCGCGGTCACAACCTTCACACGCAGCAGACACGCGACTTGTGGCGTTCTCCTGTTGCCGCACCCCAGTGTGGGAGGGGAGCCAAGCCCCGCGGCAGGCTCCGCGTTGGCTGGCCCCAATTCCCGACGCGGAGCCACTTAGTTTTCTGCCCGGGTCGCGATGTTGAGAAGCCGGCCAGCATCGGTAAGGCAGACGCGGTGCCCATCCTCCACCATCAGCCATCCTCTGGTGAGCGCGTACCGCACGGCACCAGGCATTTCGGGAACGTTGAGGCCTCCAAGAGAACGCCATTGCGCCGGCTTCCCGTCTGTCGCGTCATACAGGACGCGTATCAGTTGAATGGCTAAGGTTTCGGTCCCGCTGGCCATGGCTGCAGATCTGGCAAGCCGATCGCCGCGCTGCGAGGCTACACGCCTCCTTCGTCCGGAGTCGGACAGACGACTTTGTCCATGTCACCGATCGGCGTGGCCGAATCGCCTGTCAAGGCATGCACTGACACGCCTCGGGAACACTCCAAAAGCTTTTTATGGTGGCACCCCGCATTGATGTGACAGGCCGGCTGAGACCGCTACTTCGCTTTCCTCTTTCGAGGCTTTCGAGCCGCCTGCGCCAAGAGCAAGCGCATTAAAAAACCCATCGCTGTCGCCCTGGGCGCTCGGAACGCCGCCTTGCGGTTCCGCTTAAGCATAACCTCGAAGAACCGCATCTTTGCGTAAGCCGCATCAAAGTGTTTTGGCTCCCTCTGGCGGCCGGTCTTCGTGGTTGCCGGTGACCACGCCACACCTCGATCTTGTCACACGCCTCCAAGCTTCGATCGTGATGTCATTACATAGGAGCCCGCTTCTCCCCGCTGTTGTGCTCCTATCGACCTGACCGCGGATGTACCGGCAGGTCAAAGGCCCGTCCGGGCTTCTAGCTTCCTGGGCGGGCCTTCGTTTGAGAACAAGGATCCGCTCAAGCCCAGTGGGACCGTGCGGGTTCTCGTACTATATATGGGAATTCGAGGCACTGTGTGTTACAAGAGGTAGGAACAGGGTCTTCTTCCTAAGCCGACACCCTCCTAGAAGGGATGCCCAAGGGGAACCCATCAGTTTCCCTTGTGACGCTAGCCCCCGGGGCCATGACTTCCCCAATTTTCGAGCCGGTGAACCCGACCAACCAAGAGCCTAAAACGGATCCCATCCGCATCCTTTTGGTCGAAGACGACGACGACTACCGCGAGATTGTCGGTAGCGAACTGTCGTGGCATGGATTTGACGTCCACAGCTTTGCCGACGGCGACTCGCTGCTCGGCTCGCTCGATATCACCGCCGATGCCGATGTCATCGTCCTCGACTGGAGGCTTCCGAATATTTCGGGCATCGACCTGCTACCGCAACTGCGCGAGCGCGGCGTGAACTTGCCGGTGGTATTTCTGACGAGCCACCCCGAGCCGGTGTACGAGAAACTCGCCTTCGAACGCGGTGCGCTCGACTTCATCGACAAGGCACGCGGCGTGGAGATTCTCGCCAGGCGTCTCAGACTCGTGGCCATATCCGACAAGCCAGCCGCCAATCGCGAGGCCAACAAGGACATCGTCTGCGGCAAGCTCGTCCTCAGGCCGAATATCTATCGAGCCCTTTGGAACGAGGTCGATGTCGGACTTACCGTCAGTGAATACGACATCGTCGATCTTCTGGCGTCGAACGTCGGTCGCTATCAGGCGTACCGCGCGATCTACGACCTTCAATACTACGAAGGCTTCGTTGCCGGGCAGGGGAGTCATGGATATCGGACAAACGTTCGATCATCTATCAAGCGCATCCGCAAAAAGTTCTGCAAACTTGACCCGACCTTCGCAGAAATCCAGAACTCCATCACCCTTGGATATCGCTGGCGAGGTCTGACTGTGCCGGCTGAAAGCGGCCTGCCGGTGGCTCGCCACACCGAGATTCCCTGAGAACCCGTTGAACCTTGAGCGGTATCGCCGCTAGCGCCGTTCTTCTGTGGAATCGATTTAGCCTTCGGCTGGTGGACGTTAAAACGGGCCGAGCGATAGTCAGTTGGTCAACGTGCGCGACATCGGGAGCGGCTGGTTACAGGTGACGCGCGAACTGTTCGGGGCGGCTTCGCCTCCCCGCAAAAGGGATCAGTCACTATGAGCCCCAATACCTTGACCGCTTCTCCATCCAAGTCGGGTATCGCCGCTTATCGACGGTGGCTACTGCGGATCCACGGAGTAATTTTGACGGTGGTTGCGTTAGGGAGCTCAGTCGCGACGACCATTGGCTGGATGACTGGAACTGGCCCATTTGGTTTCATGCAGCACAACCCGATGGTCTGGGTCGGGCTGATACAGGCTTATTTGTTGATGGCAATTATTGCCGGATTACTTGTACTCGGCTCGGGCCAACCGAATGCGAGGAAGTGGAATGTGGTTGGCGCATTGGCGCACTGTGCCCCTTTAATCGCGGCCCTTACTTCATTGGACGTGTTCGAGTCGATGGAGGCTCTCGCGATTGTCGAAGTGGCTATTGCGTTCCATCTTGTCTGGCTGTGTCTTGAAACTATTGCCGCACTGTACCCGAATAGACGCCGTGCGCGCGGCCATCGTGGCGGAGCGTCGAGCTAAGAGGCCGTCTTGAAACTCGAATTTGGGGTGGATGGCCGGGTTTCGATGTGATTCCAAGCGGTTGTCGAAGTCAGCTTGGAAGATCAGATGTGGACCCCGGCCGCCCGGCGGCGGCATAGGCGAAGCATCTCGCCGATCGGCGAATGTCTGGAACGAAAGATCCCACAGCGGAGGGTGGAGCAGCCTAGCCTTGTCGGGTCTGGCACCCAGGTCCGAGGTAACTGCCACCGTTGAGGCGTTGCATCTGCCGGCGACGTATCCTTTCGCTGGATTCGTCCGTCTTAGCTGTTCATGGGCGGTCGTCCTCAACATCGCCCTCCTAAACGAATTGGAGCGTGACAATGGATAGCAAGCAGAGCTTAGCGAACAAGATACACTTCGAAACGCTCGCGGAGGCTTGGCGCAGCGGTCGAGAATTGCCGCCGGAAGTCTCCGAGTGGTCTGTTTTGACGACAGAACCGGGCGGCGTCGATTACGTCGAGACGAACCTCGGCGACAAGACCGCGCTTTGGGTTCAGCCAAAACTGGCGGCCAAAGATCGGGTCATGCTTTACCTGCACGGCGGTGGCTATGTTGGCGGATCGATCTGGACCCATCGCAAGATGGTCGGACACCTCGCCAAGGCGATTGGCTGTTACGCTTTGCTCGCCACTTACGACTACTCGTTTCAGAGCAAGTTCCCGCGCCAAATCGAGCAGGCCGTGACCGCGTTCGAGTGGCTGGCCGAGCAGGGTATCGGGCCGAAGCACACTATAGGTGCAGGCGATTCCGCTGGCGCAGGCCTGATCATTGCGGCCGCGATGAAACTCCGTGATGCGGGACGTCCGCTGCCGGCCGCGATCCTCAGTATCTCTGGCTGGCATGATCTGTCGGCGAGCGGGCTCTCTTACGAAGCTAACCGCGAGAAGGACGCCTTCTTCCAGAAGGCGACCGTGGATATGCTGGCATCGCAAGTACTCGGAGGGGCCGATGCCCGACATCCATTCGCCAGCCCAATCTTTGCCGATCTCAAGGGCCTGCCGCCGATCTATCTGCAAGCGGGCGAAGACGAAACCCTGCTCGACGACAGCCGAGCGCTCGCCGACCGTGCGAAGGCCGCCGGCGTCGAGGTGCGCTTAGAGGTATTTCCGGGGATGCTGCACTCGTTCCAGATGATGGCTGGCCGCGCTCCCGAAGCCGACGACGCGATAGAGCGGTTTGCACAATGGGTTCGCCCCAAGCTCGGTCTGACCGGAACCGCGGCAACACGCGGTGAAAGTCAGGAGGTCGCATGACTCGCAAATTGAAAGTGGGCAGCTTCGTCTCGCTCGACGGCGTGATCGAGAACCCGACCAAGATCGCGGGGTCGTGCTTCGATGAAGAGGTGAAGGAATATTCGTTCGAAGCTTTGGCCGACGTCGAGTTCTTACTACTCGGTCGCGTTGCTTACGAGATGTTCGCCTCGCGTCCGGAGACGAAAGGTGACAAATACGCAGATCGCCTCAACGGCATGAAGAAGCTCGTCGCCTCCCGGACGCTCAAGAAGATGGCGTGGAACGCGTCGTTGATAAAGGGCGACGTGGCTGCCGAGCTTGCAAAGATCAAGCAACAGCCGGGCGGCAACATCGTGAAGTACGGGATCACCAACCTCGATCGGACCCTGCTCGCCGCGGGCCTTGTCGATGAGTATCAGATTTGGGTGATCCCCAAGGTGGTCGGCGAGGGCAAGCGCGCATTTGAAGACGTTGACCATGAGCTCGTCCGCCTGAAGCTTGTCGATACGCATCGCTTCAAGAATGGCGTCATGGTCCTCACCTATGTTCCTCAATGACGCTAAGATGTGGCAGGTGAAGGACATGCCTGAGCGACCGATCGGCCTATTCGACGCGCGGTATCGAGCCTTCCTCGAGACGGTGTCAGACGTCCGCGCCCAACTGCATCGCTACTGCGCCCGCATGACCGGCTCACGGCTCGACGGTGAGGATCTCATGCAGGAGACGCTGTTCGAGGCCTACACGAAGATCGAGACCCTCGATGATGCCCGCAGGCTAAAACCCTGGTTATTTCGCATCGCTCACAATCGCTGCATTGACTTTCTGAGGCGGCGCGATGCGCGCGAGCGCGCGGAGAGCGCCTATTCGGACGACATCGGCGTCGTCGCTGCAGAGCCGGCGACGACCGATGCACATCGCGCCATCGAACGGCTGGTTGGCCACCTGCCGCCCAAGGAGCGCGCCTGCGTCCTCCTAAAGGATGTGTTCGACTATTCGCTGGAAGAGACCGCAGAACTCGTGGACTCGACGGTTGGCGGCGTCAAATCCGCGCTCTCCCGTGGACGGGCGAAGCTCGCCGACTTGCCCGCTGAACCTACCGGCGAACCGAGCCGTCCGCTTGATCCCGACACCGCGCGGCTCTTGCAGCGCTATGTTGACCTCTTCAACCGCCATGACTGGGATGGCGTGCGGGGCCTCACCAGCGCCGATGCTCGGTTGCGGGTCGCCGACTGCTTCGACGGCCTGCTCAGAAGCTCTCCCTATTTCGTCGAATACGAGCGAAACCCAGAGACGTGGACCATGGAGTTCGGGGCGATCGACGGAGAGCCTGTCCTGCTCGTGCTCTTCCAGCGAGGCGACCAGTGGCAGGTCGCGTGGCCGGTTCGTGTCCATGTCGCCGGCCGCGTCATCGACCGCATCGAAGACTATTATGCCTGCCCGTGGGTCATTGGAAACGCCTCAGAATCCGACTTGAAACTCATGACTGGGCCAGTCGTCTTGCGAGGAGCATGACGGAGGCGGCGTAGAGGAAGGTCTCGGCGGAGGCGATAGTGGCCTCGAAGTCCTTGGCGAGGCGCCGGTTTCGGTTGATCCAGGCGAAGAAGCGCTCGACGACCCAGCGTCTTGGCAGGACGACGAACCCGACCTGACCGGCCGACTTCTTGACCACCTCGATGACGATCGAGGTTGCTTGGCTGACCCGTTCGGCGCGGTAGCCGCTGTCGGCGAAGGCCCGTTCGACGAAGGGGAACGCCTTGCGCGAGGCCTTGAGCAGCGGGACGGCGCCGTCGCAGTCTTGCAGATCGGCGCTGTGGGCCTGCAGCACGAGCGCGCGGCCGTCGGCGTCGACCATGGCGTGACGCTTGCGGCCTTTGATCTTCTTGCCGGCGTCATAGCCGCGCGGGCCGCCGGCCTCGGTGGTCTTGACGCTCTGGCTGTCGATCACCGCCGCCGAGGGGCTGGCCGCGCGGCCGACCCGCTCGCGGTCGCGCATGAGCAGGTGGTGGTTGAGGGTCTCGAACAGGCGCTCGCGGCGAAAGCGCAGGAACCAGCCGTAGACGGTGCTGGCCGGCGGGAAATCCTTCGGCAGGTTGCGCCAGGCGCAGCCGCCGCGCAGGACGTAGAAGATCGCGTTCAGGACCTCCCGCATCGACCAAGCCCGCGGCCGGCCCGTCTTGGCGGGCGGCGGCATCAACGGCTCGAGGATTTTCCACTCCGCGTCCGTCAGGTCGCTTCCGTAGCGCAGGCGCTCGCGGCTATGCTGCCGCCGGGTGGCCGGGGTCCACATCTGATCTTCCAAGCTGACTTCGACGACCGCTTGGAATCACATCGAAACCCGGCCATCCACCCCAAATTCGAGTTTCAAGACGGACTCTAAGGCGTGAAGCGCTTCCGCACGCGCGAACGTGGCCTAATCGGCTCGATCGTGATATATTGGCGCTAAGCAAAACAAATCCCCTCGGCTGATGCTTTCCCCCGTAAGCAATCGCCATCGTCACTTAGCCAGTCAGCTCGTACAGACGAGTGCCCAGGTGCGTCGGCGCAGCTTGGATCACCAGGTCCGACAGGTCGTCTCGATCGTCGCGGCGGCAGCGGCGTTGTTGCTTGCGGTGCTGAGCTCGCCGGCCCCGGAATTGCAGGCCGTCGACACGCCAGCACTGCAGACAAAAAGTTGATTCGTCACTCGTCGCCGCCATATGCATGCACTGCATGCGAGTGAGTTTCTCGGACCTTATGCGGTGCGAAAGAATTATCTTGCGCGGCGTGTCGGCGTTTCGGTCTTGACAGAACTGAGCAATGTTGTGGCGTATGCCCGCCGACCGTCACGACCAAAAGGATCGGCGTCATGCTCCCCGCTCGGTCTTTCTTTGGATGCCCCACCACCGGCGACCAGGGTTTCAGCCACCAAGGTTTCTCGGCGCGCGAGCGCCTCCTCAGAAACCTCGGAAACCTCCCAAACTCCGGAAGCCTCCGAAACCGCGCAACCGCACGCCCCCAAATCGCAAGAGCCGAAACCTCGGAAACCTGGGCCCGACAGCGCAAATTGCGGGAATTGCGGGAATGGGCGGCCACCTCGGCCCCTCGATCAGCCAAATCGACGTCGAAATGGTGGGTACGATGGCGGGTACCGAACAACGCCTGCCAGAATAAGCGCCTGTGTCCTGCATTTTTCGGGAGAAAGCCCTCCTACGCTAAAGCTTCGGAGGGCACCCTGCTTCGCGCTGGCGCGCCCTGCGCAGCGCGTCAGCGCGAAGCAGGGTGGCGGAGAGGGTGGGATTCGAACCCACGGTACGCTTGCACGCACAACGGTTTTCGAGACCGTCCCGATCGACCACTCTGGCACCTCTCCGGGGCACCGCTTATAGGGGGCCGGTTTTGTCGGGGCAACTCGGCGGTTGGAGGCGCGGATATTCCCCTTTTCAGCCCAGAATCAGGGGTTTCCGGCGTTGACTTGGGGGGCTTCCTGCGTATATTCCGCCCTCCTCCGGCGGGTCATTCAGGCCCGCCGTGCTCTTTCGTGCTTTCCGGCATTTGGGGTTCCGGCCCGGCCAGTTCCCTAGGGATGGTAGGGTCCGCTCAACCGGAAGGCTTTTAGTCAGGTGTCATCATGATCGCCGTTATCCGCACGGGTGGAAAACAATACACGGTCGCCCCCGACGACACGCTCACCATCGAGCGGATCGCGGGCGAGGCCGGCGCCCAGATCGAATTCACCGACGTGCTGATGGTGGACAACAAGGTCGGCGCGCCGACCGTCGCCGGCGCCAAGGTTTTAGGCTCGATCGTCAAGCAGGCGCGCGGGCCGCACCTGATCGTCTTCAAGAAGCGCCGCCGCCAGAACTCGCGGCGCAAGAACGGTCACCGTCAGGACCTGACGGTGGTCAAGATCGAACAGATCGTCGCCTAACAGAGCGACCGGAGCAGTACGATGGCACACAAAAAAGCAGGCGGCTCCTCGCGCAACGGCCGCGATTCCGCGGGCAAGCGGCTGGGCGTCAAGCGCTTCGGCGGCCAGAAGGTCCTGTCGGGCAACATCCTGGTCCGCCAACGCGG
>WNFC01012294.1_pt1 | contig 11666 bp, 9 predicted proteins | sample 5400541 | NCBI WGS metagenome assembly WNFC01 (sample SAMN13153342, study PRJNA577476) | soil metagenome | isolation source: 120 cm saprolite under Douglas fir tree site 2 hole 2 replicate 1 | place: USA:California | collected 2015-04-18 | reverse complement strand
CGTTTCGTATATGGCGTATCAGCACTGCTGGCTGGCATCGGGGCAGCCATCTTAACCTGGGCATCTGCGTATCGACTTTCCAGCCCTACTGGCGACCGGCCCAAGACAGCAGCCTTGCCGGTGGGCGGACCCTATCGCTATGTGCGAAACCCGCACTACATAGGCTACTTTTTGCTTGTAGTGGCATTGGGCTCGTTCCAGAGCCGTTTGGGATTCCCGATCCTAATCGCTGCGGAGACGCTCCTCTTCCTTCGCCTCATCGCGCGTGAAGAGATGCAGCTGGAGCAACAGTACGAAGAGCGCTTTCGCGAATACTGCGGGCGTGTTCCATGGCTCCTGCCGTCGCTGCGCCCGCAGATTGCAGCTGATGGTGAGTTGCCACACTGGCGCCAAGCATTTGGGGGTCAGGCATCTCAATGGGGCTTTGTCGTTACACTGGTCGCCTTTGCTTGCACGTTAAGCGATCCCGTTGGGTATCTGCTTGCATGTGCGACGCTCCTGTTTTTAGCTCTGCAAAAACTAATACTACCGCTCTTGATTCGCTTGCGTCGTAGCTGACCGCGGTACTCGGCTTGTCAGCCTCATCTATCCAACGCGACTTCGCTAGTGAACTAGTGAGCACGCCACTTCAAGCGTCAAGTAAAGTGTCAAGTAACTAGCGTCAAGTGGCAGCGGTCGCGTTCATCTGTCGATGAATTCCTGAACGAGATCGGCCACGATCATTCCACCTCGTCGGGACTCTTGTGCAGCACCAGAACGCGGAAAGCGTCACGATAGAACGGAAGGAATCGGAAGCACGTGAAAGCACGACCGGGCGATTTCATGATTTGCGCAAGCATCGCTTCATGGACGGCAATATAGCCAGCATTCTGTTCTAGTGCGATCTCTCTGATGATTGCGCTGTACTCTTCGATGCGCCGGTTGAGCTCGCTCTGGAACGGGTTTGCAGACGCCGAGTCTTCTCCGATCGGAGGCAACGAGCAGAGCCCGACGGTGGCCGAGCTTTCAGTTTTCAGGGAGTGCGCGATCGCCCGAAAGTTCTCGCGGAACCACTCGGGCGATGGCTCGCATGGGAGATGCTTCCAGATTCTAAAGAAGCGCCTGACCTTCCTTGAAACCAACGCAAGGACATCATTGCCACCGACCAGAACCACGACCTTGTCAGGATGGCAAGCGAGCACGGCTGGCAGACGTTGGAGTGTGTTATACGCGAGATCTCCACCGACGCCGAAGTTGAGAAAACAAGAGCGCTTGTTCCGGGGCCTCCGCTCCAGTTCACCGATCCAATCGAAAGCTTGCCCTTTGCCCGCCGTACTACTGGACCCAAGACAGGCCACGATTGTCGCCTCCGCTTTGACCAGCGGGGCTGGGCAAACGGGGTCGGACGACAGATCAGGTCTAGTCATGGTGTCACGATTTAGAGTTTGTCAGAGATGCCGTTGATAGCAAAAGGCTAGGGCCCTGGTACGGCCATCGATCAGCGTCGCATTCGATCATAGTGCGGCCTGTGGCGGTTCGCAAATTTCTCAAACAAAGAGTGAGTACTGCCCATCAATGGCACCCTCATAGCCATGACACATCAGGGCTCTCGCGTCGAAAATAAGGTTCGATCAATGGCCGATAGCCGATCCTCTTCGGCGCAGCTCGATTAGAAAGCACCCTAGCGAGTTAACCTACACGCAGACGCTTGGTAGTAGCCGACGCGCAATCGTCGAAAGAGTATTGACGCGCCTGCGACTTTCTTCGGACATTCAAACCCAGCCTGCCCCATGAGCGTGAGAATTCTGCTTTCGGAGTTGTCCTTCAGGTGTGGCCTCGAGGCATCAGAGGAAATGCCTATGCGGTCAGCTTGTGTTTTGAGCTGGAAGCAACTCCCAGATCGATTAGCCACTCATTGACAGTAGCGCCGATGACCTCAGCATGATCCTCTTGCAAGTAGTGACGGCCAGCTCCAAGCTGCACAACTCTGAGGTTCTTAAGCTTCTTCGCAAAGCTCTCCGCGAAGGTCGGCGATACCAGAACGCCTGGATTTCCAGTGAAAAGCAGCTTCGGGTAAGACGAGTGCGCTAGAGCACGATGTGCCTTCTCTAAGATTGAATACACATCCGCCGGTTCTCCAGCGATCGGCAATTCGTTCGGGAAACGCCAAGTGGGTCGCCGCGACTCCGGAGTAGGAAATGGTGCTCTGTAAACAGACATTTCCTCATCCGTCAGTTTTCGTACGATTCCCCCGGGAAGAACCTGCTCCACGAATGCATTGCCTTCAAGAATCATCTTTTCGCCCACTCCGGGCGTCCTGAACTTCCGGAAGTTTTCGCGTCCATCCGCGTGAAAATCCTCCCAGGTAGGCATTGGCCAGATGAACTCCATAAAAGCAAGTCCACGGATAAACTCCGGCCTGCGAGCTGCCAGGTGAAATGCCAGCGCGGTTCCCCAGTCGTGCGCCGTGACGAATGCTGATGAAATTCCAGAGTTAGCGAGGAACTCATCGAGGTACCGAACATGATCGGCAAACCGATACTCGATGTCTGGTTTTCCCGATTGGCCCAACCCGATGAGATCCGGTGCGATGCAATGCGCCGTCGGCGCAACCAGCGGAATGATATTTCGCCATATGTACGACGAGGTCGGGTTCCCGTGCAGAAAAAGCGCGACCGGTGCTTCGGCATTTCCCGCTTCCCGGTAGGCCATGGTGGAACCCAGAACATTCACTTGGGGCAATACAACATCAGAACGGACGGTCATTATCTACTCCTTGAATGTGGTTTGGAAAATATGGTTTGGAACATGATGTTCTTGAAACGATCGAGCGCGGCAGGGCCGCGTTCGACCTTCATACGGAGAATTGCGCCCTCCCAGGAAGCCAGGAGGAATTCGGCGAGATCCGTCGGGTCGAACGTTGAATCGATTTCACCAGCGGTTTGGGCCTCGGCGATGCACGAGACAAACGGGGTGCGCCATTCCTGAAATATTGCCTCCAGCCTCTTGCGCAAGAGTTTGCTCTGAGAGGCGGTCTCAAGACTGAAATCGCCGATCAGGCAACCGCGATTCCATTTGTCGCCTGCCAGTACCCCGCTGATGATGTCCAGATACCGCTTCAGTCGCTCCCGCGGAGTAAGGGACTTGTCGTCCAAAGCTTGTTTGACCAACCCCTTGAGGTGAGCAAAATAGCGGTCCAGTACTTCTTCAGCAAACGCCTCCTTGGAGCGGAAGTGATTGGTGAAGGAGCCCAGCGGAACACCAGCGGCTTCGCAGATATCGCGTACAGTCGCCCCTGTGTATCCCGATCGAAACATCACCTTAAGGCCGGCATTCAGAATGTCTTCGCGAAGTGAGGGCTTGCTCATAGCAGGATAATACGTACGTACGTATTATTCTGTCAAGTACTCTTTTTCATGATGGCGAGGGCGTGTGCGTCTGTCCGGCTCCAGCGGATCGAGATTAGGTACCGAGAAACGCCGTAGTGGTCATTGACTGGCCTGCTCCCGGATTGGCAAAGATCAAGTTGTTTAAGTGCGACAGTGAAGGGGCCGATCCCCCACGATTTTGACACGGTAGAGGTCTGGGGTTCGAGTCCCCACGTGCCTACCATTCTCCTTTTCTTTCAATCGTTTACCGATCCTCGATCCGCTTTTCGTTGCTCCAAAACGCTCCATTAAGGACGTAAGTTGTTGAAGTTCTTCTGCCGGTGCTCCCAGATTGTGTGATTTCGTCGGCCTAGCTGACATCGGGTTGCGGATCACCGTAAGAAATTGCAGGTGCCGCATCCTCCGGCTGCACAGGAAAGATCATCTGGACGACCCGTTCTTGAGCTTGCCGCTTCGCTGCACTCCGTGCCTGCGAATAGACCTCGAGTGTTACTCGACTGCTGGCGTGCCGCATCAATTCCTGCACCACCTTCACATTCTCACCGTTGGCCACTAGGAGCGAGGAGTAGGAGTGGCGAAATGTGTGCCACCCGAATCGCTTGGTGATTCCCGCTCGGAGCGCTGCCGGACGAATGATTTTCTGGAGGACAATATCTGGCCAGAAGGGATGTTTCCCGCGCGTGTGCGGGCTGGCGAATATCCAATCGTCTGCTTTTGAATAAGTACTGGTTTCTTTCCAGAGCCAGAGATCGGCGGCCACCTGGGCATCAATTGGGACAGGTTTGCGCGATGTTTCCGTTTTACAGTTCCCGATTGTCCGAAGATAGATGGATCGTGTCACGTTGAGTTCGAGATTCGAGAAATCCACATCACTCCACTTCAAAGCGAACAATTCGCTGCGGCGCAGTCCCGTCGTCGCATCCAACAAAATCATCAGCCGAAAACATGAACCTAACTGCAGCAAAAGACTTTGAATCTCGGGCGGCTCCAGCACCGTCGGAATGTTCTTGCGCTTCGCGCCCTGGCGGACAAGCGTAATGGGGTTCTTTCCCTGTTCCAACCATTCATAGCGTATTGCGTGATTGAACAAGACACTCATGAGACTCCGAATCTTGGCCCGAGTTGCGTTGGCGAGCGGCGCGCCATCCACTCTGTGCATTTGTCTCAACCACCGCTCAACGACTACCGTCCGGACATCTCGGATATCCAGATCGGCCCAGCGTGGGCGTATCCACCTTTTAAGAAACTCCCGGTAGACGATTCGGGTGGCGTGAGAACGCCAGTCAGCTTCCTCGACAAGTTCGGTTTGTATGTAATGATCGACTAAGTCCGCAACTGGAATGCGCTGCTCCCGCTGGCGATTACGATCTTCGTTAATGCACATTCGCAGCCCATTCACGGCTGCTTGAGCCAAATCTTTCGTCGGGTACTGTTCGACCGTTCCAATGACAGCGGTTCGGCGCACTCGTTTTCCTGCTACGTCGTTTTCACGCCACAGAAACTCCCAGCAGTCTGGTCCAGACTTCCGCTGTATGCACCTGAGACAGCCTCGCTGATATCGCAAACGCATTGGTCCCTCCTGTTGAATTAGGAGAGCGTATCAATTCGGGATTGCCAGATCGCGAACCTTAGCGGTAGTTGCGTCCTTCGCGGACTCGTTCGCGCGCGTTTTACGTGGGCTCGGACTTTATGCCGAAGCTCGATGAAGGGGCTCGCTCTCCTCAAGCCCGACCGGAACTGATCAAGCGAGGAGATTGAGCAGGAGATGCGGGAGAGGCCGGAGTCGGTGCCGGGGCAAGCCTGTTGTTCACCACTCCGCTCGGAATGCGAATTGACGAAGGACTCCGCGGATCACCGGCCGATGTTTTCTGTCCGCATTTTCGGGCCCGATCTCGAACAACTGGCCCGCCTCGGTGAGCAGGCCCGCCAGATCATAGAGAAAGTGCGACGGACAGGCGACCTCCGCGTCGAGCTGACCCGGATTGCCGCAATCCCGAGGAGCCGCTAATCGGGCCTAGGCGGCTGGCTCGCAGTTTTCGGGTAGCGCAGTCCGGCGTCGCAGGCGTCACCCTCACCCGGGTTCAGCATTTTGTCGAGCATCTTCGTCCTCTGTCGAGTCAACTCAGTCTTTTGAAGCAGAACGCACATCGGATACGCTGTGCCGTACTCGTGTGATTTATCTGCGTGCGGATACATCGCCTGCAGGTGAGCGTCTCGAAAGCCCAACCAGGAGCGCTGCGCGTTTTTGTTGTACTCCTTCGCAGACTTGGAGAAACACCTTCAGACGATCTCGAATCCCCAGCTTCTTCCTATCGCAGTAGTCGGTGATGGGAAGGCCGTCCACGTACTCCATCGCGAAGTAGGGCTGACCAGTGGGAGTGGCTCCGGCGTCGAACACCTTGGCGATCGCCGGATGGTCCATGATCGCCAGCGACTGTCGCTCAGCTTGAAATCTTTGAACGACGGCAGCTTCGTACATTCCTGCCTTGATCAACTTCAACGCGATCTGGCGGCGTACCGGCTCCGTCTGCTCCGCCAGCCACACTTGTCCCATCCCACCAACGCCCAGCTCGCGGATGAGCCGGTACGGCCCGATGGTTTTGGACTCCCCCGCAGTCTCGGCCACCGTGCTCACCCATGGACTTTCGGAGAGTCCATCCGCGTCGGCGTGAGCGGCGAGCAGCGATTCAACCTCGGCTCGCAACCCCCCATCTCCGGAGCAGGTCGACTCGACGAAGGCGCCCCGTTCGGCAGGATCGAGCTCCAACGCCGCCCCCACGATCTCCTTAATCTTTGGCCACTGCTGCGGTGTCGCCACGATCCGTCTTCCTATTTCATCTGATAAAACTTGCAGCCGATCTAGTTGGACTTCTGACCGGCGTTGCGCTTCTGCAAATCGGCCAGGATCGCCTCAAAGCGCGGGTCACTGCGAAGAGACTTCAGTTCTTCGTCAGTTTCGAGTCGCTGAGCGTCGGAGAAACCCGCGTCAACCAATTCACGCAGAGCCCGAAAAGCGCTCTCATGCTCGCCATTCAGATTCAAGACGCAGGTGAGGCTATAGAGAGTATCGAACGTGTATGGATGACTAGGACCAAGAGACTTCCGGTTGGTGTCTAGAGCTTGACGGTAGAACGAAATCGCGTCCCCATAGCGCTTTTGCGCCTGATAGATCTCGGCGAGGTCGTAGAGCGAAAGAGCCGTATCCGGGTGATCTCGACCCAAGGTACGTACTTGAATGTTCAGAACGTCCTTGTAGATTTTTTCTGCTTCGGCGAATTGCCCCGTTTTCTCCTTGACTACCGCGATGTTCAGCCTTGCGAGGAGAGTGTTGCGATTGTCGGGACCAAGAGTTCGACTGATGACCTCTGCAGCGGTGCGATAAAGAGCTTCCGCTTCATCGTACTTTTTTCCCTGCTGGAGAACGATGCCGAGGTTGTTTATTGTGGCGAGCGTATTCTGGTGCTCGGGGCCGAGAACACGCCGCTGAATATCAAGTGTTGGACGAAGGATCTGTTCCGCTTCGTTGTTGCGCTTTTCATATCCGAGAACCGTTCCGAGCTCTTGCATCGTGTTGAGAGTTTCCGGGTCTTCCGGACCGAGGACGCGCTGGCGGATTGCAAGCAATTGCCGGTACAGTTTTTCAGCTTCGACGTATTGGCCCCTGTCGGTAAGAGTCCACCCTAGACCGCGCATAGTTTGCAAAGTATCCGGATCGTCGCTGCCAAAATTGTGCTGCTGTAAGGCGAGGGTCTCACGATAAATTCTTTCGGATTCGGCGAGCTGGCCTTCCGAGTCCAACGTTGACGCCAGGTTCGCCTCCGTCTGCAGCGTTGTCCGGTGATTGGCGCCGAGGACTCGCGTGGCGGCGGTCAGAGTTTCCCGGTCAATCTTTTCGGCCTCAGGTAAGTGTCCTTCATGCTCCACGCAGTGTCCGAGAGCGGCGCTGGCAGCCAAAGTGTCGCGATGTTCCGGGCCTAGAGCAGCGCGATCGAGGTCGACGGCTCGGCGCAATAGAGAAGCCGCTTGCGAGTAGAGCCCAAGATGCTCGTAGACCGTCCCCATGACCTGCAGCATCTTCGCTTTCATTTCCGGATCCTTAGCAAGCCCTGTGTCGATGTCCTTCGATGCTTTATCCAGGATCTCGCGTGCAGTGACGCTATTGCCCCTGGCTTCGCTCGGGTCGGACACCTCGAACATCTTCGTAATAAACTCGGTGATCCGGTCGGCGCGATCGCGTTCGCGAGTGGTGCGCCGCAACTGCACGGCCTGGGTCGCTGCGAACGCCACCAGCAGTGCGAACGCTCCCCCGGCCACCGCGACCCCCACACGGTTCCGGCGCACGTACTTTCGCAGGCGATATGCGCTGCTCGCCGGCCGCGCCACGACCGGCCTGCTCTCCAGGTAGCGTTCGATGTCAGCGGCGAGTTCGGACGGCGTGCCATATCTTCGGTCGCGGTCTTTCTCCAGCGCCTTCAACGTGATCCAGTCCAGATCCCCGCGCAACAAGCTGGCCAGTTGTCTTGCCTCCGTCCCGCGCGCCTCCGCCCGCGCCGTCGATGTGTCCCGATTCGCACTCACCTTCGTGCTCGGCCGCTGCGGATCGGTCTCCCGCAACTGCCGCAATATTTCATCCGGCCGCCGCTTCTTCCACTGCATTGTGTCGAACGGCAAGTACCCCGTCAGCAACTCGTAGAGCACGACGCCGAGTGAGTAGACGTCGGTGCGCGTGTCGATGTCGTGCACGTTCGGGTCGGCCTGTTCCGGACTCATGTAGCCCGGTGTTCCGAGAAACCCTCCCACATGAGTGAACAGGGTTTCTCCGAACGCGTGCGGCACCGCCGCCTTCGCCAACCCGAAGTCGATGATGCGTGGCGTCGGCTTGCCATCGACATCCGCCACCAGAATGTTCGACGGTTTCAGATCGCGATGAATGATGGCCTTCTGATGGGCATGCTGCACGCCTTCGCACACCTGGATAAACAGCTTGAGGCGTTCCCGAATACTTAATTTTCTTCGGTCACAGTAGTCGGTGATGGGAAGGCCATCCACGTACTCCATCGCAAAGTACGGTTGACCCGCTGGCGTCGCGCCGGCGTCGAACACCTTGGCGATCGCCGGGTGGTCCATGATAGCCAGCGACTGCCGCTCGGATTGAAAGCGCCGGACCAAAGCGCTGTCATAATTGCCAGCCCGTATCAGCTTCAGTGCGACTCGCCGTCGCACCGGCTCGGTCTGTTCGGCCAGCCAGACCTGTCCCATTCCACCGACGCCGAGTACCTGAATCAGACGGTAGGGCCCGATGGTTTTAGTCTCTCCGGCAGGATCGGCCACTGTGGTTGCCCAGGAACTCCCGGACAGTCCTGCCGCGTCGGCGTGGGCGGCCAGAAGGGATTCGACTTCGGCCCGCAAGCTTTCGTCTTGCGCACAAGCCTGGTCGAGGAAGGCGCTCCGTACAGCGGGCTCGTACTCGAGGGCAGCCCCGACGATCTCCTTAATCTTTGGCCACTGCTCCGGTGTAGCCATGGGCCCCCTTCCTCATTTGCCGGGTCAGCCATGCCTTGGCCACGTTCCAGTCCCTCTTGACGGTGGAGGATGAAATACCCAGCACTTTCGCAATCTCTTCAGTCGCCAGCCCTCCGAAAAAACGCAACTCGACGATGCGACCCTGCTGTTCATCCAACTTGGCAAGCCCGGTCAGCGCGTCGTCCAGTGCGACAACGTCCGTGCTGCGCACCTGCGCCAATACGAGCGACGCGTCGAGTTCCACCCTGCGGTCTGCGCCGCGCTTGGCGGCACCATGGCTGCGCGCGTAGTCCACCAGAATCTGCCGCATCAGGCGCGAGGCCACGGCGAGAAAATGCGCCCGGTTCTCAGTATCGAACGGCCGCTGGTCAATCAGCCTCAGATAGGCCTCATGAACCAGCGCTGCGCTCTGCAAGGTATGCCCAGGACGTTCCCGTTGGAGATGGTGCCGCGCGATGTCGCGCAGTTCCTTGTAGACGAGAGGAATCAGGGCTTGCAGCGCTTCTTCGTCGCCCGCTTTCCAGCGTACGATCAGCTCGCTAACAGGGTGGGAATGTTGTTGATTCACAGTCAGTTACAGCCCTAAACACTGTGACGTACACGATAGCTTCACTGCCCAATCAAGTCAATGCAAAGGGGCCTGCCTGGCGGTCACCCATGAAGCTTTTCGCATTTTCGAAAAATACTTGGACCTATTTGCCCCTCCTTTTCCGCAGCTTAGTAGTGAGGGGCTGACCCGCTTCCCCGCTAGATCTTCAGCCCAATGTCAGAAAACACGGAGAGGGTATGAGAACAACTCGAAGGTTTGCGCAAAATCTGGCGGCCACGTGCGCAATGCTTGTCTTTTGCAACTGGGCGTTCGGTCAAAAAGATCCGGGTGTTCGAGGGGGGCTCCGCAACACCGGAGGCGGACTACAACAGCAGGGAATTCCAATTCCTCATCCACCCGTAATCAGCCCGAACCCGACCACGGGCGCCACAATCAACGACAACGAGCTAGCATCATTCTTAGAAGGAATCTTGCGGGCCGGCCAGCTCGAGTCCACCTGCGACACCTGTGCCGATGTGACCGACGGCTCGCCTGTCACCGGTCTGGGCGAACTGGACCCTGTGTTCCCCCAGTTCCACACCAATTCCAACGGCTTGGGCGCGCGACACAACGCCGATCAATGCTTTGCCTGCCACGCGCAGCCCGAGACTCCCCATCAGGCGGAGAATCCACAATTTCGCTTGGTACCGCACCGTTATGGGCGGCAGAACGTCGTTCCAAGTTTCGAGCGTCAATTCGGTCCTATCCGGGAAGTGCGATTCAAACACAAACCCGATGGCACACCCGATGGCGGAGTACATCAACTCTGGACTGTGCGCGGCAGTACGAATGATCCCACGATTCCCAACTGTGCTCTTACCCAGCCTGACTTCGCAGCCGAGGACAACGCGGGCAATCTAGCCTTCCGAATCCCCTTGCAGATGATGGGATTGGGGCTGATTGAATCAATCCAGGATCGCGAGATTCTCGCACAACATGATGCCACCGCTGCAGTGCGCGCGCCTCTCGGCATTGCCGGCCATCCCAACCGCAGTGGCAACGACGGCACCATCACCCGTTTCGGATGGAAGGCGCAGAACAAGTCGATCACCATTTTTGCCGGCGAGGCCTACAACGTCGAGATGGGAATCACCAACGAAGCTTTCCCGACCGCGACGGAAGAAGACCCCGACTGCCAAGGTCTCAATAAGCCGGAACCAAATGACGTTGTGCGCACGGACGCCACCGAAGTCAAGAACCAGGCATTTGACAATCCTCTCCACATCTTGCCGGATTGGCTGCAGTTTCAGATGCTGATGCGCTTCACGGACGGACAGACACCCGATCCAAATCCCAGCGAGAGAGCGAAGAAAGGCAAAACCATCTTTGCGGATATCGGCTGCGCGTTGTGTCACACACCGCAAATGCAGACAGCGCCTGTAATGAACAGCGCGGTTCTTCAAAACCGGCCGGTCAACCACTATTCGGATTTGTTGGTGCATCACATGGGCTCGAAGCTCGCGGACGATATCTCCCAGGGTCAGGCTGGTGCGGACGAGTTCCGCACTACGCCTCTGTGGGGTGTCGGTCAGCGCATCTTCTTCCTACACGACGGAAGGACGTCGGACCTGCTCCAGGCGATTCGGGATCATTTCTCGCCCGCATCGTCAAAGTACCCCGCCTCCGAAGCCAACGGAGTTGTCCATGAATTCAATGAGCTGTCGCCTGCCGACAAGCAGGCGATTCTCGACTTCCTCCGTTCTCTGTAACGACTGAGCAATCAAGGCCGCCTCTTTGTTTCGGCGAGGGGCGGCCTAATTCGGAGGCACCTATGGCCACAACTCCCAGAAGACAAAACTTGGTTCCGTATGCGATCCAAAGCAGGGCGCCATTCACGATACGTCTCGTTTGGGTCACGGTCGTCACAATTGCCTCGTTGGCATACGTTCCGCTGGCATTCGCGTACGTCACGGCGGAAATCCGTCGAACTCTCATGGTGACGGCTACGGAACCGCTGACGCTCGATGTTGAAATCCCCAGCGGAGAACTACAAATCCTTTATGGCCGGGATGGGCGAGTATCGATCGCCGGATTTGCACGAGCATCCGCAGACACCAAATTGGATGACAACTTTTTTCCCGCAGTTCTCACCATCGAGCAGAACGGAAATCACCTCTCGATCCGGCATGTTCCCAATCTCGCGTATCCCGAAGAAGGGATCAATGTTCTTTACCGAATTGATGTGC
>WNFC01020398.1_pt1 | contig 11667 bp, 9 predicted proteins | sample 5400541 | NCBI WGS metagenome assembly WNFC01 (sample SAMN13153342, study PRJNA577476) | soil metagenome | isolation source: 120 cm saprolite under Douglas fir tree site 2 hole 2 replicate 1 | place: USA:California | collected 2015-04-18 | reverse complement strand
GTGATAGGATTGCTTAAAGAGCGTGGATTCTCTGTTCAATGATATCCTTTAGTAACTGAAGTCGGTTAGAATCAATCACAAAGAAGACCCCTATGGTGTATAATTTCTTTCAAAACATTATCTCTGAGCATTTGGATCTACTTCTGGAGACATGGTATGAGCATTTTACACAATAAAACATCATTCGCAACACGCGTTTACTTTGATGAGAAGCGTCTCCATGTATGTCTCTCAGATGGACGTGAAATTAGTGTCCCTCTTAGTTGGTTTCCACGTCTGCAACACGCTACTGATGATCAACGCCAGCAGTGGGAATTAATAGGTAACGGTGTAGGGATTCATTGGGAAGTGATTGACGAGGATATCTCTGTGGCGGGTTTGCTCGGATTGCCGAATGATTGAGTCGTTGACAAACCACCTCTGATATGCTATCTTAATCATGCAAACGCAATGGATAAGCGGGAGTGGCTCAGTGGTAGAGCATCTCCTTGCCAAGGAGAAAGTCGCGGGTTCGATCCCCGTCTCCCGCTCCATCCCTGATCATCCGTCACACGCTAACATGCAAGTACATGTATGCGGCGACGTCGCCAAGTGGTAAGGCACGGCTCTGCAAAAGCTGCACCAGCGGTTCGAATCCGCTCGTCGCCTCCAGAATATCAGACGTGATTTGATTCGTAGGTCACGTCTTTTTTATCTTTTGTTCATCTGTTCACTCTTAAGGTGTCCCCATGCGACAGCAACGCAGCTACTCCATCGAAGCCATCGTACTCAAGCGCACTGATATTGGTGAAGCTGATCGCATTCTCACGCTTTTCACACCCAACAGAGGCAAAATGCGGGCTGTCGCCAAAGGCACACGTCGCCCTGTAAGCAAAAAGGCCGGTCATCTTGAACTCCTCAATCGCAGTCAGTTGCAGATAGCGCTTGGCCGCAACCTTGACATTGTCACGCAGGCTGAGGGACGTGAAAACTTTCTCCATCTGCGTAGCGAACTCTGGCATATGACCTGCGGCTTCTATCTAGCAGAAATGGTGGATCGCTTTGTCGAAGATTCGACTCTACACCCGGACATTTATGCTTTACTGCTGGAAGTCCTCCGCTACCTGGACGCGGACGCAAACGCATTGCAGCAACAACGTGCGCAAAACGCAGAGCTAACTAGTGAACAAGTTGATGATCAAAGCCATACGCGGTTGCTACTTCGCTACTTTGAGCTCCATCTGCTCTCTGCAATTGGTTACGAACCATCTCTGCAAAATTGTGCCCACTGCGCCAGCGAATTGCGCCCGGAAGAGAATGGTTTCAGAGCTTCACTTGGAGGAGCACTCTGCCCGCAGTGCTCCCGTTTTTGGGAGCGCCGCCTATCCCTGAATGCTCTCAAAGTCTTACGCTTCCTACAACGTAGAAAATGGATTGAAGCCTCCTATCTTCGCCTCGACGCCAAACTACAAACCGAATTAGAGGCCGTTATGCATGACCTTTTACGTTTCCATCTAGAAAGAGATCTCAAATCTTGGAGCTTCCTGGATATGCTCAATACCTCTGTCCAGTAGCAAACAATTACCCTCTTCCCTCTCCTCCCATTCTATGGTACAGTTAGTAAAGTAATCTAGCCTCGTTGCCATTAATTTATTTTTATCCCCGAACTGGAGGCACAGATGAGTGATCTCAGTCCAACCGCAAATCCCAATCTGGAAAGTACTAAAAATGCTCCCAGGGGGTACGCAATGTATGTCTTCTGGGTAATGTTCAGCATCAGCTTTCTGAACTACCTCGATCGCAATGTTCTCAGTGGAGCCGCAAACGTCGTAGCACATGAACTGGGTTTTGGCTTTGATGCTATCGGCGTTATTGCCTCATCTTTCCTTGTAGTCTATACACTTAGCACTATACCCCTGGGTATCTGGGCGGATCGTACGAAACGCAAAAACGTTGTGGCCATTTGCGTCGCGATTTGGAGTCTGGCAACTGCCTTCACGGCATTTGCGAATAGCTTTCTCACGCTCTTCCTTTCGAGAATGGTGCTAGGTATAGGTGAGGCAGGATATTTTCCCGCTGGCACTGCTCTCATGAGTGACTATTTTAGCCGTTCTAAGCGTTCGCGTATTATGAGTTGGTGGAGTGTAGGTCAGCTCATTGGTATTCTGGTTGGTTTTGTAATAGGTGGAGTGCTTGCAGGTATTGGAAAATGGCGGCTGGCCTTCATTTTCACAGGCATTCCGGGCCTCTTCCTGGCATTTCTTGCATGGAGGCTGCGTGAGCCACGACGAAATGAGGCGGACGAAGAAGAAATAGCTCTTTATCCATATCCCCTCGGCAAAGTGGCTGAGATCGAAGAACCACATCAGACAATCCACATTTCATCGAACGTGTTTTCTCAGTTTGGTATGTTACTTCGTATCAAAACTCTAGTTGTGCTGATTATTATGCAGGTCTTCGCGTTCTTCGTCTTGGGCGTGAATGTTGTCTTTTTGCCCACGTATCTCCAGCAGGGAGATATCTTCGGCCTTAGTTCAGGGCAGGCAGGACTTTTCTCCGGTGCTGTTATTGTGCTTGCTGGCCTGGTAGGCACTGTGCTTGGTGGCTACATGGCCGATTGGCTGAATCGCCGCCATCAAGGCGCGCGTGTACTTGTGTGCGGTATTGGCTTCTTGTTGAGTGCTCCCGCTTTTTTGCTGGCAATTACCACCCACAATTTACAGGTTTTTAGTGTCTTCTTCATCATCACTACGATTTTACTGACGCTCTACACAGGTCCGAGTACTGCCGCCACACAAGATGTCGTTCCCGCGATTCTGCGTGCATCTGCTGTTGCCGTCTCACTCTTCGTTGCGCACCTGCTAGGTGATGCTTTTGCACCAACGTTGGTTGGCGTACTGGCCAGCGCTTTTGATCCAACTCATGGGCAGCACTTTGTGCATAATGTAGGAGGGCAAGATCTTGCTCGGGCTCTTCTGATTACATGTACCCCTGCCCTGTTTATTGCCGGCCTGGTAGGTATCTTTGGTGCGCGTTGGATGAAGGCTGATGTGGCTGCTGCGCAAGAGGCTGATACATTGGGTCTGGTTTCGGCATAAATAATTTGAGAATACTTCCTTGCATTCAGATGAGTGCGTAGCACTAGCTGCGCAGCAGCGTTTCTGGATGCATTTGAGAATTATACGCCGCACCGAATTGTGACTTGGGCCGCATTATGGCTGTGTTCTATCCTACTGCCCATCTGAAAAAGAATGTGTTATAATGCGCCCAATGAGAGAATCTTACGAGAAAAATACATACAAACTATGATCAACGGAATAGAAAAATATGGCGAGTAATTATTCTCCCGATCCTAATAATATAGCATCAATCGGGAATCCGGTCACTCCGCAAATTGGTCCCGACTCTGGCAATAAAGTGCCAGAGTATCCCTCGTCGATTGCTACTCCCTATTCTTCCGATGCAGCACAAAGACCATCACCCCAGACACCGGCCTCGGGTGATAACCGTGGTAGCTTTCGTCGCTTACCTGCTGGCACATTGCTGTCTTCTGGGCGCTACAAAATCGAAAAATCCATTGCTGCCGGTGGTATGGGAGCAGTTTATCATGCCATAGATGTACGATTTGATGATGAACCATGCGCAGTCAAAGAAATGCTGGACGATTTCCAAAGTGATGTCGATCGCAGCCAGGCCGTGGAGTGGTTTAAGCGCGAGGCTAAACTCCTTCTGAAACTCAACCATCCCTGCATTCCGCGTGTACGCGATTTCTTTGTTGAGAATGATAGACACTACCTCGTCATGGATTTTATTGACGGACGTACATTAGCTGAGATATTGGCGAAAGAAGGCAATGTGCCCGGACTTGACGGGGCACATGGCGTTTCTGAGGCTCGTGCGCGTAGTTGGGCACAGCAGCTTTGCAATGTACTGGGCTATTTGCATCGCCAGAACCCGCCAATCATTTTTCGTGATCTCAAGCCATCGAATATTATGGTCACCGATCAAGACGAGATCAAGCTGATTGACTTTGGTATTGCCCGTACCTTCCAATCGCAACTTCAGTCAACCATCATTATGACCATTGGCTATGCGCCACCTGAACAACTGCATGGCATGCCGGAGCCTCGCAGCGATCTGTATGCTCTTGGAGCGAGCCTACATCGTGTACTGACCCACCATGATGCGGCCAATAACAAGCCAGGCATTTTCTCCTTTCCCCCCGTTCGCTCGCTTCGGCCCGACGTTTCCCCTGCCTTTGAGCAGGTTGTAATGAAAGCTCTTGCTCCTGCTATTGAACACCGCTGGAGCAGTGCAGCCGATATGGAGCGAGCCATCATGAACCTCCCACCGCTTTCTGCGCAGGTACAATTTCCACCTACGGTATCGTCTTCCCAGTCGGGAGGCGATCGAGCTACGCCTGCCTCAGTTGTATTCAACCATTCGAGCGGTGGACTGACCGGCCCTGGGGCGGCTTTCATCAGAACTGCGCAAGATCGTCTCAGCGCTGAGCGGGTCGATGAGGCATACTCGTCGATTCAGTCAGCCTATGTCGTTGAACCAAACAATCCTTTAGTTCATAAAATCTTTGGACAGGTTTTTGCCTGGAGGCGGCAGCCTGATCTCGCTATTCAGGCCTATAATCGCTCATTGGGATTGAATCCGAATGATGCCGAAACACACAAACTCGTCGGTGATATGTATCTTTTTCTTCGACAGCTTCCAGTTCAGGCTATTCCTCCTTATACGCAATCATTACGTTTAAATCCCAATGATTTTGAAACGCATCAGCGTTTGGCGAAGTGTTATGATGAGACGAACCAACTTGAGCCTGCTTTACGTGAATACCAGGAAACTCTTCGTTTAGCTCCACCTGGTTCGAAGCGACCTTATCTTCATTATGCGATTGGTCAACTCGCCTCGCGGCTAAATCAGTTGGTGCTTGCCGAACGTGCCTATGTGGAGGTATTGAAGATCAATCCTGCAGACCATTCGACACGTTTTCTATTGAGCGTGATTTATGAGCGTGAGGGCAAATTAGAGGCTGCCCGTCGCGAATGTGGATATGTTGTAGCGGCGACACCGGGCAATCAGGCTGCTCAGGCAATGTTGCAGCGGTTACGCAGCCAGTTGGGACGATAAGAGGAGGGATAAATGATTGTCCTATCTCTGCAATTGATCCGACATAAGGGAGAAAGAGCAAATGAGTACGCATAGTTACCTACCTGAAATGCGTCGAGGCATCAGTCGCTTTGCTTTCTCGATTCTCTGCGGGCTACTGTTTGTCTCCCAGCTTGTTTTACCCTCAGTCGCTTTCGCGCTATCGGCCCAGACACATGGCAGCGCTGATCCATCACAATCCTTCGCACAGTCTGAAGTCTCAGTCGTGCGCCTGGTATTCGACTACACGGCAAAAACTGCTTCAACCAAAACAACGAAAGTTGGCAATCCAGTTTTTTGTACGAGCCTGGGTGTGCTGGTAAAAAGCTGGCTCGCTCGCACTGCTTCCGACTTCAATAGCTGGATCTTAACCGATGGCAGCCTCCTGAACACAACGCCATCCCCGTGTGCACCGGCGGGTTCTAGCTCTACTGGGAAAACTACCACAACCTATAGCCTTTCGACCATCAGTGTATATGCAAACAATGTCTACACCGATAATACCCCTGCAAATGCCTTGCTCGGTACATACAGCGCTGTTCCCACCAATTCGTTGTGGTGTCTTGCTACGCCATGTACGAATGGAGCATTCCTCTTTGCTTTCCATACCGGCCATGTACAGCCTACACTCGACATGGCAACTGCTAATACAACCCAGCAGTTTGGTATTGCATTGACCAATGGAGTCTCCACGACAGCCCGCACACCATTGCCACTTTCAAGTACAGCGGTAGCATTACAATTTCTGAATCCCACCGCTGTCTCACTTGATGTCACAAACAGTCAGACTGAAGTGGGGATGCCCATCATCAACACTGCTGGACAAATGGTTGCCATGCGCCTTCAGGGGAATAAAGAGGTTACTGCTGCCGATTATACTGCGCTTGTGACTCAACGATCGATCTTCAAGACTGCCCCTGCTAACCCATTGCAAATTGCCTGGGAGAGTGGCATAGCGGCCTATTATAGTCAACACTATCATGATGCGATCAAAGACTTTCAACTGGTCGAGAGCTTGAATCCCAGTTTCAATGCGGCTAATTCGTTCGAGCTGAAGGCTACTGCTCTCAGTACCTCACAGGGTAATCCGGCAGGGGAAAATTCAGTTACCTCAACAGAAAATACCCCCATATTTGGCATTCCAAGATCAACTTTTCTCATCATTGGAATCGCAGCTGGATTCTTGTTGCTGATTGTGCTTTTGATTATCGTTAGCGTGTGGGCGCGGCGCAGACATGAACTCGCTCGCTTCGAAGCAGAACAAGCGGAAGCGCAGCAGAGTGCTGAAAAAGAAGTGCAACAGATGCAACATTCCAAGGAAACCGTTAATCTTCAGCTTCCTTCCACTGAGTTACCTTGTCCAAGTTGCAGAATGCCTGTTCAGACAACAGAGACCTTTTGTCCACATTGTGGAGTAATGCTTTCAGCTTCTGCCTCGGGTCTGCATTTGCGAGCTATGCCCTCTGCACCAGTAGATCCTCTGTCTCAAACACACTATTTGCAGTCTTCAGAACCTCCCGCGCCCTCGATTAGTGAGCTGCCAACTATGGAATTTTCTCCCGCTAATGGGTCGATGGAGTCTGACGTGACCTTACCGTATGGTATTCAGCAACTTCAAAGCCGTAATCTGAGTCTGGCGGTGGGTTATCTTACAGACCCGGGCATCAAACGCAAACATAAGCCAAATGAGGATAGTCTCTTTGCCATGCAGGGTACTGGAACCTACAACGCACTACCTCAGGAATTCGGGCTATTTGTGGTGGCGGACGGTATGGGTGGTCATGCAAATGGCCAGGATGCCAGCCGTATGGCGATTCAGACTATTATCGATTACATCCTGCCCAGAATCTCGGCGAATAAACAGGTGGAGGATGAAGCCTTCGTAAATCTCCTGCGCGATGGTGTACAATGCGCCAATCAGGCCGTGCACCAGCGTAACATGGAAGAGCGAGCTGATATGGGCACAACCATGACTGCTGCCCTGGTTGTCGGCGCCACCGCCTATGTCGCCAATGTTGGTGATAGCCGAACCTATCTCTTTCGAGAACCAGGTGGGCTTACTAAGATTACACACGACCATTCCGTGGTTGCTAGTTTGGTAGAAGCTGGCATCATCAAACCTGATGATATTTATACACATCCCAAACGCAACCAGATTTATCGCAGTCTGGGTGAAAAACCTGTAGTTGAAGTCGATTCTTTCAAGGCTCCTGCTCCCTCAAAAACTGGCCAGGAACTGATTCAGGCAGCCCTTGATGGTGGTGGTGAGGATAATGTCAGTGTCATCGTCGTGTCATTCTCTGAGGCTGAGGTACCCACTTCCAGTCAGGCAGGTATGAACGGCGTCCAACTCCTTTACAAGCCGGAAACAGTAACTGTGCCCGATTTGCCCCAGATATAAGTGCTGTAATTGTCGCGCCTTCTTTCCTGTGCTATAATCAATACAGCATTCTACGCCTCAGTGGGAGTGCAGAGGGTGAAGCCCTTTGCCGGGGTCTGGGGTGTCCCCAGTAATCCCCTTTTCCCTCGCCGACGCAGGCGACGAGAATGTTACGCATCTTGCATCGGAACATACATTTGGAGGAAAGGCTCGTGTCAACACCTGCCAACGTCGCTTATTTATATGCAGCCATTTTGTTTGCCGCAGGCTTCGGGTTCGTTATAGTCACCATGATTGTGTCAAACCTGATAGCGCCACATAAACGTACGAAAGAAAAATTACAAACGTATGAGTCTGGCGAATCTCCCATCGGCTCCGCCTGGGTGCAATACCCACTTGGTTTCTATATTTTTGCTCTCCTCTTCGTCGCTTTTGATGTAGATATCGTGTTTATTATCGCCTGGGCCGTTATTTTCAAGCAATTGAGCTTCTTTGGATTCTTTGAAATCCTCTTCTTTATCGTCGTTCTCGCGCTTGGCCTGGCCTATGCCTGGCGCAAGGGAGTGATTCGATGGATCTAGTACCTCGTTCAAAAAGTTTACCTGTTTCACCCACCGGTTATCGCGATCAGAATGCTGCACTTGCCCGTGACCTTGCCCCTATCTCACAGATAACAGGCAAAGAACTCACTTTGAAAACACTCAAAGGAGATTTTCTTGGTCTGGAAATTGACCGTACCAACCTGGTAGCTGTCTGCCGTTTCTTGCGAGATCAGCTTGGTTTCGACTTGCTGAGTTGCATATCAGGCGTAGATATGCTTGATCATATTGAAACAGTCTATCATGTACGTTCGCTTACACGCGGGCAATTAATGCAAATCAAGGTTCGTCTGGATCATGAGAAACCGGAGGTGGATAGTGTCGTCTCTGTGTGGCCGACAGCAAACTGGCTGGAACGTGAAACCTACGACATGTTCGGCATCAAGTTTACAGGACATCCTGATCTGCGCAGAATGCTGCTGGATGACGATTTCGTGGGCTATCCCTTACTCAAAAACTTTCACCAGGTGCCATTTACAATTAAAGAACCCGCAACAACACAGGTTGATCCCAATATGGCAGTGGATGGAAAATACCAACAAAAGGGCGTGGAACACGTGGTACAGAAAAAATTGGGGCAGGGGATGCAAGAGCGTCTACATCCCGGCACACCAACCTTTGGTCACGCATTTGAAGGCCATCATGACGAAGCAAACCAGGAAAACGTGACTGAGCCAGGAGAGTCTGCGTCCGGCAAGTCGACATCCGAAAAGTGAGTAGTGTAATGCCAAAAGCCCAAAAACGCAGGAAAGCGCCAGCCAAAGTCAATACAGCGCAGTCACGTATTACAGGTGTTCAGCACAGTACCTCACGTACGCTCAATGGGTCAGCGACTCCTGTGAGTAAAGCTAGAGCGAATGGTACAAATGCAACACTTGCCAATCGCCCTTTTCTCTCTCCTGCAGTTTCTGGCCCACAAAAACTGATTCTTCCGGCGATGGTTGCTTTAGGTTGCTGGCTTATGGCATACACCCTGGTTTTTCTTACCAACGACCCAAATCGTTATCTTTTTGGTGGCATGGCAGTTCTAATTGCCTTGCTCTGGACGTTTAGCTTTGGTGTGCGTGTGCGCAAATTGCTTCAGGTGCGGCAAAGATCACGCTAATTGAAATATACAAAGAGGATACCCATGGTTACAAATCAAGATAGAGAAGCAATCACTGGGACTGAGATTGTAGAAGGTTCAGAAGGCATCAAGACTCAGGAGATGCAGCTCAATATGGGTCCCCAGCATCCCAGTACCCACGGCGTCTTGCGCCTGGTCATGACACTTGAAGGAGAAACTGTGGTAGACTGCACGCCGGTCATTGGTTATCTCCATCGCGGTATCGAGAAAATTCTGGAGAATCGACCGGTTATGGGCGGCATTCGCTATATGGATAATGCGGATTATCTCTCTCCCATGCTCAACGAAATCGCTTATGCTGGTGCAGTCGAACAGTTGATGGGCTTAGAGCCACCTCGAAGAGCGCAATTTATCCGGCTACTTGTCGGTGAGATGCAGCGTATCGCCAGCCACCTTGTAGCAGTTGGCACATACGGGCTAGATCTTGGAGCATTTACTCCGGTCTTGTGGTGCTTTCGTGATCGAGAGGGAATTCTCTCTCTGTTCGAAGCCCTGGGTGGAAGCCGCTTTAACGTAAATTACTTGCGCGTTGGCGGAGTATTGCATGATTTTCCTAATGGCTGGCTGAAAGAGTGCGAGGCTTTTCTCGATCAAGAAGAAAAGAATATGGCTGAGTTGGAGACCCTCCTCACCGGAAATGAAATTTTTGACGAACGTACCCAGGGTGTCGGCTATATCGATCCGCAACAAGCCATTGCCTACGGACTTACTGGCCCGATGGCCCGTGCCAGTGGCATCAACTGGGACCTGCGCGCCAATCGTCCTTACATGGCCTACCGTGAAGTCCCTATAAAGGTGCAGGTGCGTCAGGAGGGTGACTGCTTTGCGCGTTATAGAGTGCGCATGCAGGAAATATGGGAGAGCATTCGCCTCTGCCGTGTGGCTATCGATAAACTGCCGGGAGGGCCTATTAGTACTCGCACACCCATTGCGCTGCGCCCACCTCGCGGTGAAACCTACTTTGCCATCGAGGGAAGTAAAGGAGAGCTGGGTATCTACTTTATCAGTGATGGCAGCGAGTATCCATGGCGAGCTAAGATACGCGGCCCATCTTTTGTGAACTTACAAATCGTTCCCGAAATATTACGTGGACATAAGATCAGTGATGTCATTGCTATTCTGGGCAGCACTGATCTCGTGCTTGGGGAAGTTGATCGCTAAATAACCCACACGGACCCGATAAATAGCTATTGGAGTTATCGTATGTACAAAGTAATATTAGCCGATAATATAGGGAGCCAGTTATTTAACGGCATCTTCTCATGGTCCTTTTTACAGTTCATCATTGCCTTCCTTTCCTTCTTTGGCTTCGTCCTGACAAGCGCGATCATCTTAACCCTGGCAGAGCGCAAGGTTATGGGTTGGATGCAGGACCGCCTCGGACCGATCCACACTGGTCCCTGGGGCCTGTTGCAGTCAGTTGCCGATGTTGGCAAACTGCTCATGAAAGAAGATATACATGCAGCTTTAGTAGATAAATCCCTTTTCTTGCTAGCACCCTCGGTATTCCTGGCTCCCGTCATTGCTGCTTTTGCTGTGATACCTTTCTCTCCCTACTTACAGCTACCAGGAACAGCTCTCGCTACTGGCATCGTTTACTATGTAGCAATGAGTTCAATTGATATCGTCGGTATTGTAATGTCCGGCTGGAGTTCAAATAATAAATACTCGCTTATAGGCGGCCTGCGCTCTGCTGCGCAGATGATTTCTTATGAGTTACCGCTCGTTCTTGCCCTGGTTGGCGTCGTGATGCTAACAAGTGTTCTAGCTAATTCTGGCATCGGCTCCATCTCTACCCAACAGATAATCAATTATCAAAGTAGCAGTTATTGGCCTGGAAAAGGCATCCCTTTCTGGGATTTCATCTTCCAGGGGTTTACTCCGTGGGCCTGGTTCTTCCTGGTCCAACCCTTAATGGTCCTCATTTACTACATTTGTGGCCTTGCCGAGTCCAACCGTGCACCATTCGATTTGCCCGAAGCGGAGTCCGAGCTTGTTGCTGGCTACCTCACCGAGTACAGTGGTATGCGCTGGGCTTTCTTCTTTCTTGGTGAATATGGCAACATGACCATCGTCTCGGCAATTGCTGCTACACTCTTCCTAGGTGGATGGTCAGGTCCTGCTGTCGGTTTTTTAACCACTCCTGGCATGGCTTTTGGCTGGCAACTCCTAGGCAATATACTGGGCCTTGTCTACTTCGTTATCAAAGTATACCTACTCTGTTTCGTCTTTATCTGGGTCCGCAGCACCCTACCGCGCCTCCGAGCAGACCAGCTCATGCAGTTTACCTGGTTGATACTCATTCCAGTTACCCTGGGTAATATTCTGATTACAGCTCTGATCTATCTCATTCTCAATAGCTTTGGGCTGCCTAACCTGGTCTTTCTGATCGTTTTGGGTATAGTAAACTTAATCTTGCTCGG